>Ga0187854_10002399_pt1 | contig 16155 bp, 29 predicted proteins | sample June2016WEW_6_15_FD_132445 | JGI IMG/M metagenome (GOLD analysis project Ga0187854, IMG submission 132445) | Peatland microbial communities from SPRUCE experiment site at the Marcell Experimental Forest, Minnesota, USA - June2016WEW_6_150 | ecosystem: Environmental > Terrestrial > Soil >...
GAGAAGTTCACGCATGGGGAGGTACAGCGGTTCTTCGCCGCCGCGGACATCACGAAGGAGAAGGGGCTGCGCGATGCCTGCGTTTTCATCCTGGCCGCCTTCGGGGGCCTGCGCGCAGGGGAGATCGTGGGGTTGACCCTTCAGAGCCTGATCGAGGAAAGCGCGGGCAGTCTGGATATTCACATCGTCGGGAAATTCTCGAAGCACCGCCAAATCTATCTCTGGAAGGCGCCGTCACGTCTGCTTTTCCTTTGGCGGTCCGTCAGAATCCTGCAGGGGGCCCGATCGACACACCCTCTCTTCATCACGTACAGCCGGGGGAGCCATCCCAGGGGGAACAGGCTGACGATCCACGACCTTGACAAGATGGTTAAGACCTACGCCAGGGTGATAGGCGCCGAGAAACCCAAAATCTCCATGCATATGTTCCGGGCTACCCACGCATCCGATCTCCGGCACATCGAGGGGTACGATACCCCGGCCATAGCGGAGCGCCTCGGCCACCGCAGCATCGCCACCACGGACAGATATATCCCCACGAGGGGGAGAATCCACAAGACGTATGCGAGCCTCGCGGCGTACTGGCGGGATGTCACAGGGCTGTGGGGAGGGGCAGAATGAAACGACCGTACCGGCACGAATTCGTCTCGTCAGTGTGGCCGCTGTTTTTCTGGTTGAGATGCGTGAAATGCGGCGAGGAATTCAGGCGGGAAAAAGGTTGGCAAACGCAGACGGGACCGTACTACGGTGGCCATGGCGTTATTTTATCCCTCTGCCACGGGTGTGCTCCGACAAAGGAGGACGCCGAGCGAGTGCTTAAGGAGATCGCGGAGACGAAGAGAAAGGCCCGGCTGCTGGCTCCCACCACCGATGGCGCCCGGCCGGCCGGCCAAGGACGGTCCAAGTGAAATCGGAGACCCGCGATGACCTCGACAGGCTGTTCCACCGCCTCTGCACCGACTTCGGCGAGGCATCGGGGAAAACAATCATCAGGACGATCATCGAGGAGCTTGGCGGCTTGCGCCTTTCCTTCCCCGACATGCGGGAGATGTCAAGGGAAGAGCGCGACATGCGGGTGCGCGCCAGGTTCCGGGGGAATAATTACGACGAACTTGCGAGCTACTTCAGGCTGTCGCCCAGGCAGGTGCGAAATATCATCAAAAAGGGGAAATAGAATGGCCGACAAACACCTCATCATTGACAACCCGACCGGCTTGCCCATGCTGCCGCTCGACGAGATCCACGTGTTCCAAAGCGACCTCAAGCTGCCGCCCACCCCGACGGACATGGACAAGCTGAAGCGCAGCATACTGGATCATCACCTCTTCATCGCAAAAGCCGTTTTCTTCGAGGACGGGATCGCCTACACCGAGGACGGGCACCAGACTCTCTACGCCCTCCACGAGCTTCAGGCGATGGGGTACACGAAAAGCACGGTGATCACTTACGCCATGGAAGATGGCCGGTTCGTCGAAAGGCAGCGCGTGCCTTACGATACGATCATGATCCCGTACCAGATCATCGTCCCCCAGGGCGACACTCAAGACGGCCGGAGAAAGGACGCCGCCGAGAAGCTCCTCCAGATCAACTCGCGGTACGCAAAGATCAATCCGGCATCGAACTGGCTCGAGCAACTGGGTTTCTCGCTGCTGGACCTCGACGACCTGCTCTCGAAAATCTCGGTGCCGGACTTCGACATCCCGGAGCTTACCGAGGATGACGAATACAGAAGGGAGTTTGAATCTTACGACAACGAGAACTGCCAGTATCCCATCGTTCCGAAGTTCAGCGAGAAATACGACGCGGTCATCATCGTGAGCGACAACCAGACAGACACCGCCTTTCTGAAGACCGTGCTCGAGCTCGGGAGAGAGCAGACGTACAAAAACATCGTCGATAAGAAGAACAGCGGTATGGGTACCAGCATGGTCATTACCGCCTCGCGTTTTTCGCAATTATGGAAGGGGAGGTAGTAGTCTATGAGACATGGACTGTTTTTAGGAGGCGGACGCAAAACCAGAACTTACCGCATCTGGGCCGCCATGCGCGAAAGATGTCACCGTCAGAATCATCCCTACTACAACGATTACGGCGGAAGAGGTATAACCGTCTGTGAGAGATGGAATTCTTTCGCAAACTTTCTTTCCGACATTGGCGAAGCGCCACCTGGTCTGACTATAGACCGCATAGACAACAACGGCAACTATGAGCCCGGAAACTGTAGATGGGCAACGATTAAGGAACAAAGCAATAATCGACGCGATAATGTCCTTCTTGAATATAGAGGGCAGACGCTCACAATTCCTCAATGGGCCGAACAAACCGGGATAAATGTAAAAGTTATTGAGGCTCGACTGAGAAAGCTAAAATGGAGCGTTAGCGAAGCCCTCACGCGTGAAGTTCATCACGAATTTGGCCCAAGAAAAGCGCAGAGGTCCGAGTAGGTCATGGAAATCAAGATCGTAATCCCCACGTATAAGCGGGCCGGCATGGTCCTTACGCACAAGATCGCCCCCCACGCGATCCTTTCCGTCACCAGGTCCGAGGTACCCGCTTACAGGGCACTCTACCCGAACGTGGAGATCGACGAGCACCCCGACGACGTGGCCGGCATGGCGATGAAACGTCAGTTCATTTACGACCGGTTCGGCGATGTCCTCATGCTTGACGACGACCTGTCCCAGGTGTCGAGGCTCTACGTGGCATCGAACAAGGTGCGCATCCAGAAGATGACGCCGGACGAAGTCTACGATCTGGTTCAATGGGCCGGCAACACCGCCCGCCTGTGCGGCTGCTATCTGTTCGGCTTCAACAAGAACCCGAGCCCGATCATCTACCGCCCCTGGCAGCCGATCAAGCTGTCCGGCTTCGTGACCGGTGCGGCAATGGGTATGCTCCGGGGGTCGCGCATCTCCTTCAACCCGCTGGTGAGCGGCAGCATCGAGGACTTCTACGCTTCAGGCATCAACGCCTATTGCCACCGGCGGGCGTTCATCGACACGCGCTTCTGCTTCGTCCAGGAAGAGACCTTCAAACGAACCGGCGGCATGGGCGCCACCAGGACGATGGATGACGAGAAGGAGGGCACGCTGTTTCTGCGCCGGCAGTTCGGCAGCGTGATCTCGATGAAGGAAGGGATGTACGGCGGCGGCGCGAAAGGGGCGAAGACCGTGAACCAGAATCCGTACGGGCGCACCATGACGATTCCGTTCTGAGGAGAGGGCCTATGACTTTCGAGGAACGCAGATTGAAACTGGTCCAGTTCAATACGGACTGGAAGTACCCGGGGGAGCTGGAATTCCTGAAGAAGACGCTCGACATCCGGCAAGGCGAGTCCGTGCTGGACTACGGCTGCGGCCTCGGCACGGCGGTCAAATACCTTAAAGAGCATACTCTCGGGGAGATTGCAGGGTACGACATCGAGAATTACACCGGCGGACATCCGGACTGGTTCAGGGACCGTCCGGAGGGAACTTTCGACAAGGTCTACCTGATGCACAGCATCGGGACGTTCGAGCCCGTCTGGACCGAGCTTCTCAGGATCAACAGCCTTCTTAGACCTGGCGGGAAAGTCCTGGTCATCACGCCGAACAAAGACTTCATCACGCGGTTCAGGTACGAGACGCCGAAAGGGTTCATTGTGGACAAGGATGTCCTTCGGCACTTCACGTCCGACTGCCTGGAGTTCGCGCTGAAAGACTGCGGGTTCGTCGTCGAAAGGATCGGGGCGTTCGGACAGAGGCATGTTGACGGGATCTTTGAAAGGCTGTTCATAGAAGCGAGAACGGACGGACAAATACCGTGAACCAGAACCGGCGCACGACGATACCCTTTGAAGCATTCGCCACCGCCGAAAGCCTTCCCCGTTGCGGTCCTTGCTCCTGGCGCTGGGAAGAGCCTACGCAACTCACTCAGGAACAACGGGAGGACAAACAACCGCAGGGTACGCCGCTCTATTGCCGTCTGCTGTTCAATGCCTCGACTTGCCTTGGACCGTGTGCCAAAAATGAACTGCTGAAGCTGTGCCAAAATGAGGCTCATAAGGTTTCTGTGTACTTTCTATGCCTACGTGATGGCACACTTACACCTACGAAGCGAGGGGCGAGCTGGCAGCCAAGGATCACGCATTACCATGAAAAAGGAACGACAAAATCAGCCGTGACTGTAAGGAGTCGGCTGCATTGCCGGGTCATGTGCCAGTATTTGTGCACCTTTCCTAATATACCTTCTCCTTGATCCCGATTGTGGCTTTATACGCATTGCCGGCGATTATTGCAGTTTGTGCTACGCTCTTTTCGTGGTAGTCATTAAGGTCCTGTGGATAATCGTAGATGCCGTAATTCTGCAATTCGTTCAATACTACGGAGTAGTAGCAGGCCGCCGCCTGAAGAGCTTGGGTCATGTCCGGTACATGGCTTTTTAACCTGACTTCGATGTGCGCGATGTCTTTGTCCCGATAGCTCTTGATTTCCCTGTGGTAGGCCGACCATTCTTGTTCGGTCATACGAATTGCCTTCAGGAACTGCCTCTTGAAGCTGACAGGATCGTGCACGACTCGCTTCCAATGCAAGTCATCCTTATGATTCCCAAACAGGTGGGACCAATCCAAAATCGCGAGTTCAATGGCGTTGTTGTACATATGAATCCAAAAATTACGCTTCTCAGAGTCGTTAACGTAATCGCCGAGAACCCGATGAAAAGAGAGATTGCGAGCAAAGTCTCCGCACTTGGTCGCTACTCGAAAAAGCAGGTACTCTCTTTTGTCCATGCCCTTTTTCCTTCCTCACACAACAACAGGCCTAACCGGCGCGAAACCCCGCGGCCAATAACCTTCTAAGCTTCCGGAATGCACCGACCAATATGTCCCACGTGTTTTCGCGTCCGGTTCAGGTCATCGTTAGCCCATAAGCGCAAACTGATCGGAGACTGTACAGCATGGCGCAATTAAGCCATAGCGACGAGATATGATGGCAAATATAGGCCATACTTGTCCGAGTAGATATGGCCATCTGCTGAGTATCTATACGACGGCGGATGGACTCGTAGTCCATATCCGCGTAGTACAGATAGCGGAATTTCACCGCAAAAAGATTGACCATTCAGAGGGTTACACCAAGTCAGCGGAGTGGCGGTATGATTCATATATCGCTGTCGAGGGTGGGCAAGCAGGCCACCTTGCGTGATGTCTTCTAGATCTCTGACGTTAAGCCGGAATGGCTCGTGAACGATGTCTCTCAGTAGATTCTTCGGAATTTGAACGGATTCACTCTGAGTGTACCGGTAGGAGTCGATGACTTTTTTCATTTCAGATAAAGCTTCAGACAAGATACTGTTTGTACTCTTTGTAAGATCACTGTGGAGGGATCTTACGTATCTTTCTAGAATCTGCATGGAATTTACGTTTTGTGCATGATTATCGACCTTCTGGAAATCAGTGATCATAGGGCCCACTTTGTCGATGACGATGCTATTTGTTCGTGAGGATTCCAGCAGACTGGACTGAAGCTCCTCTAGTTTACCAATAGAGTCTTTGATCTGCCGCAAATCTCTCTCAATGCTGAATCCTGAAGCAAAAGATGATAAACCTGCAAACGATCCAGCTATGTTTAAACCGTTGAGCAGTAATTCCCACATCTCGGCACTCCTCCGTGGGGCTAACTATTTTTTTAAACTCAATATACATTTTCTCCGATTCTACGCTATGACCGACAAAGAATCAACAAAAAAGGAGGTCACAAAACGGCTCCCGGACGAGTCTCACTGCGTATAATATGAAATACGGCTTGGATAAACTTCCCGAGTTTAATTCGGCGGTTTTGTTATCCTGTCGGGTTTGAAGGTCATCGCCTTGCGCCCGGATAGCATCATTACCAACAAAAAGGCGGCGAGGGCGATGACCAGGCTGAATCACGGACTGCAGGAAGTTGTCCATACTTTACTGCACCTGCACCACTCGATGAAAGGCAATGACCTCGTCACTCGTCGATTGCCATAGATACTGTCTCTTGCGTTGAGCTTGGTTTCTTTGGGACTCTTGTAAGGGGAAATTAGCGTCCACGTCGCCCCGAGGAGACCTCCAGGAGCTCGCGGACAGGGCCCTCTCGACCCCTCCGGAGGGTGGAGAAGGCCCTTTTCTGTGTCCATCCTCCCCGACCGACCCCACAGGAGCCTCCGGGAAACGAGAAAGGGCAGCTCCTAAGGCTATGATACCCCCTCCCTTCTGGGAAAAGAGCCATCAGTTACTAACTAGCATCCGGAGGCCTACCGAGGATCCTGCCCGCGGTGGTGACGGCCGCCGCGACCTCAAGGCCTTCCAGGTCGACGCGAATCCTTCCCCTTTTATGGAGTCCGTCCTTACCGCGGCGGCTGTTTTGATGTCTAACTCGGGTGCCGAACACTTTATATATTCGTATGTAGATGGAACGACGGTGGCCGTGGCTACGGGCAGGAGCTGCGAGCCGGAGAAACTTTGATTTCTCGGTATACTATAGCGAGACAGTCGCAACAGAAAAGGAGAACGTTATGAACGGTACCGAAGGACAGGAAAAAAGAGCACTGCAAGAACTACGTAAGGAACTTCTAGAAGGTGGCTACATTGCCCACGAAACTGCCTCGGGCATCACGAGACAGATCATCGGCCAAGGGCTAGGGAGCCTAACGGACAACCAAAGAGATGTGTACCGCTGGTACATAGAGCTACTGTTCGAAAACGACGAGGTCCTGTGCCGGCGCTGCCAGAGCCCTATTACCGATCTCCCCATGAATGAACGTTATATGCTTATAAGAACCGGGTACTGCCCTCTCTGTGACTACCGGATGGGGAAGAATGATTGATTGTCCCGTGGGGCGAGGGGCCGACGCATCGATGCTCTACAGTCGGTCGATCCCCAGGGAAGATATTTTTCAAGCACATCGGAGGGCTGAATGGGCAGATTCCTCGGGCTCGGGGGTTCACAGATACGGAAGGGGTCTTTGGGATTCCCGACATTGAGTCGGAGCTGCCATCACGGGGATAGCCGTGGGGCAGCCGGTGCGCATCGGGTTGCTCAGCCTCCTTCCGGTCCCGATATCTCTTCTAGTCGCCGAGCTCCTCAAGCACATCAGCGAGCTGCTTATAGACCGGTGCCGGATCCCCCGACTGATGTGGCATCTTTCCGAGTCGGGCCGCCCGAAGGCGAGCCTCACGAGGACGTCGGGTATTACGGTCTCGGGGATCCCTGATACCTTTACGCCCCGATAGTTGCTGAGGATCGCCTGTATTATCCTCCTTCTCCTTTTGGATTCTTGCGGCGAGCCTTTCTGGCTGCGCGTTCCCGGCTTATCTTGATTCCCAACTGTTTGGTGGTATTTCTTAGCTTTTCGGGAGGCATGCCTATTAGAGGTGGGAGTCTGTCCGCATCTCTCAACTGATCGATCCATTTGGATTCGTTGGTTGCCAGTATATAGGCCAGGAAATCAGCCGCCTGCAAAGGAATGCCAAAAGGGTCTTTCTTGCTTAGAAAAGTGATTGAGGCCAACTTATGATTTGCGGGATCGGCTATGATATTGTTCATGCTTCTTGAGATGAATTCGGTGTTCGGCTGTCCGGACTCATATATCAAAGCAACGGGGGGGAGTGGCTTCTCTATCGCCAGATTATTAATCAATCCGGCGCACAGATGGGCACAGGTCGCATACGCATTCCCAAGCTGATTCGTGAACTTGTCAGATGTATTTTCCCTGAACTCCAGCGGGTTTACAGACCACGCCACTGGCAGTAAGCGCCTCGCGAGAATAGCATGGATTAAGGGGCGCTTGAGTTGTTCACACTCTGGGTCATGAGTGTGAAAGTACGGAATGCCAGCGTTCCTTAGATGAATCATCCACTCTTCTACAAACGACTTCCATGTTTCTGCATCACCGACCCAACCTGCCACCACAAGAAGAGATGAACCGCCATGCGTGCCGCTTTCGTCTAGATAAGCGTAGAGCACTGCTATCTCCTTTACGTTCTGCTCCATCTGGAAGGGATGCCAGTGGTTCTATCCTTTTGTCGCGGAACTGCAAGGGAATGTTGTTATTTTGTTGCCTGACGAGCCTCTGGTTCCGCAATCATTACCAATCGTAGCACTTGGTATCGGCTCCGTCGAGCAAAATCTAGCAGTACGGGAAGCTATGCTCACAGCGCCTCAGAAAGAGTTGGAACATTCACACAATGCAGGTGTCCGTCAGGACGGCCGGAAGAGGCGAGGCTGTCTATCGCACCCGGGTTTGTCGAAAAGGCCGCAACGATGTTATTACGCCGGCTCTTCGGCACAACGATAACAATAAAGCAAGAGTCCTTCGGCGGCGGAAGAACAAAGACCGTAAACCATACGGCCGCACGATGACCATTCCGTTCTAATCCGTGTCAAAAATCATGCCATAAAATATGACCCCTGATGCCAAATGGTTAATATTATCAAGTATTTACGAAATAGTCTACAAGGCCCTATAGTGCATTTTGCCGGCATCACCCATATAATAATACCTTGAATTTTTTCAAACGCTGATATACGAAAGCTGTTCTGTCTTACTCTCCCAAAGCTGTTGTGGCTGAACACCTCAAAAGGAGGCTATACTAAACTTCTGATTTAATATACAAGCTTTTTGCAAAAGATGTCTGCCGGGAAGCTGCAAAAAAAACAACAAATTCGTGTCAAAAACCATGCCTCAAGGTCTTTTTTACGAACAACAAAATAATGCATATATGCGTAAGTATTGGTGTTTTTCTCTTGACACCTATCTTAATATGCGAGATAATATAATTATGGAAATCACACAAAAACAGGAAACCAAGCAGGACGAAAACCGCAGCATCAGGCTCGCGGGCCGGTCCTTGAATCCTGTTAATCCTGGCGGCGGCCAGGTTGATGCCGGGACCTCTGACAGCCCGGATATAGTCCGTACCCAGCACACCCATCGGGCCGCTTAATAGCACCCAAAAGACTGACTGGGGAGCCTCACCAGTCAGGTGTATGCCACGAAGCAGTACGTCGATCCGGGAAGCGTGACCGGGGCAGCGACCCCATTCCCCCTTCAAATCATTCACTCTCAAAATCTATTGGAGACGCCAGACGCGACTCAATTCGCAAGCCGGACGATGAGCGGGCGAAAGCCAGCATCCACCTGATGAGGAACGGGCGAAGTCCTGAGACGGGCCGTAAGCCGGCAATAGCGCTCAGGCAGTGGTCGCCGGATAGTGTCCGGCTATGAAGATGGCCGCTACCAAGGCCGAAACCAAATCCGTTAAAAGGAGAGAGCAGATGAAAACGATGGTCGAGGAAGTTCAGGAAATGAGAGATCAGGCAATAAAAGCGTCAGAGGGTGACGAAGCTGCGGCGCAGTATCTCTGCCCGATGTTCGGAAGCTTGACGCAGGATATGTGCAAGGGGCTCACGATAGGTCTCAAGGTCGCGGTTGGTGTCATGTTGAGCAAGAATCTCAAATAGGGGGATGACGATGAAGAAGAAAAGCAGGAATAGCAAGCAAATCGTGATCTTAGGAGGCTATCATGGCCCAAAATCCAAGTAGGTGGAATCGAGCGGATGGGTTCAGGGTGCTGGAGGCGTTCGCCAGCGATCCGGCGTTTGTCGAACTGGCGGACTATGAGCTTACGGCGGAACACTTTCTTGACCTGGGCCTGGGCTATTGCCGGAGCAGGAAAGCAAAAGCGGCGTTCGCCAGGGTGATGAAGGAACGCTACAGCGTGGAGGTGCGGAATGTTTAAGAAGGTGATCGTGAAATACACGGAAGAAACTGGTCAGAACGTCCAGGAGCTGCTGCTTGAGCACGTCGGCTCCGAGGATCTCAAAACGGTGATGGTTCTCAGGCAGCGCCCTGCCACCCCTCACGAAGTTCTCCTCTTCCACGCCGGCTACGGGCGCATGATCGATTTCGAGAAACCAAACCCAGGGAGGATCGAGCGATGACAAGGGCTGACTTTCTCAACCTGGTACGTGCAGCAACCGAGAGGGGCAGCCTCGATGAGTCCGCCCCTCTCGACGGCATCGCCCTTCATCACGAGCGCCGGATGGTCTCGAAGGCCGGCGCCGTCGGCTTTCTCAAGTGGCAGGCTCTGCAATTCGACGGGACCTGGGATGCGGAGGAGCTTGAAAGGTGCGCGATCTACTTCCGGCGCGTCGATCTGGTGGAGGTGCTCGATGGACGATGATTGCGTTTGCAAGGGAAGAGGGTGGCTTGTGGTTGACGTTGATAACACCGGAACTCTCCGCGTGGAGAAATGCGACGCTTGCGACAAATACGAAAACGATAGAGTGGCCGAACAAGCCGCTCTGGAGATTCTCGCAGAGTTGATCCGGTAGGCGCGGGGGCGGCATCTCCCGCACACAGGAAAGGGACGCAGCCGAAAGGTCGCGAGGGTCCGCCTGGAGCCGCAGACGCGGCTCAATCTTTTTTCAGGAGGGTGTTATGGCAGAGGAGATCGGAACCATCGAAAAGGCAAACAGCAAGATGGCGATCAAGGTGCGCGTCGACGAGTACAACGGCAAGGCATACGCGGACATCCGCAATTACTACCTCAACGACGACGGGGACTACGCGCCGACAAAGAAGGGTGTGGCCTTCTACAGCGTCGAGGATCTCTCCCAGGCGATCCTCTTCCTTCAGGCCGCCCGCGAGAAGCTGGCTGCAACGCTGGCGAAGAAGGCAGCGTAGCCATGCAACTGATGACGAAGGCAATTGAACAAGCGGCACAGGCGCAGTATCCGAAGGGCAGCGACCTGGAGAGCCAGAAGGTCGTCGCCAAGTTTTTCAATCCCACCGGCGCGTGGACGTGGTACCTGATGAACCAGGACCCCGCGGACCCTGACTACCTGTGGGGGATCGTCAAGGGGTTCGAAGTCGAGATCGGCAGCTTCTCGCTGTCAGAACTGCAATCGTTCAAGGGGCAGTTCGGCCTGGGGATCGAGAGAGACCTGTATTTCACGCCGAAGCCGGCGAAGGAAATATGGGACAACCTGCTGGCCGGAAAACATGTCTAAGGGGGTGCGCCATGTTTGTGGAGATAGAAATAACGCCCCTCGGCTATGCAGCCATGGCGATCCGGTTTTTCAAGATGAGGTGGCAGAGGGAGCCGCTCTACAAAAACGCTACCAGAGGGCGGAACCAACGGAAGACGGTCACGCGCCACCCCGAGAACTGCCGGCGGGCGAGGATGTACGCCAAGATGGCCCGCGATCTTGGGTGGAGAGGATCGGCCGTACAGGCGTGTATGAGAGGCGAACCGACAACGAAGCGCGTATAGGAGGATGACATGGGTTTCAACTATCAGATGAAGACGAAGAAAGGATACGACTTTTTCGAGGTCGCAAGCACCCTTCAAAAGTCGATCCGCAGGGGCGACGAAGAGACCGCCCTTTATTTCGCGGTCGAGCTGTGCAATTCAAGCTACGACGAGTACCTCTGGAAGCGGCTGAAGGTTATCTGCTCCGAGGACGTGGGGATGGCTGACCCTCACATGCCCGCCACCATAATGGCGCTCTATCAGATGTATGTGGAGGAGAAGAGAAAGAAGGGCGAGAACGAGACGCTTTATGTGGTGCACGCAATCCTTCTCTTATGCAGGGCGCCAAAGTCGAGGCTGGTGGATTGGGCGGCGATTCATTACTGGGAGTCGCACGAGAGGACGGAGATGGCGATCCCTGACTACGCCTTCGACCGTCACACTCAAAAAGGCCGGAAGATGGGGCGCGGCATCGACCACTTCTATAACGAGGGGACGCTGCTGGCCAATCACGTCGAACAGCCAAAAGAAGCGGAACTCAAAGCGAAAGCCATGGACGACGAGTTGCTGAAGAAGCGCAGCCTTCAGGGCCAGGCTTCCGGGCTGTGGGATAAGCCATGATGGCTGTTGGGCCGAACGGCAAGGAGATCAGCGGCACGCTGGAAACGTTACGCGGTAGGGCAGGCGTTATTTTCCACGCCGAACCCATATCCGGGGAGGAACAAGAAGGCCACCTGTGTTTCTCCTGGGATGGTGGCACCGACGTTTTTTGGGACGAGCAGAAGACCGTCACAAACGAAAAGGGGCAGCGCATCTTCCTTGACGAAGAGGGCAACCAGTGGACCGAAGACGATATCACGCTCGAGGAGGTGGCCGGTGAAATATGACGTCCATCTGTTCCCAATCGTGCGCGTGAAGGTTCACGGCGTCGAGGCCGGCTCTCAGGAAGAGGCGATCAGGAAGGCCGAAGAGTCAACGGACTTCGACGACCTGTTTAATAAGGCGCCGGACATCGAGTATGCCGAAGAGGTCGCTTACTACCTGGTCGACGAAGTCGGGGATGAAGAGTACGAGCGTACCGGGTGGCATGACGGCGCTTTCACCTCTGACCCGCAAAAGCGGAACGTGAACGAGCTTATTGCGGCCCTCACCGATTGCCGGGACGCCCTCGGCGAATATCTCCAATCCGTCGAATCAGGCAAGGATGATGACGCAGAGAGCGCGTACCAGCACGCAGACGCATTGCTAAAAGGAGGTGGCTAGTGGGTAAAGAGACGACGCTATTCGAATCCATCCCGACGACGTGGAAGCAGTTCGAGGCGGCCGTCGAGCGGCTGCACTACAAGACCTATTGGCAGCGGTTCGGGAAAAACGACAGGCTGACCCTTCAGCAGAATTGGCATGACGACTTCTGGAAGCAGTACCCGCACCTTCAGAACCTCGACCTCCGCTATGGCATCGAGGTGGATCACTACGTTGAAAACACCGCGAACCTGAACGAGTCGAAAAAGGCGGTCCTTACCGTGGCCGGCGATCTCCTCGAGGAGGCGCGCAGAAGGGTGGAGCGCCTGGGGCGGCTGTGGCCGGCGCTGGAGGCCCTGGTAGGCAGGAACGCCGGCAAGAGATACGGCCTCATCGACATCAGGCTGGACACCCAGCGGATCGTCGTCACCGATCACGATTACGAGGTTACCGTCACGGACGATCTCAGGGTTGAGAAGGTCATGATCGAAACGCGCGGCAAGGCTGCGCGCGAGGATCTGGAACGGTTGATCGTTATGATCGACGCCACGAGGGATGAATACGAGCGGGAGCTACTCGAACCGCTCAGACAGGAGAAGAGCGATGGCGACCCTCAAAAGTAATCCTCGTAACAGGCTCGAAGGCGATTGGTTCAAGCCAGCCAAGTATCCCGAAGATGTTTTTGTCTGTCCCCTATGTGGCCGACCTGAAACGACGGGAGTTTATAAGAAGGAGTGCCACTGTTGGGACGATCAGAAGAAGAGCGAAGGAGGAGGTGAAGCATGAATCTGACGCAGGAAGACTGGAGTGAGATTTACAACGCGCTGGCATCAAAGCATGCGGCGCTTCAGGCAGGAGAGTATGGAGAGAGCGACGGCGATCTCAACGTGGAGGCGTGGGCCGCACACCTGCAGGAGATCATGACGAAGATCGGGCCGGACGGAGAGGACGCTTTCAGGGAGGTGACCGGTGGCTGAAACCATGATCCCTATCACCCTTATCTACCCCAATCCGAACCAGCCCCGGAAAGCTTTCGACCCCGAGAAGCTCCAGGAACTCGCCGGCTCCATCAGGGAGTACGGCGTCATGGAGCCCATCGTCGTCACTCCCAGGGGCGACCGGTACATGATTATCGCGGGAGAGAGGCGCTTTCGCGCTTCCACTCTCGCCGGTCTGACAGAAATGCCTGTCAGCGTAAAGGAGGCCGACGACAGGCTGGTGGAGGAACTTGCCCTCCTCGAGAACGTCCAGCGCCAGGACCTCACCATGATCGAGGAAGCCAGGGGGTACCAGGCGCTCATCGACCGGGGTATGAGCAAAGAGGAGCTTGGCGCGAAGGTCGGCAAGCAGGTATGGTTCATCGAGAAGCGGACGGCCCTCTTGAGCCTCTCGCCCGAGCATCAGAAGCTCGTGGAATCGGGGAGGCTGGACCACAACGAGGCGTACGAAATGACCCGCGTTCCGGAGGGCAAGCGGGTGCTCATTCTGAAAAAGATCATGGCCGGGGAGCTCGGGACCTACAACAAGCTCCGCGCCTTCGTGGACGGCCTGATTGCGTCGGAACGGCAGGAGACCATCTTCGCGCTCCAGGAATTCACGCCGGCGGAGAAGGCGGCTGTCGACCTGTTCGCCCTGACAATGCGAAACATCGACTCGTTCGTTTCCAAGGTCGAGAACGAAGAGGCTTTGAAAAAGGCGGCCTTTCACTCCGCGATAGTCGCGGACCAGCTTGACCTCATCATCAAGCACCTGATGAGATTGAGAAAAATCGTCCTGGCGGGCTCTGGCATCAAAGACGCCGTAGAAGCGGCATAGCCGCAGGACAAACCGCGTCCTCAGCATAAAAAAATAGCGAGACAAAAAGAATACAGGAGGCCTCATGGCGAATCTAGAGTTGTTTCGTGAACTGGCGTCGCTTCTCGCAACCCGCGAGAAGAAACAAATCGGCATCCTCACTGACAAAGGCACGGTCACCGCTATTTACGATCCGCTCTTCAAAACCGTCTCGTTCGGCGGCATGACTGTCCCTGAGAAAGAGTTGGGCTTCTGGATGAAAGCGGTTTACGGCGCCACCGTGAAGAAGATCGTCGGTGTGGAATGAGCTGCAAAGCGTGTACTCACTACAAGGGCAAGGTGAATCTCCCAATAAAGGATGCAGCAGGCAAGCCTCGGCGTCATTGGGTGATGGTCTGCCACATGATCGGCTATGTGGAGATTCTGCCCCCGAAGTTTGCCGGAGTCTGCACAGCATACGCCCCGCCCGTAGGGCGGGCAAATAAAAACTCAGGAGGGTTTCATGGCAAAGGTCACGGCATTAAAGCAGAAGCAGGAAGAGAAACAGGGATTCAGCATCGATGACATCCTCTCCACGGCAACGCAGCCGAAAGAAGCGAAGTCGTCCTCGAAGGTCCCGGTCCTCACCGTCGGCAAGGACGTCCAGCAGAAGCTCGCCAGGCTCCGCGAGATCAAGGAACTGCTCGACAGTCTGGAAAGCGAGTGGGATCTCCTCTCGGCAGAGACGACCGCCCAGGTCGAGCCTATGCGCGCCGACATCATCAAGCGCCTGGGCTATACGTCCTCAGTGAAGGCGCTCGACACGAACGGCCTGGCAGCCACGTTAAGCTGGAGCACGAAGTATTCGGCGGTCGATCTGTCGAATGCCCCTACCATCGAGGCGGCCATCGGCAAGGATCGGGCAACTCAGTTCTTCACCCGGGAGATGAAGATCACCGTCAAGGACGTCACCGAGGACGCCCTGCGGGATCTCATTCAGTCAGTCGGTCCGGAGCGGTTCGCGCAGTTCTTCGCGGTGGAACGCTGGATGTCCCCGACGAAGGCATACAGCGAGCAGTGGTACACGGCTTTCAGCGAGAAGGAGCGCACGGCCCTGGCACCCATCGTCAGGCAGTACAAGCCGAGCATCCGGGTGAAGTGATGGATGCCGACATCCGGCTTGCAATGCGGCTTATGAAGATGGGAGCCGCCGATTGGGAGAAAGCCGTCGATCAGACGTCTACAAGGGATCGCGACGATGTACGGCGTTACCTGGAGGGCATGGCAGAAAGAGCGGCGGCACTGGCTGGCTATATCGACGAACGCCATGGCTATGGCTGCGGAGATCAGGGGCACAAGGCGGCTGTAAAGCGGGCGAACAGGAACGGGAAGATGGTATGGATGCGGGTTTTCGGTTACAACGCCTATCACGATCTCACAATATGAGGTGCACTATGGTTGAAATGCGAGGCAGAAACGGGTGGTTTAAGCTGGATACCGCGTCCGTCCTTGTCGGATCGGCGACAGATGAGGTCTTTGTGGACTTCTATTCGAAGAAGACAGGACAGAATCCGCCGGTCATAATCACTGGAACGAAGAAGGAGGTGGAGACGTTGCTTCAAACCCTTCTCGACAAGGTGAAAGGGGGTGCTGGATGATGCCCTACTGGTTCCCCTGCAAACCCAACCGCCTGAGCCTGACGAGCGAGCTTTTTACGCGGCTCGACAATGACCCCGGCTGGATCGCCGAGGTCAAGAAAAACGGGTGGCGTTGCCTTGCCTACAAGGAGGGCGGCGTCCTCACGCTCTGGACGCGCCACCATACCACCATCAACGCCCCGCTCCCTGACATCCGCAACCTTCTGACAAAGATATTAC
>Ga0187854_10002404_pt1 | contig 16124 bp, 14 predicted proteins | sample June2016WEW_6_15_FD_132445 | JGI IMG/M metagenome (GOLD analysis project Ga0187854, IMG submission 132445) | Peatland microbial communities from SPRUCE experiment site at the Marcell Experimental Forest, Minnesota, USA - June2016WEW_6_150 | ecosystem: Environmental > Terrestrial > Soil >...
AAGTAAAGACGTAGTTTATCGTTGGGTGAAGGCGTATCAGGAACGGGGAGAGGCGGGGTTACGGAATCAAGTTAGGTCGTCGGAGAGCCGGCGGAAACTTCCCGGTCCGGTGCGCGAGAAGATACCAAGACGCGGTACGCGACGGCCTCGTGGAGTGAAAAGCGTCCGCTTTGGGCTCAAGTGATGGATGAAGACTGGGACCAGATACGGAAAATGATCCGAGCCATCCGCGACCATAAAGTATGGGGAGAGCGGACAAATCCGGACATTGTCGCAGCGATCTCCTCGACCAAACAAAAGGATTGGCATGACATTCTCTTGAAGGGCACTTTGCCGGGTCGTAAAGAGAACCTTCTGCCTCTCTTGGACCAGAACTTTATGTTCCGCAGCATCGCACAAGGCTAAGGTGGGAGGGGATGTAGTGGAAAATTGATACTTTTGTGCTGGACCTGGAGGTGATCGAGGATACCGTTAAGATCGTGAATGAGGCTATAAAATACAAGACCCCAGTGAACCTCATAATCAGCAACCGGGCCGGCGGCAACGCCTCCCTGGTCGCCCAGAAGATCGCTGACCGGTTCATTCGGAGAAGCAGCAGAGGCTGCTCTGAATTCATTTTTATCCATCGAAGCAACGCTTCGACTCAATAGATCATCCCAATCGGTGTTATGAATACCTTCTGTCGCGGCTTCGGGGTCAGGTCTTGCAATATGATATTTTGGCTTTTTAGTATTGGATTTTTAAAAAACATGCCCGCGGGAAGGAATGAGGGTTCGTAGTCCCGCTGATCCCGATGATTTGGGACGGAACCTTGGTTTATACAGTGCATTCTGCTTGGTAGAAGTTTCTTCTATGGCTGATTAGACCGGTTATGCACCGTAAGAACCTACATCGGCCTCTCTTCCCATCAGTGGCCCGGTCGTTCCTATTTCGTATTTCTCGCGGGCCTTGGACGCCTCTCCATTGCTGACCCTTGGTACTGCGGTCGAAAAGCGGGCGGGATGACTAAAGCGACGGCTCGCGTCCGCCTTGTCCCCTCTTCTTTTTTCCGAAATTCCTGACCCACCCATATCTTCCGGCCAAGGTCTTTTTCTATTCCCCTTTTTGAGCTTGTGATAAAATACGAACTCAAACTGGAGCAGGAGACCGTGAAATCTTCGTGGCGAAAAGGAGGGAATACCGGGTGGAAAGAAGGATCTGGAAAATCCGAAGGCCATGGATCAGGTTCGTTTGCCTGATCATCGGCGGGACTCTGATTTCCACCCCTGCCTGGGCTAACGAGCAGAAAATCATCCCCGCCATTGACGCTGCCAATTCGGATTGCCCTTACCGCTTACGAGCTCTTGAACAATCCCGGAAAGGTGAAGGAGATTCAGAATCAATTCAAGGAAATCAAGGCCCGGGAAGGAAAATAGGTCGGCGTTTGTAAAAATCCTTGACAGATTTTCCACTCCTGATAGCATTCGCGTTGTAGGCTTTTTCTTGCTCACGACAAATTCCAACCTAACCCCAAGCTATTCGGGATTTAAAATGAAAAAGTGGAGTTATAAGAACTGGCTTGCTTTTGCACCTTATGTCTTCTTCCGTCTTCGACACCCTGCCTAACAGCGGCTGAACCCAATAGCACTGGGTTCCACGGTTCAGCCTCATTCGTTAGACGTAAAAAGGAAACAAGCACCTTAGGACGGAATAGGTCCGGATAAGAGAAATGAAATGGAGAGTCGGGTCATGAAAGAGCATTCGGTTATCCTGATTTTGGCCTTCCTGCTTCTGGCAGGCTGCAGCACGGTTACGGTCGAATCCAAGCTCTACCCCGGGGTCCCCGTCTACGCGCCGATCGATCTCGAAGGCATCGAAATCCTCCTCTCGGAACCAGACCGTCCCTATCAGAAGTTCGGGGAGATTTATCTTCAGCCCAATGGAAACCCTTCGCCGAGAGAAATTCTAAAAAAGTTCAAGAAGGCAGCTGCGAAGATGGGAGCCGACGCCGTGATTCTGGTCGCCGACAAGTACGCGCTGACGGGCGGTCCGGTGGCCGGTCCCGAGTGGTGGAACCCGGGACTGAGCGGCCGTTCCGACAGAATCATCATCGGGGTAGCGATTTGGTTCCCCGAACCCCAGGGTAAGATCCTAAGACCCCGTTCCCCGGCAAAGTGATTTAGAAGAATTTGCATTTTTGATAAATTTTGGAAGAGGACGCAGTTCAAAATTATAAAAATTACTATTGGTCGGTCCATAACCAAAATGTTGCAAAAACTTTTGTGGACACATCACCCCCACCCTCCCCTCGAGACTGTGTCGTAATTCGTCATGCCAGCGCAGGCTGGCATCCAGGTGGGTCCGGCCATAGAAAGATATCGTGTGATTTCCGATAACTTATTCTTTTTCAAAATCCCTGGATTCCGGCTTTTGCCGGAATGACTGCCCTTTTCCCTCATTGCGAGACAGTCTCTTACAGGGGAGGAATTCCCCTCCTTGAAAAAGAGGGCTAGGGGAGATTTTGCTGGGGTTCCATGGATTTTTATGGCCATTCGGCTGCTTCATCCCGACAATAAGGGCCGAATGCGAATTCGCAGGAGAGAATATTTATTCTTGAATTGCCGCTACGTTTCGTCGGATGACCCCTGTTTAAATAGCGTGATTTCCCGTGCCCGGGAATAAAAGATCAAGGCAGCGGCCATGCCGGCAAAGAGAAGAAAGAAGGCATCCCGATAGGCTTCTGCCGGGTAAACGCCCCCCACCGCTGGATGTCGTTCGATGAGCCAGCCCATCAGATACTGCAGGGTGGCGATGCCGATCACGGCGAAAAAATTGCCCAGGGCCAGCGCAGTTCCCACGATCTGCCGGGGGAAGAGTTCCTTCAGATGCGCGACGATCAGAACTCCTCCGGAGGCAAAGAAGCCCGTTGCGAAATAAACTGGGTAAAGCAAGGATTCGCGGCCCTGCCGGAGCGTTGTCGCGATGAGCAAAAGGGGCACGAGGTACAGGCCCATGGTGATGAGTGCCTGCCGTTTTCGCGAAATCCTCCAATGGTCCGAGATCTTTCCAGTGAGCAGGCTCCCGACAATAAATCCGGCGGTGAGACAGGAAATGAGCCATCCCACTTCTCTGGGCCTCATGCCAAATACATCCATTAGGAAAGTTCCCGCCCAGAGACTCTGAATGGAAAAGAAGGATCCGGTGGTGAAAAAAAGCATGACGGCGATTCCCCAGAAGGAGGGAGTGCTCAGAATTCTCCGGTAGGCCTGGCTCGCGGCGTATTTCTGGGGGGCCGGAGGAGCGTCATTCCCCTGTCGGGGCGGATGGTCGCGAACGGTCAGCCAGATGGAGAGGGCCAGAAGTGAATTGATCCCCGCAAAGATGAGAAACGATGTTCGCCAGCCGACCGACTCTGCCAATAGAGCAAGGGGAACTGCGGCGGTCAAAGCTCCTGTGTTTCCCAAAGCGGAGACCAGCCCGGTGAGGGTTGCAAACAACCTAGGGGGATACCAAATCGCGACAACCATCAAGTTTCCCATATACATGCAGGACATTCCCAGGCCCAGCAGGGCGCGGCCGAACAGGCAGATGGTGAACGAGGGAGCCAGGGCAAAAATCAGGCTGCCCAGAGCCCCGATTGCGCTCAGAGCTGAAATGACCCTACGCGGCCCGATGGAATCGAGGGCGGGCCCGAGGGGAAACTGGGCAAAGGCGAAAACATAGAAAAAGATGCTGGCCAGCAATCCGAGCCGCTCGGCGCCGAGGGAAAATTCGTGGGTCAGGTAGGGGGCGATGACCGCAGGCGAGATGCGGTAATAATAGGAAAAAAAATACATGCCAATCAGCACGGCCAGCATGGTTGAACGACGCCCCATAGATTTCCTCCAGGAGGATCATAACAGGTTGGGAGCGCGGGAAGGAAGGATTTTTTGCGAAAGAACAAAAGAACAGCACACTACAAGGAGCGTCATTCGCGCGAAAGCGAGAATCCACAAAGACACTGGATTCCGGGTCAAGCCCGGAATGACAACTCGCCCGAGACTTATGTGGTTATGTATAATTTGAAGGTGATCCAAATTTCCTGGAAACGTCAAACGACCTTAGGTTAAGGCCATTACGATGATGTAACGGAATAACTCCAGGATTAGGATTGCAATGATGGGAGAAATGTCGACGGCCATCCGGGGCATGGGGAAGATCCTTCGTATTCTCGACAGGAATGGGTCTGTAAGCCGGATGAGATAGATGACCCCGGGAATTCTCGAATAAGGACCCACCCAGGAAATGACCGCTCGGATGATAATCATCCAAATATAGATGTTGATAAGAATGTCGGCTGTCTTGGCCAGGAAAAACATTGCTTGACCTCCCCGGGAAGGATGAAAGGGTACAATTAACCATTATAGAGTCGAATTTTTCTTGAGGCAAGAGAGGAGAAGAACTTACCCCTCTGGTTTGCGCCAAGTGGTGGAAGCCCATGAGAAATGTTCAGCGTTCCCCGGGCCGGGCTCAAGGGGCTCAAACTTGTATCCCTTAAAGATTAAATATGAAATTACGGAGGTGAAACCAAGGGGAGAAGAGGAGAAATGGGGGACCTCGCCTTTTCGCCTGAATTTAATAAAATTTGAGGCGCACGTTTTAAGTAATCTTAATATCCGGAGCCTCTGGCAAAGGTCTGTGTTTTGTCATTCCCGCGAAAGCGGGAATCTAGAATTGCTCGAATCCCGCCGATGGCGGGATTGGATTCCGGGTCGCGCTTTGCTTGCCCGGAATAACGAATTTCCCTTCATGTGGGGAGTTTTGCAAGAGGCTTATCCGGCCAATGAATACTTGCATTCCGAAATCAATTTGTTAGAATCTCCCACAAATCATACAGGAGAATTTAATTGCGCTTGTGGAAATTCAGCTCGGGGTTCATCAAGGCTAAGGGGAGCGCCAAAGTGCTGAGGGTGAAACAGGATTCTGCGGTTAGGCCTTGCATCATTCGATTGAACTGATCCCTTAAGGAGGTTTGTGATGCAACGCAGTTACGTCGTGTCGAGAGAGCTGCTGAAGTTTTTGAATGAACAGGATCAGCGGGACCTGAAGAGGGAAGTTTCCCTAACCTGGGAAAGGATTCACAGCATGGGGTCCTCGAGGATTGCCTGCATCCTTTCGGCCCGCCGCGGAGTCGATATAGAACTGGCCTACTCTGCGGGTGCCCTGCATGATTTCGGAAGGTTCGTTACCGGGAGACAGGAAAACCATGCAGAAAATGGATATGAGCCGGTAAAGGAGTTCTTGAAGAGAATGAATATTTTTTCAGAGCCGGAGGTCGAAGAGGTTTCCCTTGCGGTTAAGAACCACAGCCGAAAGGAGGCTGTGGGGACTCCCCTGGAAGAGATTGCCAAGGACAGTGATATCCTGGATTGCTACTTCCTTGGCCTTGCCCCCAAAAAGGCGTATCACCTGAAACGTTTCGAAGCCCTAAAAAAGGAATTTGCACTTCACTGCCCATAAGGGCGGAGGTTACGATCATAGGAGAGATTGCAGGCTCAACCATGACTTCCCGTATCTTTACAAAGGTTCCAAAAGTAACCCACAAGGTGAATCGCAATGCATAAAATCCATTATCGGCCTATTCCCTTAGAGGTAACAGCAGCCGTCGTTCACGAGCGGAGCGGACCCTTCCATGTCGAGCGGGTTGAGCTTGCCGGAACGGGGGCCGGCGAGGTACTGGTCCGCGTCGCGGCAAGCGGAATCTGCCAGACGGACGTGCATGCGCGGGACGGGTATTTCCCGATCCAGTACCCTGCCGTATACGGGCACGAGGGCGCAGGAGTCGTCGAGCGTACCGGGCCCGGAGTGGAAAAGGTCAAACCCGGAGACTGCGTTCTCATGGTCTTTCCTTCCTGCGGTACATGCGTCTACTGCGCCAACGGAAAGCCCGCATACTGCCTCGCGGCATCTCGCCTTAAGCATCTCGGGACCCGTGCCGATGGGTCGACCGTGATGACCCTCAACGGGGCGCCGGTATTCAGTTTCTTCTTCCAGCAGTCATCGTTTGCCACCTTCGCGCTCGCGACGGAACGCAACGTGGTTAAGGTTCCGGAGGATTTGCCGCTCGAATTACTCGCTGCGTTTCCTTGCGGCATCAACACCGGTGCCGGGGCGGTTTTGAATGTCCTCCGTCCGCAGCCCGGTGATGCCTTCGCGGTTTTCGGCGCCGGAACCGTCGGATTAGCCGGACTGATGGCCGCGCGGATCGCCGGCTGCGAACCGATCATTGCGGTGGACCTCCATCCGAATCGCCTGGTTCTCGCGCGTTCGCTCGGCGCTACGCATACCGCCGACGCAGCCAACTCCGACCCCGTCGCCGAGATTCTAAAGGTTACGGGGGGACTCGGGGTACGGGCCTCGCTTGAAGCGGCGGGATCGCCTCAAACTTTGCGGCAGGCGTTGGACTGCCTACAACCTATGGGCACCTGCTGTCTCGTTGGCAGCAGCCGGAAAGGCACCGAGGCGAGCATCGACATGAAAAATCTGCAAAACGGCCGTACAGTCCGCGGCTGCATTCAAGGCGACAGCATCCCCGAACAATTTATCCCCCGCCTGATCGATCTGTATCGTGCGGGAAAGCTGCCGGTTGAGCAGCTAGTCACATTCTACAACTTCGCCGATATCAACCAGGCTGTGGCAGATAGCATCGCCGGCAAAACGATCAAGCCGGTGCTGCGCATGCTGAAGAGAACGGAGAATGAAAAATAGTTCCGTTAGTTCCAATTCTTATTGAGCAACAAAAGATTCGCTTATTCGGAATGATCGGAAACGCATCCTTCGGCCGATTTGGCTGCGGAGCTTTCCAGGTAACATTTCTGGTAGCGGATAGGCAGCCCGGAGGGATTTGGGAGTGTAAAATTTCTTGCCCACCTTCATTTTCCGCTAAGTAGCTGAAGAGGGAGCGAAATTTTAAGCCTTCGCCCGGGCCACGAGCTTGCATGGGCGCTAGAAATAGGGCGATTTCTGAAAGTGAAGGTGGACGGGAGTAAAATTTCTATTGAAAAAGAAAAACATCTGAAATTTCAGGAAAAGATTCGCGAGGAATACCTGAAAGGTTGGCCGGGGAACCGTATAAAAAAGTGGGAGATCGGAAGTATCCCCCAACAAAATTTTGCTTTTCTTCCTCCTCTCAGAGAAAAGGGTTAAAGGCAATCTCTGGCTATCTGATCATTTTGAGCATGAACCACTTTCGGTCCAATAGGGTTGAAGTCCATAGTACAGGTAAATGTTTGCTTCGGTTTGGCGATTGCTGCTTTGGGTCGGGTCAAAGAACGGTGCAAAATCCAGATGCTCCACATCCGTATTGAGGATAACATCCTCCATCCCAGGCTTTGCCTCTGAGATCCGTAAAGCGGCGAAGGGTACAGGAGTATTTGCACCCCCCGGACCATATAGATCATAGTCTCCATGGTTAACAATCGCAAAGGCATGGCCCTCAGAATCGATCACTACCCCATTGACGATTCCAAGAAATCCTCCATGGGAGTTCTCAACCGGTGCACCGATCAGGTCGATACTGTTAAAAGTCATAAACCCACCGTTTCCCATCGAATCCCCGGCATAGGAGATAGAAACAGTTAACCCAATGCTCAAAAGTGAAACTAACGCGACTGTAGGTATCATCCTGTTAATATTTTCCCCTCCTTTCCCATGAGAAGATCCTCTTCTCTCTGGAATTAACTTCCTTTTCGAAAAGTACGTACTTTCCTCCAATTTTTATTCCCTTTTTGTAAATTAAGATGAAATTGATAGGGAAAAGATTCGGTATGATTTCGACTCGCATCCGTCGAAAATTTCCTGAATAAATTCTAAATTTTGACAGTGATTTAGGTAAGGAAAGGGGTACTTTCGTAAATTCGATTCGTTATGCCGGCGGAATGACAGGAAGGATATTTAAGGGATTCCAAGACAGAGACCGTCAATTATAATTTCCTGCAATTATCTAAATTTTGATCAATTTGCCTGCCCCCGCAAGAGAATTCAGTATCTCATACATGTTTGAAACTTTTCCGACTGTCAATTTCTTTTTTATACTAAAGTAATCCAGACATGTGCCGCAAGACAGGATTTCTGCCCCTTTTGCGGCCAACTCCTGGAGGTCTTCAAGAACCTCAGATCCTTCACAAGCCAATTTTACACCGCTGTTTAAAAGGATGATTTTTTGAGGGTGGACCTCCGACAGTTCCAGCGTCTGCAAAAAAGACCGCATCAAAATCCTTCCCAGCTCCTCCGATCCCCGCCCGAGGGAGTCCGTATCGATGAACACCACAACATTGGAAGAAGTCAAGTTTTGTTTACTTTCCACCATCCCTTCCACCGAGGCCGATTTTTCTTTCCCCTTTCCTTTCTTGATCCTCAATTCGAAAACGCCCTTTTCCTCGGAAATCATAACCTGGTGTCCTTGACTATCGGCAAAACGGCGCACATTCTCTTTTGAACTGGCATTATCCAAAACCACAAGGATCTCTTCAACGGCGGGCTCTTCTAAGGCTTTTTTCGTCTCTAAAACAGGCTGTGGACAGGCCAATCCACGGCAATCAATCTTCTTGTCCATATTTTTTTCCCCCTTAAATTCTTTTTAAGGTTGCAATAAATATTTCAGGATACCGCCTTGAGGTGCCGGCCCTTCGCTCCCCAATCAAGTTATATCCCATCCTCTTCAGCGAAGAGAGCGGCCCCGAGCGCGCCGGTCATCTCCGGGATAGAACCCACCCGAATGTTTCTTCGCAGGTTCTGTTCAAGCAGTGCCTTCAAGCACGGGTTATGAGCGCATCCCCCCGCAAAAACTACTTCATCCTGGAGGAGAAATCGTTTGGCCATCGAAGCAACCCGGTTTATGATCGCCCGGTGGATGGCCATGGCGATTTCCTCTCTGGCCACGCCTTTGGCCGTTAAGGAAACCACTTCCGATTCGGCAAAGACGGTGCACATACTGCTCAGCTGAATCTCTTGATGGGCGGTAAGTGCTCTTGAGCCAAATTCCTCGAGTGAATACCCAAGATTCTTGGCCATGATCTCCAGGAATTTTCCTGTTCCCGCCGCGCACCGATCGTTCATCTCAAATTTCCAGACATTCCCCTGGTCATTCAGGGCGATGACTTTCGTGTCCTGGCCGCCAATGTCGAGGATGGTATGACAGTTGGAAAAGAACGCCCTGGCCCCTTTCGCGAACGCTTTGATTTCCGTAATCGTCTTGATATCCGCATGCACCTTCAGAAGGTGCCGGCCGTACCCTGTGGCCATGACTCGATCGGCCGGCATCTCGGTTAACATTTGGTCGCATTTTTCCAGAGGGTCGAAAGAAGTTTCCGCCCTTTGGAAGTCGAGCCACTTCCCCTTTTCCACCAAGGCCCCCTTGATATATCGGGAGCCGATGTCGATTCCCAGCGCTTTCATTTCACCATTTCTAGGAAAGCTTCCACCCGAGTTTTCAACTGCCCTACATCTTCCATACTGTAATCCGTCTCCAGGCGCATAAAAGGAATCCGCCCAAGAGCTTTTTCAACCTTGTAGGCCTCCATCATGTAGGGAGTACAAAACTGCAGGGCATAGTGAATCACGCCGTCAGCGTGCAATTTCTGGGTCATGGATTTGATATTTTCGAGGCGCTCGTCGTTCGGAGTAAAACAGGCGCAGTCGATTTCCAAATAGCGTTCGGCCATCTTTCCCAGGCCCTCATCCACCGTGGAAAAGTTTTCATCCAAAAGGTCCCTGAAGTTTCTCTCTCCGACGCATGATTCTTCACCCACTACCACGGCGCCGGCGCCCTCGATGATGGAGTGGAGTTTCCAATTCGGTATGGCCATCGGAGAACCGGATATGAGCACCCGGCGGGCCCCCTTGGAAGCGACACCGAACCCCTGTTTTATTCGTTCTTCCAGCTCGGCGCAAAGCTTATCGGTCATCTGGGTAAACCGCACGGGATCATCGTAGAAGGAGACCTGATTGATTAATAAGGCGTCGAGCCCCGAAATCGGGGCCGGGTCAGCCGCTCTCAGCCGGCTCAGGCGCTGGAGGGCCCGGCGCTTTCCATTGGCCAACGATGCCCCCCTCTTGAGGTTCTCGACGGTAATGGTTTTCTTAGTAATCGCTTCTACGGTTTCCTTGAATTTCACCACCTCGCCGTGCCAAAGCCTTTTACTTTCATCATTCTTCATATTGGGAATCTCCATAACATAAACCTTGCCGGTAATGTTTTGGAAGATCTCATAAGCTTTTTTCTTTCCGTCGCAAGTGGTTTCACCTACGATCAGATCGGTCAACTCTATATAGGGGCACAGACCTGCGAGCTTGAAACCCATGAAGGCCTTGATCAAAGCACAGGTATTGCGGGGAATGAATTTTTCCGCCTCGTCGCTTCCCACTTCGGCCCCAGCGCAAAGCCCAATGCAAACTCCGTCAGCCGCCAGAACGATCTCCTCGGGGACATAGACGCAAAATGTTCCGACCACTTTCCGGCCCGCCTGCTTGGCCTCGGTAATCTCTTTGATTCTGAGACCGTGCACTTCGGAGATAACGAAATCAAAGTATTCCATTCCTCTGGGGCGCCCTTTCTGGGAGAGGTAGATGTTTTTATACCCTTCGTTGAGGACAGCCAACAGGCCGGCATGATTTTCCAGGTTTAACCCCAAATTCCGCCACATTTCGGTATAATCCGCCATGGTATTCTCCTTTTCATTTTGACAAGTATAAAATTAGATTGACAGGTGCCAGAAAAATAATCAAATTGATAATTTAGATAATTACGATTATAATCATCGAAAAAAACGATAGGGGGGATCATGAATCTAAAGCAACTGGAAGTATTCCTTGCGGTGGTTGAAACCCGGAGTTTTTCCCGGGCAGCGGAGGCTACCTTCCTCACCCAATCAACCGTCAGTCAGCATATCTCCTCGCTGGAAGAAGAGTTTGATCTCCGGCTCCTCGACAGGGCGGGCAAGGCAGTATTTCTAACGGAAGGCGGTAAGATCTTACTGGAATTTGCCCGTAAGATAATTTCCCAGGCAAAAGAGGTACCACTGGCGATGAAGCGTTTTAAAGGCCTTGAGGATGTATTCCTAAAAATAGGAGCCAGCAATATCCCGGGAAGTTACCTAATCCCTTCCATCCTCCCGCTTTTTACTGCACGTTATCCGGGAGTGTCCCTAATGGTCCTGCAGGGAGATAGCCGCGAGACTCTGGACCATCTCAAGAAGGAAGAGATCGACATTGGCATTATCGGCGCTCTTTTTGACGATAAAAATATTGAGTTTAAACAACTAGGCCAGGACAAGATAGTCCTGGCGGTCAAGGGGGATCATCGGTGGGCACGGGAAAAGATGATTTCCCAAAAGGAAATGATGACCGAAAGGTTTATCATTCGGGAATTTGGCTCCGGGACCGATAAAACCGTCCATGAGGCGCTGGCGAAAGCGGGCATTGATCCGAACCAGATGAAGGTCCGGGCAAACCTTGGCAGCAACGAAGCGGTAAAACAGGCCGTTGCCCATGGCATGGGGGCTGCATTTATTTCGGAGATTTCGATTGGAAGAGAGATCGCGCGGGGCGACATGGCGGTTGTCAAAATCAGAGGGCTGGCCATCTCCCGATGTTTTTATCTGATCACCCGCAGAAAACGCGATCTTTCACCGCCTGCCCAAGCCTTTGTCAATTTTATGATGGAAATGCTTGGGGGGGATAGGCCGAAAGGAATAAAGAGCTAAGGACTTCCCTTTCTGACTCATTTAGTTTGAGGTTTTTGATAGCAATTACGATTCTGGTACTACTTGCAGCCCTTTACTTCTTCAGCGGTGCTTTGGTATCAAGGTGAACAGGCACGGTCTGCGGGCTAGTTACCGGGTGGCACATCCTTAAAGCGGACCACGTTCCGTTGACGCCCTCCTCAGCCGCTGAACTGTTGAAGTGTCTGGTCTCCAGGGGAAAATCAACCCTCCATCCTGCCAATTGGATCCCGAAATGCCCAACTCTTAATGTTGGAAAATGATCGGAAGTGGGTCATCCACAGAGCGCGCAAGGTTATCAATAACTTGACAAAGTCAACTAGATATTGTATTTTGTCATCTATAGAAACGGCTCGGAAAGGTGACAACGATGGGCGGGATCGATATCCATCAGCGCGTGGAAGCCGTGCGGCGCTTCAATCGCCTCTACACTCAACAGATCGGGGTGTTGCAGGAAAGGCTATTGCGGAGCCCGTTTTCCCTGACTGAGGTACGGGTGCTCTATGAGCTTGCTCACCGCCAGAGGCTCACGGCGACGGAGCTCGGTAAAGAGCTGGGATTGGATGGGGGCTATCTGAGCCGTATCCTGCGGGGCTTTGAAAAGCGGGGCCTGATAGGCAAGAGGCCCTCGGAGGCTGATGGCCGGCAAAGCCACTTGGGGTTGACGGAAAAGGGTCGAGACGCCTTCGCCCCGATCAACGCACGCTCGCACGATGAAGTGGCCGCGGTGCTGGGTACCCTGTCCACAGCTCAGCAGAACCGCTTGGTCGAGGCGATGCGCACCATCGAAGGGCTGCTCGGCACTCAACCCGAACAGAAGCCCCTTTATCTTCTTCGGCCCCACCGGCCCGGCGATATGGGCTGGGTTGTCCACAGCCACGGCGTCTTGTACGCCCGAGAATATGGGTGGGACGAGCAGTTCGAGGACTTGGTCGCGAGCATCGTGGCAAAATTCATCCAGCACTATGACCCGAAACACGAGCGCTGCTGGATAGCCGAGAAGGACGGCGAGCCCGTCGGCTCCGTGTTTCTTGTCAAACGATCGAAGACGTCGGCCAAGCTGCGTTTATTGCTGGTTGAGCCGAAGGCGCGCGGTGTAGGACTCGGCACCCGCCTGGTGAACGAATGTATGCGCTTCGCCCGACAAGCAGGCTACCGGAAAATAATTCTGTGGACCAACAGCGTGCTGTATGCCGCCCGACACATCTACGAAGAAGCCGGCTTTCGCCTGGTTCATGACGAGGCGCACCATAGCTTCGGTCATGACCTGATCGGAGAGACATGGGAGTTGAAGTTGTAACCATCTTCGGGGTGAACACCGTCCGCCTTCCCTGGTGCTCAGGCGCTGCCTCTCATTGGGTTCTGCTGCCTTGTCTGAACATCAGCAGGTGAAACACGGAAAGTGGATGAACCTGCTTCCCGGAGATTAATATAGCTCGCTGTCGATCCGGGTAAGGCCTTCCTCCCTGGCGATTTCCACGGCTTCCCTGAACTCTTGCCGGGTGATTCTCCGCGCCAAGGGAGAATCCGGAGGGATCATATCTCCGCACGGATAGTATTGCCCCATGATGTTGACATAGGTATTCCTGGATATCTCTGTAGCCAGATAATGCATGGCTTCCCGGGTCCCGGCCAACCCCCCCGGAAGGACGAGGTGCCTTACCAGCAACCCCCGGAGCGCGATTCCCTGATTATCCATGACCAGGTCTCCCGTCTGGCGGTGCATCTCCTTCAAGGCTGCCTTGACTGCCTGCGGATAATCCGGCGCCTGGGAATACTTCGCGGCAATATCTTCCCGGACATATTTAAAGTCGGGCATGTAAATGTCAAAGACCCCCTCCACGAGTTTCAGAGCATCCAGGGAATCATACCCCCCCGTGTTGTAAACCAGGGGAACCGAAAGTCCCATTTCAATCGCCTGGGGGAGAGCTTTCAGGATATGGGGAACAAAGTGAGAGGGGCTGACAAAATTGATATTGTGGCACCCTCTGCGCTGGAGTTCGATCATGTTCCTGCTGAATTCATCGAAGGAAATCTCAGCCCCTTCTCCCAGACGGCTGATCGTGTAATTCTGGCAGAAGATGCAACCGAGGTTACAATAGGTCATAAAGATCGTTCCCGACCCATGACGGCCGACGAGAGGCCTCTCCTCCCCGAAATGGGGTCCGTGGGACGAAATCTCCGGGAAACTGCCGGCCCGGCAGAATCCCTTTTCTCCCCTTGTTCGATCCAGGCTGCACTTTCTCGGGCAAACCGTGCATTTTTCCAGCAAAAGAAAGGCCCGGCGAATCCGTTCAGGGAAGAGGCCCTTCTCATAAGTGCTCAGGTAAGCAGGTTTGAAATCTTCTCTTTGCATGATCCCCATCCTTCCTCGTCTCTTAGCCCGGATCGCGAACCTTACGCCCCCTTCTTCATTATAACCAATTTTCAGAACGGCTTCATTACGGACGAATCCCACTCGTGAGAAAACCCCCTCCTCATAGATAACTTGCAAATTTTGATCTCTCCCGGTATCCTTAGTCCAATTAAGCAAGGAAATTTCGTATCCGAGAATGGAAAGGGTTAGGGGATGTTCAAGATTTTGATTACCGACGATATTGGCCCGGCAGGGCTGGCCATGCTGCAAACCGCTAAGGATGTCAATTATGATGTCGTTAAGTTGCCCAATCCTGAAAAGATGCTGCAGATCATCGGAGATTACGACGCCGTAATTACCCGTTCCGGCACACCCTTGACGTCGGCCGTCTTTGAGGCGGGAGGGCGGTTGAAAGTAGCGGGGCGGGCCGGAGTGGGGTTAGACAATATTGACGTCGATGCAGCCACCAGGCGCGGGGTTTTGGTGATGAACACCCCGGAAGCCAATACCCTGGCAGCGACCGAATTGACAATGGCCTTGATGCTCGCTTCGTGCCGGAACCTTCCACGAGCGAATGCCTCCATCAAACGGGGAGAGTGGACCCGGAGCAAATTTATCGGGGTTCAATTGAGCACCAAGACGCTGGGAGTGATTGGGTTGGGGCGCATCGGGTCGCGGGTCGCCATCCGTTGCCAGGCTTTTGGAATGAAAGTGGTCGCCTATGATCCCTACATTGCAGAAGAAGTGGCAGAGCGCATTCATGTTCCCCTGGTAAGCAGCCTTGAAGAATTGCTGCGCACCGCCGAGATCATAACCGTCCACACCCCGCTGACAGAAGAGACCCGCGGCTTGATCGGGGCGGCAGAGATTGCCATGATGAAAGACGGCGTACGCCTCATCAACTGTGCCCGGGGAGGGATCTTCGACGAAAAGGCGCTATTGGAGGGGTTGGTGTCTGGGAAGATCGCCGGGGTGGGTTTGGATGTCTACAGTGCCGAGCCCCCCAAAAATGAACTCCTTCAGCAATTGCTCGCCCGCGATGAAGTGGTCGCGACCCCCCATATCGGGGCCAATACCCGGGAAGCACAGCGGGATGTGGCGGTTCAGGTCGTCCAGCAAGTGATCGAGGCCCTGAAGGGAGAAAACTATCGTAACGTGGTCAATCTTCCCTTTCCAGAGGGTGTAGACTACCGCTCCCTGGCACCCTACATGACCCTGGCAGAAAAGATCGGGTCTTTACAGATGCAGATGATTCGGGGCCGGGTTACCCGGGTGGAAGTGGAGTTTCGTGGGGAAGACGTGGAAGCCCATGCCAAGCCCTTGACCATAGCCTTGCTCAAGGGGATGCTCGCGCCGATCTTGAGCGCCGACGTGAACTATGTCAACGCGTCGCACCTGGCGGATGAACGGGGGATTCATCTGACCCAGACCCGGTACCCGGCGGCCGAGGACTATTCCAACGTGATCCTGTGCCGGGTGATTTCAGCAAAAGAAACCCGCCTGATCGGCGGTGCCTTGTTCCTGCACAAGCAGCCCCGAATCGTCCTCCTGGACCACTACCGGATTGATGCCCTGCCCTCCGGTCCCGCTTTGATCCTCTCCAATCGTGACATCCCGGGCGTAATCGGAAGAGTAGGTACCCTGCTGGGCGAAAAAGGAATCAACATCGCCGAATGGCAGATGGGACGTAGCGCGCCGGGAGATATGGCAGTTTCCTTCATCAATATTGACACCCCGGCGAGCGAGGAAGTCCTTAAAGAACTGCGCGCTCTGTCTCCGATCCTGGACGTGAGGCAGGTCACGCTCTAGCCATTCTCTTTTCCGGCAGGTTTCAACACGCCAGGCCATACAAATAGAAGATGGGTTGCGGCTAAACGGGCTTATGCCTTTTAAACCGCTTGGAGATGGGGAGCCTTCTTAGGAGCACATAAGTGGCCCCGGCGCCACCATCACAGGACCGGGCGCTCGCATAAGCGACGACCCATTTACGCCAGGGTCCGCGGGTGAGCCACTCCACGACCTTTTGCTTC
>Ga0187854_10002406_pt1 | contig 16122 bp, 11 predicted proteins | sample June2016WEW_6_15_FD_132445 | JGI IMG/M metagenome (GOLD analysis project Ga0187854, IMG submission 132445) | Peatland microbial communities from SPRUCE experiment site at the Marcell Experimental Forest, Minnesota, USA - June2016WEW_6_150 | ecosystem: Environmental > Terrestrial > Soil >...
GACGGCCTCGCCTTGCGTCACCAGCCGGATCCCTTCACCCCCCTCACGGATTTCGATCTGGTCATAGAGGCCGACCCGGTGCATCAGGGTCTGAATCTCATGATATCCATCCGGCCGCCTTTCCAATACCTCCAGGTGAAGGTTGACTTTTGCCGGAGATAGGACCTTCATTCTTATTTGGGAGCCCGAAAGGCCAGGTATAGATTCCGCTCTCCCCGCTTGATCAACAGGCGGACCACTTCATCCTTTTTCACTTTGCCCACCGCATTCTGGTAATCGCTGAGTTTGCGAAGGGCCTGGCCGTTGATCTCCCGGATCACATCTCCCCGCTGAACTCCAGCCTCCTCAGCCGGGCTTCCCGGCTCCACCTGGGTGACGATCACTCCTCCGGGGTCCTTCAGCTGGAGTTGGCGGGCGATCTCCGGGGTGATCTCCTGGACATTCATCCCCAGTTCGATCTCGGCCTTCTCCACGGTCGGGGGGGGGGCCTCATCCTTGAGTTCGCCAACCTTCAACTTGAGCTTCAAGGGTTTCCCCTCCCGTAGGACTTCGACCTCCACTTCTTTGCCCACCGGGGTGGAGGCCACCAATCGCGGAAGTTCGTTCATTTCGTCAATCTCTTTCCCGTCGAACTTAACGATCACATCCCCCCGCAGAATTCCTCCCGCCTCGGCCGCCCCTCCGGGGATCACATCGGCCACCAGCGCCCCCTTACTCTTTTCCAAGCCAAAAGATTTGGCTAATTCGGGGGTCAGCTTCTGGACATAAACCCCGATTCCGCCCCGGATCACTTTCCCTTCTTTTTTCAGCTGGGGAATAATCTGCTTGGCCTCGTTAATGGGGATGGCAAAACCGATCCCTTGCCCGGAGGCCACGATGGCGGTGTTAATCCCCACCACCTCTCCGTTAATGTTGAACAGCGGGCCCCCGCTATTTCCCGGATTAATCGAGGCATCGGTCTGAATAAAATCATCGTAGGGCCCGGAGCCGATCACCCTGCCCTTGGCGCTGACGATCCCCACGGTCACGGTATGGGAGAGCCCGAAGGGGTTTCCGATGGCCATGACCCATTCCCCGATCTCCACCTTATCTGAATCCCCTAATTCCACTACCGGCAGGTCGCTCCAGGATTTGATTTTGATCAAAGCCAGGTCCGTCTTGGAGTCCCGGCCGATGACCTCCGCGTCAAATTCTTTCTCCGTCGAGAGACGAACGTGAATTTCACTCGCCCCTTCAATCACATGATTGTTGGTGATGATGTAACCCTCTTTATCGATGATGAAACCGGAACCCAGGGAGCGCTGGACAAAATCCCTCTGGGGCATATCCCCGAAAAAGCGGTTGAAGAAGTCTTCTCCGAAGAAGTCGCGGAAGGGGTCCCGCTCCCGGGAAGGAGGGGAAAATTGACGGAAGACTTTTCCCCCGCTTTTGACCACCTTCTTGGTGCTGATATTGACGACGCCGGGCTTTACCCGCTTGGACAGCTCGACAAAGGTGTTGGGACCGAAAGAAGATGGGCCTGAAGTCAAACTGACCCTCTTCGCCCCTACGAATTCAACTGGATTGGACAGCGGCCGAACGCCAAGGTAGGAAGCAATGAGCAGTCCCGCCCCCAGCCCGACCAGAGCCACCAGGACCAACCCCACGAACCCAAAACGCCTGGAAGTCGGCCCAAATCGTTCACTCCCCATGTTCATACTTCTACTCCTTTTATAAAACGGTCAAGGCATTGGTTGGTTAATATTCGTTTTAGCCCTGGGCCTTGGCCTAGGGCCCTTTGCCGCAGGCCCCGGACCCTTTCCCGCTAGCCCTTCGCCTCTCGAATATAGCGCCAGCGAAGGTCCGTGAGAAGATGGTCCATCAATTTTTCCTCGTCCGGCGTCAGGTTGCCCCGTGTCTTTTCCTTGAGCATCCCCAACATGTCGATGCTCTGCTTGGCCAGAGAGAGGTTCTTGTCGACCTTCTGGGTTACAGGATCAAGCACCTCTCCCAGGTTCATGAGCGCCGAGGTGCTGAGAGAAAGGATGAAGGAAGAGAAATTAATCTCCGGGAGATGGAGTTCCTGTTCCTGCCCCCGTTCCCGGCCTTCATTCTCTACTTTCCCCGGCCCCCCCGCAGAGGGGGCTTCGGTCTTTTTCTGCTCCTCTTTATCGGTTTCCGCCGGCTGAGTCGAAGCCCTCCGGTCGCGAATCGTAAATCCCTTTTTCTCCTCCCCGCTTTCCATGGTTCCTCCCCATCCAGTAAGGAGTTCGGAGTTCGGAGTAAGAAAAGCTGAATTCTGACCTGTTTTCATTCCGAACTTCGAACTTCCTGCTCCGAACTTTTCACCTGACGCCAGGTGTAATGAATCCGCTGAATCACCGTCAGATTGGTGAAAATGGCCAGGATCCAGATGACGATCGGCATGATCGAAGAGATGGCGGCTCCGAAAAAAATCAAGAAAATCCGCTCGGGCCTCTCCATAATCCCCACGTTACACTTGGGAATCAAAATCTCTGCCCGGGCCCTCGTGTAAGGTACCAGAGCCGTACCCATGATAGCCAGGCCTCCCAGTACCTGATACAGAACCGAACCCTGGCGGGAGTAATAAATGAGCACGCCAATCAAAAGGCTGAGGTCCGAATAGCGATCCAAAACCGAATCCAGGAAGGACCCGAAAGAACTGACCTGACCGCAATTCCTGGCCACCGCTCCGTCCATGATATCAAAGAACCCGGCCAGAACGATCAGGCAGGATCCCTCATACCAATTTCCCGCCGCCAGATCCCAGGCGGCCAATCCGTTTAGACCCAGCCCGATAAAGGTCAAGGAATTGGGTCCGAGGCCCAGACGCTGAATAAAGGTGGAAGTTCCATGCAACAACGGGTCGAGGCGGTCCCCGATTACTGCCTTGAGCATAGGTGGATATTGTCCCTACCTCTCCCGCGAGCCCTGGATGAACTCCTCTAACCTTTGCCGAGCTTGCTGGTCTGGAATCTGTTCGGGCGGGTGTTTCATGGTGTAGGCTGAAACCGAAACCAAAGGTCCCCCGATCTTCCGTTTCCTGGCCAATTGGCAGCAGCGAATGGCATCGATGGTCACGCCGGCGCTGTTGGGAGAGTCCTCCACGGAGAGTCGGAGCTCCAAGTTTAAGGACACTCCCCCAAATCCCCTTCCCTCGATCCGCAGGAAACAGACCTTGTTATCCTTCTGCCAGGGAACGTAATCGCTGGGGCCGATATGAATGTTTTGATCTTCCAGGGGGGGGTCCAGGATCGATTGGACCGCTTCGGTTTTAGAGATTTTCTTCGACCGCAGCCGGCTCTGGTTCAGCATGTTCAGGAAATCGGTATTTCCCCCAACATTAAGCTGGTACGTCCGGTCCACCTTCACCCCTCGATCCACGAAAAGCTGGGTCAAGGCCCGGTGGAGGATCGTTGCCCCGAGCTGGGCCTTGACGTCATCTCCTACGATGGGGATCCGGCGCTCCGCGAAGCGCCGTCCCCATTCGGGAGAGGAAGCAATGAAAACGGGCATGCAGTTGATCAAGCTCACTCCCGTGTTCAAGCAGCAGCTCGCATAGAATCGGGTGGCTTCTTCCGAACCTACGGGGAGATAATTGAGGAGAATTTCGGCCCGGCTTTCCCGCAGGGCCTTTTCCACGTCGCAGGGCTTTTGCTCGGCCACCACGAAAGTCTGGTCTTCGGGATATTCGCGCATGTGGGGAGAAACTCCGTCCAACACCTGGCCCATCTGAACAATGGTTTTGGAATTGGAAACGTGCGGGCTGATCTCCCGTGTACAATTGGGCTTGGCATAGATCGCTTCACCGAGGGGCCGCCCCACCTTCCGTTTATCCACATCGAAGGCCAGCACCACCTCCAAATCGCCCGGTTGATAGCCCCCCAGTTCGTAATGCATCAGCCCCAATTTCTCCGCGCCCTCATGGGTCTGGTAGTACTCAATACCTTGAATCAGGGAGCTTGCGCAATTGCCCACACCCACAATCCCTAGCCTGATTTTCTCCATTGCATCAGCCCCTCTTTAGGAAAACAGATTTTGGGCCCCCTGATAAAAAAACGATGGGCGCCCTTTCCCGCCGGCTCTTCCGGAATAACCCTGAATCAAGGTTCCCAGCTTACGGTCAGTTCGCCTTCAACGACCTCCAGGGAAAAACGGGACCCTTCATTCCAGTGCAGGGTGATGGGAATCTTCACCCGCTCATCGACCCGCCTTTTCAGGAACCGGGCGCCGTACTTCAGACTGAACCCGATCTCCGCCAGGGTCTGCAGGGCGGCTTCGGAGAAATGAAGGGATTTTTCATGGGCGGCAAGGTTTTTCTGAATGGCCTCCAGATAGCGCCGGGTAATCTCCCGTACCTCTTCTTGGGTCAGGGGGGAAAAGACCAAGATATCATCAATGCGGTTGAGAAATTCCGGAGAGAAATGATTCTCCGCTTCCTTTAAAACCGCCTTCTTCACCGTGTTTAGATGCTGCGAATCGACGAGGAAACCCATGGGTTTGGTGAAACGCTTGAACTCGTCGGAACCCAGGTTCGAGGTCATGATCAAGACGGCATCGCTGAAGTAAACTTTCCGCCCCCGCCCATCGGTCAAAAAGCCCTCATCGAAGACCTGGAGGAAGAGATTGAGCACGTCGGGGTGGGCTTTTTCCACCTCATCCAAAAGGACGACGGTGTAGGGGTTGTCCCGGACCTGGTTGGTCAGGATGCCTCCCCGCTCGGAACCAACGATTCCCCGGGGCATGCCAATGAGTTTATCCACCGAAATAGCCGAGTCCCGGTACTCGGACATGTCCAGGCGGACCATCTTCTTTTCATCCCCGAAGAGGAATTCGGCGAGCGATTTGGCCAGTTCGGTCTTCCCCACTCCGGTCGGCCCCAGGAAGAGAAGGACTCCATCCGGTCGTTCGAACTTTTCCTTCAGCGGCCCTTTGTTCAGGCGGAGATTTCGGGCCACGGCGGATATGGCTTCTTTTTGTCCCACCACCCGGCGGGCCAGGGCTTCTTCTATATCCTGGAAGCGAATGGTCGTATCCCGGAAGACCATCTCCCGGGGAATGCGCGTCTCTTGCGATATGATCCGGATGACATCTTCGGCTGCAACCGGCCGGTCCGAGTCGTCGATCTCCACTTTTACGGAAGCCGTATCCAGCCAGTTGATGGCCTTGTCCGGAAGCCGCAGGTTGTGCTGATACCGCGAAGCCATGGAGAGGGCGGTCTCAATGGCCTCATCGGCAATCTTCACCGAATAATTCTTTTCGAGGCGGGGCCGAATCCCATGGAGGATCTCCCGGGCTTCATCGATCGAAGGTTCCTGAACCGTAACGATGCGAAAACGCCTGGCCAGGGCTTCATCCTCAGCGATGTGCGTCTTATACTCGCTGGCCGTAGTAGCCCCGATGATCTGCACTTCTCCTCTGGCCAGGGAGGATTTGAAGATCGTGGCCGCATCCGTAGGCACGCCCATGGCCGTACCCGCGCCGATTAAAGTATGGGCTTCATCCACGAAGAGGATAAGATTCCGTCTCCGCTTGACCTCTTTAATCACATTCTCGATGCGGTCCTCAAACATCCCTCGAAACATGGTCCCGGCCACCAGGGTGTTCATCTGGAGGTTGACAATCTGGTAATTCCTCAATCGCTTGGGTACGCTCCCAGGGGACAATTCCAGTTTGCTGGCCAGGCCTTCCACCAGGGCCGTCTTCCCCACCCCGGGTTCACCGAGGATCATCACCGAATTGGGACGATCCCGGTGGCAGAGGATTTCCATCATCCGCTGAATTTCCGCTTCTCGGCCGATAATCGGAGGTAGTTTTCCCAGTCGGGCCAGCTTGTTCAAGTTGACCCCGAAATTATTTAAATAAGGGGGGAGGTCGTAGCGTTTTTTGAAATCCTCGCTCTTTTCATCCAGGACTTTGGTCTCCACCGAGATGACCCGGCTGGCGGCATTGGGTTCCACCCCCATCCCTTTCAGGATTCGAACCGGAACGTTCTGGCCTTCCTGAAAGATCGCCTTGAGGAGATCAGCCGTTTCAATCACCTTCCGTCCGGAGTTGATCGCCGAATCCCAGGCCAATTTGAAGATGGCCTTGGTAGACGGGGGAACCTTCATCCCCCCTCCCCAGATTTGTTTGGAGGAGTTCAGGTATTCCCGAAGAGAGAGGATCACCTCCCGGGGGCTGAAATTCAACTTCGCAGCGATTTCCGAAAAGAGATTATTTTCCACCTCGGTGATGGCCAGGAAAATATGCTCCACTCCGAGGTAATGGTGCTGGCGTTTCTGGGATTCCTGGATGGCGGAGGCCAATACTTTATGGGCCTTTTCGGAAAGATAATCTTTGTAGTTGCTCAGATCAATCATGAAAATTTCTCGGGATCTCCTCGAAGGATTAACCCAATGCCCTTCAGGATTTCAAGCGCCACCCGCATTCCTGGCGCGGATTGGCCGGGTTTCTTTTTTTCAGTTCCTCCAAAATCCTTTGGCAACGATGATCCATTCCCCGGGGGACCCTCACTTTGAAGGTCAGGACCTGGTCGCCCCGACCTCCCCCCTGAAGAAAGGGGACTCCTCGCCCCGGGAAACACAATTGATCACCCGGCTGAACGCCAGGAGGCACCTTTACCTTCATCGAACCCTTCAGGGTGGGAATCTCAACCTCCACCCCCAGCGCGGCCTCCCAAACGGTCAGGGGAACCTCGATGTGCAGGTCATCCCCTTTCCTCTGGAAATAGGGATGATTTTTTACCCTGACCTCTGCAACCAGATCACCCCTCGGCCCCTCTTTCTGACTCAAATGCCCCATCTTGGGAAGATACACCCGGCAACGATCATTTACCCCCGGCGGGATCTGGAGAGAAACGACCCTTTTCTTAGCGATCCAGCCTTGGCCCGAACAAAATTCGCAATGCTGAATCTGAACCTTCCCAACTCCCCGGCAGCGGCCACACGCTTGAGAAAAAGCCGACGGGGGAATTCCAACTTGGATCTGCCCGGCTCCGCCACAATGGCTACAGACTTTCCGGGGTCCCTTGGGGTTAAACCCCTTTCCCGCGCAAGGAACACAGGGGACCTCCTGGAGGACATGGACCCTCTTTATGGCCCCATGGATGGCGCTCTCAAAGTCAATCTCCAGGGTGCAATGCAGGTCTTTGCCCCTTTGGGCTGACTGCGACCCCGGCCGTTCACCAACCTCGAGGAGGCCTTCAAAGACGTCCTCAAAACCATCGAAACTGCTGTCCTCTTCCCCTCCCTCTCCCAGGCTTTCCTCCCAGAAAAAGTCGGGAGGAGGAAGTTCAATCCCCATCTGATCATATCTTTCCCGTCTCGTTTTGTCGGAAAGAATCTCGTAAGCCTCCAGGATCTCTCTGAAACGGAACTCTGCAGTCTTATTTCCCGGATGGGGGGCAAACTGATAAGTACGGGCTAGCTTTTGGTACGCCTTCTCGATCTCCTCTTCGGTAGCGCCTCTCCGGAGTCCCAAGATGTCGTAATAATCTTTTCGCGAAGCCATTGATAAAATTGCCGATCACTCTGCCGGAGAATGATCTGTCAAGTCTTTTATATACCACAAGTAGGTTTTGCTTTTCAACACAAAAGATGGGAAGAAAAAACCCCGCCAAGGAATGGGATCATTGCGGGAATGGTCGGACACGAGAAAGGAATTCCCTTGGAATCATTATAAAATAAAAAAGGGGGTCTTTCGACCCCCCGTAGAGCCATTTATTTTTTCTCTTCAAACTCAGCGTCCACTACGTCTTCTTCAGGCTTCTTGGCCCTAGCGCCGCCACCGGGACCCGCACCCGCCCCCGGATGCTGTTTCCCGGAGGCTTGCTGGTACATGATCTCGGCAAGATGATGGGAGGCTTTGGTTAAGAGTTCCATCTTCTCCCGAATTCGATTCATATCGCCGCTTTCTATGGCTTCCTTGGCCTCCCGAATGGCTCCCTCAATGGCACTCACTTCGCTGACCGGGATTTTCTCCCGGTTTTCATTCAGGGTCTTCTCGGTCTGGTAGACCAGGGCGTCGGCCTGGTTGCGCAAATCTATTTCCTGACGGCGCCGTTTGTCCTCCGCCGAATGACCCTCGGCCTCTTTGACCATTTTCTCCACGTCGTCCTTGTTCAGACCGCTGGAGGCGGTGATGGTAATGGCCTGTTGTTTCCCCGTGGCATTATCCTTGGCCGAAACATTGAGGATGCCATTGGCATCAATGTCAAAAGTGACTTCGACCTGCGGTATTCCGCGTGGTGCCGGAGGAATCCCGATAAGTTGAAACTTCCCCAGCGTCCGGTTATCGCGGGCCATCTCCCGCTCCCCCTGGAGAACGTGGATTTCCACGCTGGTTTGACTATCCGCAGCAGTGGAGAAAATCTCGCTCTTCCTCGTGGGAATGGTGGTATTCCGGTCGATCAGCCGGGTCATGACCCCTCCCAGGGTTTCAATGCCCAGGGAAAGGGGAGTTACATCCAGAAGGAGAACATCTTTTACTTCTCCGGCCAGAACCCCGGCCTGGACCGCGGCTCCCAGGGCCACCACCTCATCCGGATTGACTCCCTTATGAGGCTCTTTCCCGAAGAATTGGCGTACCAGATCCTGGACCTTGGGAATCCGTGTTGATCCACCGACCAGGACCACTTCGTTAATCTGATTAGACTTCAAACCCGCATCCTCCATGGCCTGACGGCAGGGGGGAATGGATTTTTCCAGAAGGTCCATGACCAAGGACTCAAACTTGGCCCGGGTAAGCTTCATGTTCAGGTGCTTTGGACCCGAGGCATCCGCGGTGATAAAAGGCAGGTTGATTTCCGTCTCCACGGTAGAAGAGAGCTCGATCTTGGCTTTCTCTGCGGCTTCCTTCAACCGCTGCAGGGCCATTAAATCTTTGCTCAGGTCAATCCCTTGATCCTTCTTGAATTCGGCAACCAACCAGTCGATGATCCTTTGGTCCAGGTTATCTCCACCCAGATGGGTATCCCCATTGGTGGATTTGACTTCCACCACATTGTCGCCAACATCCAGGATGGATATGTCAAAAGTCCCACCGCCGAAGTCATAAACAGCAATGGTCTCATCTTTCTTTTTGTCCAGGCCATAAGCCAGGGCCGCAGCCGTAGGCTCATTGATGATCCGGCGTACATTGAACCCGGCAATCGTCCCCGCATCCTTGGTGGCCTGGCGCTGGCTGTCATTAAAATATGCAGGAACCGTGATGACTGCATCGGTTATTTTCTCCCCCAGGTAATCCTCAGCCGATTTTTTAAGCTTCTTCAGGATCATGGCGGAGATTTCCGGCGGAGAGTATTCCTTATCCCGAATCTTCACCCGGGCCGCTCCGCTTGCGTCCTTGATCACCTTGTAGGGAACCATCTTCATCTCTTCATTGACTTCTTCATACCGCCGGCCCATGAATCGCTTGATGGAATACACCGTGTTTTCAGGGTTGGTGATGGCCTGCCTCTTAGCCACCTGCCCCACCAGGATATTTCCATCTTTGGTAAAACCAACGACAGAAGGGGTTAACCGGTTTCCTTCTTCATTGATGATCACCTTGGGTTCTCCACCTTCCATAACTGCTACGACCGAAAGAGTCGTACCTAAATCAATCCCCACAATTTTGGCCATTTCATTTTCCTCCAGTCTTTTAGCCCTTTCCAGGGCCTAACTTAAATTATAATTTCTTTAAGCTTTTTAAAAACTTAATCATTTATTTCTCGCTTGTCAAGGAGACCCCCGCCGAAGGAATGCGCTCTGAACCCCATAGGGTTCAGAGCTGCCCTGCACTCAACGTAGGGAAGGACGGATTTCGGAACTCGGAATTCCCCAGTTTATTGATTCCGCACTCTATATTCCGCATCAGGCATGGGTGGCTGCTCCGCGGGTCCTCCCTTTGACCGCAGGCATGGAAAAGACCAGTTCATTCTTAGAATTGACATCCACCTCGACGGTATCTCCCTCGGAAAACTCTCCTTCCAGAATCTTTAAAGCCAAGGGGTCTTGGATGAACCGCTGAATAGCCCGTTTCAACGGTCTGGCTCCGTATACCGGGTCAAAGCCTTCCTTGGCAAGGAATTCTTTGGTCCGATCGGACAGGGAAAGGGTGATTTTCCGGTCGGAAAGTCGTTTTCTCAGGTTCTTCAGCTGGATCTCGACGATATCCTTTATATTGTCGATGGTGAGGGGGCGGAAGATGATCACGTCATCCACCCGGTTTAAAAACTCGGGCTTGAAATGCGCCCGCAGGGCCTCCAAAGCCCTCCGCCGCATTTCCTCATAATCCTTGGCCCCGAGGTCCTGAATCCACTGACTACCGATGTTAGAAGTCATGATAATAACGGTATTTTTAAAGTCCACCGTCCTCCCTTTTCCATCTGTCAGCCGCCCATCGTCCAAAATCTGCAGTAATACATTGAAAACCTCAGGATGGGCTTTTTCTACCTCATCGAAAAGGATCACTGAATAGGGCTTTCGGCGAACTGCCTCGGTTAAGTATCCCCCCTCTTCGTATCCCACATACCCCGGGGGAGCCCCGATCAGCCGGGCCACGGAGTGTTTTTCCATGAATTCAGACATGTCGATGCGAATCATGGCCTGCTCGTTATCAAATAAGAATTCCGCCAGCGCCCTGGCCAATTCGGTCTTTCCCACACCCGTCGGACCGAGAAAGATGAATGAGCCGATGGGCCGATTGGGGTCCTGCAGGTCCGCACGGGCCCGCCGCACGGCGTTGGAGACCAGTCGTATGGCTTCTTCCTGCCCCACCACCCGATTCTTCAGGCGGTCCTCCATCTTCAAGAGTTTCTCAATCTCCCCCTCCAGCATCTTGCTTACGGGAATCCCGGTCCATTTGGCTACCACTTCAGCCACGTCTTCGGCATCTACCTCCTCTTTCAACATCTTCTTCTCTTTTTGCAGGGCGGCCAAGGCCTGATTCTCCTTCTCCAGTTGCTTCTGGAGTTCACCAAGTTTCCCGTATCGAATCTCCGCCACCTTGGCCAGGTTCCCTTCCCTTTCGGCCTGTTGTTCCTGCCTCTTAGCCTCTTCCAGCTGTCCTTTCAGGGTACGGAGCTTCTGGATCCCTTCTTTCTCTTTCTTCCAGTGAGCCTTCATGACTTCGGCTTGAGCTTTCAACTCAGCCAGTTCCTTCTCGATCTTCTCCAGACGCTCCCTTGAGGCTTTATCCTTTTCTTTCAGAAGCGCTTGCCTTTCAATCTCCATTTGAGTGATCTTCCGTTCCACCTCATCCACTTCCATGGGCATGCTGTCGATTTCGATCCGCAGCCGGGAAGCTGCCTCGTCAATCAGGTCGATGGCTTTATCCGGAAGGAATCGATCGGTGATATACCGGTGCGAGAGGGTCGCTGCCCCCACGATGGCTGAATCCTGGATGCGAACTCCATGATGGACCTCGTAGCGTTCCTTTAGTCCTCGGAGGATGGCGATCGTATCTTCTACCGTGGGCTCTTTGACCATGACCGGCTGGAACCGCCTCTCCAGGGCCGCGTCTTTCTCTATGTGCTTCCGGTATTCATTGATGGTGGTGGCGCCCACGCATCTCAGCTCCCCGCGGGCTAAGGCCGGCTTCAACATGTTCGATGCGTCCATGGCCCCTTCCGCCGCCCCCGCTCCCACCAGGGTGTGCAGCTCATCGATAAAGAGTATGATTTCTCCTTGGGCCTCGGTGATCTCCTTGAGCAACGCCTTCAGCCGGTCTTCGAACTCACCTCGGTACTTGGTCCCGGCAATCAATGCTCCCAGGTCCAGAGCCACCAATCTCTTATTTTTCAGAGTCTCCGGAACATCCCCGTTGACGATCCGCTGGGCCAGTCCTTCCACGATCGCGGTCTTTCCTACGCCGGGTTCCCCGATTAACACCGGGTTATTCTTGGTCCGCCGGGAGAGAACCTGAAGGACCCGCCGGATTTCTTCATCCCTCCCGATCACCGGATCCAGCTTCCCCTTCCGGGCTAAATCGGTCAAATCTCGGGTATACCGGGCTAAGGCTTGATATTTCTCTTCCGGGCTCTGGTCCGTCACCCGTTGCGACCCGCGGATGGTCATCAAAACCTTGTAAATGTCGTCCCTGCCGGCCCCCTGGCTGTTTAAAATTCTGCCCGCCGCTCCCCCCTTCTCCTCAATGATGGCCAGGAGCATATGCTCTGTGCTGACATAGGCATCCTTCAACCGCTCGGCTTCCTGGAAGGAGCTGTCCAGGACTTTCTTCAAACGGGGAGAGATATAGACTTGCCCCGTTCCTCCTCCGTAGACTTTCGGTATTTGTCCCAAAGCCTCCTCAACCCGAGCAGTAAGGTTGGGAAGGGAAGCCCCCAATTTTTGGAAGATCTGGGGGATAATCCCTTCGCTCTGCTCGAGCAGCGCCAGAAGAAGGTGCTCGGGTTCGACCTGTTGATGCTCATGCTTCTCCGCAACGGCTTGCGCTTCCTGCAGCGCCTCCTGGGCCTTTATGGTATATTTGTCAAATCTCATCTTACGTCCTTTCCTGAAAGCGAATTGAAGTTCTTATGAAACTAGAAAAATAATTTATGAAGCCTATGAAAAGTAAATGGAGGGGGTTTCGCTGGGTGAAAGAAGGGGGGCCCTTCGCCCCCCGGAGAAATTTCTTAGCCTACATCTACCTTGATCTGCTTCGGCTTGGCTTCCTCCGCCTTGGGAAGCATAATCTCCAAAATTCCATCTCTGAATTTTGCCTTCACCTTATCCTGCTGCACCGTACTCGGCAGGGTGAAAGCCCGCGTGAATGACCCATAAGAGCGCTCCATGCGATGGAAATTCTCTTCCGTCACATTTTTTTCGAGCTTCTTTTCCCCCTTGATCGTCAGGGTGCTGTCTTTCACCTCGAGGGCGATGTCCTCTTTGGTTACCCCGGGCAATTCCACATTTAGAACGATGGACTCCTTGGTCTCATAAATATCTACCGCGGGAATCCACGACCCCTGGGCCATCTCTTCTTCTCCGAAAGGAGATCGAGTCCGAAAATCAGACATCAAACGATTCATTCTTTCCTGTAAAGAAGACATTTCTCGAAATGGATCCCAACGAATCAGCGCCATAGCTTTTTCCTCCTTTCTTTATTAATTTATTCAATAATTTTACAACTCCATAAAAAAATTAAGCACGATCTCGGCGAAAGTCAACCCCGGGAGAGAAATGCTTTCCATTCTTCCACCCGGGGGCGTCCTAGCACTTTCATTCAGAAAATTTGAAGATGGAAAAGGAAAGGGCGAAGGGAAGGGGGGGCTCTCCTCAGGCTTCTTTGTTCTCGTGATTTAACTTCTTGGGGAATACTTGCATGTCTTCGAGGTCTGGAAATTGATCCTTCAGAAAAACTTTCAGCTTGTCTACTACTCTCTTCTCAATCTGGCGAGCCCGCTCCCGGGAAATGTTTAACTGATCTCCAGCAGCCTGCAGGGTGAGGGGTTCTTCCGCCATCAACCTGTTTTTCAGGATAAAGGTCTCCTTCCCTTTTAAGGTTCGATTGAATTCTTCAATTTTTTGGTCGAGGATCTCCCTGAATTGGGTATCGGCAACTCTTTCCTCAATCATTTCCCCTGAGGGGATAATATCCATGTAGGTTTGCCGAGAATCTTCCTCCAGGGGCGCATTGAGGGAGAGGTCCCCCCCTTCGAGCCTCTGGTCCATCTCTGTGATTTCATCCTTGGTAACGTTCAGCCTTCCCGCCAGGAGTTTGGGGCCCGGCTCAAAACCCATCGCCTCCAGGCGCCCCTTCTCCTTTTTCAGACGGAAAAAAAGCTTGCGCTGGGCCTGGGTCGTTCCGATCTTCACCAGGCTCCAGTTATCGATGAGAAATTTCAGGATGTAAGCCCGGATCCACCAGGAGGCATAAGACGAAAGCTTCACCTCCCGGTAAGGGTCAAACTTCTTTACCGCCTGCATCAACCCCAAATTCCCCTCCTGGATTAGATCCAGTAAATTACTGTAGGCCCGCTGATATTCAAAGGCGATCTTCACCACCAGCCTTAAATTGGAAACCACGAGCCGGTAGGCGGCAAAACGATCTTTTTCTTCCCACCAACGTTTGGCCAGGGCGATCTCCTCTTCCCGGGTAAGGAGCGGGAATTTTCGTATTTCCATGAGATACTTTTTGAGAGGATCGAAAACTTCCAGGGCGCCAGACTGTTCGGGAGAAGCCAGATCTTCCGAACCGGGCGGGAGCAAATCGAGCGGAGAGGAAGTTCTTCTCTGTTTTTCCTCTTCTTTCATTGGACCACCATCGTAAGGTAACCCATCTCCCCCGTCCGCCCATCCCGGACCAGGAGCAAGGCTTCCTGCCCCGGCTGAATCTGCTCCAGGATTCGGTTATAGTCTCTGAGCCCCCGAATCGCCTGGTTGTTTATTTGATAGAGGATATCGCCAGACTCCAGCCCTGCCCGGCCTGCCGGTCCCTGGAGATCGACTTTCGTAATCACCACGCCCTCCCGGGAATTTAACCGTCGTTTCCGGGCCTCCAGGATGGAGATTTCTTTGACCTCAATCCCCATTCTATTTTCCATCTCCAGGGCTGCCGTATGGGGCGAGAGCTTGTAGGGTTCCACGACCGGCTGAACCGTAACCCGCTCACCCTTACGAATGAGGGCGATTTCCACTTTTTTCCCCACCCGGCTTCCCGCAATGCGGTTTCTGAGGTCATTGGCACTCTCCACGACCGTGCTGTCGAGGCTGACGATCACGTCCCCCCGCCGGATGCCTGCTTTTTCCGCCGGCCCCCCCTTGGTAATGTCCGCCACCAGAGCTCCTTTGGAACCTTTTAAATTCATATTCTTGACCAGAGAAGGAGTCACTTCCTGAAGGCTTAACCCCAGCCATCCGCGAACCACTTTCCCAGTTTTCATTAAGGCATCGGCGACCGCCGCAGCCATATTGCTCGGAATCGCAAACCCAATCCCCTCAAAGCCGCCGGATTCCGAGACAATGGCGGCATTCACTCCGATCACGTCCCCATTCAGGTCCAGGAGCGGCCCTCCGCTGTTTCCCGGATTGATAGCCGCATCCGTTTGGATAAAGTCCTGGTAACTCGAGGGGTCCATGATTCCCGTACGATGTTTGGCACTGATAATACCCGCAGTCACAGTCTGCTCCAGGCCCCGAGGATTTCCGATGGCCACTACCCACTCTCCAACCCTTAATTTATCCGAGTCGCCAAATTTCAAGTAGGAGATATTCTGGGGGGCTCTGATCTTGATTACGGCCAGGTCGGTTTTGGGGTCAGCGCCCACGATCTTGGCCTCGAATTCCTCACCGGAGATCATTTTGACTGTAATTTTCGTTGCCCCGGTGACCACGTGATTATTGGTCAGGATATTTCCCTCGTTATCGATCACCATTCCTGTACCGATGCCCCGCAACTCCTTCTTATCTAAGCGTGGTCGTTGGGGCGATCCGAAGAAATAGCGGAAGAAGGGATCACTTTCAAAAGGAAAGACCGGCGAGGACGGCTGGACCCGCTGGGTAACCTCAATATGCACGACCGCCGGCGTGGCTTTCTGGGCCACATCGGCAATGGCCGTGGTCAGGTCAATCGCATTGGTCCTGGGAGTCTTCGCCCATGCAGAGGACAAATGAAAAAATACCCCGGTCAGGATTATAACCCCGCACAGGATCCCCCAGAATTTGATAATCCGCATTTCCATTTCCTTCGCCTCAAATCTCCGATTCATCTTGCTCATTTTCTTGACTTATCTCTCCCTGCATTTCCCCCGCCCATGCGTTCAGCCATCATCACCTAAGAAGGCGGGAGTAAACGCCAGTTTCAAGCGGCCATAGAACACCGGGGAAGAAATAAAAGGGAGGTTGAACGTCTATGAAATTATATAAATATCTTATAACCTTCTGGGGTTCTTGTCAAATTCAGGTAAATCTTGAGCCTCTTGCAAAACTCCCCACCTGAAGTGAAATTCGTCATTCCGGGCAAGCAAAGCGCGACCCGAAATCCAGTCCCGCCATCGGCGGGACTCAAGCAATTCTAGACATGATGGCTGACAGTTGAACGAAAATAAAAAGACCTGCCCCTTATGAACATGGATTATACTTTGGTGAATTAGCAACCAAGTACAGAGCCAAAAATAAGGAGGCAGGTCATGAAAGA
>Ga0187854_10002436_pt1 | contig 15978 bp, 10 predicted proteins | sample June2016WEW_6_15_FD_132445 | JGI IMG/M metagenome (GOLD analysis project Ga0187854, IMG submission 132445) | Peatland microbial communities from SPRUCE experiment site at the Marcell Experimental Forest, Minnesota, USA - June2016WEW_6_150 | ecosystem: Environmental > Terrestrial > Soil >...
CAGAATCGCACAGGGAGCCGAGCTGCCCTCTCCATTCCGCAAGCTGGTGGGAATGAGCAACAACTTCAGGGCCGCCCTCTACATGGCATACAAGGCCAGTAAAACGGACTTCTCGGTCCTGGTTATGGGTGAAAGCGGGGTTGGAAAGGAGTTGTTGGTTCGGGCAATTCATGAGTCCAGCCAACGGGGTAACCATCAATTTGTGAGCATAAACTGCGCGGCTATTCCCAGCACTTTGATCGAATCCGAACTCTTTGGGTACGCCTCTGGCAGTTTTACGGGCGGCAGGCGGGAGGGCAAGAAGGGCCTCTTTGATCTTGCCGACAAAGGTACGATCTTCTTTGATGAAGTTGGCGACTTCGAGTTGAACACTCAGGCCAAGATTCTAAGGGTTCTCGAGGAAAGAGAGTTCAGAAGGGTTGGAGATCAGAAGTGTATCCCTGTTGATACACGGGTTTTGAGCGCCACCAACAGGGATCTGGACAGAATGATGCTGGATGGGAAGTTTAGAGAGGATCTTTACTATAGACTCAACACGATGACCATTCATGTGCCCGCGATACGAGAACGCGGGCGCGATATAGAGTTGCTTGCCGAGCACTTTCTTGCCGAGTTCTGTGAGCGTTATAAAAAAAATGCCGGATTCAGCCAGGCAACGATGGACATCTTTTATGCCCATGCCTGGCCGGGTAACGCCAGGGAACTGCGAAGCGTGGTTCACTATGCCCTCAATATGACCGATTCCAATGTCATGAACCCCAACGATCTGCCACATTATCTGCTGCTCTCAGAAGGTCGAGCGGCGCTCAATAAGAGGCTTGCCCCAACAGGCCATGAGTTGGAGGACTTTCGGCGCGGCTTCATTTACAGGGATGTCATGGACGCTTTTGAAAAGGATCTGCTCGAGCTGATCCTGAATCGATACCGAAGCCGGACCGAAGCCATGCAGGTTCTGGGCCTCAGCCGCAGGTCCTTTTATCTCAAACTCAAAAAACATCACATATCATGAATGCTCGAAAGCTCGGGAATCTCATGTGTAAAAAAGGGAACATCCGACTCCAGTGTATCCATAAGTATACACTAGAGTGCTCCTTTGTCTGCCTTCCTTTTTTGGCTCCAGCGCCTCATAACTGCCGTCTCCAAGTCTTGTCAAACCTTTGGAACAGTTCTTGCCGGTAGATATAATTCGTTGGGAAATATCGGATGAGACACTGGGCTTTCCGAGTCCCAAAAGGGCCCTTTGCGGGCGCAAACCAGTCATTGCCACATATGCGGCAACATACGCCGAACAAAAGAAAAATCCATGCAGCCTGAGATTGAACTCATTGAGATTGGTCCCCGAGAGGGATTGCAGTACTACAAGAAATATGTCCCTGCCGAGAAGAAGATCTCCTTGGTGAATATGCTGTTTGATTGTGGCTTCCGGAAAGTGGAGGTTACTTCCTTCGTACACCCCAAAGCTGCGCCTCAAATGAAGGATGCCGTTGACGTACTGCACGGAATACAGCGCAGCGGGGGCCGGGAGGGGCAGCAAAGAGTCTGTCAGGTATTGGTCCCCAACGAAACCGGATGCCGCAGCGCAATCGCTTGCAAAGCCGATGAAATCGCGGTGTGGATCTTTCTTACCGACGCTTTGAGCTATTCCACGGTTAACCGTAGCGTTTCCGAACAGCTCAAACGAATCAGCACAATTTGCGAAATTGCCAGAGCAAATGCCGTCAAAGTCAGTGCGTACATTGGTGCGGCTTTCGGTTATCCGGGAGAAGACGCAAGCCACTGTGAGAAGATGTGCGCCATGGTGGCGAAACTGGTCCAGCTTGGCTGTTATTATGTGTGCCTCAACGACGAACTTGCAATGGCCAGCCCGGTCACGGTGAGGCAACATCTGGGGATGTGTATGGAGGAGGTGGAAGCATCAAAACTTGCCGTTCATTTCTATGAGAACCGCGGAATGGGATTGGCGAATGTTCTGGCCGCCTACGAGTCCGGCATACGGATTTTTAAATCCAGCCTTGGAGGAGCTGGCGTTCATAGCTACTTCAGAGCGGCCATCCCGGCAAAATCTTTGGGAAAGAGCGAGCCGCACGGATTGGCCACCGAGGACCTCGTCTATGGGTTGGAAGAGATGGGCATCGCAACGGGGATAGATATCGACTGTTTGATTCGGTGCGGCCGTTTCCTAGAAAGGGTCCTGGGAGTCAAACTGCACAGCCGGATTCAATCAAGCGGCCTTACCGGCGATACACTGAACGAGGCGAAAATTAACCTGGCAAACTGTAATTATCAGAGTTTCGCAGCCCGTGTGAAGACTGCAGGGTCTCAGATCTGAACAGAGCCGGTTTCATCGGTCAAATTGCCGGCCAAAATCTGCATGAATCAAGATGGAAGTTGTCAGAAATTTTTATTGCCTATTCGTTTCAGTCATTTCCAATCGACATTTCACGTTGCCTTTTTTTATTTAATGTTGCGAATTCAATTGCGCCAAAGGCGCGGATAAGCATCTAACATCGGGAGTCATTTGCTGGAGGAGGGCTATTATGGAAGAGGACGATCGCGCAAAGTGTCTTAGCCATTGGGAAGAACAGGATGCCATCGTCATGGAGCACCGTAAAGAGGCATACAACATCGGCGGTGAGGAGCAAATCAAACGTCTTGAGAAGCAAGGCAAAAAACCGATGCGCGAACTCATCAGGATGTTGATAGATCCGGGTACGGAGTTCTTCGAGCTTGGATTGGATGCGGGCTATAACATCGGACAGATAAAGCTTTTCGGAGGGGATGCCTACCTGTTGGAGAAAAGGGGGCACATTCCCGGCGGGGGCGTAGTAACCGGGGTCGGTACTGTTCACGGCAAAGACTGCATGATCTTTGCCAATGAAAATCGCGTTGCGGCAGGGAGCTATTTCCCCATCACGCTGAAAAGACACATGAGGGCCCAGGCGATTGCCGAGCGCCTCGGATTACCCTGCATATATATCGCGGACTCAGGTGGTGTAAACCTTCCGCTGCAGTTAGGCTGTTTTGCAGATGACGGTCACTTTGGCAGCATGTTTTATAACATGTGCCGCATGTCCGCCATGGGTATAAAACAATATACCCTGTCCACCGGCGGCAATACTGCCGGGGGCGCCTATATAGTTTATCTCGCCTCTGAATCCATCATGATAGAGAAGCTTGCTTTTGCATTCCTGGCCGGCCCCCCACTGGTGAAGGCCGCCATCGGGGAGACGGTTTCCATGCAAGACCTGGGGGGTGCCTATGTGCATACTCAGCACTCAGGTGGCTGCGACCATTGCGTGAAGTCTCAGGAAGAAGGGGTCATGAAGCTTCGCAACATTATTGAGTTCGAACCTTCCCAGAGCCTTCACTGTGAGCGAAGAAAATGCGTGGAGCCAAAATTTGACTATAAGGAAATGATGCGCTCGTCTCCGGTCAATACATACAGCGCAATCAACATCAGGGATACCCTCAAGTGTATTGCCGACGATAGCTATTTCCATGAATACAAACCCACATACGGTCTGACCCGCGGCGAAACTATCGTTGCCGGCAAAATGTGGCTCAAAGGCATGCCAGTGGGAGTCGTTGCATCCAACAGCAGCGGCATCATTTATATCGAAGCGGCCAGAAAGGCGACGGAATGGATGATTCGCTGCGGTAACTCGAAGCTTCCGGTGATCTTTTTCCAGGGATCGCCTGGCTATATGGTAGGCCAACAAGAAGAATGGGGCGGTATAGGAAAATACGGGTCGGACATGGTCCGTACTTGCAGCGTGCTCAATGTCCCTAAAATCCAGTACGTAATTGGACCCGACCACGGGGCGGCAAACTACGGCATGTGCGGAAGGGCATTTAAACCGGCGTTTTGCTTCACGAATATGAGAGGCCGCACGACGGTTATGTCCGGCAAAACAGCGGCATTCGTTGTGGAAAGTGTCCGCAGAAAGAACATGGTCGACAAGGGCGAAACGGTGGATGAGGAAAAAATGGCGGAATTCCGCAAGATGATGATAGAGCGCTACGATGCCGAAGGGCATCCATTTTTGACCGGTTCTGTCTTGTTCCATGACGGTGTCATCACCTTCAGCGAGACACGTGAAAAGTTGGCCAGGGCACTCGAGCTTTGCTACCGCGCTCCTATTGGGAAAACCGATTGGGGCGATCTGAAGTTCTAGGCCCTCTGACAAGTATAGAACTTTCAGCGATTCGAAACTTTGGTGAAAAGGAGGTTATGGATTATGACGGAATATGATTATTGGAAAATATTCCCCAAAATGCCAAAGAAGGCGGCCATAGGTGACATAACCGTGCGCGACGGCTTTCAGCATGAAGAGAAATTCATCTCCACGAACGCCAAGATTTTTTATGCTCAGGAGATGATCCTTGCGGGAGCTAAAGAAATTGAGGTGACCAATCTGGGAAATCCGGAAGGCATTCCTCAGTTCAGGGATGCCGAACAGGTGCTCACCGCTCTAAGGAGTGATGCCTTCAAGAACCGCTGTCAAAGAAAGGGGATCAATTACGATGAGGTCGTAATGACTGCGGTGACGATTCGTGAACCGGCCGTTGACAGAGCAATCGAGTTCAAAAAAAGAGGAATCGGTCCCGATCGTGTTCTGATGATGGTGTCTACCGATCCCGAACATCACTTTGCCAATTCCGGCACGACTCTGAGCCAATACTGGAAAGAGGCCGAACGCTGCATACGGAAAGCAGCCGATGTCGGTATCAAGATGTGCGGTACCGTCAGCACCATCTGGGGGAGTCCCATCACCGGGGCGACGAGGCTCGAGGATGCTGTGGAATTTACAAAGCGCTTTCTTTCTATTGGCGCCCACGACATCGAGCATGCCGATCATGATGGCTCCGCTTCTGCGGCTCAAGTTTACCGTTATTTCTCCATGGTCCTTGATGCCATGCCCGATCCCGAGGCGCATCTGTGCCATCTTCATGAGACCAAGCGTGTTGCCTCTGCCTCGATTTTGGCGGCCCTCCAGGCCGGTATTTGCCGGTTCGAGGGGACCCTTGGCGGTCTGGGCGGGCAGCCGTCCAATTTCCTCGATGACTGTCCCGTCAGGGGAACGGGCGAATATTATTACGATCCGAGGTACGTTGGGCTCATCACCATGGAGGACCTCGTGGTCATGATCGACGAGTTGGGAATCGAGCACGGCTACGATGTGGATCGTGTCTTGTGGCTCGGCGCAAAGATGGAGAAATCCATAGGCCGCAGGCTCCGTTCAGAAGCCGTCATTAACGGCCGGACCCTGAAAGAGGGGCATCGGCATTACGCCAGGCCGGGACTCGCAAAACTCATCGAAAAAGCAGGCGAAAAACCCGGTCAGCTTGTACCTGCGGAATGGCCTGCGGCAGCCGTCCTGGCTGAAAAGTGGGGACCTGGGGCCTGGAAAATGCGTCCGGAGGCTGCGCGCTCTTCTAAATGAAGGAGGATACAATGAATGAACAAGTCCCATCCCTGACTCCACAGGGAGAACTCTTCTGTTCCCCCGATGTTGAAGAGGCGCGGTCCTTCTTCAGGCAGAAACCACGCACCATGACGAACAAGCTGATGAGCGTTTCCGAGGCTGTGAGCCGGTTCGTACATGATGGTGATTACCTTGCTTCCGGTGGTTTCGGCGGGGTAAGGATTGCCAGCTCAGTCCTCCATGAAATTGTGCGCCAGCGCAAGAAAAATCTCGGTTTGTCCGGCCACACGGCTACCCATGACTTTCAAATCCTTGCAGCCGGCCGGTGTTTCAACCGTTGCGATGTCGCCTACATAGTCGGGTTGGAAATGAGGGGGCTCTCTCCCAATGCCCGCCGATACATGGAGAGCGGCGCAGTCAAAATGACCGAATGGTCCAATGCCGCCCTTGCATGGCGTTGCAAGGCAGCTTCGATGGGTTTGCCTTTCCTGCCCGCCCGCGTGATTCTTGGAACTGACATCATGAAGCACAGCGCAGCAAAAACGATCGAGTGTCCCTTCACGGGACAAAAGCTCCTGGCCCTTCCGGCGCTCTATCCGGACGTGGGAATTATCCATGTCCACCGGGCCGACATTTTCGGCAACTGCCAACTCGATGGTATCACGATCGCTGATTACGAGGTGGGGCGCTCTTCCAAGCGCGTTATCATTACCACCGAGCACCTGGTTGATACCGACGAGATTCGAAAGGACCCCCTCAAAACCCTTTTGCCTTTCTGGCTGGTCGATGCCGTCTGTCATGTCCGGTATGGTAGCTATCCAGGCAACATGCCCTACGAGTACTTTTCCGATGAAGAGCACCTTGCGGAATGGGTGCAAGCCGAGCAAGATCCCAATACATTCCAAAAATTCCTCGACAAGTACATCTACGGTGTCAGTAATTTCAAGGAATACCTGGAACTGAAGGGCGGGGAATCGCGGATGGCTGAGCTGCGCAAACTCGAACCCTTGCGGCGAAATGAAGAAAGGCCCATGCCTGCGAGCGGAGGAAGCCTATGAAATCGAATAATAACCGCTACAACCTGATGGAACTGATGGTGTGCGTTGCTGCCCGCCAGCTCGAAGACAGCAGGACTGCCGTCATCGGTACGGGAATGCCGCTGGCCGCCGCAATGCTTGCTCAAAAGACGGCCGCGCCAAACCTGGTCATCCTGTTCGAGGCCGGCAGCGTTGCTCCGAAGCTGCGGCGGCTCCCTATTTCCGTTGCCGACTCCAACACGCAGACCGACGCTCTGTTGCTCTCCGGCATGGATATAGTGTTCGAGGCCTGCCAGAGGGGCACTGTTGACTATACGTTCCTGGGCGGGGCGCAGATCGACATGTATGGAAACATCAATTCCTCGATGATCGGAACTGACTACGACCACCCAAAGGTGCGCCTGCCCGGCAGTGGGGGAGCAAACGATCTGGCTTGCCTCTGCTGGATGACGCTTGTTATCACGCCTCACGACAAGCGAAGGTTTGTCAAGAAGTTGGATTTTCTTACTACCCCCGGCTATCTCACCGGCCCAGGCGCCAGGGAGCGAGCCGGATTGCCTGCGGGCTGCGGGCCCTATAAGGTCATAAGCACGCTCGCCTTGATGGGATACGATCCTGAAAGCAAGCGAATGCGCGTGGAAAGCCTGCACCCAGGGGTAACCAAAGAGGAGGTGATAGAGAATACCGGTTTCGAGATGCTTTTTCTCGACGCATTGCCCGAAACCCCGGAACCGACCGATCACGAGTTAAAGCTTCTCAGGGAGGAAGTCGATCCCCTGGGACTTGTGATAGGTAAGGCCGGCCAGTGATCAGGCGATTTGCGCGCAGTCAACTCTGCAGTTGAGTCGATCTCGTCCTGTTGACTACATTTTCTTCACCTCGATGCTGGACCTTCCCGGGTGAATGATAGACATCCCAGCAGGGTGAAGGAGGCTGTTTTTTACAATCACTGCTTTTTTCCCGGAGGTGCACCATGGATTTTCAACTTACCGATGAACAACGCATGATCAAAGAGACTGTACACAAATGGTCTGTAAATGAACTGGGACCGTTGCAGGAGAAAATCGACGAAGAGGACTGGTTTCCCCCCGATTTCTTCCACAAATGCGCCGAGATCGGCATCCTTGGAATAACCATCGATGAGAAATACGGAGGCCTTGGCGGCGATGTACTGATGCAAGCCCTGGCCATCGAAGAGATGAGCCGCATTTGCCCCGCTCTGGCCATGACCTATGGGGCGCATTCAAACCTGTGCGCCCATAACATTTACAAGAATGCGAGCGAACATTTGAAGCAAAAGTACCTGCCGCCGCTGATTGCCGGGGAAAAAATCGGCGCGCTGGGCTTGACTGAAACGGGCGCCGGATCGGATGCCATGAGTCTTAGGACCCGTGCGGTCAAGCAGGGGGACAAGTACATCCTCAATGGCAACAAGATGTTTATCACTAACGGTCCTGTTGCCGACACCCTTCTGGTCTATGCCAAAACATCACCGGAGCTGGGGGCAAGGGGGATAAGCGCCTTCGTAGTGGAAAAGGATTTCCCCGGCTATTCTGTGGCGCGCAAGCTCAAAAAATGCGGCATGCGCGGCTCTCCGACAGCCGAACTCGTCTTCGAGGATTGTGAAGTGCCTGCCGTAAATCTTGTAGGTCAGGAGAACAAAGGCGTCCACGTGATGACCAGCGGCCTTGACGTTGAGAGGATAGTTTTGGCAGGGGGCTCGGTTGGTATGGCGCAACAGGCCCTGGACTACTCCATCAAGTATGCGGTGGAGCGTGAACAATTCGGCCAGGCCATTGCCAGTTTCCAGATGATACAACAAAAACTCGCAGACATGTACACCCGTACCGAAGCTTCTCGGCTCCTCGTCTATCGGGCGGCGGAGGCAGCTCAAACAGCCGCCAGGGGAGGTAAAGGCACAGAGCTTACAAGGCTCGCCGCAGCGGCTATCCTTTTTGCTGCTGAATCAGCTACATGGGTTTGCGATCAGGCCATTCAGATCCATGGCGGTTATGGGTACTGCCTGGAATTCCCGGTCCAGAAGCTTTGGCGTGATGCCAAGCTCTACGAAATCGGGGCGGGTACAAGCGAGGTTCGGCGGCTTATTATTGCACGCGAGCTCACTCGAGAGGAATTTTCCAAAAAAGCCGAACGCTCCGGCCAACAGGCAACTGGGTCCAAAACTGCCGGCAAAGCCAGTTAAATCAACGGGATTTTGGGGGAAGATAAGAGCTGATGTGATTCTCGATATCTAACGGGAGGGTTTTCCATGACAACGCCTATTCAGCAGAAGATTCGCGACAAAAAGAGGACCCCACAACAGATTGCGAACATGGTGAAATCAGGAGACTGGATAAACAACGGAAGCGTTGGAGGAGATTCGACTGTTTGTACCGAAGCCGTGGCGAAGAGGCTGGGGCCCGGTCCTGCTGATCTGAAGAATATCGAATTCTGGATGTATGCCCAGTTTTATCCCCACCACGAACTGCAGGAAATCGATCCCCAGCAGCAATATCACTGCGTTCATGAATACTTCTTCTTTCCGTGGAACCGCAAGGCCAGAGATACCAATAGCGTGACGGATTGGGCTCAGTGGGGTTGGGCGTACGGCATGTGGGCCCATCATTACAGGTTCGTCAATGCCGTGCGCGAAAAGCGCGGTATCGACTGGTGGTTCAATGCTGCGACAGCGGCGGACGACCACGGTTTTTTCAACATGTCCTACGGGGTAAACAACTGCAATATATTCCAACAGACTGCCAAGAAAATCGTCTTCGAGGTTAGGAGCGATTACCCATGGGCGGAAGGAGGCCGCTTCAATACCATACATATCGACGACATAGATTACTGGGTCGAAGTGGACTGCGAAAAATACAAATGGCCTCAGATTAACGAGCGCGCTATCAAACCAAAGCCGGCTGAAGAAGCAATTGCAAAGCATGTAATGAGCATCATGAGGGACCGTGACATAGTGCAGCTCGGCATCGGCTCACTTCCCTCCGCTTGCGTAGCCGCAATGGAAAACGCGGGCTTTAAAGACCTCGGGATTCACACGGAAATGCTCAATTTCGGTCTGATCAAGCTGATCGAATCGGGCCAGGTCACCAATGCATACAAGAATGTCGACCGGAACAAGAGTGTGTGGACCTTTGCCTTTCCGGTGGACGTGCAATGGTACTACGATACGGTCCATCGCAATCAGCGCCTGGCTGTCTATGACATCGGCTATACGAACAACTTCCAGGTATTGAGCCGAATCGACGACATGATTGCCATAGACAACTGCGTAGCCGTTGATCTTCTTGGACAGCAGTGTGCCGGCTTTTATGAAAAACGGCCCATTTCCAGCACGGGCGGGTATTTCCAATTTGTCAGCTTCTGTGCGATGTCCAAGGGGGGCAGGGGTGTGGCATCCATGACATCGAGGAGCAAACATGGAACATCGAGGATAGTTCCATTTCTCCCGGAGGGCTCCACCGTGGATGTGCCTGCCCAACTGGCAAACTATGTATGTACCGAGTACGGTATAGTCAACTTGAGAGGACTGAGCGGTTACGAAAGGGCTACCGCGTTGATCTCCATTGCCCATCCCGATGACCGGGAATGGCTGGAAAAAGAAGCGCGAAAGCACGGACTGCTGGCGCCTAAATTCCCTGTCTCCATGTGTTGCGGAGAAAACGGCGACAGGAGGTATCCCGGCTACGAGGACAGAAGGTCCTATAAGCTGCCGCTCAACAGTGAAATCTGGGGATGCGACTGGGACCCCTATCAGTCGGGAAAATAGCTGTATCGAATCGGTGTGGAGCGGGAAGCAAAGAACAGGAAGCGCTTCCCGCTTCAGATTCCCCGCTCCATTTTCAAGAATCGGAGGGTCCAGGAGTTTTTCCGGGAAAGCCCGTCCGGCTTCAGCAAATTTAAATAGCGCCCACCTGAAGATTGATATTGAAACAAAGCTTAATCTCATCTAACATCCCGGTGTAAATTTTCGCATTCAATTTGTAAAAAACCGGGAAGATATCAGAGGAGTTGCAGCCGCCTGTTTTATGCGGCCTGCAATCGTTTTTTATTCATCTTGTGAGAGGGTTTCGAAAAATGGATTTTGGATTGAAAGATAAAGTTGCATTTGTGGCTGGTGCTAGCCAGGGAATCGGCAAAGCGACTGCAATCGAACTGAGCAGGGAAGGGGCAAAAGTTGCTATCTGCGCATTAGACGATCCGGAACTGCCCAAAGCCGTTGAAGAAATCCGCTCGATGACCGGTAACGAGGTCATCGGCATTCCAGTCAACCTCACCGTGAGCGAAGATGCGAGGAATTTCATCCGCAAGGGCCTGGAGCATTTCGGGACGGTGGACATCCTGGTAAACAACTCCGGTGGTCCTCCGGATAGGAAGTTCCTGGAAATTGACGAAGAATTGTGGGAGTTTGGTTTTCGCCTCAATCTTATGAGCACGATCATGATGACCCGCGAAGCCGTTCCCGTGATGATGGAAAAACGCTGGGGCCGGATAATTAACATGACCTCAGTTTCCGTAAAACAGCCGATCGAAGGGCTGATCCTGTCCAACACGATGCGAATCGGGGTAGTGGGACTTGCCAAAACCCTCTCCAACGAACTGGCTCCCTACAACATAACCGTAAACAATGTTTGTCCGGCGTATATCGCGACCGAACGCGTGCGCAAGCTCTCGATCGATGTCGCGGAAAAACAGGGTGCAACGCCCGATGCGATTATCCGCAAATGGGAATCTCAAATGCCCATCGGGAGAATGGGCCAACCCGATGATGTGGCCGCACTGATCGCTTTCCTTGCGTCCGAGCGGGCCGGCTTCATTACGGGGGATTCCATTCAGATAGATGGTGGATACTACAAGGGAGTAATGTAGAGGTTATTGATCTGATGACTGAACGCACTGCATATGTTCGCTCAGTGGGCCGCTTTTTGCCGGAAAGGAAGCTCACCAACAGCGATCTTGAAAAGATGGTGGACACTAGCGACGAATGGATCTTAAGCCGGACCGGGGTTCGGGAACGCCGTATTCTGGAACCGGGTCTGGGATGTTCCTATATGGCGGTTCGGGCTGCACGGGAATGCCTCGAAAGAGCCGGAGTCGGACCTGAGGAGGTTGACCTCATCATTGTAGGCACGGTGACTCCCGATATGATGTTTCCCGCAACCGCGTGCCTCGTGCAGAATGAAATTGGGGCAAAAAATGCCTGGGGGTTCGACTTGTCAGCCGGATGTTCAGGGTTCCTTTTCTCCCTTTGGACAGCGGCCCAGCTCTTAGAGGCAGGAAGAGTCAACAAGGCGCTTGTCATAGGCAGTGACGTAATCAGCACCCTCATCGATTACACCGATAGGAACACGTGCGTTATTTTCGGAGATGCCGCCGGGGCCGTGCTCCTGGATGTATGCACCGAACCCGGATTTGGTATTCTCGATTCTATTTTGCATGTGGACGGTGCCGGAGGGGAATACCTGTGTATGAAAGGTGGAGGGAGCCGCAGGCCGGCAACGCACGAAACCGTGGATAACCGGGAACATTTCGTCTTTCAGGATGGCCGTAGCGTATTCAAGGCAGCAGTAAGCGAAATGTCGAGTGTTGCGGCCGAGATTCTCGAAAAAAACGGCCTTACCGGCAATGACGTTACCTTCTTGATCCCCCACCAGGCAAATAACCGCATCGTAGAAGCCACCGCCAAACGCATTGATATCGAGAACAAAAAGGTGATCGCAAACATTGGCAGCTACGGAAACACGGTTTCAGCGAGCATTCCGCTCGCCCTCTACGAAGCAGTGTTGGAAAGAGACCATGGGGTTAAAAAGGGCGACTATCTGGTGCTGGCCGCTTTTGGGGCCGGCTTTACGTGGGGAAGCGTCCTGCTCAGATGGTGGGAGCAATAGCGGGCCCACTCTGCTGCATCAAGCAGCAGTTCAATGAAATGTTTTGCAGCCAATTCCCGGATAGCCTGTCCCGGACCCCGGATCAAGTCCGGGGCGGGTCCTGATCAAGGGGCGGGAAAAGACTCTTGCAGGACAAAAAAATCCATAAGGAAACTTTTTGACCCAATGGTGATCAGGTCGTAGCGCCGGATCGCCTGTTCCACTTGCTTCGCTCATTTTGAAATCACGGATTCGGGTTAGTTGATTTTGAATGATTCCTAATAGATCTCACCTGCATACGCTACACTCTGTCCCAAATAATTTCGTCATTGGCTCTTTGCATGAGCGGGCGCCCGGTCTTAGCGGGACTGAAAGGCCCTTTCCTCGCCTCTTCCGAGCCCATGGCGAGATTATCTTCTAAGGTCAAGTAATAAATTTTCCGATTGTCTTCTCGGAGACCAGCATGAGTTATGATGATGCAGCCAAAGCCCATTTGATTGATGGAAAATACGAGATTGGCGATCTCGTAGATATGGGCGAGCTTCGTGTGGTCTTTGAGAAATTCTCTCAAGCCACAGGGTTTGCCGTGGGTCTTTTGGATCATCCCGGCTTAAACGTTCTTATTGCCACCGGGTGGAGGGACATCTGTACAAAGTTCCACCGAACATGTCCCGCTTCGGCAGCCGAATGCACAAAGAGTAATCGACATCTGTTGGATCAGTTGAAAGAACCGCATGATCCGGTTATCGAACAATGTGATAACGGCCTTGTGGACTGCGCGGTCCCGATCATTGTTAAGGCAAAGCATATCGCCAGTCTTGTCACGGGCCAGATTTTGCTTGAAAAACCGGATATCGATCGTTTCAGAAGGCAGGCAGAGATCTTCGGTTTCGATGTGAATGAATACCTTGAGGCACTGAAAGATATCCCTGTGGTTTCGGAAGAAAAGCTCAGGAGTGTGGCCATATTCTTTGGGGAGATGGCATCTTTCATCTCAAGACTTGGATACTCGAACCTCATCGCCAAACAGGAATCCCTCCGCCTGGAAAACGAGGTTGCTGAGCGCAAGCGGGCGGAGGAAGCGCAGCTCGATTCGGGTCAGATGCTCCGGTCAGTTCTGGACAACATCCCACAGCGGGTGTTCTGGAAGGATCGAAACCTGATCTTTGTCGGCTGCAACAAGCCTCTAGCCCTGGATTGCGGCTATGAGGACCCAAATGAGCTTGTTGGCAAGACGGGTTACGAGACCGCAGCGGCAGCCATTGCAGACCTCCATCGTGCCGATGACCGTAAGGTGATGGAGAGCGGCAGGCCCAAGATCAACTATGAAGAATTGCAAATCAGGCCGGATGGTTCTCGGGCTTGGCATATGGTCAGCAAGGCGCCCATGTATGACCGGGACGGGCAGGTGATTGGCATGCTGGGAACTTACGCGGACATTACCGAGCGCAAGTTGATGGAGGAGCAGATCAGGGAAACCAATGCATACCTTGAGAACATCTTTGAGGATTCTCCCGATTCCACCGCCATTGTGGATAAGCATGGAAGGTTTATCAGGTGGAACAAAATGGCGGAAGACCTCTACGGTTATACTTTTGAAGAAATGAAGGGCAAGTCTGCCTTCAATCTATACGCTGATAAAGATGAGCTAAAAAGAATGCTTGTGAGCTTGCGCCGGGGAGGCTCGGTTAAGAAATGGGAAATGAGAATGAACAGAAAGGATGGCAGCATTGTCCCATTTGAAATTTCCATTGTCTTGCTCAAAGACAGCCAAAACGAAACTCTTGGGAGTGTTGGCGTTGCAAGGGACATTAGCGGCCACAAGGAGGCATTGGCCGCCCTCAAAGCTTCTAATGAGCGATTGTATCAGGAAATCACCGAACGTAAACAGGCAGAGGAAACACTTGAACGGCTCAGGCGCCACAACGAGCTAATTTTGAACTCGGCAGGAGAAGGGATTCTGGGATTGGACAGGGAGGGGAGACACACCTTTGTCAACCCCGCCGCCGCCAGGATGCTGGGGTATATGGCCGATGAGCTTATCGGCCGGAAGGGTCAAGATCTTTATCATCATACCAGAGAAAATGGAGGGCTGCACCCTCAAGAGGATTGTCCGATTTTTCAAGCTTTCAGGTACGGCAAATTCTGCCAGGTTGCCGAAGAAGTCTTCTGGAGAAAGGATGGGAGCGGTTTTCCGGCCAGATACAGCAGCGCGCCCATTATCGAGGAGGGTGAGGTTGTGGGGGCCGTGGTCACGTTTCGCGATATCACGGAATACAAGCGGGGAGAGAGGGAAAGAAAAAAACTTGAGGAACAGCTCTTCCATGCTCAGAAGATGGAATCGGTGGGACGGCTGGCCGGCGGCGTGGCGCACGACTTCAACAACATGCTGGGCGTGATCATCGGCCGGGCGGAAATGGCGTTGAATACGGACGTTTCCGTTGAGGATCTTCAAAGTAACCTCCAGGAAATCCTCAAAGCAGGTCTGCGTTCAGCGGCCCTTACCCGGCAACTGCTGGCATTTGCCCAAATACAGACCTGCATCCCGAAGATACTGGATTTGAACGGCACGATCTCGGGCATGCTAAAGAAGTTGCGGGGGCTTATCGGCGAGGATATCGACCTGTTATGGGGGCCGGAGCCGGATGTGTGGAAAGTCAAAATTGATCCCTCACAGGTGGTGCAGATTCTGGCCAATCTTGTGGTCAATGCCCGCGATGCCATTATCGGAGTCGGCGCCATCGCCTTGAGGACCGAGAACATTGTGATAGATGATTCCAAGAGGGCCGAGACCCCCGAATTCATTAGCGGACAATACGTCCTGCTGACCGTGAGCGATACAGGAACCGGTATGAGCCGGGAAGTGTGCGAGAAGATCTTCGAGCCTTTTTTTACCACCAGGGAACTGGGCAAGGGGACCGGGCTGGGATTGGCCACAGTCTTCGGCATCGTTAAACAAAATGGCGGTTTTATTTATGTCGCCAGCGAACCGGGGAAAGGAACAACGTTTAAAATCTACCTGCCGCGGTTCGAGGCCGAAACCGCACAGGTTGCCTCTGGAGAGCTTGCCGGCAAGCGCCCGACAGGCATGGAAACCATCCTGCTGGTCGAGGACGATGAAGCTATTCTGAACCTCGTGAAGATGATTCTCGAAGAGGTGGGCTACAAGGTCCTTGCGGCGCCGACTCCAGCACACGCCGTTCATGTTGTCGAGGATCATCCGGGAGATATTGACCTGCTTATCACGGACGTGGTGATGCCGGAGATGAACGGCCGGGAACTGGCAGAACAGCTAAGCGCCATCCGCCCGAACCTCAAGTGCCTGTATATGTCAGGCTATACCGCTGACGTGATAGCACATCGCGGCATTCTGGACGAAGGAGTAAACTTCATTCAAAAGCCTTTCCTCAGCTATGATTTTGCGGCAAGAGTCAGACAAGTGTTGGGCCACCTGGAATAGATGGCTAAAAGATCGTGTCAGCATTTACTCTTCTGGCCATTGACTTCCCAAGCGCACCTATCAACCTTTCCAAGTCCGTCACATTTGTGAACCTTCATGAGCTGCTCCTCCGGATCGCGCGCATCCGATCCATCATACTGTCTTCTGCCAATGATCTAATACTAGATAAAGAA
>Ga0187854_10002438_pt1 | contig 15956 bp, 13 predicted proteins | sample June2016WEW_6_15_FD_132445 | JGI IMG/M metagenome (GOLD analysis project Ga0187854, IMG submission 132445) | Peatland microbial communities from SPRUCE experiment site at the Marcell Experimental Forest, Minnesota, USA - June2016WEW_6_150 | ecosystem: Environmental > Terrestrial > Soil >...
ATAAGGCTGCAAATATTCTCCAAGTGACTCCCGATCAGATACAACTAATAGATCGAAATGCAATTGCCCCCGATGGACGCTGTATATCCTTGGAAGAAATTGGCATGAGCTCTCTTCATCACCACGACCAGGAACAAATCATGGGGATAGCATCAGCAGTTTCAACGGTATCTCCTCCTCCTTTTGCAGCGCAGTTTGCCGAAGTGACGGTGGATATCGAGACAGGTCAGATAAATGTGGATCGTCTGGTAATAGCAGTGGATGCGGGGGTGGTGGTTAACCCGATTACAGCAACCGGCCAGATGGAAGGTGGCATGATCCAAGCCCTAGGTTACGCGTTATGTGAAGAGATGACGTATGACGGGTCAGGCTTGCCCAATGAACGGAATCTAATTGATTATCATATTTTCCGCTCAGATGAAACGCCAAAGATGGAAACCCTTTTTATAGAGACCTTTGAACCATCTCATCCGTTTGGGGTGAAAGCAGCTGGTGAAATTCCTATGGATGGTGTTGCCCCGGCTGTTGCGAATGCGATTGAGGATGCCTGCGGCGGAAAAGTAAACGCGTTGCCCATAACTCCAGAGCGGGTATGGTCTGCCATCTTAAAGCTAGATTCAATTGCAAAGTGATCATAATTTTATGATATTTTGAGCTATAGTCATCCACCGAAAAAATCTATCAAGCGCCAGAAAGGATTAATATTTTGATCAACTACCTGGAAGAAGCTAAATCTATACTCCCCGATCTCATTCGGTGGCGGCGCGATTTCCATATGCACCCCGAAATGCGCTTCGAAGAAGTGCGTACCGCTAGAATCGTAGCGGAGTATCTACATAGTTTGGGGATGCAAGTGCAGACCGGAGTGGGCCAGACAGGGGTAGTAGGCTTACTCAAAGGATCTCGGCTGAGCCCGGTTGCCCTGATGCGATTCGATATGGATGCCCTACCCATCCAGGAAGAAAACGATGTCGAATATAAATCTCAAACTCCCGGCGTAATGCACGCTTGCGGGCATGACAGCCATACCGCTATGGGAATGGGGGTCGCCAGATTATTGTCTGAACACAAGGACGAACTCAAAGGAAGTGTCAAGTTTGTATTTCAACCAGCCGAGGAAGGCGCTGGTGGTGCACGTGCAATGATCCGGGATGGAGTTCTCGAAAATCCCCGGCCGGATATCAGTTTTGGCATCCATGTCCAATCCCAAACTCCTGGGAAGATGTTCCTGATCGGGGATGGCCCAGTTCTGGCTGCTGCCGATATCTTTCACTGTACCATCCACGGGAAAGGAGGTCACGGCGCCATCCCCCAGATTACGGTCGATCCAATTGTTGTGTTGGGTCAAATCATCAATGCACTGCAGACCATTGTCAGCCGGAATGTGGATCCTTTGAAATTCGCCATTATCAGCATCTGTAATCTCCGGGCAGGGAACGCTTTTAATGTAATTCCTGATATTGCAGAAATGGGCGGGACGCTCCGTTCTTATGAATTTGAGATTCGGGAATTGATTTGTAAACGGATGCAAACGGTTGTAGAGAATATTTCAAGAGCTTATGGTGCTACAGCTGATTTGGAGATTGAAGAAATTGTCCCTGCGACGGTTAACAACCCCACCATCAGCATGAAAGTGCGTGAATTAGCAGCATCTATCGTGGGACCTGAGATGGTAAGTAAAAATCAATTGGGTTCCCCATCGGATGACGTGGCAGAGTACCTTCGGGCTATCCCTGGTTGTCATTTCGTTTTGGGCGCGTCCAGGGGAGACGATGATCGTCCCCATCATACTTCTCGTTTTGATATAGATGAAAGCACAATGCCATATGGCGTTGCACTTCTTGTAACAGAAGTGATCTATTTTTTATCCCATGAAGAAGCTATACCTGCTCCGTAGAATTATGCTTAATAAAAAGACGATTATCACCACTTGTAATTTTTAAGGAGGTGTAAAGATAAAACAATCTAACAACCTTCCCATATAATCCAAGCCTTTTCAATAAGTATTGTCTCTTCAAAAAAAGTTCAGAATGCGATCTCAGGAGAAAATAAAATGAATAAAAAACTTCTTCCAGCGATACTTTCCGTGCTAGTGATACTGTCTTTCGTAGTTGGATGTACTCCTAGTGCAGCAACAGAAGCCCCAAATCCAACTCAGCCTGTGAGCCAGGGGACTATCCCGACCACTGCTCCCGTGGTGCCAACGGTGGTGCCTACAGTGGTGCCAACAAAAGTACCACCATTAAAAATATTAAAGATCGCTATCAGCACAGATATCGACACGTTTGATCCCCATGGCACTCGCTCCTTTGCAGTTGCTAATGTAGTCGACTATATGGTTGATACTCTCCTCAAAGCGGATCAACATGGGCAAATCGTTCCTTCGTTGGCCACAAGCTGGGAAACATCGGCCGATGGCCTGACCATTACCTTCCACTTGCGGGAGGGGGTGAAATTCTCGGATGGAACACCCTTCGATGCCACAACAGTGAAATACAATATGGATCGTTTTCTCGATCCAAAGGTCAAGAGTGCCACGAAATCACCTTACAATCTGGTGAAAGAAACGGACGTCATCGATCCCTTAACCGTCCAGTTCAAATTGTCCCAACCCTCCGGTGCACTATTCATGGCGTTCTCGAATACAAATATCGGCATGATTTCTCCTGCGAGTATTCCGCTCGGTAGCGATCAGTATGATAATCTAATCGGAACCAATGCCCCGATTGGCACTGGGCCGTATGTGCTTAAAGAGTATGTGAAAGGCGATCACGTGACGGTTGTTCGCAACCCCACCTATTGGGGGACTCCCCCCTTCTACGATGAAGTCCAGTTCCTGATCACTCCAAGCGATGCTACACGCGAAAGCCTGCTTCTCGCCGGACAAGTTGATATCGCAGTGAATCCACCTCTATCGGATTTGCCCTCGCTCTCTAATAATTCGGATGTAAAAGTAATCACAGCACCTGATGACCGTGTGCTGTTCATCGGGATAAATACTACAACAAAATACCTGGATGATCCGAAGGTGCGTCAGGCGCTAAACTACGCCATCGATAAGGATGCGATCATCAAGAACGTTTTGATGGGATACGCTCAGCCAGTTGACTCCCCTATGCCGTCTGATTTCTTTGGCTACTGCAAGGGCTCCCCGGCATATACATATAACCCAACCCTGGCCAAGCAATTGTTGCAAGAAGCCGGGGTTCCTAACAATTGGAAGCTTCGCTTTGTCTCCCCGACCGGACGTTACCCTGATGACTACCAAGTCTCTCAGGCCATCGCCGGATACCTGCAAGCCGTAGGGATTGATGCCCAATTAAAGACAACAGATTGGGGCACCTATATGTCCTGGATTACCGGAGTTAAACCCGCAAATTCAACGACCGACCTATACTTCTTGGGTTGGTCCGGTGGATACGAACATGGTTCAGTAACAATGTCTATGTTCCAGACGGGTACATTCTTCAACGGTGGTTTTTACAGTAATCCAAAGCTGGATGCCTTGATCAGTGCCGCGGATGCCGAACAGGATCCTACGAAATCCGCCGATTTGTATTGTCAGGCCAATCAGTTGGTATGGAGCGACGCCCCCTGGATATTCTTGTACCATGGCTTATACCCGGTCATTCAATCGACGAAAATTCAGGGTTTGATTGTACTGCCGAGTGAAAAATTCGATACATCTGGCGTAACACCGGTTCAGTAGGATTTCTTTTTGCAGAATTCTCTCTCGCCAGGAATTCATTTACCTGGCGAGAGAGAAAATTACCTTCAAGTATAAAAGAGATCTACAAATATTTTCGGCAGAAGAAAGTCAAATTTTTGTGAGACAAGCGAGCATTAGACAGGCGAGTTGTCAAGTTGTTTCGCTTGATATAATAAGCAGTGATTTCGCCCAGGAGTTCGATTAGTTCGTCCAACTTACCCAAACCGGATAAAGAAGAATGCTTTTTACAAAGCCATGCTCACCATGGTGCTTGATCATTTGCAGATAATGCCAATCTTGGTTGGGTTTTAAGCGAGTGAGGAGACGACCCTTGCCTGCGTATTCAGGAACCAAAACATGAAAGGCAAAGATGATTTCATCGATCACACCCACACCGATAATCAGGGATGATGGACACTCCGGATGCCCACTCAAGTTCCTTGAGGATCTGAAACACTTCCTAACCTGCTCAGGTCTCATCCATAGCGATGTCACGGGTCACTCGTAAGCAGTTGCCGACATCCAGCAAAGCAGAAACCCTGAAAGAGCTACATTCATCCACTTTAAAGTAGCTTTTCTTTGCCTTTTTTTGGGACCTAGGATCTTAATAAGCCTTCCAGTTGAGCCCGCTAGATTTGAAAATCCTTCATCAAGATCGGGTTACCTCTTTATACGACATACGACGGGCTACTCTTAGTAACCAGCGGAGAATTGCGTCTTAAATGATCCCTTTCGCCTCGGGTAATCGTTCTGATCTGGTTATCTTCTTCCAATAAAATTAGAACTTCTTGGATTTCATCGGAATTTGTGTGCTAACGAAAGAAGATTACACCATTTGTCTCCGTGAAATTCTAGCAATAGGTCTTGCCTTTGTGATACTGGATGCTTCGCAGTTATTAGCCAATCTTTTTAATGTTCGGTTAAGCTTAATCACTTTGCAGCTTCCCGTAATCAATGTAAGCTGGGTTTTGATAAAAATTTCCCTGATGGGAATTGTGTTCGATCTTTAGTTTCTGAAGGAATGCTATTGCCTTAAAACACGTTATTGAGGAAGAAAATCGGATTTCGCAAATGGCTAAATATATTCTGGCACGAATCTTGGTATCGATCGTGACATTATGGGTAATCACCACTGTGATTTTCCTTATGCTACGTCTTCTACCAGGGGATCCGGCCCGTGTCTTTGCCAGTGATACGGCTACACCGGAAGAGGTGGCACAGCTTCGTACTCGATTAAATCTGGACAAGCCGCTCTCCTACCAATATATGCTTTTTATGAACGATCTGATGCATGCAAATTTAGGCACCTCTTTTCAAACTAATACTCCGGTCTTGGATGAGATCACATCCAGGTTACCACAAACTATCGAGCTGGCAACATGCGGGATGATCATTGCCCTCTTGATCGGAATACCTGCTGGGTTAATCTCCGCGGTTATGCGCAACTCCTGGTTGGATTCCATAACCTCTATTGGTACGCTATTTGGGGTCGCAATGCCTGTTTATTTGTTGGGTTTGATTTTAATCTTGATTTTCGCGGTGGAATTCCACTGGTTGCCAGCAGCTGGAAACCGAGACGGATTCAGAAGCATTATTCTCCCTTCCCTTACAATCGGCGCGTTTTCGATGGCGTTGATCGCTAGGATGACACGCTCCTCAGCCCTTGAAGAGATGTCGAAAGACTATGTGACTGCCGCAAGAGCCAAAGGGTTAAACAAAAGAAGAGTCATTTTAAGACATGTATTACGCAATGCTCTCATCCCGGTTGTGACGGTGATTGGCCTGCAGTTTGGATACTTATTGGGAGGGTCAATTCTAACGGAGACTATTTTTGCATGGCCCGGCTTAGGTCGTCTATTGACCCAATCTCTCTTCTCGAGGGATTATCCAATGGTGCAGGGTCTTGTCATCGTTTTCGCTGCTTGTTTTATTGCAGTCAACTTGTTAGTGGATATCTTATATGGCTATATTGACCCAAGGATCCGCAACAGATAAATTGAACGGCCATTCATCTATGCCAGCCCGTTCGGGGACGAAAATGTTCCTCAAGCGTTTTATCGGAAATTGGCATGCCGTCATCGGGTTGGGTTTGATTCTTTCCCTGGTTCTGTTGTGCTTATTCGCTCCGTTCATTTCCCATTATGATCCGGTTGAACAGGATTTATCCAAAGCACTTCTCGCCCCATCCCCGCAGCACCTGCTTGGGACAGATTACCTGGGCAGAGATCTTCTCACCCGTATCTTGTATGGCGGCCGACTGACATTGACCATCAGTTTCCTATCTGTCGCCCTCGGCTTGGCCATCGGCCTACCATTGGGTGCGATCTCGGGATACTTTGGTGGTTGGGCTGACATGTTAATCCAAAGGGTGACCGATATCTTGTTATCCTTTCCTAGTTTTTTGCTGGCATTGATGTTAGTTTCTATGTTGGGGATCGGGGTACGAAATTTAATCATTTCGATCGGAATTATGGCAATTCCATCTTTTATACGCTTGGTCCGTGCATATGTGCTATCACTCCGTGAAATGGCTTATGTCGAAGCTTCTCGGTCACTTGGAAGTAGTGATTGGGCGATTATTCTCAAACACATCATTCCGAATGTGTGGGCACCAGTAATTGTCAATGCTTCCTTGAATATGGGATATGCAATTTCGACATCTACGGGTCTCGGTTTTTTGGGAATGGGTGTCCCATTTCCAACCCCCGAATGGGGGATGATGATGGGTGAAGCACAAGATTATCTGTTTAGCCACCCATTTATGGTTATATACCCAGGCATTGTGATATTTATTGCCATCATTGGTTTCAATCTATTGGGAGATGGTTTACGAGACGCTATGGATCCTCATTTGAGGAATATAAGGAATATTAAATAACTCAAGTCGCTTGTGTATTAAGGTTCTTACTTATATATACCAACGACTTCGGTTGAGTAATTTGGAAGAAGGTATTAGCATGACGCAAAGCAGGATAAATCTTGGTCGGTATTTTCTTAACATGGTATCTGCCGGTGAGGGCAGCCCAGTGGTCGTATTGGAAACGGGCCTGGGTGTCGATTCCGATTCCTGGAAATATGTCCAGGATCAGATTTCTCGCGATACCCGTGTGATCCGGTATGACCGTGCCGGCAGAGGAAATAGTGATCCAGCCCCTTTCCCCAGATCTGCCCTGGATATGGTAAATGACCTTCATCAACTATTAATTGCAGCTCAAATTCCCAGTCCATACATTTTGGTGGGCCAGTCTTTTGGGGGGTTGCTGGTGAGACTGTATACTGGGCTCAATCCAGAACAGGTTTCCGGTCTTGTGCTGGTTGATCCATCTCAAGAAGGACAGTTCGAAAAGATATCAGCTGTTTTACCGCCTCCTCAGGCACAGGATTCGGATGGATTGGTCCGTTTTCGCCAATTCTGGGGAAAGGATTACCGATTCCCCGAGAAGAATCGAGAAGGGATTGATTTCCCCCAAAGTTTTTCTCAGGTCGTCCCGTATCAACGACTTAAAAATGTTCCAACTATCATCCTGTCATCCAGTAATTTGCTTCCTGAATTGTCGGATAGACCAGAGGAAGCTGTAAAGTTGCGAAATATCTGGATAGAGATGAATCAACGCCTTACTGCTTTGAACCTTCTGGCTCAACACAGAGTGGTGGCAAAAAGCGGTCATTTCATTCAATGTGATCAACCTGCCGTAATCGTCGATGCAGTTCGCCAGGTGATGCGGATGGCAGAAGTCTATTGATAGCTGAATATCTTATGCAGAAAGAACACCCAAATCGCTTATCTAATGTTGGAATGGTTATCATCGCCGCGGTCGATGATAGAAGTTGGGGGAGTGAGGGATATCGCGGGTTGAAGTGTATTTATGAGTTAGGGTTTGGAGAGGTTAATTATGTCGAACGGGTTATACCCTCCGAATGGGAAAACGCGTTTGAGAAATTTGCTCTCCAAGGGTATAACCTGGTTCTAGGTCATGGAGGTGAGCTTTCGGAGGCTGTTCTCCACGTAGCCGAAAGACATCCCGAAGTAATGTTTGCTTGTATAAACGGTCATTTCACGGGTCACAACCTGGCATCGTTCGAAATTAAAGATGAGCAAGGAAGTTACCTGGCGGGCGTCCTTGCGGCAAAACTGAGCAAGACCCATCGGGTCGGCTTTGTGGGGGGGCAAAAAATACCGGCGACCATCCGGCATGCCTCTGCTTATATCGCTGGAGCCAGAGCGTGTGGAGCCAGCGCTGAGGTAGCTTTCTGTATTAATTTTTCCGACCCTCACCAGGCCGAAGAATTGACTTTAGGGTTGATACAAAACGGTTCCGACTTATTCTATTACTACCTTAACGAGGGATATCGAGGTCTCTTACAGGCGTGTAATCAATTTCACTGCCAGGTAATCTGCTCGGTGGTAGACCGTCCTGATGAAGTGCTAGGCGGTAGTGTTGCTTGTGTCCATGAAAACGTAGGGGAATTGCACGTTATGGCTACTCGCCTTTTTGCTGAGGGTGATTTGCGTGGTATCCGTTATCGGATAGGTCTTGAGGATCCGGATGTAGAAAAATTGGTCTTGCATACCGTCGATCCTCGGATATCCCAAGATATTAACGAACTTCAAGATCGAATAATTTCGCGGAGTGTTTTTATACCTAAAAATATAACGATGTTGAAAAACAAGTCAAAAATGATATTTCCATTGGAATGTTATTCAGTTGATCAATCCCACCATTCTATCACAGCAACCATGGACCAGAGGTTCTATATTGAAACCGATAAGCACATCAAAAGGATGTCAAGAAGATAGAGTACAAAGTTGATTTTGTCATATAGTTTATTTAAAATTGATTAAGATAGGTGTATAGTAAGAGATGAGATTGTGAAAGATAATCGGAGCAAATTACAAGCCATCACTGGGTTGACACTTGAAGAAGCTGATCATGATCTTGAAAAAGTTCGAGATAAAATCATTTCGGTAGAAATCCAGATTGGTTAAATTTTATTCAAAATTTTCTAGTATTTTCGTGGAGCCTCTATGTATATTGATCGGAAATTGATTCAGACCAGTTTGGGTCATACTCACGCAGACTTGGTTATTAAGAATGGACGGCTAGTCAACGTATATACTCGGGAGATTTACCAAGCAGATGTGGTAGTAACTAATAACCGTATTGCTGCGGCTGGTAGGAACTTGGATGCTTCAATTGGGCTGTCCACTGAAGTAATTGATGCTGAAGGTAAGTATCTTGTTCCGGGATTGATAGACTCCCATATCCACCCCGAAGTTAGCAAGGTCACTTTAACAAGGTTGGGGAATGCAATCGTTCCAAGAGGAACGACCAGTATCATGGCCTCTCTGGATCAAATCGGAGTTGTTACAGGTCTTTCTGGTATCCGTTTTGTTTTGGATGAGGTGAATAAGACTCCTCTTAAGATATTTCATTCAGCCCCTTCCCGATTGCCATATACAACACCTGCTTCCACTATTGCATATCCTTTCGGTCCGAAAGAACATAATATTGCACAAGAATGGCCCGAGGCTGTAGGTATTTGGGAGTATATGGCGAGTTCCATTGAGGATTTTGATGAAAAGGTATTTGAAGCGGTGGATTTAGCTTTCAAAAACCGTCTAAGTCCGCACGGCCATATGCCTGTGACTACCGGACGGGTCGTCTCCGCCTGTGCAGCGGCAGGTACTCGGGATGACCATGAATCTTATTCAGCCATAGAAATGATCGAAAAACTTCAGAACGGAATTTATGGGCTCATGCGGCGGGGAACCCATAGCGATAATATCCCCGCTTTGGTTCAAGTGATAACAGAGCTTCAAATTCCGACCAATCACCTGGCCTTATGTACGGATGACACAGACTGCATTGATATATCAGAGCTCGGGTTAATAGATTCTCTCGTACGGAACGTGATTCGATTAGGGGTCGATCCAATCACTGCAATCCAGATGGGTTCCATTAATGCAGCTGAAGCATATAGAGTTGATCATATGGTCGGTTCTATCACTCCAGGACGAATTGCAGACATCCTACTGGTAAGCGACCTTTCTGCATTCACTGTTGATTCGGTAGTCGCTAATGGTAAGCTGGTTGCTAAGCATGGCCAAATGATTCAACCATGTATTACCCCAGAATTTCCCGGTTATTTCCTGAATACGGTAAAGCTCGATCGTCCAATCGAAACAACAGATCTTCTCCTGGCTACGGATGAAATGGCAAATGCAGCGAAAGTCCTTTGTATCCATATAGATCTTGATGAAGGTTTACTTAGCCAGAGACGGGATGCAGTTTTACCTGTATTGAATGGAAAAATTTACTGCGATCCTGAGCAGGGTGTGAATTTCATTTCGGTAACAGAACGTCACACTGGCTCAGGAAAAACCAGCTCAGCTTTTATTACTGGTTTTGATCTCAAACATGGTGCGATTGCAACAAGCCTTTCACCCGACGATGATAATATTATCTGTATTGGTGCAAATGCCGATGATATGGCTTTTGCAATAAATCATCTTGCCAAAATCGGGGGTGGCCAAGTGGCCGTTGAAGGTAAGAAGGTTATTGCTAAGATTCAACTTCCACTTGCCGGTCTTATGTCAGATATAAGCGTTGAGGAAATGGCAAAACGTGAAAGAACTTTGAATGATGCGGCACGCCACTTAGGTACTCATTTACAGCGGCCATTCTTTTTCCTAATCTTCCTCTCAATCACCTCAATCCCAGACTTTGCTATGACAGACAAAGGCCTTGTCGAGTATAAAAGCCGATCCGTAATTAATCCAATCTTGGAGTTGATCAAAGAATAGAAAATCAAGGAGAAGCTATTATGATTCATCCATCAGTTTGTGATATTCGTTCTGGAAGAATAATGTTTCTTTCGCATTGCTGTCTCAACCAAAATGCCAAAGTCCGAGGAATAGCCAAATATCCTGGCAGTATACGTCCGCTGTTAGAGCTAATGCTGGACAACGATGTGGCTATTTACCAGATGACTTGTCCCGAAATGACCTATATTGGTGCAATGCGATGGGGGTATGTTAAAGATCAATATAATTCTCCTATGTTTCGTCGTCACTGCTTGAAACTGGCGACCGAAGTGCTTGATCAAGCTGAAGAATACACCAGAAATGAATATAAAATACTTGGTTTCGTTATGATAGATGGTAGCCCGGTGTGTGGCTTGAATAAAACTCCTCAACCCTCGAATAGCGAACCAAGGTGGGGAGGGATGGTACGGTATTTACCTGAATCCATTCAAGTTGACAATAAGGGTGTTTACTGTGAAATATTGCAAGAAGAATTGGAAAAGCGGGCCTTACTCACCGGCTTACCTTTTGTCGCCTTTCCAGAAGTTGAAGAGGGAAATATATTAGAAGTGACATTAAAAAACATTAAGGCGTTATTATAATAATTTCCGTAAATCATGAATTGCGGCGATAGATTCTTGGTGACAGTAAAAATCTTGCCATAACGATTTTTAATCAATCGGATCAACAAATATTGAGGCGCTAAAAACGCAAGAGAGCTTGGTTCACTTTGCGAAGGCTAGCAGCTAACAATTGTGTAAACTCTCAACGCAGAGAAACTCCGAAATTGATCAAGATCGAGCCAACGCTTTGAAATCCGAAGTCGCGCCTTTTGCTAATCAAATCATTGATTATCTGAATTCGGGAAAATATAATGAATTCTCTAGAGAGATTGATTGCATCCAGCAAAGGTGAACCAACGGATAGGGTTCCGGTGGCACCAGGTATCGGCCATTATGCCGCAGTAATGGCAGGGAAACCGCTGACTCAAGTTGCTTATGATCCTGAACTAATGGCAAAGGTCGTTCTTCAATCACTAGAGCGTCATGGCTACGATAGCATAAGCCCGATAACAGATTATGGGTTAGGCACTGAATGCATGGGCAGTAAAGTAATCATACGGGATAGGGAGCAGATATTCGTTTCTTCCTTTCCTGTGGAAAGTAATAAGGATATTGCGCGGCTTAGAATACCCGATCCGATGAAGCATGGACGAATGCCGGTAATTATAAAATGTGAGCAAATCCTTGTTGAAAAAGTTGGTACCTGTATCGGAGTGAATGGCGGACTGGCAGGTCCATTGTCATTTGCCGCAAATTTACGCGGTACAGGAAATATCCTTTATGATGTAGTAGATCGCCCTGAGCTTGTCCACAATTTACTCGAAATATCTCTCGAGGCAATAAAATCTTTTGGGGAAGCCCAGGTAATTCACGGTGGGGTTAATACGATAAATGTCTATGAACCTGTTGCCACCTTGATATCATCTCGAATGGTTGAGGAATTTAGTTTTAGCTACTTGGAAGGGTTGATCCGTTTCTTAAAAGGCTTAGGAGCTAAAGTCCTTCTTCATATCTGTGGTGACACCAAGAGACTACTGAATCGCATGGTTGAAATCGGAGCAGATATCGTCAGTCTAGATGTAGATGTTGACTTGGTAGAAGCGAAAAGGATAATTGCCGGACGGGCTTCTATTTCTGGTAATGTTTCCATTCAGCATCTAGCAACCTCATCTTCGGATGTAATATATGCTGAGTCATGTGAGTGCATACGTAAAGCGGCAGAAGGCGGGCGTTTTACGTTAAGTTCTTCCTGTGAAGTACCACTTGAAACGCCCCCAGTAAATATAGACGCAATGGTTCGTGCTGCTCGAGAGTACGGTGGTTTTAACCCACATAAGATAAATCGGGAAAACGATTAGGACTTCCGACACCGTACAAGAATCTAACGGTATTAATTATTGGACCATAATGAGGCGGTTCATTGTCATATTTTAGGTGCTTGACAATAATTATCCTGGAGTTGAAATGGATACTATTTCCGGTCGAAAGTCTTTAATTCGGGCCGCATTGGGTCACGAGCCACTGGACCTGCTTATTGAAAACGTCCGGGTAATCAATGTTTACACGGGGACCATCGAGCCTGGCGCGTTGGGTATCAAGGCCGAGCGGATTGTGACTACGAATGCCTCTGGCTTGGAAACCTGCCAGACTGTAGACGGTGCCGGACGTTTCGCTGTCCCCGGTTTTATCGATAGCCACATCCATATAGATTCCACTTTGCTCACTCCGGCCAATCTTGCAGAACTCGTTGTCCCTATGGGTACGACAACCCTCCTAGCTGATCCGATGGAGATTTCAAATGTCGCTGGCATCAAAGGGCTAGAAGCGCTGGTTAAGTTGACGAAAGGAGTGCCATTCCACATTTTCCTTGAAGTGCCTTCTCGTGTACCAACTGCACCAGGGTTGGAAACAACGGGCGGCGAACTGGGGTTAGAAGAAGTTCAGCACATTTTAACTTGGCCGAACGCCATCAGCCTTGGAGAGCTGGATCCTTCTAAGGTATTAAGCTTAAGTGATGAGCACCTAGCTAAAGTGCAAACAGCATATCAATTAGGCAAAATTGCGAATGGACATGCGGCTGGCCTTGAAGGCAAGGAACTGACCGCTTATGCCTGCGGGGGACTCCTAGACGACCACGAGTGCGTGGACTATCCCGGGGCGGTGGCCAGATTGCGACAGGGCATGGCAGTGCTCGTACGCGAGGGCAGCACAGAACGCAACCTGGATATGATTTTAAGAGGTGCCTTTGGGTCGAAAATGGATACCCGCCACCTCATGTTTTGTACGGATGACAAACACCCAAATGATATTGTTAATGAAGGACATATCAATTACATGGTCCGGAAGGCAATCGCTTTGGGCTATTCTCCTATGGAAGCGATTCAAATGGCATCCCTGAATGCTGCCATCCATTTCCGTGTTGAAAATATGTTGGGGAGTTTAACCCCCGGCCGCTGGGCAGATGTTTTACTGATTGACGATCTCTCCCGTATGCAGCCATCGGACGTGTTCGTTCAAGGTCAGTGGGTGGCACATCAAGGCAAGCTTGTGGCGACACTGCCGCACTCAGCTTACCCCAAATGGTTAATGGACACCGTTCACATCATTCGGGGCATGCGGGCAGATGATTTTGATTTTCATACAAAAGGCAAGAAAGTCCGAGTCCGAGTGATTAATATAATTCCGGATCAAATTATCAGTAGGGCGGATGAGGCAATCCTTCAGGTAGTCAACGATACAGTTGTTTCTGATTTAACGAGCGATGTGCTGAAATTGGCTGTCGTGGAGCGATATGGAAAAAATGGGAATATTGGTTTGGCTTATGTACGCGGGTTTGGATTACAACGCGGAGCGCTAGCGTCATCGGTATCCCATGACCATCATAATATTGTGATTGTTGGGACCAATAATCTGGATATGGCTCTCTGCGTTAATACGATCGAGGCCACTCATGGCGGTTTGGTTGTTGCGGCTGAAGGAAAGGTCCTGGGTGTATTACCTCTTCCGATAGGGGGTTTGATGAGCGATCTGCCCACGAACGAGGTTACCAGCATCCTGAAAGAAATAACGGCTTTTGCGTGGTCGCTCGGTTGTAAATTGCCCGCACCGTTCATGACCCTCTCGTTTATTTCTTTACCTACAGTACCGGAGCTAGGTTTGACAGACCGCGGGCTTGTGGATGTCTGTAAACATTCTTTGATAGAAACCATTATCGAGTCCTTATTATGATGTTTTGAAGCAATGTGATCTCAGCAATCACTATCAAATAAGAAGCTCGTCATTATTATAAAGTACATATTAACTGAGCGAGATGTTAATGCTCGCCGGTAATACTTCCAATGATCCAATAGAAAATAAAACTAAAACTTCACTGCCCAGCAAATCAGAGGCGAAAAAAACAGATGAAATACAGCGAAATTAACCCAGGTTCTTCAGATCCACCAGAAACTCATCAATAGCTGGTTCTGGAGTAGCCCAGGAAGTAACCAAGCGCACTGACATGTGCTGTGGGTCTATAAATGACCAGGTGTAAAAATGGTACATTGTTTCAAGTTGTTTAATGACGGAATCGGGAAAGATGGGAAAGATCTGGTTGGTGAGTGAATCGGTTAAGAAGGGATATCCCAGGGCAGTGATTCCGACGGTCAATTTATGGGCCATTTGATTGGCATGACGTGCCAAATCGAAATAAAGGTCGTCCTTGAACAATTCCAGAAACTGGATACCGAGTAAACGGCCTTTGGAAAGCAACCCACCACGCTGTTTGATTTGGAACCGAAAATCGGTTTGAAGCTCTGGGTTATTGATGACCACCGCCTCGCCCAACAAGGCTCCATTTTTCGTGCCTCCAATATAAAACGCATCCACCAGGGGGCTTAGTTCCGCCAGAGTCAGGTCTGCCTTCGGAGAGGTGAGTGCTGCACCGAGCCTAGCGCCATCAAGATAAAGGTAAAGCCCCAACTTTTTGCATAGGGCTGAAAGATCACCTAATTCCTGCGCCGAATAAATTGTACCCAGTTCGGTAGATTGTGAAATGTACACCACACGCGGGCGTACCATGTGTTCAAAATAGTGTTCAGCCACTATCTGTTCAATTTCATGCAGAGTGATTTTGCCGGACAGGCCACGTAGGGCGTGGACCTTATGGCCGGTGGCCTCTATGGCGCCGGCTTCATGGATACAGATATGGCCGGTATCGACAGAAATGACCGATTCAAAAGATTTTAACATGGACGAGAGGCTGATGATGTTGGCTTGGGTCCCACCACTTACAAAATGAACATCAGCCCCGGAACTCCCTGTTTTCTGGCGGACGAGATCTGCGGCTTGCTGAGAATAGGTGTCTTCACCATAGCCGGGTTCTTGAACCAGGTTGGTGCGGGCTAAGGCTTTAAGAATCCGGGGATGGCCCCCTTCGGAATAGTCGTTTTGAAAGCTGAATTTAAACATGAATAGGCCTTCTTCTATAACTGGAGTGAAACAAACCGGGGAAAGTGAATGAAATTTGAAAAAATGTAAGTGCGAATATTATAACGCACGTACATTATATTGAAATGGGATCATTACTGGTGATTACCTAAAATTGCTATCCCGGTGCAAAACACCTGATAAATCAATTTGTTTCGACCCACTCCTTACACTTCCTCCCAGAGCAAAATGGCATGGAACTTTCATGGGTCCGCCAAATGGGAAAAATACAGCAAGAAGAGGTGAAGAACGCCACTCTTCTTACAAGAATTTTCTCGTCTCCGATGAAACCATTGGACATAGATCAGATTTCAAGACCAAGCGCTGCCAGCGTCCTTTAGTAGACCGGAATGGTAAGGAATGGCGCTCTATTGTCCCGGATATTTACAGGTTGCAGAAAAGATGTGGGTAA
>Ga0187854_10002439_pt1 | contig 15953 bp, 16 predicted proteins | sample June2016WEW_6_15_FD_132445 | JGI IMG/M metagenome (GOLD analysis project Ga0187854, IMG submission 132445) | Peatland microbial communities from SPRUCE experiment site at the Marcell Experimental Forest, Minnesota, USA - June2016WEW_6_150 | ecosystem: Environmental > Terrestrial > Soil >...
AGCATCATTCCTTTACCCCTCCGAGGTACACCCTTCGTACGGTCTCATTCGCCCGGATCTCCTGCGGGTTTCCCCGGGCAATGACTTCGCCTTCGTGCAGAACGGTAATCTTGTCTGAAAGGTCCATGACCACTTTCATTTTGTGCTCCACCAGGATTACCGAGAGACCCCTGGCGATTTCCTTGATCAGGCCGACCGTTTCCCGGGTTTCTCCCGGGCTCAACCCCGAGGTCGGCTCGTCCAGCAGAAGAAGAGTGGGATCTGTCCCGAGGGCGACTCCGATTTCCAGGTGCCGCTGGTTTCCGTAGGAAAGGTTCGCGGCCAGGTTGTCCCTTTGGTCCCACAACCCGATCTTCTTTAAAATTTCTCCGGCTTTGGCATTGATGGAGGGATGGTCTTCCGCTTTGGACCACCAATTAAAGGAGGTCTTTCGAGACTGAACGGCCAGGCGTACATTTTCAAAAGTGGTCAGTTTGGGGAAGATATTGGTGATCTGATAGGAGGTGGCAATTCCCCTGTGGGATATGACGTATTGTTCCAGGCTGGTAATATCTTCTTCGTTAAACCAGATCCTGCCCTGGGTCGGCTTCAATTCCCCGTTAATCAGTTTAAAGAGGGTGCTCTTCCCGGCGCCGTTTGGACCGATGATAGATTGGACCTCTCCCTTTTCCAGGCGAAAATCCACGTTGGCGACTGCCGTCAGGCCCCCAAATTTCTTGGTCAGTTTCTCGGTTCTCAGGATTTCCAATTTATCTATTCTCTCTTCAAGGAAGTTCCTTTGAATTTATCCGCAACATCCCGAACCGTTCCCCAGATCCCCTGCGGGAAAAACAAGACGCATAAAATAAAGATGGGGCCCAGGACGATCATCCAGTACTGAGTGAAACCGCTGATGAGATCTTCCAGATAAAGAAAAGTCCCCGCGCCGATAAAAGGACCGAAAAAGGTTCCCGGCCCTCCTAACAGGGTCATTAACAGGATTTTCCCCGAGGTTTCCCAGTAGAGCTGTTCCAGCCCCACAAAATTTATGTAGAGAGTATGCAGGGAGCCGGCCAGTCCGGAAAACGTCCCCGATAAAATGAAGGAGAGCCATTTAATCCGGTTGGTGTTGTACCCCAGGGCCCTGGCTCTTTTTTCATTTTCCCGGATCCCTTGCAGCACTTTTCCAAAAGGCGATTCGAGAATTCGGTTTAAGAGTAAAAGGGAAACCACGACGAAGGCCCAGACGAAGAAATAAAAACGGATCGGCGTGTAAATACTGAGGGAAAACAACCCCGGGATTTCCAGGGGCGGGTGGGGAATATTTCTCAGTCCCGGTTCTCCGCCGGTCAGGGATTCCCATATACTGGCCGTAAAATAAAGCATCTGAGCAAAGGCCATGGTCAGGAGGGCAAAGTAGATTCCCCGCCTTCGCAGGCAGAAAAAACCGATGACGATGGCACCGATGCAGGAAATGAGTACTCCCGCGCCGATACCCACCAGGAGAGAGCAATGGGTCCTGATTAAAACGATTCCGGTGGTATAGGCTCCCAACCCGAAATAAGCCGCGTGGCCGAAGGAAAGTAACCCGGTGTAGCCGTACAGGATGTTGTACCCCAGGGCCAGAAGCCCCCAGATAATCATCTGAGTCGCCAGAGCCTCATACGGCGAGAGGAAAGGGATTATCGCCAAAACGACGATGATCATCAAAACCGAACGACCGGAGACCCATTGGAAAAAATTTTTCGATGGCGATCCTTGTGAATTCACTGGCACCCTATTCCAAAAGACCGGAGATTCCGAATAAGCCGCTGGGCTTGATTAATAGCACCACCGCCATGGCGATGAAAATAACGATATTGGACATCTCAGGTACGAATAAAGAAGTTAGACTGACGACCTGCCCAAGAAGCAACCCGCTGATCACTGCCCCTTTCAGGCTCCCCATTCCACCGATGACGGTCACCACAAAGCACTCCACCAGCATGGCAATTCCCATTTCCGGATAAACCCCCCGCATGGGGGCCGCCAGAATTCCGGCCAGGCCCGCCAGGCCGGTTCCGATTCCAAACACCATGAGCCAGATCTTCGAAATATCGATTCCCAGGACCCGCACCATTTCACTATCCCGGGTTCCTCCCCGGATGATCAACCCCACATTGGTTTTTTCTAAAAATACCCATAAGCACAAAATAATAAGGGCCGTTGCGAAGATTACGAAAATTCGATAGAGCGGGAAAGAAAATAGATTGAAGAAATTAATACTTTGCTGGAGGAATGCCGGCGCGTTGAAAGGATGTCCCGTTGTTCCAAAGGTAATTCGGACGGCTTCAATCATGGTCAAAGATATGCCAAAGGTGAGCAACAGAGGATAATCCGGGTTCAAACCATAAAGGCGGCGAACCAATAAATATTCGACGGCCATGCCGACGGCCCCGGTGACCAGGGGCACAACAATTAGACCGACCCAGAAGTTGTTAAAATACCCCATACATAAAAGGGCCACATACGCCCCCCACATGTAGAAGGCCCCATGAGCAAAATTGACGACCGTTAGCAAACCGAAGATCAAAGAGAGTCCGATGGCCAGTAAAACAAAGATCATCCCCAGGACCAGGCCGGTGAAGATCTGGAAGATGAGCATATTAATGGGGATCCCAAACATTATTTTTTACTCTCTATCGAACCTCTTGCAAAAGTCTTTGTTCTGTCATTCCCGCGAAAGCGGGAATCCAGAATTGCTTGAATCCCGCCGATGGCAGGACTGGATTCCGGGTCGCGCTTCGCCCTGAACACCATGCGGTGCAGGGCTTCGCTTGCCCGGAATGACGATTTCCCCTCAGCAAGTAGGGGCGATTCGTGAATCGCCCCTACAAGGTCATAAATCCGGGGTTTATTTCAGCTGTCGGCTGAGAGGGACGCCCTCCTGCAACCCCAGTTCTTGAGCCGGACGCTCCATCCCGTCAGATGCCTTCACGGTATCCACGATCTTGAAAACGTCCCATTCCTCGGTTTTTTCCTTACCGGTTTTGGACTGGAGGACGAACATATCCTGGATCGAACGGTGATCCCAGGCTCTCATCCACTGTTTGCCTTTATAATGGTCGTAGGTGTACCCTTCGAGGGCGAGGATGACTTTCTTCGTATCCATGGCCCCGGCCTTCTCCACTGCGGTGAGCAGTCCTCTGACTCCGCTGTAGGCATATCCCGACATATCCGTGGGGGGCCTTCCCCACTTCTTTCGATAATTGGTCACGAAAGATTTGGCGGTCGGAATCATACTCTCCAGCCCCCAATAGAAAGTGGCTCCTCCAATCATGCCTTCATAAGGTTCATCTCCCGCTGCCATTCTGGAGGTGATCACGATCAGGGGACAGACAACTTTCATTTTTTTCTTCAGACCGAATTCATGGACCTGTTTCACCGAATTGAGCTGATCCTTCCCGAAATTGCAGAGAAGCAGGACTTCAGGTTCGGCCGCCAGAATCTTGGGGAAGTAAGTGGTGTAATCGGTGGCTCCCGTGGGATGGTTGATCAAGCCGACTTCGGTACATCCCATTTCCTTGCCGATCCTCCTGAACCCTTCTGTGGTCTGCCATCCAAACCCGTAATTGGCCGCCAGAATGAACCATTTCTTGCCCATATTCTGGGCTGTCCATTTTCCTACCGCCTGGGTAATGATATGCAGATTCGTGGCCTCGGAGAAAGTGTAAGGGCTGACATCTTTGGCCATGGTGATTTCGTTCGAGGCGCTGGTGGACATAAAAATGGTCTGGGCCATTTTGCACTGTTCATTCATGGCCAGCTGGGTATGCGCCCCGATCGACCCGGCCATCATGTGAATCTTGTCTTTCTCCAAGAGCTCCTTGGCCCGCCGGGCGCTCTCTTCAGGCTGCAATTTATCGTCCCGGACCAGCAGTTCAATTTTCCTTCCCAGAACCCCGCCTTTAGCGTTGAACTCTTCCACCGCGATGGTCGCCCCCGCTTCTTGATCCCTGGCTTCCGATCCAAAGGGTCCGGTTAAGGGCTGGATAAAACCGATCTTGATCGGCTCTTTGGCCTGCCCCCAGGAAATCTGCGGAAGCGACAGCCCCCCCAATGCTGCTGCACCGCTCACCGCCCCTACTGATTTTAAGAACCCCCTGCGCGTAATCTTTTTCCCCGATAACATAAGAATCACCTCCTGATTTTTATTCAAAACCGTTCCCTAAAACCCTTTCGATCTCTCTCCCATCACCCCCTCTCATACCCCATTTCCCCGCTGATTTTATCCCTGGCTGCTTTTAAGGTATCCGCTGTCTTGCAGATGGATTCTTCATCGGGCAAATCCATGATCGTCCCGGCCGCACCGAGTGCCGCTTCGATTCTCCCGCCATCGTTCAAAATAGGAACGGCAACACAACGGATGTTTTTCTCATGCTCCGCATTGTCGAGGGCATAGCCCCGGCTTCGTATCGATTCCAGCTCGGCCAATAAACTCTCCGTGGTACAGATCGTGTGGGGCGTAAAGCGCTGCAGGCCTTGCGTCCCGATTACTTTTTGAACTGCTTCTTTGGAAGAAAAAGCCAGCAGCGTTTTCCCCAGGGAGGTGCAATGAGCCGGGAGGTACCCGCCGATCTGGCAAATCATCTTGATTGACCTATGGGGCTCGATTTTTTGGATGAGAATCACATTCGTCCCCTCAAGGATTCCCAGGTGAAGGGTTAAATCAAGGCTCTGGGAGAGATTCTGCATAAGGGGGGTGGATACGTTGATTAAGTGATACTCTTTTGAGATTCGATTGCCTAAAATAAATAAATTGATTCCCAATCCATATTTTCCCCCTTCATCCTTCTTCAAGTATTTATTATCCTGGAGGGTAGAGAGAACCCGGTACAGAGTTGTTTTGTTGAAACCCAACTTTTTCTGAAGGTCGACAAAAGATAGGCTGGGTTGATCCTTGAAAAGGTTCAGAATATCCAGCGCTCTTTGAATCGTCGAGGAACGGTACTCTTCTTTCATTTTACTCCTCAAAAAGGGATCAAAAGAGAAAGGCAAAGTTTCACATATTGAAACTAAAGTTTGATTTTTAGAAAATTTACTAAAAAAGATGGCTTAATTTGGGAGATAAATTTCAAATAATGAAATGTGACTTGAGAAATATTAAATTTTCCTTTTTTTGTTGTCAAGAAAATTCTTCATAACGGGGGAAATAAGGGAAAGTTGAAAAGGAGAAAATTTATTTGGTTGTCTATAACTGCGCTTCGATTACCTGCGAACGGAATACGAAGATCTTGTCCGACGCCGTCCAGTCTGGCTTGCCGTGGTATGACCGCTGCTCACGACGATTTCAAAAACAAGCAGATAATTATTTTGATGTTTCTCAGTAACATACCTTAGAATAGGGGGGTTTAGAGTAATAGCCCGGATTCTTCACTTCCGATATCCTTTGTGCCGTTGGGTAGAGCAGCCAGAATCTCCCGGCCGAAATGATCTTTCAGCCATTTTTTCAAGCCCGAAATCTCTTCCATTTCTTTTATCGATCGGGGATTTTTCAAGGCCAGATCATTGATCAGGGCGTTATTCAAAAGGAATCCAGGCTCCATCTCCAAAGTTTTGGCCCGCATATCCCGCCAGGTTTTTAGTGCCTTGACCCTTTTGCGTACGGGCGATGACAAATCCGGCCTTGCTTTCCGGGGGTAAACCGGAAGATCATCGTCGGGAATAGCCATGGCCCGGTGAATTTCTTGCAGCAGGTGGGGCCCATATCTGTCGATTTGCTTCCGGCTCAGGACTTTTCCTGTTTCCAATTCTTCCAGGGACAAAGGTTTTTTCATAGCCAATTCCAGGAGGGGTTCGTTGCCGAGCACCTTGAAGGGGGGAAAATCCGACTTTTGGGCCTGGGCCTCTCGGAATTCCAGCAAAGCCTCCAGAACCGCAAGGCTCCGGGGATCCAGGAGAAAAGCCCCTTTCACTTTCAGGTAAAGCGGGTCATGGCGGGGGGCCGTGAATCGGACCTTACTCAGAAATAGGCATTCTTCCTTCACCCAGGATAATCGGCTCTTCTCTTCCAGTTCCTTTTCCAGCATACCGGCCAGGGGAATCAGGTACTTACTGTCCATAGCTGCGTATTCCATCATCTCCGGGGAAAGGGGTCTTTGAGACCAATCGGCTCGCTGATATTTCTTATTCAGCTCCACCTGGAACCGATTTCGCAGCAACGCTTCCAGACCAGTCTCCGGGAGGCCCAGAAATTTACCGGCCAACTGCGTATCGAAGAGGTTCTCGACCTGGAGCCGAAAGTCCCGGTACAGGGAACGGACATCATAATCCGCCCCGTGGATTACTTTGCGGATGCCAGGATTGGAGAAAACGGGGTGTAAAGCGGAAAGATCCCTCAGCGCCAAAGGATCTATGATATAGGAAACAGATTCCGTAGCGATCTGTAGGAGGCATACCTTTTCGAAGTAGTGGTACATAGAGTCAGCTTCCAGGTCAACCCCGATGATTTCGGCCTGACCCAGAATCCGGGCAGCCCCTTCCAGGTGTGAAAGGGTCTCGATCCATTCATAGGAAATTTTATTTCCATCCATCCTCTTTGTCGATTCCTTTCCAATCGTTTAAATATTAAGGATACCTTACTTTGCGAGCGAGCCCAAGGACTTATTGAAAACGTCTCGAAGAAGTTATCCTTAAGCACCGCGCTACAGCTACCCCAGAAAAACAATTTTACTTAGAACCAACCCTATTCCACAAGCAAGGCTTGCCTTCGCCGTTTGCCGCCCGCTGCGGGGCAATGCGGTGGAAGGTGTTGTTCGAACCTATTATTCCTTGGGTTCCTGCGGGAGGGCCGTAAGATTCCGCACAAATCGCTCCCGATTGAAGGGGGCTTTTGCTTTCATAATCGTGTACGCCTCCACGACCACCGCCTGGGCAATGAGGACCTTGGCGTCCTCCTCTGAATAACCCTCCGCCTTCAAGCGCTCCAGCGTCTCCTTCGTCTCCGGCGGATTGTTGTCCCGCAGTTGATTATCCACGACTTCAAGGAAAGCCGCCCTCAAATGCGGATTTGTCTTCTCCTCTTTTCTGTGCCGTCTCATTTCATCTCTCCACGGAATGGAATGCGGAAGGGGACATTTCCCTTCGTCTTCAATTTGTCCCCATTTCCTTTTTATGCACCTCTAAGATGTTTCTCTTTCTCCATGGCCTCCATCAGGCTCGCGCGGTCGAAATAGACCTCGTTTCTGGAGATCCGGTTTCCCCTTATCCAAACTAAACAGACCCCTTCTAGGGTCAACGAATCGCTTCCCGCCGGAATTCTAGCACGCCACTTGTTAACGAAGCCCCCCTCCATCGGTACCGCTTCGATCTGCTCCCAAACCCATTCCGGATTTCGCTCAAGCAGCGTCTTGAAATAGGCTTGAAGGCTTCCTCTTCCACGGATGCCTTGTGGAATCGCCGGATCGGAATAAAACGCATCGTCCGCATAAAATGCAAGAAGCCGTTCCGGTTCATTTCCGGTCCATGCTGGTAGCTAGGCATCGGCAAACCGACGCGCCTCTTCGACACTAAATCCCTCGAATACGAGCATATGTCATACCCTTCCATAATGGATAAATCGGACAGGCCTCAGGTCTCAATAATCGACTGGGCAGAAATGCTCTCAACAGTGGAAGCTCTCTTGATTATTGAGACCTGATCCCCATGATTCTCTTTGTTGAGAGCCGACCCTCATGACCCTTCCATCCGACCGCCTGCAGTCGGGTGAAAGATTCGCATAACCTGCTCAGAAAATCAGCAATGCCTAAAGACTGACGGGGGCTAAGCCGCGCCGGGTTGAAGCTTTTGTTACGCCATTCTTATTCCCAAATCTTTACATATTTTACGGCAGAGGTTTTCATTTACCTCGCGATGGCGGGGAACTGTCGATGCTTTCTTCAGATCGCGGTTCACATACACTGTATGCCGAGAGCCTTCTCTCAGAAATTCACAACCGCAATCCTCAAGATGGCGGATTAAATCTGCGCGCTTCATGTGGAAATGGTTCCGAACGGCTCTTTTATGAATTCTTTTCCGCGGATTTCTTCTTCCATTAACTGCCGGTTAGCCTCAAGAACCAGTTCTATTGCTTCTTTGAGATTTTCTTTTACTTCTTCCAATGTCTCTCCCTGAGCATTTGCACCGGGCAGTTCTTCAACATACCCTATATATCCTTCCGGAACCTTTTCGAATATTGCCGTTAAAGTATTTTTCATTCTTAACCTTCCTTTGTTTCAGATCTTTCATTTCATTATATCATTTTTTGAGAGATCTTCTTAGCCATAACGCGATGGAGCTACGTCCCCTCGCGCCCACGAATAGAACGCATCGCCCGCATAAAATTCAAGAAGCCGTTCCGGCTCATTTACGGTCCATGCTGGTAGCCAGGCAGCGGCAAACCGACGCGCCTCTTCGACACTAAATCCCTCGAATACGAACATATGCCACACCCTTTCATGATGAATAAATCGGACAGGTCTCAACAATGGACACGACAGAAATGGTCTCAACAGTGAAAGGTCTGTTGATTGTTGAGACCTAACCCTCATGACCGTTCCGTCAGCTTGAGCCGCTGGTTAGCCCACTGGCGAATTTTGATGGCCGTCTTATTCTAACTGAACGTAGACCAATCGACTCCAGAAATCCTCATTTGGATTAGTGCCATAAAAACTAATTTTTAACAAATAGTGACCAGCCTGCAAGACCAAGGGCGCAGATAATTGAACTATGTCTCCAGGCTCCATCCAGAATACAATTTCATTATTCTCGTCGGGCACAACATAATCATCGAGAAGATTTATTTCGGTCGGTATGTCTGCGACGGATTCAAGCGCAGAGCATTTGTACCAATCCAGATATGTCTCGCCTACAAGTTTCGTGACGTTTATTCGCCTTATTTGAAGACTGCAACTGTACTTGAGTTGTTCAAATTCATCTTTGTAAACGTAGTCATTGGGTCCTACTCGTCTCGCTTCAAGCTTCCCTTTACCCGCATTAGTCAGTTGAACTTCGACAAAAAGAATTCGCAATTCAGCTAAGACTTTTGACAAAGTCCTGACATCAAGGAGCAACTTCTTCTCAAAAGCACGTCCCCGCCAATAGTTGTACAGAACCCACAAGCCTCCAGCGATTACCGCATAAGGCGATATATTCTTGAATATTTCAACCAGCCAATTCATGATGTGCCTTGGACACACATAACTATTTCGAACCGCTGGCTAACGCACGCATCATTAGCGAGTGCGGACGGCCCTCGGTTAGTGCCTGCGATCCTTAGAGGTTATATGCTCATCTCATGTTCAGTGTCTTAACAGGGGTCCAGTCGTTCAGGTACTCGGAGAAATCGCGAACGCCGTTTGAATACTGGCCCTGGGCGATTACCACCTGCTCTTGACGCTTCAAGCCGCGGGTTTCCCAGCAGCGCTCTTTCTCCGTTACCCACAGATAGCTCTGAATCGTTTTCGCCTTTCCGTGGATTGCTTCAAGTCGGGCAAGGAGCTCAGACGGTTTTATGACAACGAAATCGGTACTTCGACGCTCGAAGCCGACCAATACGAACACCCAATAGTCAGCTCTTGAAGTGGCGATCTTTTGGCGGTTGAGAGACCACCAGCCACAAGCCCTTAACGGCTTCTGAAAGATAGCAGGCATGTGTGTGGCCAGAAAATCTCGCGAGAACTTGACTTGGAGCGAGACAGCCTTTTGATTCGTTGAATCCGTAACCAGTAGATCTACACCCATGTCTTGGGATGGAACCCACAAATTCACGCGCTTGAATGTTTTCGCGATATGGTCGCCGACAACGAATTCTCCCGCGTGGATTGTAAACAGTAGCTTCATTTAATCCCCCCTAACGCTTACCTTAACCAGCACGGGTAATCACCTTCGCCAGAATTAAACAGCTTTTATCCCGCGCCTGGCTGAAGGCTTCGCTCGAGCCTTTCTAATCTTGTCTGTGATTCTTAATAGTATTTTGTCTATTTGTCTGGGAGTCAGATACCTGCCAAATCGTTCATTGATACCCTCCCGCAAGTATTGACTGCGTCGGCAAAACATTTGATATTCTGAATCTGCATCCTCAGCTGTGATGTGTTTTATCTCTGTCGGGCGTGGGGTAACTTTCGTGATAGCTTCTTTGGATCGGCTGTCGTAAATGAAGAACAAATCTGGTCTATGGAAGTGAAGGTACTTGGAGGCAAGTGCCCGTTTTTCGAGCCCTGTCAAATCTGAAAAAATATCCATGAGGCGTTTGTGCACAGTTATGGCCGAGCCAAGCTCAAGCCATGGATTGGTCATTCCACCTGGCAAGGTTGATAGCCAATCATCAAGTTTCGATCCCTTAATCTTTTCAACGACAGTTATTTCATAAAAATCGTCGGATGTTTCTTGGGCATCTTTACGTCTTTCGATCGCGGCCGCGTACGATCGGCCTATCAACCAGACTTTGGCGATAATGGCGTCATCTTTGTCGTGTTTCGGATAATTCTGACAGAGGGAGTAAAGAACTTTATTTCCCAAATCCCAGGGCGACGCACCAAGGGCGTAATCAACATCATCTTTCGTAATCTCAATTTTCATATTTTATCGTTCGAACGTTCGGGCTGAGCCGTAGAGCGCAGCGGATCGGCAAATACCCTCTGGCACGTTGTTAGCCGTTCATTTCTTTTCGTTTACTGCCGGACACAAGTCCTTCATGTAGCAGGCGTCGCACTCCGGGCCACGCGCCTTGCACCATGTCCTTCCGATCTCCCAACTCGGCAGGTCCATCATCCCGGGAAACTCCGGGTGAAGGGCCTTCGCTTTGTAGATCACCTGTTCCACTGTGGCGTCAGGGGCACATAGGCCGAGGCGAGCAAACACTCGGCGGACATGTACGTCCGCCGAGATGTCGATGGAAAAGTAATCGGCGAATGGTATTTTGAACTCCCGGGCGAGGATGTTGGCCGCCATACTGGCGATTTTCGGGCCGACGCCGTCGAACTCAAGAAAGCGATAGACTACCTCTGCGCTGGAGGGCTTTCCTGTCCAGATGCGGGCGGCATAGCCCGCATACTGGTTGATGACCTGCTGCACCGCCGTGTGGAAGAATCCGCTCATCTTGTCAACGAATCGGTGGAGCGGTTCGGGTTGCGACATGAGACGGTTCACGTCTGCCCGCGACAGCGCGCAGAGGGCTTTCACCGAGAAGCCGCCGAGTTTTTCCGAAATCCGATAGGGGATGAGCCATGCCTTTTCGGCTTTCACTTGGCGATCCATCACGCAGGCCAGCACGAAGGCATGCGGGTGTTCGGCCAGATCGTTCAGGAGGGCGTCAGCCTCCGGAACCTTGGTGAACTGGATCAACTGCTTTGGCGCACGGAAAAGCGTTCGCCCGTGCTCAAGGAGTCTGTCGCGTATGGTTTTCTCGTTCATCTTCGTTCGGCCAACTTTGGATTATATGGTTTCCGGATAGGCCCCCCGGACCCATCTCCACTCAAAGCGAATCCATGGGACTTCGAACACCCCTTCCGCCCCGATTAAAAAAATGGGTATAGATCATGGTCGTTTTCACGTCCTCGTGACCGAGAAGCTCCTCAACCATTCGAATATCGTGTCCATCTTCCAGAGGATGAGTAGCAAAGGAATAAGGGAATGTATGGCGGGAGCGCAGGGCTTCGCGAAGACGGTCCAGGAGTTTCGGCTTCCGGACAGTCTCCGGAGTATCGCTTGGATGGCGTACAGGTGTACCCGAACTTGTTGTTCCGGAACGAGCCTCCTGCACGGGCTTTTCCCCCCTTTTCAGGCAGGGAAAGATTATCACTTGCTTTACTACAGAGTCAAGGGGATTTTATGATGAGAGTGGGGTCCGATGACTGCGTAGAAATGGGTTCTTGTGAGTGGAATTCCTTTTTGGGCGGCCACGGGGGGCCGCCCCTACATTATTTATGAATTAATCTGCGTTTATCTGCGTCCAACAGACTTAAAATTCCAGGCCGCGCCGGAAGGCTTTTAGGTTCAGCTCTTTGGCTTTGGGCGGGACGCTGGTCTCGATGGCTTTTTCCATGGCGCCGACAGAAAGAAGGCCGGTTTTTTTGATCAGTCCTCCGAGGAGTATCAGGTTGGCCACGACGATGCTGCCCAATTCATTTTCCGCAAGGCTGGTGGCCGGAATCTCCAGAGTCTGGAAATCCCCCGGGCTGACTTCCTTCACCAGATCGGAATCCATTACCAAAAGCCCAGAGGGCTTGATCTTTTTCAAATGCCGGTTCACTGCATCCTGGGCCAAGGCGATCAGGATATCCGGCCGGCGGACTTGAGGGTCGGTAACGGGTTCATCGGAGAGGATAACTTCTGCCCTGGCCATCCCGCCTCTCTGCTCGGAACTGTAAGCCTGGGTTTGCACCGCTTTTTTATTTTCGAAAAGGGTGGCCGCGGTTCCCAGCAGGATGCCGGCCAGGATCACTCCCTGCCCTCCTACCCCTCCGATCAGGATCTCGGTTCGGTTCATTTGGATTCTCCCGAAGCTCTTTTCTTCATCTTCATGATCTCTTCGACCATCTCCGGTTTGACCTTATCAAGCAGCTCTCCGACCACAATCCTTCCCTGAAGCTTTTCCTCCGAGAGTTTCGACGCTTCTTTCGGGGAGATCGACTTCTCCTTATATTCCCGCATCATCTGAACGGCGCTACCCGACCCGGTCTTTTTTCCATATTGCACCGGACACTGGGTAATGACCTCGATGAAAGAAAAACCTTTTTTCTGGATCGCCTTTTTGATGGTAGCCGTCAACTGCCGGGGCTGATAGGTCGTCCACCGGGCGACGAAGGTGGCGCCCGCAGCAATGACCAACTGGGAGATGTCAAAGGGGTTCTCAAAGGTACCGTAGGGAGTGGTTGCCGTCTTTAAGCCTACGGGGGTGGTCGGGGCAGCCTGCCCTCCGGTCATCCCGTAGATTCCGTTATTGAGACAGATCACGATCATTTCCACGTTTCGCCTGGCATTCTGGATCAGGTGATTCCCGCCGATGGCCGCCAGGTCTCCATCTCCGCTGATGACCATTACTTTCTTGTCCGGAAGGCCCATTTTGATCCCCAGGGCAAAGGCGATGGGGCGGCCGTGGGTGGTATGCAGGATGTCAGCGTTGAAGAGAGGGCTGGGAATCCAGGCCGCGCAGCCAATGCCGGTGACAAAAACAAAATCGTCCAGATTCATTTCCAGGTCACCAATGGCTCGAAGAATGGACTGGGCAGCGATTCCGTTCCCGCAACCCGGGCAATTGGTGGTGGAGGTTGAAAAAGGCCGGATAAAATGATGGAGGGGATGTACGATTTCGCTCATTTCAAGACCTCCCGGACGACTCTTTTCAAGATATCTTCTGGATCATGGATCATGCCCAGAGTGCTGGGCGGCATAAACGAGACTTCGGCATAATGGGCGGCTTCCGCTTTGATGTAGGGGTAGAGCTGGCCCAGGTTGTTCTCCAGCACGATCACCTTCCTGGTCTTTCTGGCCATCTTCTCGACCTCCTCATCGGGGAAAGGCCAGGGGGTGATCAGCCGCAGGGTTCCCACCGGCAGACCCGCCTCCCTCCCCCGGGCAGCGGCCATCTTTGCCGCCCGGGATACCGCCCCATAGGAGACCAGAACGATTTCTGCCCCCTCGTAATCGCGCTCTACCCGTATAATCTCCTCTTTGTGCTTTAAGATCTTATTGCTAAGCCTGCGGACGAAATGGTCGAGCGCGGCAAGATCACTGAGGTTACGCTTTCCGTATTCGTCATGGCAGGAGCTGGTAACGTGGGATTTAAATCCCTTCCCGAAAATCGGCATGGGAGCCACATCTTCGTCGAGAAACCCCTTAATTTGGAGCGGGTCTGTCCCCGCCTCGGGAATCTTTCGGATCAAAGTTTCAATCTTCTCCGGCCCGGGGATGAGCACTTCCTCTCGCATGTGCCCCACAAAGGCATCGGAGAGGACGAAAACGGGCGTACGGAATTTTTCGGCATAGTTGAAAGCCAAAACGGTATGGTCGAACATCTCCTGCGGAGAGGCTGGACAGAGAGCGATGATCTCATAATCTCCGTGAGAACCCCTTTTGGCCTGGACCATATCCCCATCGACCCCGGCGGTGGGCATTCCGGTTGTAGGCCCCGCTCTCTGAACATTCACGATGACGCAGGGGGTTTCCACTCCGATGGCAAAGCCGATGTTCTCCAGCATCAGGCTGATGCCGGGGCCGGAGGTTGCGGTCATTACCTTTTTCCCCGTCCAGGATGCACCGATGATCGCCGCAATCGAGCTGATCTCGTCTTCCATCTGGAGAAACATGCCTCCCACCGGGGGAAGTCTTTCGGCCAACCGGGTGGCAATCTCTGTGGCCGGCGTTATGGGATAACCGGCGGCAAATTCGCATCCGGCGGCCAGGGCCCCCTCGGCGCAGGCGATATTGCCCATCATAAAATGCTTTCCGGTGAGTACCCGCTTTCCTATCACTTCTTCACCCCCTTGGCGGTCTTCTTCTTCCCCTTCACCGCAATGGCCAGGTCCGGGCAAAAGATCATACAGTTCTCACAGCCCGTGCAGGATTCCGCATCGGTCATCTCCGGAGGCCGGTACCCTTTGGGGTTCAAACCCTTAGAGGGCCGGAAGAGCTTCTTCGGGCACATTTCGATACAGATCCCGCACTCTTCCACTCCCTTGCAAAGTTCTTGAAAAATCCGCATTTCAGCCAATGTCCCTCTCCCTCAATGGTTCGGTTTATTTAACCAAGAAAGTGCCAGTTCCTTTGTCCGGGTCAGTGATTTTTTTGCTGACACTATCCCTTGTCACTTCTGTTCCTTTTCCCCCTTAACTGGGACAGATAACTATTTTTAGAATAGGTTAGATGTTGCACGATCGTCTTCTCCAATTGAACCGGGTCTCCTTTCTCAATGGCCCGGAGAATTTCCCTGTGTTCCAGAATGGATTGTTCAATCCGCTGGGGAAGCGACCAGGCATTGTAGCCGACGATATGGGATCTGGTACGAAGCCAGTCGATTATATCACAAAGGACCTCGTTGCGGCAGGTACGGAAGATGGCCCGGTGAAATTCGGAATCCTTCTCGATCATCCGATCCGTTTTTTTCTGCAGATGTCTTTCTACCTCTTTCAGAAGTTTCTTCAAGCCCTGGATTTCCACCGGGCGAATATTTTTAATGATCAGGCGGGCGGCGATCTTCTCTATAGCCATCCGGACAAAGTAAATCTCCCCGATCTCGTCCACGGTCAAATCCGCCACAGCCGCCCCCCGGAAAGGACTGGTCCGGACCAGACCTTTGGCCTCCAGCGCCTTCAAGGCTTCCCGGATGACCGTCCGGCTGACCCCGTAACGGGAGATCAGATTCATCTCGATCAGGCGCTCCCGGGGCTTGAACTGGCCGGAAAGAATGGCCTGCTCCATCTCCTTCGCGACTCTCGTGGAAATAACGCTTGACATACGATTGACGGTTTCTATAATGAAGGAAAATTTTGCGACCGGAGGTTTTCCTATACAATTTTGTATACAAATTAAATAAAATCCTGTCAACTAATTTTAATGGTAATTTCCCCTGACGGGTTAGACCTTCACGATCCAAAAAAATTTAGCATGGCAGAGATGTCATTCCCGCCTGAGGGGGAATCTAGAATTTGATGAAGAGCATTCCCGGATTCCCGCTTTCGCGGGAATGACAAAAAGAAGAAGGTAAGGGCGACCGGCCGGTCGCCCCTACAATAAAACAAAGATGGAGATGCCTCGATGCAACCCTTTAGCACCCTATTCACTCCTTTCCGAATTGGAAAATTGGAATTAAGAAACCGAATCGTCATGCCCCCCATGGCCACCAACTTTGCGGATGCCGATGGCAACGTGAATGACCGGCATATCGCCTACTATGTAGCCCGGGCCAGAGGAGGGGTTGGATACATTACCATTGAGCACACGGGTATCCTGAAAGAAGG
>Ga0187854_10002445_pt1 | contig 15936 bp, 19 predicted proteins | sample June2016WEW_6_15_FD_132445 | JGI IMG/M metagenome (GOLD analysis project Ga0187854, IMG submission 132445) | Peatland microbial communities from SPRUCE experiment site at the Marcell Experimental Forest, Minnesota, USA - June2016WEW_6_150 | ecosystem: Environmental > Terrestrial > Soil >...
CACTCAACGAGATCAAGAAGCTGAACAAGGAGCAACGTGTGATCCTTTGCTCTGCCTACGGAGAGTTCAAGCAGGATTTCTCAAGCTGGGTTTCGGATGCATACGTGGTAAAATCAGCAGATACGCGGGAACTTAAAGATACCATCAAGAAGATCCTGGGAGTCTAGCATGCACAAGGTGAGAAAGGCCATAATCCCGGCGGGGGGGTTTGGCACGAGGATGCTCCCCGCAACAAAGGCTGTGCCGAAAGAACTGCTTCCCGTCGTCGACAAACCCCTCATACAGTTCATCGTAGAGGAGATAGTCGAGTCGGGCATAGAAGAGGTCATCCTCATTACCGGGCGGGAAAAAGGCTCCATAGAAGATCACTTCGACAGCTTCACCGAACTGGAGCTCTTCCTCGAGAAAAAGAAAAAAGACGATCTCCTCGATATGGTGAAAAGGCTGTCAAGCATGGTCCGCATTGTCGCAGTGAGGCAGTCGTACCCGATGGGCCTCGGCCACGCCGTCCTCTGTGCACGAAGCCTCATCAATAATGAGCCCTTCGCCGTGCTTCTGCCCGACGATCTCATCATCGCGCCGAGGCCCTGCATCGGGCAGCTCCTCGATGTCTTCAATGAATACGGGAATCCCGTAATAGCCGTGCAGGCCGTGCCGAAGGAGCATGTCTCCCAGTACGGCATCATAAGACCTGTACGGATAAGGGAGAGGCTCTATGAAATAAAGGACATGGTGGAGAAGCCGGCCATCGGGAGCGCCCCGAGCGACCTTGCCATAATCGGCCGGTACGTGCTTCCGCCCGAGATATTCGCTGTCCTTGCTGATACACAGGCAGGGGTCGGGGGAGAAATACAGCTCACGGACGCCATAAGGCGCCTCCTCGGCGTCACGCGGTTTCTTGGTCTGCAATACGAGGGGATCCGCTTCGACGCGGGGAACAAGGTGGGGTTCTTGAAAGCAAACCTTTACCTCGGTCTGCGGCACCCGGAAGTAAAGGAGGAGCTCGGCGCCTTTATGAGAACGCTTGACCTGAGCGAATTTATGAAATAGGATATGAGGATTGGGGGTGTAGCTCAGTGGGAGAGCACCTCGTTCGCAACGAGGGGGTCGCGGGTTCGAATCCCGCCATCTCCACCATAAAACTCTGAATATTAAAGGCTTTTCCCATCGCCTTTATCCCTTGGTGACAGTCTGGTGACAGTCTGTCCCTTCTTCAGTGACATCTTGGACACGTCCGCCCGGAGACTTTCAAGATCACGGTGGGTGTACTTCTCTGACATTTTCGTCGTACTGTGACCCAGGAGCCAACTTATTTTGTGAGTCGGCACGTTTTGATTGGCAAGCTGTGAGGCGAAACTATGCCGTGATGCATCATAAAGGCGTAATCCGCTGATCTTTGCCGCCGCACGAACGTTATCCCATAGCCCTTGAATTGCCTGCATGCTGTAAAACGTGCCCGTCCTCGGATTTGCGAAAAGAAATGCTTCGGGGTGTGCGGTCGTTACCCTGTCCTCGATCAAAGCCCACATTTCAGGATGAATAGCCATGATATACGGCTTTGACTTTCTTCCCTTGCGCCTCTCCCGGTAGATATTCTTTGAGAAGGTGGCATGACACGTTATCGACTGTGTATCCAAGCACACGTCCTTGCACTTAATCGCGCGTGCCTCCCCAGGACGGCACCCGTGCAACATGAGAAAGCCGATAATGGGCCTATCCCCGTCCGGCACCACCTCATAAAGTTTTACCTGATCCTCTGACCGAATCCACCTGATGGACGGAACAGGGACATCGATCTCCGGGAATTTAGGCACCTTGACGATTATTTCCAGGTCATTTTTTAGATAGTTCATGAAGACCTTGAACACATCCAGGCTGTTTTTGAGCGTCTTTGCCTTCCAGGAAAATCTTTCCTGGCAGTCTTTTTGAAAGTCGATGATATTGACCTTCCGAATCTCCCTGACATCTTGCTTGCCGAAGAACTCCTTGGCGATCCGCACCATACGCCGATAGTCTTTCTGATAACTGGGGGCAATCCCATCTATCTTGTCTTTTTCGAATCGCACCAGAAGATTTTCAGCGTAAAATTTGGATGCTTCAGCAGTTACATACCGGGAAGGGTCAAAAGTGTGGTCCTCAAGCTCCTCTCCAATGCGGTCGCTCAGTTTGTCGGCCCTATCGTATGAGTCAAGAACCTGCCCGGTTGTATCGCTGAAAACCCTGATTCTCGCCCCCTGCCAAGGTAAATCAACGTAAAAGCGTTTCGGCACCGTCTGATGTTCCAGACATATAAAGCCTAATTTTTGAATCTCAATGAAAGGCTTACCGCACACCGGACATTTCCCCTTTGCCCTTATGTGACCCGCCATCTTTGCCCCCTGTCGTTTTTCGACAAGGATACGAAGAATATTCAGGTCTGTCAATCCGTCCGTGGGCAACATCGCTGTGCCAGACCCTCTCCGGCCTGTATTTTCTCAAGCTTTCTTCCACAGCAAAATAGTACATTTGTCCTCTATAGTTATGTTTGTCTACTCAGCTTCCTCGCCACACTCTGCACACCATATTATGGTTTGTACGAGCAGTAATGCCACGTTGTCCCCTGTTGCTCTATTCTACATACCCTTTCACGCGTCTGTTCCAAAGTAGAACATATGTACTACTATAATGTCAAGTCTTTTTTACTCCGTGGAGAACCTTCCAAAACACGCGGCACCTGCTTTCTCTTGCCCCTTGCGTTGTGTCCCACTTTCTGATAAAATCAAAAGTACGTTCTGCGGCGAGGAGTTCAAGGCTACAGAACCGTCTCATGATTTTTATGTACTCCGTCATTCCGGGGGAACCAGGCAATCCGTTGCCTTTCTGGATGCCAGACGGAGTCGGCATGACAAAAGCGCTACGAGACGGTCAAAACTGAATAATTCCCTTGACAGCACCCCGCAGATGTTATAACTAGATGACTATGCAGTTGTCCTACCGCTAGGAGACTATCTTAATGGCGGTAGCTTATCTTTTTTACCCCCTTTAAGTTCGCGAATAAGATGACGATAATACTTATGTGCTTCAGCAATTCGCCCGCCCAACAATTACAATAGAAGAAACATATACTGGAGATTTGAATGAAGGAAACACCTCCTGCTGAAGGGGTACGCCAGGCGCTGGCGATTCTTCGGAATTTGTATCAAAACAAAGAACTTTATATCGCTATGATGCCCCCTATTCAAATAGCCTTCGACATCTCCAAGGATTCTTTGCGGAAGTCATTGGCCGAAATTGGAGTCACGAAGGAGGGGTTCGATCACACCTGTAATTATATCGGAAACATTTTACTCGCCATTTTCGAAAAAAACGAAACGCCTTACCTCAGTCGCTATCTCTCCGAGCATAACTTTAGCCAAAATTATCCTGAGTATGAAACAGAGAAAGAGCGCTTGGAGGCGGATATTCAGGCGGTCCGAGAGGCTCTTGTTGACCAGCATCTTCTTAATAGATATGCACTTAAAACCACTAGCAAGGCTCCGTCCTTCTTGGGTATAGATTGGGATGTAAAAATCAAGGTGAAAGATGCAGCCTTAGAGGAAGACATCAGATTTCCTTACGCTACGTGCAAAATTAGGTTTCAGCGTGAATTTGACCTGTCCCCGTTCGTTTTTCTCGGCAATAGTGCATTCGACAACACGCAGCTCAATTTCTCGGTCGATGAAATTGACTATTTAATCAGGACACTAACCGTAGTCAAGCGCCATCTTGAAAACGCTGAAAAGGGAGGATGACCATGAACAACGGGGGAATCGGAATAGCCGTGGAAGCGCCCGGCTTTGATTATCCTATGCCTATCGCGCAGTCAAGGGCTACCGCTATGCAGGCTGCCCTTTCTCGCTGGTTCCCAGCCGAGGAAGGCATTCTCGACCGCATTAACGAGTCAAGGCCCTCTGTCCGTGCCCGCGACTTTTTTATTGATGACCGCAACGCTGTTGACAAGGAACGTATCCGCGAGAAGCTCATGGCTATGAGAAAAGCGTTTTGGATAACACTAATTGGGATGGTTTTCGGCTGTTTCATAGCTGTGCCCGGCCTTTACGCCCTTACTCAATTTGCGTGCTCAGGACAGTCGTTTATACATCCTTACCTAGGGCTTTTCATGTGCTTGATCGCTGTTGCGTTTCTTGTCCAGGGTTTGCTATCCGCTATGACGCTCAAACGCCAAATCGAAAAAGCGGTCGGCAAAATATTGAGCTGACGTTTTGTCTGGAAAACTATTTGCCTTCTTGAAGGATTTCCTACTAGAAGTGTGGAAAAAAGAAACAACCTCCACGGCGGGGAAGGCCAATATTATTTTTTGCGGCTTTTTCTGCGCTTACGCCTTTGCATCCTTCTCTAAGAGCTTAGTGGTGGAAATTATCGCCACAGTCCTGAACAGACCACCGGACCCCATGAGTGGGGCCGCATCCTTAATCGTATTTGCCCTGCTCATCCTTTTCGCCATGTGGTGTGTTAACTCCTTGGTTGTAAGCGATTAAGGTAGATACTTTCTGACATTTTAACACCGTAGCCTTTCGAGGCCACGGTGTTTTTTTTATTCAAATTCAAAGCCGACAAGGTCTAATCGCTACCGACAACGCGCACTTCTCGACTAAACCACATCTCCCCTTTTGTATCTTTTCGCAATACAGACTTACCCAGAACAGCTGAGTTTCACCGGTAAACGATCAATCCTGCAGTAGTATTATCGAAAACAAAAGGAGCGTTGAGATATGCGTTAATTAACAAGCCCACAGGGACGAACCCGGCCACACCGGGTTTTCCACAAGAAGTATCGCGCGGGCCTTCGGCGCGAGGCCGCGACCGCTCGCTTGAAACCATTGGCGCTCGCTTACTTCTATGGAAAACCCTTTTCTTTGTCTCCATCTCGGCAATGCCCGTGAAGAACCCTTCCCAAAACTCTCTTCTCATGGTGATGATGCTAACCCCCTTCACCGCGATCCATCGGCGCGTCCGGCCCCGGCCCGCCGTCCTCATCCTTCCGGGCGGCAGGGACCGGAGGACCGTCCGCGCTCACCCACTTGACATAACCTATTTCCCGGCCCGTCCCTTGTTCGATGAAACGCCATGTGTCGCCCTCACGCACGACTTTCGCCGGAGCCTGATACACATAAGGCCCCTCGACGCGAGCAACCGACCCAGGCGAAGACACAGGCCCCCCAGGACCGCCTTTAGGAGTTTCCGCAGCCTTCCCTTTTTCGGCTTCCGGCTTTTTGGCTTCAACCCACCTGCCGCCCTCGAAATACCCGCCCTCGGAATGGTTCAGCACAACCGGCTTTTGATCCGCCGTCGCCGTAGGGTGTAAAACCTTTTCTTGTTTCGCAACGTGAGCTTTTGCGCCCAGGATGTCACCCCGCGCAATGCTGGACTTGAAGAAAAGAAGATAGATCATCACGCAAAACACCACCGGAATAGCGAAGAAGACCGGATGCTTAAGAATGTTCGTCGCCTTTCCTATGCCCTTTTCCTTGATGTCCTTCGCGCTATAGGACTTGTAACACTTGAAGATAACCGGATTGTACGTCTTCCGCTTCCGCGAAAGGCAGTTCCTTTCATCGTCTTCCGAATAGACATATTCCAGATACGACCGCTTGACCATGCTCCCGACGAAGTTTACTTTTCTGCAGCGATGCGTCCATTCGATCAGCGACCGAACATGACCGTCGAGCTTATCAAGAGCCTGAGTAATCAGAATAACGTCATGCCCGTTGTGCCGATGTGTGGAGCACCACTCCGCAAAAGCCTTGTTGCCCTCGCTTGCATAGGTCCGGGAAGACCATATCTTGTGGACCTCATCTATAACGATCACGGACCCCACCGATACCAAGTCCCAAAAGTGCAGCACGTCCTCTTTCCGCAGATACCGCAAACGATCATCAATCACCGACACATCCAGGCCCGACACGTGAGCCACCGCAATACGGCAGTTTTCAGAATCCAGGCCGTCAATGTTCGTGTAGACCGTCCGGCCCTTTCGTAGAACGTCGATCACGGCGCACATCGCCGCATAGGACTTGCCACCGCCAGGAGTACCCGTGTAGCACGTTATCATTTCCCCCCCATTCTTCCCATGTTAGTCACCGGACCACCCGCTACCGAAGGGGATCGCCGCGACGCGGAACCCCCCACAAACCCGCTTTTGGTAAGAATATGGTAATAACCCCGCTTTTCCATCATATCCGCGTGAACGCCGCAGGAATCAGGTTTAAGAGCATCCTTATTGAAATTCCCGTGCCTATCATCCCCAAGCCGTTACTTATGCCCGATTGATTGAGGAGGTAACAGACTTGAGAAGGAAGCAGCCCCCAGGCCGCCGCCGTATTGCTTGCCAGATTCCCCAGGTTAAGCGTTGAAATGACCGCTTGCATACAGGTTAAAAGCCCGTCGAAGATAATCCACAAGCCCGCCTGCAAAGCATAGATCACGCCTTGAATCAGCCATTGCACGACCTGAACGATGATAGACCAAAACTGATTTACGAACGACAGCAGCCAATCGAAGCCCCATTGCATATCACACCTCCACGACCGTTGTTTTTCCCTCCCGAAACACCGACGCCCGCCCAGGCTCGCCGCGAACGCCATAGAACATCATCAACAGCGACGGCCCCGACAAATCGTACACCCCGATCCAGTAACCACCCCAACCCGGCATAGCCAACGGCGGACTCATCCACGCATGCACCATTCCACTCTTTTTCATCACAGCTTTCCCCCTAAAAGCACGATTAACAATACGCATCAGGCGTGCCCCAGTGTCGCGATTTTCACCGCCACGAACCCGCACGCTATTTGAACGATACCCGAGAGCAGCCCGAACACCGTTGACCCCCAGGACGAGAAATCGTATGTATGATTGCCGAAGACGCCCGCATTGAAGGTATAAGACGACGACCCCCCGGACGGCACCGAGCCGAACGACGACCCCCACAGCCCGAACAGACCGCTTGTCTGGATACTCGATTGAAACGTTTCCCACCGCGTACCGAAGCTATTAGGAGCCGTCCAGGGAACCGTTGACAGGCTTCCCGAGTAACCAGGGTCCGTATAAGGGAGAGCCGGAGGCGGAGTAGTCGCAGACGTACCCGCAGCCGGAGGCGTGGTAGTTATTGCCCCACCAGCGGGAAGGTTGTTCGCCGCAATTGTCGCCGCTTCCGCCGCAGGAGTGGGGGAACCGTCAGGCATCGCTTGCGGCATAGGCGTGCTTACCACCACACCCGTTGCAGGAGGCGCCGCCGTTGTGTCAGTAACCGCAGGAGACGCCGCGGGAGAGCCGACCGCAGCCGCAGGAATCCCCTTGTTAAGTATGTCCTCCGCTTCGTCAGCCGCCCCGAGAGCCGCAGGAACCGAGTTAGCAAGGTCCGTATTTAGCTTCGAGGTAATATCCGTCACATGCCCGGCCACAGGAGGCGGAGGAGGCGCGTTTTGCACCTGCTCACCCGCCGTATTAGGCCCGCAGAACCCCGTCAAGGACGCAGGCATACCAGACGAGTTAAGCGGCCCCTCAAAGCCACACGTCACGTTACCCACCGCATGAGAGGTCATTTCCCGGTTTCCATACGTCCCGCCATAGTACCCACCAGCCGCCGTATACGCGGCCCCTTCCGCCGTGCCAGCGTCAGAGTAGGAGTTATAGACTGTCAACGTTGCACCACACGCAAAGTACCCATTCGCCCAACTCTGCATTGTCGCCAAACTCGTAGCGTCAGCACTTCCGGGAATGAACTGTTTAGGCCCGAGAGACGGACCCGCAACCCCGATACCCCCGTTATACCGGGATATTCCTGCCGTTGCTATCCACGTCCGTATTGCGTCCACACCGGAATTGAACGCAGGTTCAGCCACTATCATGGCCCCGATCACAGCCGACGCCAGAAGCCCTCGCATAGTCGTCGTCAAGGCTATATTCGCCACCTCAGTGACCCCGGCCCGCGTCACCGTCGCTTGAATCACCCTTTGCGCCCCGACATACCACCCAGGACCGAAGCCGAGCAGCCCCACCGTACCGGACATTACTTGTCCGAACATGATTGTAGGGCATCCGATAAGCAGCACCAGGACGCACACCGCTACTTTCTTTTTCATCGCAGCACCCCCGCCCATATCGCCAGATTCTTGATTATGCCTACCAGGACCACCACGCCCAGGAGACCAAGCCAGAAAGCCCACCGCCGAAACTTATTGAAGTTCATACCGTCACATCCTCTTCAGCACTTTTGCGATAAGGAAGAACGCGCCCACCGCCGCCACTATCGGAACCACAAGCGCCCCGTAAGAAAGCAATTGCGCGATAAGCGCCCCCGCATCCACACCGGCCGGCAGAGTGAATGTCATAGGAACCACCTACCTACCGCCGCCCAGGAGAACGCCAGGACACACCCGACCCCGGCCAGGAACGAGACGAGCTTTCCCGTATCCGTACCAGGGGAACACGGACCCACCACCACCGCACTCGATAGGTTATCGTCGCCGTTTACTTCGATTGTCGTTATCCCGGCATTATCGGCCATACATTCGACCTGAAATGTTCCAGCGCCCACGGCACCGGCCACCGCGAAAGGCACGCCGCCGCCAGGACCGCCGCCCAGGAGTTGACCGACGCAAGGATTACCCACCCCGCTTGTTACTGTCACCGTGCAGACCGCAGGACCGGACACCCCGCCGTCAGTGGCACCGTTGACCGATAGCACCGCCGCTTCAGCAGGATCTAGAGGGCCGAGCCAGATCCCGGCACCGAGGGCCAGGACAAGACCGAGCTTCCCCATCTTCCCGACGATGCCCAAGACCACAGACACAATCATTCCCGCCAGCCACCCGCACAGGACAAGCCCGCAGCCATAACCGAACCACGTTACATTGAAGCTCATCATGGCTTGTCACCTCCCATGTCTTGACTCTTCCCGATACCGCGCTTTTCATAGGTTTTCGAATAAAGCTCTTTTTTGTACCTCGATTGCGCGTAATTCTGAAAATCCCCCTCAGAAAACGCCCCGTCGCCCTCACTTTCCCCTTGATCGCCGGTAAGAAGACGCTGAAGCACCGCCACACCACACGCGATGCAGAGACAAGCCAGGATCGCAGCCGCCGCCGTGTATACGTCAAGGGTTATCCCGGTAAGATAGCCAGTCACGCCCGTGAACAGACTTGAAATGTCCATGACACCCCCTTATCTTCAAAGAAAAGGGGGTGCCGCCCCCCGATAGAACGGCACCCCCAGGCACCAGAGCGGCACCGCGCTTTCTATACGCGGTTAATCACCCTCTTGACGACCTTGTACCCGAGCATCGCCACCGGTATCCCGATACCGACGATCAGGAGCGCCGTGGTGTTCGTGCTCGCCGTGGTCACGGCCGTTGTCGCCGCGCTCCACACATCACCGTCAGCCAGAGCCAGAGCAGGGGAACCCAGGACAGCCGCCACGCCAAGACCCCTCACCAAACCTTTCTTCATTTCCGCACCTCCTTGATTAAGAAATTCGCGCGGCCCATACGGACCGGCGTACTGCACTACCTCGTAAGAACCCGAACCAGGACACCCAGGCCCGCCACGATAAGGCAGACCCCGACGATACCCGATGCAGCCGTGCCCGCATCCGTGGTGATCCCCGCGAATGACGAACTGGAGATCATGGGCGTCCAATCCGCGCGAGCGACCCCCGCCGCAACCGCCGTACCGAGTCCCGCCATCAGAGCAGCGAAACCTAACCGCTTCACGATTTCATCACCTCCCTTGATCTGTCTCGATCACCGTGACCGACAGGCCCGCGCCCTGAGCATTGCCCTGGAAATCCCTCTTCAGGTATGCCATGGACCTCACCGGCCATTTCACTTTCTGACCCATCTCGACCTTAAGCCCGCCGAGCACCTTCACGTCTTGCAACTCAGGCTTTGACCCGGCCGGATTCTGCAGCACCGTCACCGTCCGGTAACGCTCTTCCGGCTTGCCGTCCCGCTTGATGCTCTTTTCCTCGACATACGTAACCGTTCCTTCTAAGACTGATAACATTGACGCACCCCCTTAAAGATTTGATTTTGCTCCGAAAGGAGCCTATCCCACACGGCCGAGCAGTCCCAGCCGATGAAACCCCTCTGCCTTGCCCATTTCCAGGTAAAGCCCCAACTCTTGATCTTCCGTTCGTAGTACTTCCGAACGATCCGCAGCACCTTGCGGACCTCGAATTCTTTGCATTTAAGGACGATCTTTCCGACTTCCCGCAGGATGCTCCGTGTCGATCCCCACCAGCGGCCAACGTCCTTGTATTCGTCGGGTACTTTCTTTTGATCCGCCTTCTTCAGATACGAGAACAGGTAACGAAGCAGCCTGTTCTTGTCACCGTCTATCCCCTCGACCCTTGTCCCCGCGCACAGGTGCTTTAGATCGCCCGACCCGACGATGTTGAACCAGCGCGTAGCAACCTCATCTTTCGGGACGAAGCCCGAGACGAGAATATGGAAGTGAGGAGCGCCCCTTTTCTGGAACTCAAGAACCCAGGAGTACGAGCAATGAAGCCGCCTCAAGTATTGCAAAAAGCTGTTCAACTGCTTTTTCACGGCCTTTCCATCGGCGCTGTACTCGCGCGGATAGGTGAGTGTGATAAGCCCGACCCACTCACAACTGGAATTCTTGACCATGAGCATGAACCTCCTTATGCTTGCCCTTGACCAACTGGTGATCTCGCCACGCAGACCGCCCCCAGGCTTGCCCGGCACCAGCCGGTCAAGGAACTTCACGACCAGGTCGATTTTGTACTGGATCACTTGAACATTAGAAACCGGGTTGCTATACTGTGGCTTGAGGACCATAACACCTCACCTGTTTTTTGCCACCCGGAAGGCCCGCCAAGACTCGCCGGGTGGCATTTTTTCTCTCCCTATTTCACTGCATATCTCCCAAACGCAAAAGACGCCTCCAGTCCGTAGACCTCGGGCGTCTTAACTCTCTCGCTTCTATTACGCTTCTATAGACGGAAGAACACGACCACCGGTGCGAACTTAAGCCGCTTCCCTTTACACACCTTGAGAGGCGAGCCAGTGACAGTCTGGTGACAGTTTTTAAGGGGGGTATGCGTAGGTAAGTGGCTGATACTACACGACTTACCCTCGTATGGAGCGCGGGTTCGAATCCCGCCATCTCCATTTTCTTCCTTCAACCGCTCGACCCCAGGAAGAAAGCTGACCGGGAAATCACCGGGGCATGCCGGTAAAATTGGGTAAGTGGGCCTTTGTCGCCGGCCTTGTGAATCCCTTCGGGTATATTCCCCGAAGGCTTGCGGCGGGGTCGTTCATTTCACGTCATCTTCGGATTTACCATAGCCTGCTTCTATCAGTTTTTCGAAAAGCCCTACGGATAGCGCCTGTTTTTGAAAAACAAAGTTTCTCCGGGCGGCGGCCATTTAAGTGATTACGACTGTATGCCGATAATGAAGCCATACAGGGATGGCACGCTCCCCGGAAAGCGACCCCGTGTCGTTCAAGGTGCGCGAAGCTTTTTTGAAGGAGTCGAAGGATGACCATCAAATCCAAGCTGACATTAAACGTAGTGACCGTGCTCGGCGTGATAGTCGCGGTGGTGCTTGCAAGCGTGATCGGCATGGGGTTCGTCAAGAGCAAGCTCTACGACCTTACGGAAAAGAGCACGCCCTTCCAGACGAGGAGCATGGAGCTGCAGCGGGCCATCCACGCGGCCACCGCCGACCTGGTAAAGGTGGGCTGGGCAGTGAACCCGGCGGAGCTCCAGACGTACCGGCAGGAGGCAGAAGCAAGCCTCGACCAGGTGAAGAAGGCGCAAAGTGCGGTCGAGGCCCTCTCCGACAAGAAAATGGAAGCCTACCGTGAATTGAGCGGAGAGGCGCAGCAGCTTTTCACCGTCACCGGGCAGAGGCTGAAGATAGAGGCAGAGGCGGTCGGCGCCAACAACCAGGTCCGGGAGAAGCTGAAGGACGTCTCCCAGAGGCTCAAAGGACTCGATCAGAAAGTGAGGTCCCTTCAGTCGGCCCGCTCCGCGGCCTATGGGAAATCTCTGGCTGCGACAAACAGCATCGCCGAGCGTTTGCGGATAATTCAGGACATGACGATGCAGTTGAAGGACCTCCAGGTATGGTGCCACGAGCTCGATACCGTGACGGACAAGCAGACGCTGGAAGTGATGGGGCTCAAGGCGAAAGGGGCCGTGCTCACGGCCGATTCCTACGGACCGATCATATTCAAGAGTGCGGAGGATCAGCACGGCCAATTCGCCCAAAGCATGAAGGGCCTTGGCGACACCGGCGAGCAGCTCGTGGCTTTAAGGACATCTCTTGTTGCGAAGGCCGCACCGGAGGTGCGGAAGCAGTATGATGACCTCAAGACGAATATGCTCACCGTAATAAAGATGGCCCTGGTGCTCATAGATAACGAGGGCAAAAGCGTCGGCGACGAGTCTGCCGCCGAATCGGGCGAGCAGGGCACGATCTTCACCCAGGTGGGCAAGGCCACGTCCGTCCTCTACGGCGCGTCCGAGCTGACCTCCCTGGGCCTGTCGACAGAGGGGCTCGCCACCCGGCTCTTTACGGTAGGGAGCGCCAAGGAGGTAGACGAGATAGCCGCCGCCCTCACCGATGCGTTCGTGAAGATCGACAAGGTCTCGAAGTCGCTCGACGCATCGCTCGCGGACCTGGGCGCAAAAGAAGAGAGGAAGATGCTCTCGAACGCACTTTCGGGCACAGGCTCCATGAAGGGCCTGCTCTTTGCCGGCGACGGCATTGTCGCGAAAGTCCGCAACCAGCTCGCCATGAAGGAAAAGGCCCGGGACGCCATGGAGGGATTGCGGTCCATTGTCCTGCGACAGGCGGAAGCCGCCAAGAAGACCATGGCCACGGCCAGAGGCGCTCAGGAGCAGTCGATCGTCGAGGTTAACAGCATGGTGAGGGACAGCACGATGCTCGTCATCATCATTGGCGTGATTGCCGTAGTCTTTGGCATAGGCTTCGGCGCATGGATCTACCGCTCCATCTCGAAGCCCCTGTCCCGGCTCATCTCGGTGACCGACGAGATCGCATCCGGCAACCTTACCCACGAAGTATGTGCGAGCGCCAATGACGAGATCGGCAGGGTGGAGGCGTCTGTGGCGAAGATGGTGCAGAACCTGAAAGAGATCGTGGGGAAGATACGGCTTGCCGCTTCCGGCCTTGCGTCGAGCTCTGACGAGCTCTCCGCCACCGCCCGGTCCCTGGACCAGGGCTCAGGCGAGCAGGCGGCTCAAGTGGAGCAGGCGGCAGGCGCCATGGTGGAGATGTCCCAGACCACGGATGAGGTGGCCAAAAACGCGCTTAAGACCTCGGAAGCTGCAAAGTCGATGAAGAAGATCGCCCTTGACGGCAAAGGCGTAGTCCACTCAAGCGGCAGGGAGCTCAGCCGGTTCGTCGAGACGGTCAACGAGTCCGCCAAAGAGGTGGAGTCCCTCGGCAAAAACTCGGAAGAGGTCCAGAGCATAGTCGATCTGATCAAGGAGATCGCGGACCAGACGAACCTGCTTGCCCTGAACGCCGCAATCGAGGCAGCCCGCGCGGGTGAGCAGGGCAGGGGCTTTGCGGTTGTCGCCGACAACGTGAGGGAGCTTGCGGAGAAGACCGTAGTGGCAGCCAACGAGATAGCCGGCATGATCGAAAGGATGCAGAAGGAGATCAAAAGGTCGGTCGCCTCCATGCAGGCGCAGAAGCACTCCGTGGGCAAGGTGTCGGGGCAGACCGCCGAGACCCTGTCCGCCATGGACGGCGTGGTCTCCTACGTGGAAAAGGTCGCCGACATGGTCGACCGCATTGCCGTCGCCATGGAGGAGCAGTCGTCTACCGCAAACGAAGTCACAAAGAACATGGAGAACATCGCGACGGTGACGCGCCAGCTCCGGGGCTCTTCCGCGGATATGAGGGGCACATCCGAAGAACTGTCGAAGATAGCCTTCGAGCTGAGCGAGACGACGAACTGGTTCAAGGCGTAGGAAAGGGACAGGCTACTTTTCTGCCCGCTCTCTGGATTCGCGAATCGCCTCAATTATCTGTTCCTTGGTGATGCGTTTACTCAGGCCGGGAACATCGAACGGGGAGCGGCGGGGACGTAAGGACCGGGGGACAATAGCATACGTATCACCCTTACGGCGTCGGATAACCACTTCTTCGGTCTTGGACTCCTCCAGGATGCTGGCTAATTTCTCTCTGGCCTCTGAGTATGTATAAACTTTCAAACCGTGCACTATCAATCGTCCACCCCCCCTTCTGAAAGGCTTGCAGGAGAAGGGAATCAGGAAGGGGTTGCGAAAGACGGTTGGTGACAAATGCGTGCTGAAGAGGGTAAAAAAGGGCAAACAACAGCAAAAACGCCAAGAAACGACCGGTTGTCTGCTTGTTTGTTCACAACGCCGCCCCTGCCATCGCCCACTGCCTTGAGGAGTTATTGACAGTTGCGGCTCGCCACGATAAACTACGTGTAGCAAATTTCATCGACACGTCATTCCTTTCAGGAAAACGGGAAGGCTGAATGTTCTTGTCGTGTTTAGGTTTCAGGCCGGGTTAGGTTGACAAAAGATGACGCGATGCTCACAATACCGAGGTACTTGGGCAGCGCTGTAAAAGGCAACCGGCGGCGTTAACGCTGTTTTCTGATATGGAAACCCTACTTCTCAATCCACCCTCATTTAAGGGCTTCGACGGTAGTGCGGGCTCGCGCTACCAGGCGTGCCGGGAGGTCCGCTCGTTCTGGTATCCGACCTGGCTCGCCTATCCGGCAGGCATGATACCGGGGGCGAGGCTGCTCGATGCCTCGGCCGAGGGCATAACGCGGGAAGAGGTTATCCGTGAGACAGGCAGCTACGAGCTTGTCGTAATTCACACGGGCACACCGACTTTCGAGAATGATGCGGCACTGGCGATCAGCCTCAGGGAGACGCACCCTCACCTCGTGATCGGCATGGTCGGCCCTCATGTGACCGTCTCCCCCGAAGAGAGTCTCGCGGCGTCACCGGGTCTCGACTTTGTCGCAATCGGCGAGTTCGACGACACGGTCGTTGAGATTTCGGAAGGCCGATCGCTTGATACGGTGAAGGGGATCGTGTTCCGTGCGAATGGTTCTATTCACCGGACCCTGCCAAGACCGCTCATCCGTGACCTTGATCGCCTTCCTTTTGTGACAGGCGTCTATGCCAGGGACCTGCACATCGAGAATTACTTCATCGGTTACCTGAAGCACCCCTATGTCTCATTCTATGCAGGGCGTGGATGCCGGGGTCGCTGCACCTATTGTTTGTGGCCGCAGACCATAGGGGGGGGCACATACCGGGTACGCAGCCCGGACAATATCTGCGAGGAGCTCTCATGCGCGAAAGCGCTCTTTCCCCAGGTGAAGGAGTTTTTTTTCGACGACGACACCTTTACGGACCATCCGCAGTTGGAAGAGATCGGCCGGAAGGTCGGCCGCCTCGGCGTCACCTGGTCGTGCAACGCCAGGGCCAACGTGCCGAAAAGGACGCTGGAGATGCTCAAGGACAACGGGTTGCGACTCTTGGTGGTTGGCTTTGAATCGGGCAACCAGCTCATACTGAACAATATCAGGAAGGGTATAAACCTCGAAGGGGCGCGCAGGTTCTCACGGGCAGCAAAAGAAGCCGGCGTGCTCATTCACGGCACCTTCATACTCGGCCTGCCTGGAGAAACGCGGGAGACCATGGAGGAGACCATGCGGTTCACCCGTGAGATCGACCCTTACAGCATGCAGGTTTCTCTTGCCGCTCCCTATCCGGGAACAGCGCTTTACGAGCAGGCAAAGCGCGAAGGATGGCTCGTCGGTGAGGGAGGAGGGCTCGTGCGGGAAGGCATCCAGAATTCGGTCATGGCGTATCCATGGCTCTCAAAAGAGGAGATATTCGCCGC
>Ga0187854_10002446_pt1 | contig 15935 bp, 11 predicted proteins | sample June2016WEW_6_15_FD_132445 | JGI IMG/M metagenome (GOLD analysis project Ga0187854, IMG submission 132445) | Peatland microbial communities from SPRUCE experiment site at the Marcell Experimental Forest, Minnesota, USA - June2016WEW_6_150 | ecosystem: Environmental > Terrestrial > Soil >...
GCCTTCGATGTAGCCGTAGATGTTGATCCCAGCCTTGTCCAAAGGTCCGGCCAGTCCCGCCTTGCCCAAAATGCTCATCAACAGCCCGGGTTCCGGTGCCGGGGCCTCCGACGGCTTTTCCTCTTCGATTGCTTTGTCTGAAGTCGATGCGGATGCCTCTTCGCCGTGCGCATTCATTGCAAATGTGACCATTATTACAACCGCCAGACTTAATGCTAATAATTCCTTTTTCATTCTTCATCCCCCTGAATGGATAACTTTTTCTGGGAAAGCCAAAAGAAGGCCGAATCCCAATCTCTTCTTTGATTTAACGAAAGCCCTGAATTCAATTTGCGTGCCAATCAACTATTGAGTCCCTAAGCTGCCAGAATCTTGTCATAATCGAAATGTTAAAGTGAAAGGCAAACGAAACGGGAAATGCTTATTTTTAGGCAGGGAAAAGTAATGGGGTTGGCCAGCGGCATTAATTCATTATGAAAAAGCAGGAGTTAGAAAGGCATGCCGACTTTTAACCACGTTGGGCAGAATGAAGACAGGAGATTTTAAAAACTATTCGACAGGCAGAAACCCAGTTTCCTTTTCGAAGATTTGAAATAGTTCGCCCGCTGATGCAACGTCAAGTCCCGGGAAAGCTCCCCCTTGGTTTGCGGAAGGTTTTATTTCCAGCCTCGATTTTCCGGCGCCAACAGGTTTAGTCATGATGACGACCGATAAGCGTGCCTGATTCGATTCCTTTTGATAAAAACCGCGAATGATCACCAAATCGCTTCCCAGGCGTGTCACTTGAAAAGAATTTCCAGGGTTCTCTTTGGAATACTTTTGAAGGGCTTGATTGAGCCTGGGATGAAAGTCTTTAAGAGGAACGGCATAGACCCGGGAAAATGGATCACCCTTGGATTTCTCGGTAAGTAGAATTTTAAAAGGGGTACAGGAACCAATGAAAAGGAGGATCAACAAGATAGACGATAAAGGATAGAACAGAATTCTTGGGTTCATAGGCAATCTAAATTAACATATTTCTCCAAAATGTCCAAATTATCATTGACGAAAAATCGAAAAATTAGTAGCGTAAAAATTCGAATTAGAAACCCTTTACGCTATCTCTCTTCTCAAAGGAGAGAGGACGAGGGTGAGGAAAGACAAGAAGCGAGGAGAGCAGGAAGCATGGCTAACCAAAACCCTTATCAGGAAGCCGCCAAAATCTTAGGGGCCCCTGAGTCAAAGATCCTCCCGAGGATCATACAAATCATTGCTGACGAGCGAGAGATGAAAGTCCTAATGGCCGCCTTTCCCCCGGCTACCGTCTCGGAGTTATCCGACAAGACCGGAATTCCCAGTGAAGAAGTTCAAGCCATAGCGGAAACAATGTTCCAGAAGGGGCTGCTTTTCTTCTCCAAGAAAGAAGGGGAATCTCGCTACTACCGGGTCAAAACTGTGCCCCAGTTTCATGACAGTTCTGTCCTCTGGAAAGGCGTGACCCGGGAGTTCTTAAATCTCTGGAAGGAATACACCGCTAAAGAATGGCCCGAATTTGGTAAGGTCATCGAAGCCTTTCTCCCCAAGCCCGCAGTCCGGGTCATTCCTGTAGGAGCGACCATCGAGTCCAAAGCGAAGGTGCTGGCTTTAGAGGACGTCCGGGAGATCGTCAGTCAGGCGAGAAACCTGGCCGTCACCCCCTGCACTTGCCGGGTGGTCGATGGGAAATGCGGTAAACCTGTAGAGGTCTGCATCCAGGTTAACCGGGCTGCTGATTACGCCATGCAAAGAGGAACCGGCCGGGCCATATCCAAGGAAGAGGCTCTCAGAATCCTGCATCTGGCGGAGAAAGAAGGTTTGGTCCACATCGTCGACAACCGTCAGAAGGTGGATCACATCATCTGCAACTGCTGCCGGGACTGTTGCATCATCCGGCGTCTGCCCAACCCGCAGAAATTTCTGGACCCCAGCCGCTTCAAGGCCCTGGTCAACCCGGAGGAATGCATCGGCTGCCAGGCCTGCCTGGACCGGTGCATGTTCGATGCGATTGTGATGGAAGGAGACGAGCCGAAGGCCCGGATCATCCCGGAGAAATGCGTTGGATGCGGGCTCTGTTCGATTACCTGCCCGACAGAAGCGATCAGTTTGAAGGAAACCCGTCCGCCGGAAATAATCCCAGTATAAGAAAGGCTTGGGGAAGGAAATTCCTATTTTCTTCCTGGCCTCGTGCCTCGTTCCTCGGTCCCCGAGCCTATCTATTTCCCTTCAATCACACCGTTCCGGATCACAGCCTCCCCTTTGGCGTTAAAAACTTCCAGGAGGAAGAGGTTGGGACGGGCCTGCCAGGTCTTGATCTGAAGCGTTTCCCCCGGAAGGACCGGGCTGCTGAACCGCGCAGAGTATGATTTCATCTTTCCTGAATCTCCTTTGAACACTTCCTGGACAAACCGACGGCAGGTGATTCCGTACGTGCATAGTCCATGAAGAATGGGCTCTTTAAACCCGACCGCTTTAGCGAAGGCGGGGTCGATATGCAAGGGATTCCGGTCTCCGGACAGGCGATAGAGCGCGGCCTGATTCGCACCGGTGGGGGCATCGAAGACAAAGTCCGGGTTCTTCTGAGGGATGGAAGGTACATCTTTCTTGGGCTGCAGGGCCCCCCCAAATCTTCCGGCTCCACGCACAAAGGCGCTCGTCCAGTTGGTGCAGATGGGATTTCCGTTCTTTTCTTTAGAATCAAAGCGCATGACGATCAAAGCCCCCGACCCTTTATCATATATGCCTTCGAGGACTGCGGTCGTGGAGATCGTAGCGCTTCTTGGAAGGGGGTTGTGAATTTCCAGGCTCTGCTCACCGTGAACCACCATGGCGAAATTGGCTTTGGTGGATAGAAAGGCCTCGGCTCCGGCATTCGAAGGCAGGATCACACCATACGTGGGAAAAGCTTTGAAGTCCTTGGCCCCCTCATAAACGTATTCCAGGTTCTCTTTGGTGAACCCGGTTCCCAGCGCATAGATAATCAGGTCCCTCTCCGTATAAGAAAATTCATAAGGCCCCCAGACCTTTCCCACGCCCTCCAGGTTAAGCGCCATCTTCTCCTCCCTTCACCAGGTTCCTGGGCCCACGTCGCTCGTTAATCGTTACGGGTTTCCCGTTTCTCCTTGGGTTTTCACGTCAACCAGCAACGAGGAACGAGAAACTAGCCTATACTTTTCCTCTTGTTTGGGGCCCTCATTCTATACCGATTCGTGAGGGGCAGGCGGCGGTCCCGACCGAATGCACGGGGAGTGATTTTGACTCCCGGGGGTGCTTGTCGACGTTTATATTCGTTGAGGTCCACCTTATTGATAATTTCCTCCACCATCTCCCTCTTGAACCCCTTGGCAACAATGATCTCCAGGTTCTGATCTTCCTCTACGTAGGCCTGCAGGATGGGATCCAGGACCTCATAGGGGGGGAGGGAGTCCGTATCTTTTTGGTTGGGGCGGAGCTCGGCGGATGGAGGTTTTTCCATGACCCGCAGAGGAATGACTGGCTGAGAACCTGTGGAGTTCCGGTACGAAGCCAGTTCGTAGACCAGGGTTTTGGGAACATCTTTGATCACCGCAAAGCCGCCGGCCATGTCCCCGTATAGGGTGCAATAACCAACCCCCATCTCGCTTTTGTTACCGGTAGTCAGTACCAGCCAGCCGAATTTATTGGAAAGGCCCATGAGAAGGTTTCCGCGAATCCTCGCCTGGAGGTTCTCTTCGGTCACATCCGGCTTTCTTCCCTGAAAGGAAGGTTCCAGGGTCTTCAAGTAGGCCTTGTATACTTCCCCGATGGGGAGGACATGAAACTCGATCCCTAAGCTTTCAGCCAGAGACCGAGCATCTTCCAAGCTCTCTTTGGAAGAATACTGGGAGGGCATGGCCACTCCTACCACCGAGCCCTTTCCCAGGGCATCGACCGCGATGGCTGCAGTCAGGGAAGAGTCGATCCCCCCGCTTAAACCCAGGACCACTTTTCGGAACCCATTTTTTCGAACGTAATCGCCCGTGCCCAAGACCAGGGCCCGGTAAATTTCTTCCTGGCGCCCCAGAATGGGAACGGTTCCTGGGTGAAGGGGCCTTTTCCGGCTTTTTTTCCTCGGCGCCGGGAGGGTGATCCGCCTTAATTTTCCCTCGACAGGAGGAGCCAGGCTTTCTTTTCTCCGGCGGGGGTCATGGAGCCGGTTCAGTATTACTTCATCGAGGTATAGATCCACAACGAGGAGGTCCTCTTCAAACGCCCGGGCGAGTCCGATAACTTCTCCTTTCTCGTTCAGGACCATGGACCCCCCGTCAAAAACCAACTCGTCTTGTCCCCCCACGAGGTTCGCATAGGCCACAAAAGTGGAATAGTCCCAGGCGCGGGTGGAAAGCATCTTCTGTCGAGAATCCCTTTTGCCCGCATTGAAGGGGGAGGAGGAGATGTTTACGATCAGCTGAGCGCCCCCGTGGATACATTGGGTGCGCACGGGATCGCCGGGATGCCAGATGTCTTCGCAGACGTTTACGCCGACGACGGTCCCCTGCAGTTCAAAGACCAAAAATTCTCGGCCGCTTTGAAAATACCGGTCCTCATCAAAGACCCCGTAATTGGGAAGGTAGATCTTATGGTAGACATCGACCCATTCGCCATCGTGCAGGATTCCGGCAGCATTATAAATGTCCTCTCTTATATCTGCAAATCCGACGATCGCGGTAATTCCTCTCGTGGCCCGGGCGACCTTTTTCAAAGCCTCCAGGTTGTCTCGGGCAAAGGTCGGGTTCAAAAGCAGGTCCTCCGGCGGATACCCCGGGATGGCCAGCTCGGGGAAGGCCACCAAATCCACGTCCATGGCTCGCGCCTGATCGATGACCTTCATGATTTTTTGCGCATTTCCCTGCAAATCTCCCACGGTGACATTAATCTGCCCTAAAGCCAGACGTAGGTTCTTTTCCATTTTTTGACCTTTCCCTAGAAGCATCAAGACTGTGGCTTGATTTTAGGATCGCCAAGCCGGTCCTCAAGCATAGCGATTCTTATTCATTCTCTTCCACAATGGCCACATCTTTTTTGATCCTATATCTTTCGACCTTGGAACGCAAGGTGTTCCGGCTGATTCCCAGAAGAATGGCCGCCTGAACCTGGTTTCCCTTGGTTTCCTGCAGCGCCCTCTTGATCAGGGTTTTTTCCAACTCGGACATGAGATCCGACCCCGGGCTTCGTCGGGATAATTCCACCAACTCCTTGAACACCGGGTCCATTAACTTCTGTATTCGCTCATCCAAATCCAGGTGCTCGGTGGGCCCCACTTCGGACTCCACCCCTTCCAGGAAAAAGTCTTCCGGGAGAAGGGTGCTCCCTTTGGTGATCACCATGGCCCTTTTCACTGAATTCTCCAACTCCCGTACGTTTCCCGGCCAGTGGTAGCGCATGAGTTTTTCCAGCGCCCGGGGAGAGATATCTCTTACGTCGCGGTTTATATCGCCCCAAAAACGCTGGAGGAAGTAACGGACCAGTTCGGGAATATCCTCCTTCCTCTCCCGCAGGGGGGGGAGGTGAAGGCTGACCACTTTCAGCCGGTAGTATAGATCCTGGCGGAAAGTTCCCTCCCGGATGGCCTTCTCCAGATCCTTATTCGTGGCCACGATCAGCCTTACATCCACAGTGATCCGTTCCGACCCCCCCAAGCGCTCAAATTGCCTGTCCTGAAGGACCCGGAGGACCTTGGCCTGGGTTGCGGGGGTCATGTCACCAATCTCATCCAGGAAAATCGTCCCCCCGTTGCACTGCTCAAATTTTCCGATGCGCCGGGTCAGAGCTCCCGTGAAGGATCCCTTTTCATGGCCAAAGAGTTCGCTCTCCAGGAGGGTCTCCGGAATGGCAGCGCAATTGACGGGTAGGAAAGACTGGCCCGTCCGTCGGCTGTGATGATAGATCGCCCGGGCCACCAGTTCCTTCCCGGTGCCGCTCTCTCCCCGCAGAAGAACCGTTACTTCAGCGGGAGCTACCTGACCGATCATCTTGTAGATCTGCTGCATAGCTGCGGAAGATCCTACAATAACCTCTTCTCCCGGCTCCCCTTCCTCCCGGTCTGGTAAAGAGACCATCTTCTTCATCATCCGGGAGACTTCCAAGGCCCTTTCTACTAAGCTTCTCATTTGGGGGATGTCAAAAGGCTTCAGGATGTAGTCGAAGGCTCCAAATTTCATGGCCTCAATGGCAGTCTCCGTAGTCCCGAAAGCGGTCATGAGGATGACCAGGGCTTTGGGGTCCCGCTCTTTAAGCGTCTTCAGAACTTCAAGACCGCTCTGGCCGGGCATTCTGATATCCATGATTACCAGCTCGGGCTTATCCTGGTCAAAACGCTCTAAGGCTTCAACCCCGTTCTTAGCCAGGGAGACAACAAAACCCTGGCCCTCCAGCATGCGATTCAGGGAATAGCGCATGCTGGCATCATCATCCACAATAAGAATTTTGTCCATATTCGTTGCTCGCTTTTCGTTGCTCAGTTACCCACGGGAAAAAAAGGGAACGAGAAAATTGGAGCGAGGAACAAGGAACGAGATTTATTTTAATGGAAGGATAACGTAAAAGGTCGTGCCTTCCCCCGGGCTGCTCCCCACCCGGATTTCCCCTCCATGCTCTTCCACGATGCGCTGTGCAATGGGCAGGCCCAGGCCGATCCCTTCTTCTTTGGTTGAAAAGAAGGGCTCAAAAATCTTGGCCCTTATATCCCCTGACAGTCCTGGGCCCGTATCCTGGATTCCAATTTCCACAAGCGGACTATTCCTATCCCCAGGATGTTGGGATCTCAAAGCCGTATGGATCGTCAATTTCCCTCCACGATCCATGGCCTGAGCCGCATTCAGCATGAGATTCAAGAAAACCTGTTTCATCTGCTCCCGGTCCATGGGTATTGGAGGAAGGTCGGGAGAATAATTCCGTTCCAGTGAGACTCCCTGGGCTTCCATTTCATAGATTAACAAGGCGAGGGTCTCTTCCAGGACCGTGCGGACATCCATGGGTTCCAGGGACGGCGGCCGAGGCCGGGCAAAATCCAAAAATTGTTTGATAATTTTATTTACCCGGCCGATCTCGGTTTCGATGACCGCCAAATCCTTCTCCCGCGAAGCATCGGTGGCCGTCTCATCTACCAGGGAATGAATTAAAATTTTAATGCTGGTCAGTGGATTCCTGATCTCGTGGGCAATACCGGCGGATAGCTTTCCCAGGGCTGCCAGTTTTTCCGACTGAAAAAGCTGTCGCTGCGTCTCTTCCAGCCTGGCGCTGGCTTTTCGGACCCGATCCTCCAGTTGACTGCTGAAGGCTTTGAGCTCCTCGTACATCAGAGCATTTTCCAGCGCCAAAGCCGCCTGGTTGGCAAAGATATTGAGGGATTGAAGTTTCTTTTCGGTAATCAAAGTCTGGGTGATCAAATTGTCGGCGGCGATCCCGCCCAGTACTTTATTCCGTGACAGGAGAGGGACGACGGCAAAGGACTTCACATCCAGAAAACTGATCAGGTCCAGGTTGACCCGTGGATCCCGGCTGGCATCTTCCACGATGAAAGGCTGGCGATCCATGATGGCCCGGGAGACCATGTTGTCTTCCCGGTCATAGGGCAGACTCAGGTTCTGAATCTTTTCTTTCACCACCCCCACCGCGACTTTGCACACCAGTTGTTTTTTTTCCTCGTCCAGGAGATAGAGCCGGACCCGATCGAACCCGATTCCCTTGGCGACTCCCTGGAGGATCAATTCCAGGGTTTCATCCAAATTCAGGGTGTGCATGGACTGGCCGATATCGTGGAGGCGCGAAAGTTGTCCCACCCGCTCCAATTCTTCGATGATCTCTTCCTGCTTCTTCTGGAACTCATCAAAGACGGGGTAGGAGGTCATGGAATGCTCGCCGAAATCTAAACCCCGTACCTCCTCCTCGGGGGATACGCGAAGCCTTCGGGTAGCATGCAGAAGTTTGAAAATGGCCCAGGAGAGAGGAAAGACCCAGATGAAGACAGAGATCACCGCAAGGGCCTGGACGGCCAGGAGGTCGACTCCTCCCCCGAAGAATAAACCGTTGACGGTGTATCCGAGGCTGTTCTGGACATACTTATCCTGGGCAAAGAGGCCGACAGCCAGGGTCCCCCATATGCCATTGAGTCCGTAAACGGAGATGGCGCCGACCGGGTCGTCTATGCGCCGGCGTTCGAAAGCCTGAAGGGAAAAATAAAGAACGAACCCGGCCACGCTGCCGATGGCTACCGCACTGAATGGGCTGATGATCGCCACCCCGCCGGTGCAGGAGACCAGGCCGGAGAGGACACCCTTCAAGGTCATACCCACATCGGGGTTACCCCGCACCGTCCAGGTCAGAGCCATGGTGCAGAGCGCCCCACTCGCCCCGGCCAGAATGGTATTCACCGCGATCAAAGCAAGGCTCGGGTTGGTAGCGGAGAGGGTGTTTCCCGTGTTGAACCCGAACCAACCAAACCAGAGAATGAAGACCCCTAGGGCGACCAGCGGGATGTTATCCCCGGGGAGGGTATTGACGGATCCATCCCGGCTGTAGCGGCCCAGACGGGGGCCCAGGACGAGGACGCCAGCCAAGGAAACCCACCCCCCTACTGAGTACACCACCGTGGAACCGGAAAAATCGATCATTCCCATTCGTGCCAGCCAACCGCCCCCCCAGATCCAGTGCCCCACCACGGGATAGATTAAAGTGCCGATGAGCAGACTGTAGAATAAATTGCCGATGAATTTGGCACGCTCACTCATGGCCCCGGAGACGATCGTTGCCGCCGTGGCAGCAAATACGACCTGGAACATCAAGTTGGCCAATTTCCAGTTATCCACTTTCCCCGAGAAGGTGATGTGGCTCAGAAAAAAGTCACTGGTTCCGAAAAGCCCGAAAGCGCTGGCCCCGAACATCAGGCCATAGCCAATGAAGAAGAATCCGATGGAACCCAGGGCAAAGTCGATCATGTTCTTCATGACCACGCTGCCCGCGTTCTTGGCCCGGGTGAACCCCACCTCCACTAAGGTGAACCCCGCCTGCATGAGAAAGATCAAGAAGGAGGCGATCAGAGTCCATACCATGTCCATGGAGGCCGCATGCTCGGATAGGGCTTTGATGGGTTTCCCCACCCCCTCAGCCCCTAATGCCCAGCCCCCGCTGGGGAGCCAAAGGGACAAAAAAAGAATAAAGAGAACCAGAGTTTTGCCTTGCATCAAAAAATTCACGTTATTTCTAACTTTTCATGACCGCTAAAGATGTCATTCCCGCGACAGCGGGAATCTGGGAAATAAATTAGGGACATAGATTCACTCTGCCCCGGCAATGACAAGAAAATCATTCTCCTAGGGCACGGGAAAGTTATTCTCCAACGAAAATTGCAAAGACCTTTTTCTATACAGGGGAATATTAACATTCTTGTAAAGCAAAAAAAAGAGGAAAGGCAAGAGGCCTTTCCCGCTCCGCTGCTCACCCCAACTTTCCGCAAGGGTGAGCTCTACCCTTTCAGAATTCTGGCCGCTTCCTTCTTATCCAATTCCATCACATAGGATATCCCGGACACATCCGCAGACTCCCGGGTCAAGGCGCACAGGTCGTCCCGGCTGATATGTTTCAGCGCAAACTTCCGCGCTCCGGCCATCAGCTGCTGCAGCACGGGGTTGAGACGATCGAAATAGGTGATCATCCCGATCGCCCCGGTGACGATCTTCTCAAAGTCTTTTCCGTATTTCGCCTTGAGCTGGGCAGCGAGGATGAAGATGTATTCTATATTCGTCTGATTCAAATCATAGAAAAAATAACGAAATGCCCGTAAAAAGGATTGATTAGGGAGCAATATATCTTACAATGGTCTTAGGGTTGGTTTCAGAGGAAGAAAGGGGAAGGAATGTATGGGCGTTAGGGATATCGGGTTTACCCGTCGGGAATTCCTGAAGGCTACGAGTACTGGATTGGCCCTGGGGGTCATTGGAAAACCGGGCTTTCTGCTAGCGAAGGAGGATCACGACCTGGTAGTCATTAATGGGGATCCGACAGCAGCAACCCGAAAGGCCCTGGAAGCCATGGGAGGAATTTCTCGCTTCGTGAAGAAAGGGCAGCGGGTCGTACTCAAACCCAACATGTCCTTTAACAATCCACCCGACCGGGCCAGCACGACCCATCCCCTCGTTGTTGCTACCGTAGCCCAAGCATGCATGGAAGCAGGGGCTCAGCGGGTTGCTGTCCTTGACTATCCGTTGCGTAAAGGCGAACTCTGCCTGGAACGATCGGGGATTCTCGATGCCTGTAAGTCCATCAAGGGGGTTCATGTCGCGGCGCTGGAAGAAAGAAAGTTCTTCCGTGAAATCAAGGTCCCCCAGGGTAAACTCTTCGACCGCGTCGAGGTCTTAAGGGAGGTACTCGACAGCGAGGTCCTCATCAATCTACCCCAGGCCAAGTCCCATTCCGCAACGGGCGTTAGCCTGGGCATTAAAGGGCTCATGGGATTGATCTGGGACCGGTGGAGTTTCCACTCCAAGTATGACATCGATCAAGCCCTGGCTGACCTGGCTACCGTCATCAAACCGCAGCTTACGATCCTCGATGCTACCCGGGCTTTGGTCTCGGGAGGACCGGGAGGGCCTGGCGAAGTAGTGAAACCGAACCTTATCATAGCCGGCATCGATCCAGTGGCCGTAGACTCTTACGCGGTAAGCATTGCCCCCTGGTACGGTCAAAATTTTAAAGGCCGCCAAGTCAAACATCTGCTGATGGCCAATCAACGGGGCTTGGGAAAGATTGACCTCGATCAGCTCAAAATCCTGAAGGAGAATGCATGAGGACCCTCATCCAGGCCGTCTCTCTATTTGTCTTCTCCCTCCTTTTCTTCGTCTTTGCCAACTACAAGCTCCCGGAATGGATTCCAGCGGATATCTATCTTCGCCTAGACCCCCTTCTGGGGTTGAGCGCTGTCCTGGCCGGGAGGGAGATCATCAGCCGGGCCTTATGGTCCATTCTCCTCATCGGAGCTACCTTGGCTGTGGGGCGATTTTTTTGTGCTTACCTCTGTCCCATGGGCGCAATCATCGATTTTTTCGATCCTCTCGTCTGGCACAAAAAGGTTCGCTCCGGCCTAAAAAAAGAATTAATATGGCGGAGAGTTAAATTCTTTTTCCTCATCCTATTCCTCAGCTCCTCCGTTGCCGGTCTGACTCTGGCCTATCTCCTGGACCCGCTCCCATTCCTTACCCGCTTTTACACTTTCTTTCTCTACCCGGTGGTCATTACTCTGATAAACCTTTTTTTGGACTTATTCCGCCCGATCGCTCAAGCCCTGGGCTGGATGGACCTTTCCTACCAGCACTACACTCAGCCGGTTTTCTACATGGCCCTCCTCACCTTCCTGATTTTCTCCGGGGTCATCGTTCTCAACCGGATTGCTCCCCGTTTCTGGTGCCGTTACCTCTGTCCCCTCGGGGCGCTGTTGAGCTTGATATCCCCCCTGGGATTTTTTAAACGCCGGGTAAGTCCGGAATGCAATGAATGTCTCAAATGCGTAAGAACCTGTCCTATGGGGGCCATTGAGGAAGACCCTAGAAAAACCCGTCTGGCCGAGTGCATCCAGTGCCGGACTTGCGCCAAAGTTTGTCCAAAAGAGGCCATCGCCTTTCCCGCCCTGCCGTCCTCCATTCGAGCCCATCAATTGGGTGGAGAGTATTCTTCCGTTGATTTTTCCCGGAGGGGTTTTCTTTATTCTTTCACCGGCGGCCTGGCGGCTGCTTTTCTTATCGACCGGACCCCGTTTACCCCCACTCTGGGCAAACAGCAGATCATTCGTCCGCCGGGAGCCCTTCCCGACTCTGAATTCTTGCGGACATGCATTCGCTGCGGCGAGTGCATGAAATCCTGCGTCACCAACACGCTCCAACCCAGCTTCTGGCAGTCCGGGCTCTCCGGTCTCTGGACCCCCAGAATGGATCTTCGTTTTGCCCCCTGCGAACAGAGCTGCAATGTCTGTGGAAAGGTCTGTCCTACCCAGGCCGTCCGTTCCCTGTCTCTGGAAGAAAAAAATCATGCCAAGGTGGGGACCGCCATCCTGCACAAGGAGAGGTGCCTGGTCTGGGCCCAGGATAAGCTCTGTCTGATCTGCGATGAGATCTGTCCTTACAACGCCATCGTCTTCCGAACCGTGGATGGGTACCGGCGCCCCGTGGTCATCGCCTCCAAATGCAACGGGTGCGGTTTCTGCGAGCAGCGGTGTCCGGTTGGCGGAGCCTCAGCGATTGCGGTTGTACCGGATGGAGAGATCCGCCTGAAAGACGGCTCTTACATCAAAGAAGCTGAAAGGCTCCAATTAGAGTTCAAACCTGACCCTGGTGACGACAAGTTCACTCTGGAAAGCTCCGGGTTCAAAGTGGGAGAAAAGGAGGCCCCGGAGAAGGCCGTTAAGCCTGCTATCCCCCAGGAAAAGCCACCGATGAAAAAACCGGCAGGGTTCCTGTAAGAGCCGGCTCGAGGATCGAGGTACGAGGGCCGAGGCAAGTCAGAAAGGGCTAAAAGGAAACGGAGAATCGGTGAGGAGCTAGGGCCCAGGATCTACTATCTTGCATCGAGGCCTATTTCCCCGCCGCGCAAATCCCCAATTCTTTTATTTTCCGGCGAAGGGTGTTTCGGTTGATGCCCAAGAATCGGGCCGTCTTGAGCTGGACGTGCCTGGTCTTGTCCAGAGAAGATTTCAGAAGGGTCCTTTCCACGACGTTCAGCACTTCTTCATAGAGGCAGCCATTGGACCGGGGATCCACCTTCATTTCCGCGATCATCCGGGTAATCCTCTCTTCCAAAATTTCGGTCAGAGGGATTCTTTTCCGGGTCTTGGGTACGCTTCGGCCGAGAGCTTCCAGTTCCTTCCGGAAGCTCCAGTTTTCTTCCAGTAAAGCCCGATTCTCAGCGGCGATCGCTTTACGCATGGCTATGGCCTCACCGATTAAGCTGCACACCTCCCCCAAGAGACTGAAATCCTCGGTAACCGCGACCGATTCTTCGTAAAAATGATCGACCCCCAGAACGCCCCCGATGGTCCCTTGAACTTCTACGGAGGCGCAGAGGAAGGGTACATTGACTCTTTTGGGGACGTTTTTGGCTTTGGGGTCATAGAACCAGAATGTTTCACCTCCGTCCCCCACCGCGGCCATCTGCCGCTTTTCCAGTATCCGATGGATGACTCCTGAACCAAAGTACTCCTTTCGTCGCTTCATCTCTTCAGCGGCAAGACCGTGTGACCCCACCATTTCCCATTCGTTGGACTCGGCATTCAGGAAGATGATCCCACCCCGCTTCATTCCCATCTGTTGGGAGAGGATGGCGAGAATTTTGGGATAAGCCTCCTTCACCTCCAAGGAGGAACCTAAGACTTTCGCGATCTCGCATAAAGACTTCAGCCTGGGGACCTGCTTGGTTTCTTCTTCTTTCTTAGGGGTGGGAGTCATGGATGTTTTCCTCGAGCGAACCCAAAAGGGTACCTTGGGCATCACTGGCTTGAACAGTTAAAAATAAATTCATGGAGGTAAAGATTCTTTCAATCCATGGATCGGGATTGAAGAGAGAAGTGAAATTTAGACCCAGCATTATAACCCAGAACAAAACTAATAGAAATAAAATTTCGTGTCAAGACTTTATTGCAGGGATTCCCAAAATTTTTTTATTGGATTTTCCCTGAATTAAAAAACCGGAACCCCCCGAAAAAAAATACGCCGGGAATCCGGCGCTTTCCGGCTGCGGCGACCTGCCCCGAATAAACCCTCGAAAGGGCTTTTTACTTTTAGCCTGTAGGGAATAGCTATTAGCGATTGGGGGGATTTGCGGAAGCAAATCCCATGGTGCTTTTCCGCCTTCTGATTACTCGGCGATGGACTTTGTCGGTCCTTTCTCTCTTCCTTTATTACATGAGGCATTTTGGTTTGGCAAGGAAAAAATCGAGAAGAAAATCGAGAAGGTTTTTATTCAGTTGTTCAATTTTTCCCTCAAGGTGGCTGGAACTTTGACAATCCTTCCTTCTTGGTCTACGAAGGCGTGGAGAGTTGAACCCGTTATAAGTTCGGTTCCGTCTGACTTTCTCAAAATTCGATATGCAAATTGTATGCTGGCTCGTTTGAGGAAGTTCACGGAGGTTTCGATGATCAAAACATCGTCGTACCTGGCGGAGGCGTGGTACTTGCAGAAGACCTCCGAAACCGGCAGGAAAGTACCCTGCGCTTCCATCTCTTTATAAGCAATGCCCAGGCTGCGCATAAGCTCGGTCCGACCGACCTCAAACCAGCGGAGGTAGTTGGCATAATACACGATGCCCATAGCGTCGGTTTCGGCGTACGTGACTCGAGTCTCGGTTCGATGGGTCATTGGAGTCCTGGACTGAAGAAATAAGATTTCTGAACCCAATAAGGGGAGGTGTCTAGGCAAACCCGCGGATAAACTTCTCCATCAGCTCATGGCCCTTCTCGACGAAGAGGCTGGTCTTCGACGCTGAGATCTCATCAAAGGATCGATCTTGTTTCGAAGGTTTTCCCCGGTCGGCAGCCGAGAAAATTAAAAAGGGAACCGGTTCGGAAGAATGGGTCTTTAACACGATCGGCGTCGGATGATCCGGCAGAACCATAAGACGAAAATCCGGATACTCCTTTAGGCCCCTCAAGATGGGGCCGACGATCTTGTGGTCAAAATCCTCAATGGCCTGAATTTTATCTTTCAAGCTCCCGTTGTGAGAAGCTTCGTCGGGCGCCTCCAGATGGACATAGACCAGGTCTTTCCGGGACATTTCTCGCAGGGCGTATTCCGCTTTGCCCCCGTAATTGGTGTCGAGGTAGCCTGTAGCCCCCGGGACGTTCAAGATTTCCAACCCAGCATAAAACCCGATCCCCTTCATTAAATCTACCGCGGAGATCACGGAGCCCTTGAGGCCGAACCGTTCGGTCAGGGGAAGAAGGGAGGGGGCCTTCCCTTGTCCCCAGAGCCAGATGGCATTCGCTGGCTTCTTCCCCATTTTCCGTCGACCTTGATTGGCCAAACAAGGGGGGAGAATTTTCTTCGCCTCTTCCATCAACCGGAGAACCGGCTCTCGCCCCCCTCCCTGGGGAAGGTATGGGGCGACATCTTTTCCGCTGATATCGTGGGGAGGTGTGGTTTTCACGGCCAGGCCTTGCTCTCCGTTTCTCCAGACCATGAGATGCCGGTAACTAACTCCCGGATAAAAATTAAACTCCTCGTTGCCCAGGGTATCTCCGATCCGGGCCATGACCTCTCGAGCTTCTTCGGTGGAAATATGGTCGGCACTGAAATCTTCCATGTACTCCCGGCCATTTCTGAAGCCCAGGGTGATAAGGTTGCAACGGAAGGCAACATCGTGGGGATTCAGTCTGACCCCCATCGAAGCCGCTTCTAAGGGGGCCCGCCCGGTGTAGTGAAGTGCCGGGTCGTAACCGAAGATAGAAAGGTTGGCCACATCACTTCCCGGCGGAAACCCTGGAGGGACGGTCCGCACCAGCCCAAGAATCCCCTGCGCGGCCAGACCATTCAGGTTGGGTGTATCCGCCGCCTGAAGCGGCGTCTTTCCGTTAAGCTCGGCAATCGGATAATCCGCCATCCCATCGCCGCAGAGAATCATGTATTTCCTACCCAAAATTATCCACCCTCTTTAAAAATATTTTGGCTGATTTGTTGATTCGTTGATTTTTCTGACTCGAAGCCCGAAATTGTTTTCATACTTCGAAACTGGAGGGATCTTCAATCCGGATGAGAACGGTCTTGTCCACGACCACCGGGAGCCGATCAATCACCTGGAGGGCTTTCTCCATGTTCTTCTCCCGGGCTTCGTGGGTAAGCATGTAAATGTAGACGGCCTTCTCCGATCTTCTTCCCTTCTGGATGACCGATGCAATGCTGATATCCAGGTCTCCCAAAATCCC
>Ga0187854_10002450_pt1 | contig 15924 bp, 19 predicted proteins | sample June2016WEW_6_15_FD_132445 | JGI IMG/M metagenome (GOLD analysis project Ga0187854, IMG submission 132445) | Peatland microbial communities from SPRUCE experiment site at the Marcell Experimental Forest, Minnesota, USA - June2016WEW_6_150 | ecosystem: Environmental > Terrestrial > Soil >...
CCGTCGCCCTACGGGCTCCTCCGGTTAGCCGCCAAAGAACGAAAAACGGAACTTTCTACTTTGCTAAGAACAGGACATTTCTACTTTGCTGGGATTAGGACATTTCTACTTTGCCTTGACACTGCTTGTGGCGCCTGGCTCGTGTCGGGTCCGTATCCGCTCCGAGAGCTGTAAGTGAATGATTGAGCAAGGAGCAAGGGAACCTCCTTTCAAGAATCCAGCATAGGGTTTCACGAGCTTCGCGAAATCGCGAAATGATTGAGACTTCGTGAAGCAGGAGTTCCCGTGTTTTTAAGGGCTTACCAATGGCGCTTAGGTTGCATTGTTGAAAATGAGGAAATGCTCAATCGAGGAGAAGTGCCTTGACGTCGACGGAGTCTACCACTGCCCAAGATTTAAGCATCCAGGTGACGGATAGTGACGGTGGTGCACTCGTCTGCCTGGGCGGACGAGTCACAGTCGACTCTTCTCCTGCGCTTCGCAAGCAGCTCCTCGCGATGCTCAGCCGGGGATCCCGGCCGACCCTCACCATCGACTTGTCGGGGTTGAGCTATATCGACTGCTCCGGGATCGCTACGCTGATCGAGGCACTCCGGATCGCGCGTCAGCGCCACACGAACTTGCAGGTGCGAGGGGTGCGCGATGGTCCCCGCCATTTGCTCGAGGTCACGGGGCTGTTGCATCTCTTCGAAACAGGTGGGGGGACGGACCCTTCCTCCATCTCAAGGGTTTCTTGATGGCGAAAATCACCGAAGCCGTTGAAAGCGTGGGAAGGGCAACTCTCGACCGGCTGGACTATGTCGGAGGCCTGAGTATTGGCTTTTGGTCCGCGGTTCGAGCGCTGCCCACAACGCTCCCTTTCATGGGAAACCGCTATCGCTGGAAGGCTTCCATCGTTCAGATGTTGCAGATCGGGGTCGAGGCGGTTCCCATGGTGGGACTGATGGCGATGTGCTGCGGCTTCATCCTCGCCCTGCAAGGGGCCTCGGAGCTGCGCCGGGTTGGCGCCATGAGCCTCGTGATCCCACTCGTCGCCATCGGTTTCACACGCGAAGTAGGCCCGCTCCTCACGGCCATTGCGGTGAGCGGGCGGTCGGGTGCCGCAATCTCCGCCGAGATCGGGACCATGATGGTGACCGAAGAAATCGACACTCTCAAGGTGATGGCCTTTGACCCGATCGAATTCGTCGTGGCGCCGAAGCTGCTTGCCGGTCTCATCACCATACCTTGCCTTACCGCCGTCTGCAATGTCTGCGGCATTTTTGCGGGTTGGATTTTCATGTTCTTCAGCACACGTCTGGGTCTGAAGCTGTATGTTCACAACGTGCTGACTTCGCTGGTGTTGCGAGACGTGGTCAGCGGCCTCGTCAAAAGCGTGGCGTTCGCCGTCATCATCGTGCTCGTGGGATGCCTGGAAGGATTCAGCGTGCGAGGTGGGCCGGAAGCGGTGGGCCGGTCCACTACAGCCGCGGTGGTCAAGTCAACCTTCCTGGTGATTGTCGCTGATGTGGTGTTCACCGCCATCTTTTACTTAACCGGCAAACACTGATGTCGATCATCTCAGTTCGCGATCTCGTGGTGGAGTACGGCGGACGCCGGGTGCTGGACGGGCTGAACCTGGACGTCGAGCCCGGCGAAACCATGGTTTTACTGGGCGGTAGCGGCGCCGGCAAGAGTACCCTGTTGCGGAACCTGCTGGCTCTCGAGCGCCCGCAATCGGGCAGCGTGGTGATCAAAGGGGTGGACATCACCTGTTGTTCGCCGGCGGAACTGAAGCGTGTCCGGCGCTCCGTTGGGGTTTCCTTCCAGAGCGCGGCATTGTTCAACTCCCTCACGGTTGAGGATAACGTCGCGTTGGCTCTGCGCGAGCATACGTCGCTCGCCCCTTCCATCATCCAGTTGGACGTCTGGATGAAGTTGGCCGCGGTGGGGCTGGCGGATTCCGGGAAGCTCTACCCGCAGGAACTGTCCGGCGGCATGAGAAAGCGCGCGTCGGTGGCTCGTGCCCTGGCGCTCGATCCCGAAATCCTGGTGTTTGATGAACCCTCCGCCGGCCTCGATCCGATTGTGGCGGCGGAGCTCGACGAACTTATTCTCTTCTCGAAGCGGGTGTTCCAGATGACGGTCGTGGTCGTGACCCACGAGCTGGCAAGCGCTTTCCGAATCGCCGACCGCATTGCGATGCTTTACAACGGAACGTTTCTGGCCGTCGGAACTAAGGATGAGATCAGAGTAAGTCAAAATCCGCACATACGGCAGTTTCTGGATCGCGTGCCCGACAACGTGGCGACCAGCCACGTGGTGGAATCCTTTATGGAAAAGTACTTGCGCTCTTCGGAGGTGACGCCGTGACAGCAGGAACCAAGGCCGCAGTGACGACGGAAACCAAGGTTGGAGTCTTCGTCCTTGCTTCGATTGCGGTCATGGTATTTACACTGATCTATCTGGTTAACGCTGAGTTCCGAGGCGGGGGCGTGCACTTTCGGACTTATCTGCGCTATGCAGGGGGACTCGAAGCCGGCAATGATGTGCTGTTCGCAGGCATCACTGCGGGCAAAGTCATGGCGGTGAGACCTTGGGCGCAGGATCCAACACGTATCGAGATTCTATTGCAACTTAAACGGGGAATACCCGTGAATGAAAAGTCGGTGGCGAAACTCGGCTCCATCAGCTTGATGAGCGACCCGGCATTGATGATTACCCCCGGCAGTAATGCTGCCCGGCGGCTCGCACCCGGCGCCGTGATTCCCTCCGAAGAGGCGCTGAGCATTGATGATCTCGAAGGCGAGGTTTCCACGCTTGCGAAAAACGCAAACACCCTGGTCGCGCAGGCGCAGGGCGAGCTTGGAGGTATCAGCACCGACACGCGAAAACTCCTTGGCAATCTAAACTCGATTACCGGCCCGCCGAATCAGAAACGGATTGAAACGCTGCTGGAACAGACCAACGAACTGGTGGCCACCGAGCGGCCGAAGATCGACCACATTGCCGACCAACTGTTGGCGCTAACCCAGCATGCGGATGCGGTGATGTCGAAGATGGGACCGGTGGTCGATCATGCCGACGGCGCTATCCAGAACGCCAATTCCACGGTGGGCGATCTGCGCACGAAGGATCTCGCCGAACTTCAAAGTACGTTGAAGGAGGCCAGGGGCCTGTTGGCAAACATGCAGGTTATCCTCCGGGCCAACGATTATAAACTTGACGATACGACTGAAAACCTGCGCATCGCGACCGAGAACCTGGACCAGTTGACGGATTCGCTCAAGCAGCGGCCGTGGAGTCTGATTCGTGTTAAACAGGACAAGGACCGCAAAGTACCACAATAGGAGAAGCCATGACTAGACGCCTGACGGCAATTCTCGCCACTCTCACGATTTCGGCCTGCCTGGTTGGCTGCGGTGGGACCAGGTTTCCGGCCTATTACACACTGCATGTGCCTCCGGCCGTTGACGTGCCAATCGCGGGAGGAACCCGCTCATCCCTTGCGGTACTCGAATTCCGTTCGCCGGCGTACCTCCACCAGGGGGCCATCGTCTACCGCACCTCTCCCGAACAAGTCGGTTTTTATCAGTATCACCGCTGGGCAGTTGACCCGCGGGAGTTTCTTACCAACGCCATGATAGACCGCCTGCGCGCCAGCGGCAGATTCGCCGAGGTGAATGCTTACGACGGGCATTCGGACGTGGACTACATCCTCAGCGGACGCCTGGAAAAGCTTGAGGAGGTCGACTATGAAGGCGTTGTCAGGGTAGAGGTTGCACTTTCCGCGCAAATCACGGACCCCCGTGCCGGCAAAACAGTCTGGGCCAACTCCGCCTCGGAGAGCGCACGGGTAGAAAAACGAAACGTACCTGCAGTGGTAGCCGAGATGAGTCAGGCGATGGACCGCACGATCCAGAAGCTCCTGGTACCGCTTACAGTTTCCACTACATCCTGCCTTAATCTCTCCCTCCAGAAATGACCCTCCACCCGGCCCGCTTCCCGATGCACAACGCATCGCGGCAGCGGGCCCCCTCACTCCCCAAAGCTTCTCCTCGGCCCGCGAAGATAAGCTCCACCACGGAGGGCACGGAGGACACAGAGACAACACTTCGGCTTTTTCTCCGTGAATTCTGTGGTGAATGCTTTTAGCCTGCGGCTCAGCCGCGCTGCGTCCGCTCTGATCCGTTCTCTGCTAACTCTCTGGTTATGGCTTGCCTCGCCACCTGGTGTGACCGCGTTGGGGAGAAATGGTGACGCCCGGATCGGCCGAATTGGCCGAGTGTTCACACAGGCTCCTTTGGCGGCAGGCTTTCACGAATTTCGCGAATTCGCGAAAGAGATTGTGAGTCTGTGATGCCCAAGCGCCAGTGCTTTCAACGGTTTGGCCTTGGGGCTTGCCTTGCACTGATAAGGTCCGACAGCAAATGGAAAGAGACCGCAAAACAAAAAGGAGCAAAACCATGGATAGAATGCTGGTAGTTGTCTTTGACTCGGAAAACAAGGCGTACGAAGGGAAGAAGGCCCTTTCTCAACTGGAAAAGGAGGGCAGCATTGCCGTCTACGCTTACGCGGTGATTGGCAAGAACCCGGATGGCACCGCAACGTTGAAACAAGGTGACGATCCGGGACCGCTGGGGAGTCTGGTCTTTACCTCGCTGGGAAGCCTCATTGGACTTCTTGGCGGGCCCGTCGGCCTCGCGATCGGTGCTGGGACGGGTTTACTTGCCGGCGCCACGGTGGACCTGAACAATGCCAGGGTTGGTGAAGACTTTATTGATGACGTGAGACAGGAACTGCAACCGAACAGGTTCGCTCTGGTGGCAGAGATTCAGGAAGACTGGGCGACTCCGGTGGACAGCCACATGGAAGCGATCGGCGGGAAAGTATACCGGCGAGCACTGTCAGAGGTAAAGCAAACGCTCCACGACGAGAACGTCGCCGCCATGAAAGCCGATCTCGCGCAAATGAAGGCCGAGCAAGCCAAGGCGCAAGCCGACCGAAGAGCGAAGCTTCAGGAGAAGATCAACCAGCTCGACTCCAAGATCCAAGCTCAACTAGAGAAAGCCAAGGAGCAACGCCAGGCGGCAGAACGACAAGCGCAGGCCAAGATCGAGATTTTGAAGGCCAAGGCCGCAACCTTGAAAGCCAAAGCAGCAGAGAAACACATTTAGCACCTAAAGTCGTGTAGCGCGGGCGTCCCGCCCGTTGATCTTAGCTTCCCCTGCGCAACTGCGGGCGAGACGGCCGCCACACGGACCTCAAATCGGAAAGACGCAGCGCAGGATGGCAGCCGGCGCGGAGGTGGCGTATGGAGCTGAGAGGCGACCAGCAGAAAATCAGTGGCGGATATCCCATTGCTCCTGAACCTAGAGCTCTCGTAGTGGACGAGCGCCCCGACGGGCTTGAATATTATGCCGCCATGCTCGAAGCGTATGGGTATCAGGTCCGACGCTGCCGCTCATATTGCGAGGGTGTCCGCTGTGTGGGTAGTGAATCCTTTGACTTTGTCATCGTGAGTCAGGGAACCCCTAAATGCGAGGGGAGCTGCGTGCTGAAGCGGGCCATGGAGATTGATCGCAGCCGGCCCGTTGTTGTCGTGGCGCCATGTCTGGACATGGGCTCCTATATAGAAGCCATGCAGTTGGGAGCTACCGACTATTTGGTGGAGCCCTTGTCGGCCCGGGAAGTAGGCCGGCTACTGCCTCCCCAGCCGTACCTGAGCGCCGCGGCCTGAATCAAAGGAGCAAAAGGAGGAAGGCAATGTCGAAAATCTCGGATGTGTTCGCGGCTGAAATAGCCCAAGTTAGGAAATCCTGGGTCTGGTTCCTCCTCATAGGAATCCTGTTGATGGTCCTGGGGGCCACCTGCATAGTCAAAGCGCAGACCGCAACCACTTTTTCCATCCTGGTGCTGGGCTGGATTCTGATGATCAGCGGAGTGTTCTGGCTCATCAATTCGTTTCTCGCTATCGCGTCGCCCATGTTCTTCCTGTTTCTTCTGAGCGCGCTCATTCGAGGAGGGATCGGATACCTCCTGATCCGCCACCCCAACGCAGGTGCGGAGGGCGTGACCATGCTGCTGGCTGTGCTATTCATCGTCGGCGGACTATTCCGGACAGCAGGGGCGAGTGTCATTAAGTTTCCCTGGTGGGGGTGGACAGTCCTTTCCGGCATAGTCGCCGTAGTTCTCGGCGTCCACCTTTTGGCGAATTGGCCCGTAGCCAGCACTTTCTTCGTTGGTATCGTGATTGGCGTCGACCTCTTGTTTGACGGCGGAGCGCTGATGGCTTTCGGCGCCGCCATTCGGAGCTTGCCAAGCGCATAGTCGCTTGCGCAAGCCGCGGCGTCGTGGTGGGTGGAACATACGTCCAGACGCTTTTCGGCGGGATGTATGCACCCTTTCGGATCAGACAAGCGCCGACGCGCCCAAGAACGGCGCATTGGCGCCACCCGCGCACCGCGCAGCACGGATGGGAAACTTTCGAGGGTAGGGTTGCATGTTCTCACTCGACAATCGCGCCGGCAATGTGGTCACCACTGTGGCGGTCTTTGCCATCGGGGCGACTATCCTCTATCTGGCGCGTGGCGCCTTCCTCATTTTGCTGCTATCCATTCTCTTCGCGTACTTGCTGGAACCTGCAGTTACCTTGGTCCAGCAGCATTCGCCGCTAGGTCGCAAGAAGCGCACGCCGGCGATCGCACAGGTATGCGTGATCGGGGCGCTTGTGCTGGGTACCTTGGCGTACGAGTTCGGCTCACGTGGGGTGGCGCAAATAAACAACCTCAAGGTCGACCTGCCCGAAATCTTGGAAGATCTTTCCAGTGGAAAGGGTGTCCCCGAAAAGGCGGGCCAGCATGGCTTAACCGCCGCCCAGCAACTACGCATAGAGAACCTGTTGGCTCGCCACCACGACTTCCTCCGCCAGGTTTTCGAGCGCGGTGCGGCGTCCGTTGCCTACATCGCCGCCAGGGCGATCTGGCTTTTCGCTGTCCCCATTCTGGCCGTCTTCATCCTGAAGGATGGGGGGCAGACGGTAGATGCGATGATGGAGGCTGGTGAACGGCGAGGGGACCAAACAGTGGTCAAGCGAATCCTTCAGCAGGTTCATACCATGCTTGGCAAATATATTCGCGCACAGCTCTCCCTGGCCGGCCTGTCCTTTGGCTTCTACAGCCTCTCCACGCTGATACTGAGATTCCCATATGCGATTGCGCTGGGTGGTCTGGGAGGCATTCTTGAGTTCCTTCCGACCGTGGGATGGATCGCGTCGGCCGTGGCTATTCTGACGGTTGGCTTCCTGACTCACTCTCACTGGATCTGGATGGCAGGGTTGCTGGTGGCGTGGAGGCTTGCACTGGATTACGTCATCTCGCCTCGGATTATGGGTAGCAACTTGCAACTGCAGCCTCTCACCGTCCTGTTTGCGCTCATGGTAGGAGGTCAAGTAGGTGGAATTGCGGGCGTGTACCTCGCGGTACCGACGGTCGCTATGTTGAGAATCGTGTGGCTGGAATGCTTCTCGGCTCATGAACCCTCCACTGCCCTCACAAGTCAGCCGCTCGCGCAAGTCAAGGACTGAAAGGAGCTAAGATGAAATCCGTAACTCTTACAGGTCTCGACAATGCTCGGTCGATTGTGCTGATTAGTGAGAAGACAACCGTCCGCGATGTTGCAACTTCCAAGTACCACTTGTTCCGGCGGACCACCAAACGGAAAGGCATAACCGCTGATCCTTTTACCACCGAGGTTGCAAACGGCGACACGGTGACTGTCGAATGTGAGTGATTACAAAAAACCATATCGCACCACAAGGAGGAGTTATGGCAGACAGAACGAACAAACCGGTTTTTCTTTACGTCGCGACTTATTCAAGCCTCGACAACGCGAAGGCTGACTACGGAGAGGTCAAGCAGCTTTATTTTGACGGCGTGATTGGCGTGTTCGACGCTGCAGTGATCAGCAAGGACGCTACCGGCCAGGTGAAGATCTACAAGACCGAGATGCCGACGCAGTACGGGGCATGGGGTGGCTTGGCAGTAGGAGCGTTAATCGCCATCTTCTTCCCACCGTACATGGTATGGGAACTTGCGGCTGGCGCGGCTGCAGGCTCTCTACTCGGGCATTTCTGGGCAGGAATGTCGCGTTCGGATCTGAAAGAGATTGGCGAAACGCTTCAGGCGAGCACGGCAACTCTGATCGTGGTCGGCCGGTCTAGGTTGCAAGAGGCCCTGCAAAACGCAACCAAACGTGCCGCGAAGCAGTTTGAGAAGCAACTGAACACCGACGTCGAGACCTTTGACAAGGCTCTGGCCGAGGCCGTCAACCAGGCGCTTAAGGAGGCATAGCGAATCATCATGGACAGAATGCTGGTAGCGGTTTTTGATAACCTGAGCAAAGCTCAAGAAGCGTTGGGAGTACTTGTGCAGTTGGATCTCGACGGTAGCATCACTGTTTACGCCCACGCGGTGGTGGTGAGAAATCCCGATGGTACAACGATGGTAAAGCAAAGTGATGCGCGAGGCCCGTTCCGGTCCCTTGTCTGGACTTCACTGGGGGCCCTCATTGGTCTGCTGGGAGGTGCGCCCGGTGTGGCCATCGGCGCTAATGTAGGCTTTTTTGCCGGTGGCACGGCCGACTTGAACAGAGCCAGGATTGGAGAGGACTTCGTTGATGATGTCGCCAAGGCTCTCTCGCCCAGCCGGGCTGCAGTTGTTGCTGAGATTCAAGAAGACTCAACTGGTCCTGTGGACACCCAGATGGAGGCAATAGGGGCCACTGTTTTCCGCCGCACCCTATCCGAGGTTAGACACACCGTCCATGACGATCACATCGCTGCTATCAAGGCCGACCTAGCGCAAATTAAGGCAGAACACGCCCAGGCTCATGCAGAGCGAAAAGCCAAGCTCCAGGAGAAAATCAGCCAGCTCGAGTCGCGGCTGCAGGCTCAGTTACAAAAGGCCAAAGAGCGCCGCGAGGCAGCGGAGCGCGAGGAGCGCGCTAAAGTCGAGTTACTTCAGGCAAAGGCGGCGGCGGCCAAAGCCAAGGCGGCTGAAACACACATTAAGCCGTAGTAGCCCTCCTGAGGAGGATCGCCGATGCCGCGAAGCAGTTTGAGAAACAATTGAATACCGACGTGCAGGCTCGTAGAAGGAGAGAAACCATCATGCAACGAATGCTGGTAGTAGTATTCGAGGACGAGAGCAAAGCCCACGAAGGGGCGAAGGCACTTCGGCAGTTGGATCTTGACAACCATATTACTGTTTACCGTCACGCGATAGTGGTGAAGAATCCCGACTGCACGGTAACGGTGAGGGAGATTGATGACCGGGGACCGTTTGGCCTTCTAGCCGGGACTGCACTCGGAGCACTCCTAGGTGCACTAGGCGGGCTCGTGGGCATTGGTATCGTCGGTACGGTCGGGTTAGTTGCTGGTGGCGCGGTCGACCTGCATAACGCCTGGGTTGCTGAGGACTTTGTTGATGATGTGGCCAGGGCTCTCTTGCCGAACCGGGCGGCAGTTGTTGCGGAGATTGAAGAAGACGCGACTGGTCCTGTGGACACTCAGATGGAAGCCATAGGGGGCACTGTATTCCGCCGCGCCCTTTCAGAAGTTAAACACACCATCGATGATGAGCACATTGCAGCTATTAAGGCCGACCTTGCGCAAATGAAGGCAGAGCACGCCCAAGCTCATGCGGAGCGAAAAACAAAGCTCCAGGAAAAAATCAACCAGCTTGAGTCGCGGCTCCAGGCTCAGTTGCAAAAGGCCAAAGAACGACGCGAGGCTGCGCAGCGCGAGGCCCGGGCTAAAGTCGAATTACTCCAGGCAAAGGCGGCAGCGGCAAAAGCGAAGGCGGCGGAGAAACACATTGAGCTGTAGCGGCATAGGGGGCGACCCTTGGAATTGTTCCCAATGCGGGCCACAAGGGTGTGTAGAAAAACTCAGTCTGAGATTAGTCCGAGGGCCACCCCCACAAGCGGAGGTTCACCGATGAAATCTAACATTAAGCTGGGAAAAATCGCGGGAATCGAGATCGGGCTTCACTACAGTTGGTTCATCATTGCTGCTCTGATCGCGTTCTCTCTCGGGGAGCGTTTTCATCACGTCAACCCCAGTTGGAGCACAGGCCGAGTCTGGATCGCGGCGTTGCTCACCGCACTTCTGTTCTTTGTCACCTTGCTATTGCACGAACTCTCCCATTCGCTGGTGGCCCAGGCGCGCGGATTGAAGGTGAAGTCGATCACCCTTTTCGCACTCGGCGGTGTTTCCCAAATCGAGGAGGATGCCAAGGATGCGAAAACAGAATTCTGGGTCGCCCTCGCCGGACCCCTCGCCAGCCTGGCTATTGGATTCGGCTGTATCGCCATCGCGGCCGGACTGGGGTGGCATCCTCCGACCGAGCCGCGCACGGCGGTGACTGCGGTCCTCGTTTGGCTGGGATATATCAACGTGGGCCTTGGGATTTTCAATATGGTTCCCGGGTTTCCGCTGGATGGTGGCCGCGTGTTCCGCGCCATCGTGTGGGCGATTAGCAAGAACGCCGACCGCTCCACCCGCATCGCCGCGCGCCTTGGCCAAGTCGTGGCCTTTCTTTTCATTCTCGATGGGTTATGGAGGTTTTTTGGCGGTGCCGGCTTTAACGGGCTGTGGATCGCCTTCATCGGCTGGTTCCTGATGGACGCGGCCCAAGCTAGCTACGCTCAGGTGGACGTTGCGGCTGCCTTCCGCGGCATGCGCGTCTCCGAGGTGATGTCACGGGACTGCGCCGTCGTCAACCGCGGTATGAGCCTGCAGGAGTTTGTGGATACCTGCGTTTTGAGGACCGGCCAGCGCTGTTTCGCCGTCGAGGACGGCGGCCGCTTGGAGGGCCTCATTACTTTACGGGACGTTGGCGCCGTCCCCCGCGACCGTTGGGACCAGACCACTGTACGCGAAGCCATGCGACGGCTGGAGGAGTTGCACATCATCACTCCCGACACGCAGGTTCTGGATGCCCTGAAACTCATGGCCGGCAACGATGTCAACCAACTGCCGGTCGTCGCGAATGGCACTCTGCAAGGGATTGTCTCCCGCTCGCATCTCATGCAGTTATTGCAGGCCCGTTCTGATTTGCACTCACGGGCTGCACATCATGCTCCCCTCCATCGAATGAAACCGAGAGGGGTAACACCGTGAGTCACGTATGCCTATCCCTGCACAATTCGTAATTCCCGAGTCGGTGTGCGCGTGGATCCACGGGCTGGGGCGACTCGGAGTAGTCCGACTTGGAGTGATCCTGCTTGGCTTGGTCGTAATTCCCGACTCGGTGTGGACGTGGATCCAGGGGCTGGGGGGACTTGGATTGATCCTGCTTGGCCTGGCTGACAACACCCCTTTCGTCTCTGCCCCGCCAGGAAGCGAGGACGTATTCCTCATTCTGCTTTCGGCACATCATCCCCAGTGGTGGGTCTATTACGCCTTCATGGCTACGGTGGGGGAGGTGCTCGGCGGATATTTGGGCTACCGGCTGGCCGCAAAAGGCGGCCGGGAGACCTTTGAAAAGAAGGTAGGGAAGCCGCGCGCAGAAAAAATCTACGAACGATTCGAGAAACGCGGATTCCTGACGATGTTCACCGGCTCCATCTTACCGCCGCCCTTTCCTTTCAGTCCCATGGTGATGGTGGCTGGGGTGATGCAGTATCCGCGCAAGAAGTTTTTGTCCGCGCTTTTCACTGGGCGCACTACGCGTTTTCTTATCGAGGCCTTTCTGGGAAGGGTCTATGGTCAGCAGATGATCGCCTTCTTCTCGCGCCACTACCGGCCCCTGTGTTATGTCCTGATCGCAGTGTTAGTGACCGCCGGCGTAGGAACCGGGGTCTATTTCAAGTGGTACAGACCCAAGCAAAGACGCGGAGGCGAAGCACACCTTGCCGGTAGGAAGGAAAAGACCGCCTCCAGCAGCCAAGGTATACAATGAAACCCTCGAAGGCACCCTGGGGAGCGTCCGGGAATCCCGCCTCGAGCAGTGAGATGTAGAGATGAAACCACCAGATCCAACGAGTCAAGTTGCGCCGAAGAAAATCTTGTTCGCCACAGACTTTTCCCCCGCGTCAGAGGCAGCGCTGCCGTACGCCTTTTCCTTGGCAGGCCATTATGGGTCCAACCTCTGTTTTGCACACGTTATCTCTCTCGAGTCTCCGGATTTCCCTCCACCAGAGGAGAGAGCGGCGAAGCTGCAGCAGGCCCGCGAATTCACGGAACGGGAACTGAAGCGCTTGCTTGAGGCAGCTCGTCAAAAAGACATTTCGTGCCAGCCTTTGATTGGAGAGGGTACGGTCTGGAACGTTCTTTCCGAAATGATCCACAAAAACGGCATCGACCTTACTATCGTGGGAACTCACGGACGTCGAGGCTTGAAAAAGCTACGCCTAGGCTCGGTCGCGGAGGAGGTGCTTCGAATGGCGCCTTGTCCGGTACTCACGGTTGGTCCGAAGACCTCGGAAACGTCCTCAGCGGACATCCAACCAAGTCACGTCCTTTACGCCGTAGACTTCGTGCCTGATACCAGCCATGCCGCAGCCTACGCTGTTTCGCTGGCCGAGGAATTCCGCGCCAAGCTTACGTTCATTAAAATCCTTGAGGAGACAGTTGCTTCTCCTGAGCTGAAAGCCCAAATCCAGGAGCCTGTAAGGCATTGGATGGACGATCACGTCCCGGCAGCGTCAGTTTTACGTGAGCGCACCAGTTTTGAGCTTGGGTTCGGCCGTGCGGCAGAAGGCATTCTCAAATTCGCCTCGGACCGCGGCGTGGACTTGATCGTGATGAGCGTGCGGCGTTTGGACCCCGTCATAGCCGCCCACCTTCCGGAAACTGACACTGCTTACGAGGTGGTCCGCACCGCCCACTGCCCGGTACTCACAGTCCGCTGATTTCGCCTGCCACAGAGAAGGCTGAGAAAGAGCTCTGCGCCATAGATAATTTCCCACCAACAGAGGTGCCGGTCCAAATCACGGTCCTTCGAGGCGAAAGGCTCCTTATAGGAATGACGAGCCAACTCCTCGCTGTACACCTTTTTGCGAAGTTCGCGAATTCGTGAAGAGTCTACAAACTCTGGTGCACGAACTTAAGCATTTTGAACAGCTTGAGGATGGCACTTGCATTGCACGAACCGAAGTCAGGAAAGGAGAACGTGCCAAACCAAAGGAGAAGAGCCATGAAGAGTGACAGGCAAATTCAGTTGGATGTTCTTGATGAACTCCGGTGGGAGCCGAGCGTCAACGCCACAGACATCGGGGTGACGGTGAAGGACGGCGTAGTCACACTCGAAGGTACGGTGGATAGCTACGCTGAAAAGTGGGCTGCCGAGAGGGCGGTAAAACGGTTGCCCAACGTTAAGGGCCTTGCCGTCGAGCTCGAGGTCAAGCTGCCCGGCTCCAGTGAGCGAACCGACGCGGATATCGCCCGCGCCGCCGAGGACGCTTTGCAGTGGGATATCTTGGTGCCCCGTAACCGGATCAAGGTGACCGTCGAGAAGGGCTTCCTAACACTGGAAGGGGAGGTTGACCGGCAATTTCAGCGGTCGGCTGCAGAGCGAGCGGCGCATCATCTGACAGGGGTTAAGGGAGTAGGCAACCAAATCACGATTAAGCCGAAGGTAGCGCTGGCCGACGTGAAGGGGAAAATCGAAGCGGCACTCAAGCGCAACGCGATGCTGGATGCGCAGGAGATTAACGTGAAAGCCGAGGGGAGCAAGGTCACCCTGACCGGCAGCGTGCGCTCCTGGGCCGAGCTGGACGAGGCCGCGAACGCTGCCTGGGCCGCGCCCGGGGTCACTCAAGTTGAGAACCTCCTTACGGTGTCGTACTGAGGCTGGGCGGCATAGGACCGATATCTGAGATGTCGGAAGATCGGCGGTATTCGAGAAATGCGTTGCCCCTGAAAACACGCGGGTACCCGTCGATCTTCCGGGGAGGGCAGTCTGACGCAGGTCGGACTGGCTGACGAAAAGCACTCGAATAGCTGGGTTCTACCCTAACAGAGTGGAGAGAGGTGATTTATGTACGTCGTTTCCGAATATGCAACATGCGCCGTGGTGACATTCACACTGAGCGCCTTCTTGTTGGCGATCAGTGTCGTGCTTCTCACGATCAAGGACCGACTGGAGAACCGAAGGGGTACGTCGAGGGCCTTCCAAAAGGCCGCCACGCTTTTTGGGCCCCTGCCGGCGGCTGTTGTGGCACGACACAAGAGGTCTGGCCGATAGGGGAGCCCTTGTTTCGTTGGTGCTGGCAAGAGGGGACCGCCGGCTGTTTTTGAGGTGAGTGAGATAGCAGAGGAGTTGACGCGCCATGCCTTTAATTCAACGCATCCTTTGTCCCATTGATTTCTCAGGATTTTCGGTGTTGGCTTTTGACTATGCGCAGTCGGTCGCTTCGCATTACAAAGCCACTCTATTACTGCAACATGTGGTCGATTCGCTGAGGCCCTACTACCCTTACCATGCTTTTCCGGACTCGTTCGATGAAATCTGCCGAAAACTCCGCGCCAACGCCGTGGAACAGCTTCAGGAGTTTGCCAAAACGAACAATTGCTGCGGCGTACACACCCAAAGCAGCGTGCAGGACGGGGATGTAACGGGCCTGATTCTCGAAGTTGCCGAGGAGAGAGCGGTGAACTTGATCGTGATGGGAACGCACGGTTTGCGAGGGATTGACCACCTGACACTGGGATCGGTAACGGAAAAAGTGTTGCGAAAGGCCCCGTGTCCGGTGCTGGCCGTATGCAAGCCAGCCCACGATTCTGTCACTCAGGCGGGAGCGCCGCACTTGGTCGAGGTACATCGGGTAGTCTGCTGCACCGATTTTTCGGAACCTTCAGAGCAAGTTTTGGAGCACGCCGTCTCCCTGGCGGCGAAGTACTGTGCGGAACTCAGTTTGCTTCACGTAATAGAGCACATGTCGAGCTCTTCCGATGTCGAAAACGAAACGGCGAGAGCGCTGGAAGGCCTGGAGAAACAAATCTCCCCCTGGGCGCGCCAGAACATCGTGACAAAGCTTGTTGTGCGGATCGGCAAAGCCTATCAACAAATTGTCCAGCTTGCTTTGGAGTCGCAAACCGACTTGCTCGTCATGGGTGTGCGGGGGCGGCATGCCTTGGATCTCGCAGTATTCGGTTCGACAACCTACAGGGTGGTGCAGTCAGGCCCCTGTCCGGTGCTGGTGGTTCACATTGCGAAAGACCGTGAAGGGAACATGGGCAAAGCCTAGATCGTGGAGGGGCGGAGTCTTAGCCCTGCCGTATCACAACGAGGAGCGGAACCGCGCTCCAGGGTCTAGACCCTCCAAACACTCTCCGCAGCAGGGCTAAACCCCCGCCCTTCCGCCAGAATCCACAGATCGCTCATCTCTGTGGCTACCCACCATGGGCGGGGTCAAGAGTTCGGTGACGCGTTGGAGACGCGCTCCCCGAAAGGGCCCAATCAGAAACAAGGAGTCCGAGCGATGGAGAAACAAGCGAACCTGTGGACCATCATGCTTTCGGGAGGCGACGGTGATCGTCTGAGGCCTTCTGTACAAAGGCGGTCGGCACGCCCGCCATGCAACCTACAATTCGCGAAGTTCGCGAATTCGCGAGGGAATCCTGCCCTTCTGATCCGTGAACTCCAGCATTTTCAATGGATTAGCTCTGGCCTTCGCATTGCCCTTTGACAGAGTGCGCCCACAACACGATCGCGCAAGAAAGCGGTGGAGAAAGGCATAGAAGAACAGAATGTGCACAGACATAAACATGATGAAACAGGCAATCCATGACAAGTTCGAGACCCAAATCAAAATCGCTGAGGCGAAGCTGGACATGGTCAAAGCCCAAGCTGAATCTGCTAAAGCGGACGCCGAAATTAAGGTAGTTGCCGAACTGCTGGCCGGGAAGAGAGCGCTCCAGCTTGAGCTGAAGGCGCTGAA
>Ga0187854_10002451_pt1 | contig 15923 bp, 11 predicted proteins | sample June2016WEW_6_15_FD_132445 | JGI IMG/M metagenome (GOLD analysis project Ga0187854, IMG submission 132445) | Peatland microbial communities from SPRUCE experiment site at the Marcell Experimental Forest, Minnesota, USA - June2016WEW_6_150 | ecosystem: Environmental > Terrestrial > Soil >...
GACGATCTTTGATATGTTTATCATTCCTCTTTTGGTATATTATATCACGAAGCATTTTATAATTAATGATGAAGGGGGTAGTGGAAAATACTTTAAAAAGCTTTTAAATATAACTATGATAGCCGGTTGTTTTATAGGCCTAATGGGGATTTATGAGGGTGTTACATTGGATGATTTGAATCCTGCCCCGGAAAGTGACTTTTCTAGGAGAATAGGGGGCGGTTTACGCGCAATCGGTGGATTAGCGAGAGTAAATGGGCCTTATTATACCCCCGAGACTTTTGGTGTTGTAATGTCGATGATGTTTTTTATGGTTCTATATAAGCTAAACATGGTGAAAAAGGAAGAAGGTGACGATGTTGTTAAAAAAACTGTCCACTACAGCATGCTGGTAATTTGTATTGTCGCAATTTACTTCAATATGTTTCGTAGCATATGGTTGGCAGTGGTTCTTGGATTAGGCTGTCGATTTATTTTCGTGCGAGAGAAAAGACATAAAATGATTTTCATCGCAATATTAGCTATTATGTTTGCCTTAGGTAGTTGGGGGATTATTACAGAGCAAAACGTTTATAAAAAAAGAATATCTGATAGTGAAAGTTTTTATAATAGGGTCGGCGCCTGGATGTATTGTTTAAGGGCTTTTAGGGAAAATCCAATTATGGGCCTCGGATTCGGGAAAATTTATAAATATATTGAGCACGCTCAAGAAGCAGGGGATATGATATATGTAGAGGATGCAGAAGCGGCGTTGGAACCGCACGAAACTTTTCTTACAATACTTGCCGAGAATGGAATTATTGCATTAATACCATATATATTTATATTGTTGGCTGTCCTTCGATATATGCTGAAGTACCGGTCATCTGGAGGTGATTATGCTGATAAGGAATTCAGCGTGGCCCTTTTTAGCATATTTATGGTATATTTTGTTCCCATGTTTTTCGATCGGACCGGATATTATCCGAAAATAAACAACGTATTTTATCTTTGTTTAGGAATGTTAATTGCAAAACTGGAAATGCATGGCTCGTTTGAAGAAAAGAACGGGAAACTAATAGAGATTGTTTGAAAAGCGCGGAAAGGCCAGAAGTGAATTTGCTGCGTTGGGATAATTATTGGATGCGAGTTAGAAATATTTGATTTAGACAGAGATAAGGGTTTGACGGAGTGGTCTCTATCCGAATAAATAGGGAAAGTTAGGAATTAGACAGGGATCGCGGATTTTGGGAAGAGATGTTATGGTAGGCAAAGTCTGATCCGGAGTTGTATCTCGGCTTTGCGATTTTTCCTGAAGAATTGGTAGGACGGCATTGTTTTTGCTTAGCCGGAACGGCCAGCCATCAAGCCTGATGATGGGAAGAATCAAAGATGCACCAATCGATTTGAAGATAGGGTATAATTCGGGGCCCAAAATTGGAGAGCGCTTCCTAGGGGTTATGTATTGCCGAATTATGGATGAATTTTCGGAAGGTAATAGAGTGGTCCTGATTAAGGAACTGATGAATTGCCTGGTAAAACATGAGGCCGGTTTTATTATTCTTAATTGGGTAGAATTAAGCTCGCATAGGTTTTTAGGAATAGGGTCGAAGCAGCATAATAATTCTTGACGAGATACAGGGGGGGGAGTAGTTTAACCGGGAAGGCGGATTGAGGATTCTGTGAAGGAGACAGGATGATGATCCAGGTTCGAACCCTGGCCTTTGCATCAAAACGAATTGCGGGCCTTCCTGAAAAAATAGCTCCTTGTACCTTTTTAATGGTAGGAGGAGTTAGAGGGGCCTGTGAGTAGACAGGCAGGATTGATGGGCTGCCGGATGTTCAAGATTCTGAGAACGGCACGATACGAAAAACAGTATGGAGATTAGAGCGACTCTTAGATATTATCTCGAACCTTTCTCTTTAAGCAGGCTCTTGCGGAGCAGGTTGACCAAGCAGACAGGGATTCTGTTTGGCTCTCAAATTCTCCTAATGGGAGTGGGCGTCCTCACGGGTGTAATAAATTCTCGGTACCTCAACCCGGAAGGCTATGGAATTTACTCTTTTGTCTTAGCGATAGCGTCCTTTCTAAATATTTTCTTCGGCTTTGGGTTCACTTTGGCTGGAGCTAGGCTAATCGCCCTGGCGATAAATGAAGAGAATGAGAGAGAGATCGCTGGTAGTTTGTTGATTGTCGGCATATTTATGGGTGTGTTATTTTCATTAACACTGTTTATTTCAGGTTTTTTCATTGATAGAATATTTCACACAAATATTAAAAGAATTGTGATGCTCATCTCTGTAATCTCTGGCGTGATTCCTTTTCAGTTAATGATGGGCGATGTATTGCGGGGTGCAAATAAGATCAAGGAACTGGCATTTTTAGACATAATTCCCAGGGTGTGGTATCTTGGCACAATCCTTATTTTGATAACAATCTCTAATTTAACCCCTCTTAGTGCTCTCTTTCTGAACTTGGGAGGTCTGTTGATCGCCTGTGTCATTTTACCCTGGCGCTTGAAGCCTGTTTTTAGGAACGTCAAATTGAACTTGAGGCTTCTGTGGAAAGAAACGAAAGAATACGGAGCTAAGGTTTATTTGGGGAGTATCGCAGATTCGAGTACCTACAAATTAGATAGCATGTTCATTGCGTCTTTTGTGAATACAACGTCTGTTGGGTTTTATAGCTTAGCCGGCACCTTGGTAAGCCCCATATCAAAATTATCCAGTGCCATGTCTATTTCTCTATTTAAAGGCTTCACGAAGGCCAAGAAAATCGAGAAAAAAGTTATTTGGTTCAATGTAATTTGGCTCATTTCCTGCTTAGCTATTTTAACAATAGGCGGAAACTTTATTGTGATCACGTTGTTCAGTGCGAAATATTTGCCCGTGGTCGAACTTGTATTTCCGCTTGCGATAGCCGGTTTTTGTCAGGGCATGTACACTCCCCTTAATATGTTTCTCTCTGCCCATCGGAAAGGAAAGGAACTTCGTTATATCTCTTTTGTAGAGGCCGGCTTCAATTTAGCAGGGAATTATGTGTTTATTTATTATTGGGGGGCGATGGGTGCTGCGATTGCGAGCGCGATAGCTAAGGGGATAGAACTAGCACTAAATGTCTTTTTCTATAGGAAGACAGTGCTCGAAGGGTAACGTAATCGACTCCGATAAATAGGCGGTGAAGGAGGAGAAATATGTTTGATAGAAAGAATTGTGAAGGCCAGTGTGTAATGAAGATCCTTTTAATCGTTTACGGGGGGAATGCAAGGGAAGGAGGCGATGGAAGGGAAGCGTCAAAGGCTGTGGAAGAGAAATTTCCGGGAGCCGACGTCCGTTTGGTGGATAAGAAGGAGTTAAAGGATCTGGGGAAAAGGGACATGATACGGTTTTTAAGAGATGAAGTGAGAGATCTATTGGTGATCTATTGTGAAGATCTTAAAAAGGAAAACCTAATATTGCTCAAATTGATTGGATTGCTGACAAAAGCTCGAAAGAGGATAGTGATCGATAAAAAGAGACAAACGTTAGTTGTTGATCCTTCGAAGTTACTGCTAGTTGAATTTCCCCTATACATTTTTCTAAGAGGGTGCGTACTCGTATCGATCGGCTTAATCAACTGCATATTGGGAGTGTTAAATCTGCCCGCACAGGTTAAGAGAAGTAAAGAAATAATCGTTCGTGAAGGCGATGGAAAATTGAGAATCGTATATTTGCGTACCAATTACGAAGGTTTAAAGCCTGGGGGAGCCTTGAGCCATGTGGAGGGATTTGCGAAGGGTGTCATGAATTTGGGAAGCGATATTTCTTTCATATCCTCTAGCAGAATTGACGCTCTCGGAGGCAATAATATCCCTTGCTATGTTATTGAGCCGGTTTCCTTCTTGAACAAACTTTGTGTTGAGGCGTCCCAGATCTGCTTCAATTTCAAATTTGTTTTTCATGCCTACAATATACTGAAAATGGTTAAGGCTGATCTTCTTTACCACCGAAGTAGCACCTTCAACTGCTCGGGAACCATTCTCTCGTTTTTGCTCAGAAAACCATTGGTTTTGGAGTTTAACAGTTCGTCCCTATGGAAAACCGAGAAAAACGTTAAGCAAAGATTTAAATTAACGCGTTTTTTGATGGAGAGACTTAATCTTTCATGGGCGGATCGGATCATAGTTGTGTCGGAGGTCTCGAAAGGCCAATTAGAAGAAAAGGGGATTGATGTGAGGAAAATTGTCGTTAATCCTAATGGGGCAGATCCGGAAACGTTTAATCCAGAGGTTAGTAAGAAGAATGTAAGGGAAATATATGGTTTGGATAATAAGTTACTCGTTGGATTTGCGGGATCGCTGTATCAATGGCATGGTTTAGAAACGCTTGTAGGATGTGTCAAAAACGTAACCTCGAAGAATGGGGGTGTGCATTTCTTAATAATTGGAGATGGATTGCTAAGGAACAAACTTGAGAAAATGGCCAAGGAGGAAAGGACTTCGAACTTTATAACTTTTACAGGGGTAGTGCCTAAGGCGGAGATGCCGGCCTACTTAAACGCGTGCGATGTTCTGGTTTCTCCTCATAGGAATATGGCTGATGGGCAGACATTTTTCGGTTCACCGGTCAAGATATTCGAGTACATGGCAATGGGAAAGCCGATCGTTGCGAGCAAAGTTGGGCAACTTGAAGATCTTTTGCAGAACGGAATTAATGCTCTTTTGGTACCTCCGGATGACCCTGAGAAACTGGCTGATGCCATCCTAAGACTTGCGTCGGATGCAAATTTGAGGGATTCCTTGAGTAAGAAGGCAAGGAGTGATCTGGTCGGAAAGTATACGTGGACAGACAATGCCAAGAGGGTCATCGAATGCTTAAGAAAATGAACCGGCAGGCGGAAGGTAAGGATTTGTGTTCTGAAAATAGGAAAGCGGTGGCAGGAACTTTGTGGAAGAAAGAATCATGCTGCGATCTTGTGCCTTTGGAACAGGACTGATAACCAGGTAAACATGAAACGGAAGAGATTTTCCCGTTATATAAGAAAGGTCAATGAACTGCCCTTATCTGACGTTGTAAGTTTGGCGGTTCAGAGGATTCATAAAAGGGGAATGTATTATTGGCGAAAGGGTGAGGTGGTTGTTTTCCCAAACGGCGCTTCGAAGAAGAGCTTTTACGGCGCCTTGAAGATAGGTGGATCTTGGCAGGAAATCAGCAGGCATTTTGTGAATCGAAAGGAACCATATTTCTTTTGGAATGACGTCGAGCTGGAAGAAATCATCAAAATAGTAAGAGATGAATTTCCGAATACCATAGAAGAAAGCATAGAGGCGGCAGACAAGATATGTCAGCATAGATTCGATTTGCTTGGGTCAGGTGAAAAGTATCTGGGAGAATCCATTAACTGGAAGCAGGACTTTAAAAGTGGATTTGTGTGGCATCCAAAGTTTTATATGGACATTGAGAAGATCAATTTTAAGAACAATTCGGATATCAAGGTACCGTGGGAGCTTTCCCGGTTTCAGCATTTATCCGTCCTGGGAAAGGCATACCTTTATACAAAGGATGAGAAGTATGCCAAGGAGTTCGTATCTCAGGTTTCGAATTGGATTGATGAAAATCCCCCTATGATTGGCGTCAACTGGGTGAATGCCATGGAGGTCGCGATCCGCGCAGTCAATCTGATAACCGGATTCTATTTTTTCAGAGGATCGGAATACGTAACGCCAGATTTCTGTATAAGCCTGATTAAGAGCTTGTTAGAACATGGAAGATTCGTAATTCGCAATCTTGAGGTTCGGCGAGTCAATGTTGATGGAAAGATTACAGCTTTGAACGGTAATCACTACATGTCAGATATTGTTGGATTGGTTTTTCTCGGATTGTTATTTCCCGAATTCAAGGATTCAGAGAATTGGGTGCGGCTGGGCGTCACTGAACTATTTCATGAAGTACTTAATCAGAATAATGCTGACGGGGTAAATTATGAACTGTCAATTGGTTACCACAGGCTTGTTACGGAACTTTGTTTATCAGCAATTATTCTGCTCATGAAAAATGGAATTGAAATACCGGCGGGTGTTTTGACAAGAATAGAACGAATGATTGAGTTCACAGCCAATTATGTCAAACCAGACGGCTTAAGCCCACTCCTTGGAGACGCGGATGATGGGAGGTTGCTTATTCTAAGTGAGAACGATATCAATGATCATAGATATTTGCTGGCAATGGGATCGATCATTTTCAAAAGGGATGACTTTAAGGCCTTGTGCGGGGGTTTTAATGAAGAAGCTTTATGGCAATTGGGTCCGGGAGGTTACCGGGAGTTTAATTCGATACCCACAAAAAGGTTTGTACCTAGGTCAGCATCGTTTGAAGTGAGCGGTTTTTATATTATGAGAAAGAAAGATCTTTACATGATAATTACCTGTAACGATAATGGGATACGGGGGACTGGAGGAAGCCACGCTCATAATGATTGCCTGAGTTTTGAGCTTGGCGCTTTTAATGAGACGTTTATTACAGATTCTGGTACATATGCGTATACGGAGGATTTGAAGAGGAGAAACAGATTCAGGGGTACAAAGTCTCATAATACGATAATGGTAGATGGGGAGGAAATAAACAGGATCCCCGAAGGAGAGGCATTCAGGTTAGAAGGGGACGCCAGACCGGTGGTGAATAACTGGATTAGCAATAACGAGTTTGATTATTTTGAGGGTTATCATTTTGGATACAACAGGCTTGAGAATCCGGTAACTCACGGGAGGCGAATCTTCTTTGATAAAGACAGAGAGTTTTGGGTCATAAAAGATATTTTTACGGGTGCTGGAAAGCATAAAGTCGATTCGTTTTTTCATCTTTTTCCAGGAACTTCTATAAAAGAATCAGATAGTAGTAAGGTCATCGTTGAGCGTAGTGGGCAGAAGTTATTATTTTATTTTGCAGATTCTCACAGAAAGCTTGAAATAATAGATGATTTTGTCTCTCTTAGTTATGGAAGAATGGTGGAAGCAAAAACGATTCTGGTGTCATCGGAGGAGAACCTGCAAGTGTCATTTCTTTCGATCATGTTACCAATGAGAGGAAACAAAGTAAGCGATTTAGCGAGCTGCAAGGAACGGTTTGAAAGTATCGAAGAAAAAGTTGGGCGGTAATTCAGAGCAACACTGAGAATGGTTCTTTTCGCCAGTTATCCGGCCCTGCATAGTCTAGTCTTGAAGGTTACTGACCTGCGACCAAGAAAAACAAACTACTGTTAACACATGGAATGGATAAGGAAGAGGGAGAAATGTCATCAACAAAGGCGACAGAGTATAATATTGATAAAGAATACCTCGCCGCGAAAACGAGTAATCCAGATGCTACATTCAGCAAAATCGAATGGGAAAAGATTGCTCGCCAAATCGCAAAGGGTGAAGCGCATGAGACGCTGGGCGGGGTGTTGAAGAATGGATCCCCTTGGGCGAAAGCTGGCGCTTCAAAGTTCAAAAAATTCAAGTCCATTTTGGAAATTGCTCGGACGGACCGAGTGCTGGACTACGGCTGTGGTACATTGCGGATAGGTGTCCACTTTATCAAATACCTTAAGCCTAAGTGCTTCATGGGGCTTGATCCAATTCCCGAACTGATTGAGCATGGGAAATGTCTTTTGGGAACGAAGCTTTTGGCCGCGAAAGCTCCAGTACTTGCGCGGATAGACGAACTGGGCCTTGCTGCTGCCGAACAGTTTTCTGCAGACGCCGTGATATCATCTGACGTAGCCTTTCACATTCATCCCGACGAGGCTCCGGATTACTTTAGAAAGCTTAGCCGTGTCACCTGCAAGAACGGTGCACGGCTGGTGTTTGACGGCAAGATTACCGATCGACCCTATCGTTACAACGAGTCTGGCTGGTCATGGCCCCTCGATTATTATCAGGAAGTTCTTCGACCGCTCGTGTTCGTCGCTTATCATTTTTCGACGACCTACTACTTCGACAACTACTGCCAAAATGGTGTTCTTGAGTTTCGTCGCTCTTGAGTGATTTCGGCACTCTGACTTGGCCCCACCTAGCGATGAGCATTCCAGTGTTGTTTCGCATTTGCTCGGGAAAAATCAAGCTGGTTTCCCTTTGGACTATTTACGCGCTCGAAAAATGGTTAGAGATGCCTACGTAGAGGCGACTATTAAATTGTTTTTATGGGTTGGTCTAAACACCCCAAATGATAAAAATGGGACTGATAGGTGCAGAATAGAAGGAAAAGGGATATAGAGATTAACAATGGCACAAGTAGTCATTACAATTGATACAGAGATAGGGGAGCTCAGTAAATATGCACCTCGCACCTTTGAGACATTTATTGAGGGGAAAGTTGGTGGCAGAGAGGTGGGTTATCGTTTCATTCTGAATATGTTGGAAAAATACGGTGTAAGGGGTGAATTCTTTGTCGATATTTATCCCTACGGACTCTTGGGAGAAGAGTATTTTGCAGATCTTTGTAAGGCCATACGTCTGAGGGAGCATCGGGTCCAGCTGCATACGCATCCTTCTATGGCTTTTGATGCCAGACGTTCGTATTTACACGAATATTCCTTGAAAGAACAAATTGAAATTTTGTCCCTTGGGGCTAATAAGATAAGAGAATGGATTGGTGTTTATCCCACAGCCCATCGTGCAGGTATGTACGGCATAAATGCAGACACTTTTCAGGCGCTGGAGAGGGTAGGGATTTCCTATGATTGCTCTTGGTTTTATGGAAATAGAAATTGTAAGCTTTCATGCAGCATAAGAAATAAGCCCTTCCGTCTAGGAAATACGATCGAAATTCCCGTAACGGTTTTTAAGAAAATCGTTACTGTTAGAAATCCAGTTGCCACACTAAAAGCTATTCTTGTGCAGAAGGAGGGAAGGCAAAGCTTAGTCAGAGGGGAGCAGTTTAAAAAATTAGATACCCGTTACGGCGCTACACTCGAGGAAATAAAGAAGGTCATTACCGAAAGTGATCCTAAAGCGGTCATTATTCTTTTCTTACACAGCTTTAATTTTCTGGATTTGGTATTTAATCTGCGGAAGAGAACATATGAATCCATACGTGTAAATGATAACCTTATAAAATCATTCGAAGAGCTGTTATTATGGATATCGAAGCAAGAAAGCTGTAGATTTAGCACGATCGATGATCTCAAGATTGACTATGAGCAACGGGATGTATGTATTGAAGTTGATAGTGGCGATAATCGTACGCTCACGGGAAAGGCAATAAATCTCTTTAGAACTCACATATTGCACAAAATTGATCTATGAAATCCCCTCCATCGATCATTTCATTATAAATTCATTTATGAAGAATCTGGGATTCCTAAATGCATGTGTGGAGTTGATAAAAGAGGATGGGGATTGGAAGCAATGAAAGAAATACGGAGCTGAGAAGATGAGACGGGTTTTAATCGTCGCGTATCCATTCCCACCGGAGGGCGGCGCATCAGTAAAACGAACCTTAAAATTTATTAAATACTTGCCCGAGTTGGGATGGGAGCCCATTGTCCTAACGGTTAAAAATGGGAACCACAGAGATCATGATCTTTCACTACTGAAGATGATTAATAGGAATGTGAGGATATACAGGGCTTTTACGCCTGAAACATTGCTCAAAGGAGATGGTCAGCGCAAGGAGAAGGTGGTCGGGGTCGATCAACAGAAGGAGAAGGTTAGCCGGACTCGTGGGGCCGTAAAGAAAATGTGGAGAGCCGCCTATCATCTGATAGGGGACTACGTGGGAATTCCGGATGCGCATATTTTATGGCTTCCGTATGCTTTCTTAAAAGGAATCCAAATAATCTTCAAATTCAAATGTGTGGTGATATACGCAACAGGTCCTACCTTTACAGATCATGTTGTAGGGCTTCTACTTAAGAAAGCAACGGGAAGGAGCTTAGTAGTTGATTTCAGAGATGCCTGGGTGGCCAACCCGAGCTACAGAGCGAATAGGAAACTAAAGAGAAAGGTTGAAGGGCTTTTGGAAAAAAGGGTGATATTGGGGGCTGATGTAGTCGTCTCCACCACCTCGGGAATATCGGAGGATTTTAAGAGAAGGTACCCCCAGGCAAATCCTGATAAATTTATTACAATAACAAACGGCTTTGATCCTGAGGATTTTCCCTCTTCTCCTAAGGACCGGAGAGAGAAAGGCAGGTTCCGAATTGTTCATACCGGGATACTTGCCTTCGAGAGGTCCCCGAAATTCTTTCTCCAGGCCCTTCGGAAAATGATTGATGAGCAGCCCGGCTTAGAGGGAGAAATTGAAGTGGTCTTCGTTGGTAAGAACCTCAGATTTGATGATAATAAGGAAATTGAAGATTACATTAACGAAATGAATCTGTGGAAAGCGGTGCAAGTTAAGGGTTTCATGTCTCGAGCCGAAAGTCTGGTCTATCAGCAATCGGCCGATGTACTCCTTCTTATTATTGGGATAGTTCCGGAAGAATTTCTTCAGACCTACGGGCTTTCAGGCAAGGCTTTTGACTATGCTATTTCGGGAAAACCAGTTCTTGCCCTCGCGCAGGACGGGGCGACTGCGGAATTTGTTAAAAAAACGAACATCGGAATTGTTATCCCGCCCGATAATGTGGACATGATTAAGAATACGCTTAAAGAGTTCTATCACGTCTTCAAGTCCAAGGGGCTTATTGTGAAACGGAAGGAGGAACAAATGGAAAAATACAATCTGAGATTTCTAACCGGTGAGCTTGCCCGTGATTTTGATGTCTGCCCCTTTCCCCAGAGGAAAAGGGGGAAGGGGGGCGCTTGAGCTAAAGTGCGAGTTTTCGGGAGGCCATGTTGGATTGCTAAGCTGGGAGGGTCAATCAATGAAGGTTAGCTTTGTATCCTGGTTCAAGTTTGCATCGCGATCAGAGAGCATCGCCCGGGCCTTTTACGGGAAGTCTGTGTATTTTGGCTCGCCGAATCGCTTTCGCATGATTTTAAACCCGTTTCTCTATGCTATCAAGTCGGTTAGAACAATGAGGTTCCTCATTAGTGAAAGGCCGGATGTTGCGTTTGCAATGAATCCCCCGACCTTTGTTGCTCTTAATGTCTATTTTTATTCCGTGCTAAGAGGAATTCCTTTTGTGATTGATTCGCACAGCGCCGCCTTTGACAGTAAAAAATGGCGGTGGCTAGCACCGCTTCATCGTTTTCTTGCTCGGAGGGCAGCCTTTTCCCTTGTGACGGCTGGTCAGTGGGAGACCCTTCTTTCGTCGTGGGGCGCGAAGTGTATCGTGCTGGACGATCCTCCCATGCGACTGGAAGGTTTCAACACGAAGGTTAACTTAAAGGAGCGGTTTAATTTCTCGGATTCCTTAAATATTTGCTTCGTGAGCACGTTTGGAGCGGATGAGCCTCTCGATAAGGTTCTTGGAGCAGGGCGTGAACTGAGTGATGTGCGCTTTTTTATTACTGGAAGTCTTAAACGTGCACCAAGTGATTTACAAAAAGGGGTAAGTGCAAATGTTAACTTTACCGACTATCTTGAAAACGATGTGTATTACAGCCTTTTAAGCTCAGTCGATGTCATTATGGTTTTGACGGACCGAGAGGATACGATGCAAAACGGGGGCATGGAGGCAATTGCTGTTGGCAAGCCATTAATTACCTCAAATACAGCCTTCCTGAGGAGCACCTTTTCGAAGGGGACAGTCCATGTCGAGAATACCGTCCAAGGAATTGTTTCGGGTATCCAGAAGATACGGGGAAGACTGGCGGAATACACCGAGGGAATTAAAATATTGAAAGAGGAGCGCGAACTTCTGTGGGAAGAGAAAAAGAAGGAGATTGCTCAAATGTGTCAGAAAAATGGGCGATTCAGTAGATAAAGGGCCAAAAACGATTGGCCATGGAGAATGAATTGAAGGGGACACCTAGAGGTACTGTCAGGAGCGCGGAACTATGTACTCCTTTAGTAGGGGTGCAGGTATTACGACAAAACTCAAACGGAGAAATCTACGAAGAAACGAGATCCAACGAGCGCGGGGAATGGCAATTAAAAAACTGTGAGCAAAGCGATAGAGTAAGTTTCGTTCTTGAGGGATTTGTCACACAAACGTATGTGTGTCCTCATCTGCCTGAAATTGTTCGTTTATTGGAAAATAAACTGATAGGCTATCAAAAACGGCTTTGGTTTATTCCAGGCGAGAGCGTAGAGGCATATGTCCATTCGCCGGTTAAATTTTCCGCACGGTTGTTTCGACATGGGTTAGTTAAGAAAGTTATCCTCGATCTTGGTACCTTTGATCCGCAAATTCAAAGCGTCCCGGATGGCTATTTTGTGGAAACAGGCTTGGATTGGAAGCCTAATTTTGCCTATACGATTCCAACGGGTGTCCAGCCAGGAATCCACAGCCTGCTTCTTGAGGGATCCGGACAAGAGCCCTTTGCCATTCCTATGGTGGTTTCGACACCGAAGGAACAGTACGGTCAAGATTCACGATTGCTGGTATTGGCGAGCACAAACACCTGGCAATCATATAATGTATGGGGGGGGCGAAGCCGGTATCGAAATTATGAAAATGGGAAGAGCCAGGATTTCAGGGACCTGACATCACCAACACGCAAAATCAAGATGCAAATAGCCAAGGTGCTTTCCTCAAATCTAAAGGCCAGGATAAGACATATTTTAAGATACTGGCTTAAGACAGAATCCTTCTGCTACAGGAAGCTGTCAATCCTTAGACCCTTTAGCCATTGTGACTTGGAAGGTGACGAGGTGATGCAGCCATTTACTAACCACTTGGCGGGAGGGGAATGGAGGCTTCTGGCATGGCTAGAAAGGGAAAAAATAGATTATGATATTATAAGCGGGGCCGAATTGCACCAGGGGCCTGAGATTCTAAAGCATTATAAGGCTATTATTCTCTCCACGCATTGCGAATATTGGACGCGAAAAATGTATGAAGGACTCAAGTATTATCACGAGACCAATAAACTCTGGATATTAAATATTTCAGGAAATGCTATATATAGGGAAATATCCTTTGATGAGGATGGCTCTACGCAATGTGTGAGCCTATCCTTCGCTTATTCTTGTGCAGATGAGACCCAAATTCTTGGTGTTCGATTTACCGAGGATGATTTGGGGACATGCGCCCCCTATAAAATATTACAGGCTGATCATTGGGCTTTTGATACGATTCCTTTGGATAAAGATAAGAGTACATTCGGTGTTTTTTCTTTGAACCAAAATACCGCGAAAAAGGATAAACATTACGATCCGGGGCGACCGGGAGATGTCGATGGTTTACGTGGAATGGGAGCTTCTGGATGGGAGACCGACAAGTTGTGCAAAACAGGCCCTAAAGACATGAAAGTTATTGCCAAGGGGCTTAACGAAAAGGGTGGAGCAGATATGGTCGTTAGAGATCCATGCGGTTCGCGAGGAGGAATGTTTTCCGCTTCTTCTATTACTTTTAGCGGATGTTTATTAATCGATAGTGTTGCCTCGATGCTAGTCAAAAATGTGATTTACAAAGCATTGGGAATTGAAGAACGAAATTGAAAACAAAGGACAGGGACACATCATTTGTGGGCTATTGAAAATAGGTCGAATATGGGTGGAAAATGCAAAGGCAAGGCCGCTTGAAGCGATTAGCTGGACATTCGTAGAGAGGTTTCTGGGATTGCATTAAGAAGTCGTTAAACTGGATCTTTAGGGAGCGTTGCTGTGCTGCAAGCGATAATTAAGAAAGGGCGAGTATTTCCAGTTGAAATTCCTGCTCCGGTAGTTTCTCCTGGGAGTGTTTTGGTGAAGGTGGTCAATTCCTGCATCTCTGCAGGGACGGAACTTTCACGCTTACAGGGCAGTGGCAGGAATATAATTCAGAAGGCTTTAGATCAGCCGGAAAAGGTGCGTCTGGCGCTCCGCATGGTTCAAGAAAAAGGCGTTATAGCTACTTTGGGCAAGGTTATGGGCAGAGGTGATGTCGGTGTTCCTACCGGTTACTCAGCAGCAGGCGTAGCCTTGGCTGTAGGAGAAGGTGTAAGGGATATTCAGCCAACAGACCGGGTTGCAGTGGCCGGTGAGGCTATCGCGAGCCACGCAGAATACGTGGATGTACCTCGTAATCTGGTCATGCGCATTCCTGGGGATCTGGATTTCCGGTCAGCGGCCACCGTGGCTTTGGGGGGTATCGCCATGCACGGGGCACGAAGGGCATCCGTACAAATCGGTGAATTCGTAGTGGTGTTTGGCGCTGGAGTCATTGGACAATTAGCAGTTCAAGTGCTTGTACAATCGGGAGCGAGGGTGATCGCCGTAGATTTAGATAGAAGGCGCTTGGATCTTGCTCGAGACATGGGTGCCGAGTTGTGCTTAAGTATGCGGGAGGGTGATGCAAAAAAAGTTTTACAGCATCACACCAGTGGCGCCGGTGCAGATGTTATAATATTTTGTGCTGCTACTGATGATTCTGAGGCACTTTCAACAGCCTTCAAAATGGCCCGGAAGAAGGGGAGAGTTGTAATGGTAGGGTCCTGGGGCCGAGAATTAAAACGAGAGGACATTTATGCCAAGGAACTTGACTTTCTCATATCGACTTCTTATGGTTCAGGGCGTTATGATACAAACTACGAATTGAAAGGCCAAGACTATCCTTATGCATATGTTAGATGGACGGAAAATAGAAACATGGAAGAATACCTCCGCCTTTTAGCCACGGGAAAAATCCGTGTAGAACCACTAATTGATGCCGTTTATCCCTTAAAGGAAGTAGAAAAAGCGTTTAACCATCTTAGTAGTGAAATTCGACCTTTGATGGTCTTATTAGAGTATGAATGGAATGTCACGAAAGAGCTTTCTACCCTCATTCCGCAACCCAGAAGAAATGAAAAGGTTGTCAAGATTCGAGAAAAGATCGACAAACCTATTAGGGTTGCTATTATTGGGGCTGGGGGCTTTGCAACGGGCGTGCATTTGCCTAATCTAAAGAAGCTCAGGGATCGTTATGAAGTCCGAGCGATCTGCAACCGAACAGGATTTAAGGCTCAGGCTCTGGCTCAACAATTCGGCGCACAGTATGCCACAACCGATTACCGGCAAGTTTTGTTTGATCCTGATATTGACGTTGTGATGATTTGTACTCGGCACAGTTCGCACGGGAAAATGGTTTTAGAAAGCCTCGAGGCTGGAAAGAATACTTTTGTAGAAAAGCCTCTCTGTACCGGAGAAGAGGAACTTGAAAAAATTAGAGCCTTTTATAATGACCGGATTGGCAAACAGCCATCTCCTTTACTTATGGTGGGGTTTAACCGCCGTTTTTCCGGGTACGCTAAAGAGGTCAAGAGGCATATATTGGGCCGAACCAATCCTCTATTTATACATTATCGAATGAATGCTGGCTATATTCCTTTGGATCATTGGGTACACTCGGAGGAGGGTGGAGGGAGGATCATCGGCGAAGCTTGCCACATTATTGATCTTTTTTCTTTTTTAATTGATAGCGACGTCAGGAGTTTTGGCGTGGGGAGTCTCAGACCCAACACAGGTAGCCTTACCAGCAATGATAATAAAAGCATTATTTTGGAATACGAAGACGGTTCCTTGGCGACATTGGAATACTTTGCCGTTGGTTCTAAGGAATTCCCGAAGGAATTCCTTGAAGTACACTTTGATGAGAAGTCTATCATTGTGGACGATTACAAATACATCAAAGGATATGGCTTGAAAGTCGCCGATATTAGGACACGCGAATCTGATAAGGGGCAATTGGATGAACTCGAAATCCTAGCGCGGTATTTATCCGGAAGTGGGGATCAATGGCCCATTTCATGGGAAAGTATGTTAGAGACCACGAAAATAACCTTTCAATTAATGAAGATGTGAATGCAAAGGTTAATTTCGAAGGGCTACCGTTCGACGCACTGTGTAAATTCAGTTTAGCGGTAAAAGAAAGGGCTTATATTTCCAGTAAGATAAAAAGCAAAAACTGTGGCAGA
>Ga0187854_10002473_pt1 | contig 15830 bp, 14 predicted proteins | sample June2016WEW_6_15_FD_132445 | JGI IMG/M metagenome (GOLD analysis project Ga0187854, IMG submission 132445) | Peatland microbial communities from SPRUCE experiment site at the Marcell Experimental Forest, Minnesota, USA - June2016WEW_6_150 | ecosystem: Environmental > Terrestrial > Soil >...
GCCGGGGGTGCGAAAATACTCCTGGGAAAGCAGGTCATAAACATGCTCGGTCAAGCGGGTAGGAACCGTGACCGCAACCTTCCCGCCCACGTTCAGGATTCGCGCCAGCTCCGCCACTCCTTTGCGGTCGTCGTCCACATGCTCGATCACTTCAGCGCAGATGATCTTGTCGAAGGTTTCATCGGCAAAGGGAAAGCGAAGCGCATCTCCGCGAAGAAGCAGCACCCTGCCTTTCCCCTCCTTCCGTTTTTCCATCTGTCCTAAAACATATCGGGCTTTCAGCAAGCTTTGGTGGCTGAGGTCCATGCCCAGAACGGCGCATTCATGGCGAAAGCATTCAAAAGTGTGCCGTCCCTCACCGCAGCCCGCGTCGAGGACGCGGTCTCCCCTGTCCAGGGGAATCCGGCGAAAATTAACGGTGAGCATCGATGACCTCTTGGTAGACGTCCACCATCTGCCGGGCGGCATTCTCCCAGGTGAAGAGGTCGAGCACCCGGCGGCGAGCGGCCCGGCCCATCTGCTGGCGAAGCTCTGGGTCTTTTAAGAGCCGCTTGATGGCCTGGGCCAGAGCCTGCGCGTTCCTGGGCGGCACGAGAATCCCTGCTCCATCGTCCCCAACGACTTCCGGAAGCGCACCGGCGGTGCAAGCCACGACCGGCAGTTCACAGGCCATGGCTTCCGCCGCCGGGAAACCAAAGCCCTCGTAAAGCGAAGGTACGACGGCGATTTCAGCCCTGCAGTACAGGTGGACCAATTCCCCCGGGCCGATCTTTCCGGTGAAATGGACACGGTGGTTCATCCGGTATTTTTCTGTGAGCAGCGGGGCAAAGGAACGCTGGGGAGCTCCTCCGTCGACCACCGTCAGAGTGACCTCCTCGGGAAGATAGAGGAGAGATTGCAGTAAGTACAACAGACCTTTCTTCCGGTCCTCCGAGTTTCCCACGAAGATCAAGTTATTGGGCTTCTTGGACAGACCGGGGACCGGGGCAAACTCGTTACCATCCAAACCGTTATAGACCACGCGGATTTTTTCCGGGGGAACACCAAAAGCCTCGGTGATTGCCCGGGCCGAATCTCGGGACACGGTAATAATTCCATCTAACCGGTTGCTGACGATTCTCTGCATCACCAGCGGGTAATAGAGAACCCGTTTCACCTTCTGTTGGAGACTGGAGGGGTTCTCGAACCAGGTAGCCCGGTCGATGGATAAGGGGTGGTGAATAGTAGAGACCACGGGGATCCCCAGGGTTTTCCAGAGGAGCATACCGTAGCCGAGACATTGGTTATCATGGAGGATATCGAAGCGATATGATTTTACCAGTTCCCGCAGCTTGAAGAAGGCCCGGAAACTGAAAGCTTTGATCTCCGGAAAAACACCGAAGCGAGAAGCGGCGAATTCATAGAAATGAAGGGGAGAGAAAATCCTAAAGGGCTGTGCGGCGGGCAGGAAATTTTCTTTTTTCCCGAAGAAGTTAAGATTTTCAACCTGGTGGACGACCGAGCCGTCGAGAAACAGCGGGAAAGGGGGGCCGACGATGACATGTACCTCGTGGCCCAGTTTTACTAGTTCGTTGGCCAGGTAGGTCAGGTAAATTCCTTGCCCGCCGCAATAAGGGTTTCCCCGGTAACTCAGCAGACCGATCTTCACGATGATCTCCCCTCCCCAAAAGGGATATTCCATATCTCTAAGCGCCAAGCGTAAAAGTCAAAATGCCGCTTAATCTACTTTAGCAATATGCTCTATGCGCTCCGCTCTATGGGTCTTCATAAAAGTTCCTTGTAGGCCTGAACCGTTCGTTCGGCCACCGATCTCCAGGAAAATAGGCTCTCCACTCGCTCACGCCCGGCCCTTCCCATTTCTTCCCCTCCTGAACCGTCCTCCAGAATTTGCCGGATTGCATTGGCCAGCGCTTGAAAATCTCGCGTTGGAACGAGGATTCCGGCCCCATCCTCTCCCACGACCTCGGGCAGGGCACCGGAGCGAGTGGCCACGACCGGCGTCCCACAGGCCATGGATTCAGCGGCGGGGAGCCCAAAACCTTCGTACAAAGAAGGGACTACGGTCACTTGGGCGGAGGTATACTGTTCCCGCAGGTCCTCGGCGGGAATTTTCCCCGTGAAGGCCACCCGGCGAGTCAAACCCATCTTCTGTACCAGTCCCGGGGCATAGGCTTTGAAGGGGGCACCATGGTCCACGATCGCAAGAGTGACCTTTTCCGGAAGGTGGGTCATAGCCTGGAGGAGATAGAGGACTCCCTTTTTCGGGTCGTCCGTATTTCCCACAAAGAGGAGGCGGTTGGGAATCCTGGACTTCCCGTTCCCCGGCCGGAAAAAATCCGTGTCCAGTCCGTTAGCCACATTCCGAATTTTATCTCCCGGCACTCCGAAGGCGCGCTGGATCTCCAGAGCCGTCTCCTCCGAAGAGGTAAGCACCCGGTCACAATGCCGGATAACCCTTCGCTGCATGCCCACCGGGTAAAAGACGACCGTGTAATATTTCTCTTTGAAATTCCGGTCCCGTTCCAAACTATGCTGAAAGTCGATCGTCAAGGGATGATGAACCGTCGTGACCAGGGGACGCTGGAACTGTTTCAGCAGCAAAAGGCCGTACCCCAGGGACTGAACATCGTGAAAAACGTCGAAAGCCTGTCGGCGAAAGATTTTTTCTATGATCCGCAGGGCGCGAAGGCTGAAGATAAGCATCTCCGGGAAAAAGCCGAAGCGGGTAGCTGAAAATTCGAAAAAATTGAGAGGACGAAAAATTCTCCAAGGGGCCGCGGGAGGAATAAACTTTTTTCGCACGCCCCAGAGGTTCAGGCTCTCCACGGGGATGGTTTGAGCCCAGGGCATGGGCCAGGGCTCGGGAGGGCCAACCAGGATGGTCAAGGAATGTCCCATCCTGGCTAACTCTCGGGAAAGAAAATAGAGATAGACCCCCTGGCCGCCGCAATAGGGATTCCCGCGGTAAGAGAGGAGGCAAATTTTCATCTTTCGACTCTATTCATGACGATCTGAATCCTAATGGATTCGTCATTCCGGGCTTGACCCCGTATCAAGTACGGGGCAGGCTCCGGAATCCAGTGTTTTCCTGGATTCCCGCATTCGCGGGAATGAGCCTCTTCGAGGCGATGATGTCGGCGTGTAAAGTTCGCTGGAAAAATCTACTCGTCCAGCCTGTGATTCCGGTCCCGGCTTTTTCAGCGGGTTCTAAGCGGATTATTTCTCTGCCTTAGACGAAATGGAGGATGGCGGGTTTTCTCCGCTGCCAGACGAAGAAGGGGGGGAGGGCTCCGCTACCGGCGGGACGGTCTTGATGGTGAGGATCGTCCAGCCGATCCAGAAACCCATGGCCAAAATTCCCAGGAATCCTACCATCACGGGAATCGCCAACGCCCAGTAACTCTGGGCCGAAATTCCCCACAGGAAGATAACGGCCACAATAACGATGGCCGCACAGAGTAACCCACCCAAGAACCGCGAGCTATCCATCATTTATGAACTCCTTTCCATTCCCGGAAGATGGTTGCGTGGCCTTCCCACCACGATGAGCACATCGCCCCAATCCGGGTTCCAGTTGGCGATTTTATCCAAGCAGCGCAGAAGAATCAAAGCCATTGGTCGGGGGATTCTTTTTAACGCCTTCGACCATCTGGGAAATCCCCACAGGAGAGAAACGCCCCGGATGGATTCGATCCGTAAATATCTTCTGGCCAGAGCCAGGACCGTGGGATAATCGAACTTGTAAGTATGATCCTCAGGGGTCTCCCAAATATGAGGAGGCGAAATTCCCCGGCCCGAAATCCGTTTAACCAGCCCGTTCAAGTTCCGGCCCAGAAAACAGCTCAGACTTTCGAAGTTGGCTACCGAGATGACGACTTTTCCTTCCGGAGAAGCCACCCGGCACATTTCCGAGACGGCCTGATCCGGGTCGAAGAAATGATCGATGGCCCCCTTGCAAACGACCCGGTGGAAGGTTCGGCTGGCAAAAGGAAGATTTTCGCCAAAACTGCTCACTAACCAGACGACCCCATCGCAGCTTTTCAGGCCCTCTTTCGCCTTCCTCAGCATGACTCGAGAAGGTTCACAGCCAAAAAGGATGCCCCCTCGCCGCGCCAGGACAGCGGCATCGATCCCCCGGCCGCAACCGACATCCAGTACTCTATTAGAGGAGGCCGTCTCGGAGGCTTTCAAAGTTTCTTCCGTCATGCGCCGGAAGACGAATTCCGTATCCCGGGAAAGAACCGGGGGAAGGACATCCTCGTCGTCCCAATCCAGGTTGACCTTGGAGTTGCCTCCAACTTCAGCCATGGGGCACCTTCTCTGGAGAGGCTTCCGAGGGTTGAATCCTCGACCAGGCCAGGTCTACGATTCGGCCAACGAACTGGGGATAGGCAAGCCCGGCCGCTTTCGCCGACCGGGTCATCCCGGCATCCGGAGAAATATCCGGGTTGGCATTGACTTCGAGCACGTAGGGAATCTCATCCAGGCTCAGGCGAATGTCCACGCGAGCGTAGTCCCTGCATCCCAAGACCTGATAGGCCCGGAGCGAAGCTTTCTTCACTCGGTCTTCCACTTCCGGAGAAAGAGGGGCCGGACATAGAGGAACGGTGTGGGTAAACTCCTGGCTGGTCTCCACCCATTTGGCCTCATACCCGCAAATTCTAGGAATCCCCGGAGGCATGGTAGAGAAGTCAATCTCGGAGATGGGCAAGATCTGGAGTTCCTCGTTCCCCAGGATGGAGACATTCAACTCCCGGCCCTCAATGTATTCTTCCACCAGCGCCGGTTGACGATGGACCCAGTGAATTTTTTCCACCTGTTGAAAGAGGGATGACGGATCCCGAACCAGAGCGTCATTACTGATGCCCAAACTGGCGTCCTCCAGCAAAGGCTTGACGATTAAGGGAAACCGCAAACGGCCCATGGGGATATCCTCCCCGAAAGGCGCGACTTCATAAGGGGGCGTGGGAACTCCGTAATGAGAAAGAATGGATTTGGTCTTCCCCTTATCCTGAGAAAGGCCCAGGACCAGGGCCGAAGACCCGGTAAAAGGGATATTCAAAAGTTCCAGGAGGGCAGCGACGTGCATCTCCAACCGGGTCTGGCCACGGAATTCTTCGCAGAGGTTAAAGATCAAGTCTGCCCGGGAGGCAGAAATCTCCTCGATCCTGGGGGTTAGGTCTTCCTTCATCTCCAAATTTTTGACTCGGTGCCCAAGAGAAAGAAGGGCATCCCGTACCGCCTTCAGCCGGGACAGGACGGATTTAGGGCCGAATACGTCGGCCGACCCATCGGGGAGAAAGGGATGGGGAAGGCTGTAGAGGATGAGAAGCGACTTTTTTCTCATGGCGTCAGTCCAACCCGCTGGCAAGCGATCTCCAGGACTCGGTTGATGAGCCCGTCGTAAGTCATGCCGGCGGTGCGGGCCGCTTTGGGAAAGCAGGAGTTGGCATCGGGGTTGGGCAAAATTCCGGGGAGCGGGTTCAATTCAAGAATGTTCGGTTCACCTGACTCATCGAGGCGCACATCGATCCGGCACCAGTCGCGGACCCCTAAGACCGCGAAAGCATCCCGGCATACGGATTGAATCTTTTTTTTCAGCGAGGCCGACACCTTCGCCGGGCAAGAGAAGATTTCCAGGGGCTTTTCTACTGTGTCCCAGATCCATTTGGCCTCATAGGAGTAAATGGGGTTGATCGACCCGGGCAATTCTTCAAACTGGATCTCCACGATGGGCAATACCTGGGCCTCCTGGTCATTTCCAAGGAGAGCCACGGTGAATTCCCGCCCGGGGAGAAATTTTTCTACCAGGGCAGGTTGCTGGTACTCGGTCAGGATGCGGTTAATTTCGTCTTTCAACTGTTTCGAGTTGCGGACCAGAGAACTGTTCATGATCCCTTTGCTCGACCCTTCGCGGAGGGGTTTTACAATCAAAGGGAAGGAAGGAAAGTCCTGCCCTTTTTTTACTTCGTGGACAGCCCGAAAGGGCGGGGTGGGGATTCCATAGTACCGGAGCACGACCTTGGCCACGGCCTTGTCCAGACAGACTGCCAGGGTAAGGGGGTCGGAGCCGGTATAAGGAATGCGCAGCATTTCCAGCATGGCCGGGATTTGAGCTTCGCGGCTGCTGCCGTTTATTCCTTCCGCCATGTTGAAGACGATCTCCGGTCTGTGCTTCCTGAACTTCTCAAAAGCCTCCTCATCCCCCTCGACGGGAATGACTTCATGTTTGCTGGCTAGAGCGGAACGAACGGCCTCGATGGTTTCCTCGTCGTCCCATTCAGCGTAGAGATCCCGGGGAGTCGATTCGTCGGCCGCCTTCTTTAAGTTGAAGCAGAAGCCCACCCTCATCGTGTCTCAGCCTTTCTGAGTTTTTGACTAAAAGATGAAGACCGCTGCCGCCACCACGGTAGACCAGCCTGTCTTCACGATACTGGATTGGGTAATGTTGGTGGTCCGGACGATTTTATCACTGATGCGATAGAATTCTTTCTTCTCATCCCAGCTTTTGTCTTCGTCAAATTCCATTCCTAAAGTGGAGGATAACATGGCCGCAGCCAAGTCTTCGGCATAATCCCCGGCTTCCTTTTCCGTCTGCCCATAAGCATGATGCTCACTCAGATACCCGTAGAGATCCCGGTCCGAGGGAATGGCGCACCCAATGGAAGCGGCGATCAAACGGCGGGGTTCATTGGTGCTACATCGGGCCAGGACGCAGAAGGTGATCCCTCCGGGGACCAGTTCCTTCAGTCCCTGGGTGCGCGAGATGATCTTGCAGCGGGGAGGCAGAATGCTGGAGACATGGACGAGGTTGCATTTCTCAATTCCCGCATCCCGCAGAGCCAGCTCGAAAGAGCGGAGTTCTTCCTTGTGAACGCCGACCCCTTTGGTAAAGAAAAGTTTTCGGGGCACCAAAGCTTCCAATTTAGATGATCTCCTTAAAAGATGAAAAATGTTTTTCCCGGGAAAGGGGAAGGTGAAAAATCTCCCCGACAAATCGGTAGATTAATTTGGCCGCCAGAAAGTCGGGGGCGATCATCCCCGGAATGGGGGTCAATTCGACCACGTCGAACCCTACCACGGTTTTCTTCTGGGCCACCCGGCGCAAGAGGCCGGTGAGCACTCTCCAGTCCAAACCTCCGGGCTCCGGGGTTCCCACCGAGGGCATGATGGCCGGGTCGAGAACATCCAGGTCGATCGTCACGTACACCTGCGGGGAAAGAGCCTGGCACACCTCTTCTTCCCATTGAGGCAGTTCCGCCAGGCGATGCCAGAAAAAAGTCTTTACCCTTCCTTCTTTTATAAAAAGATTTTCTTCCCGGGTTAGGCTCCGAATCCCTACCTGGACCAGCGCGCCGAGTTCCGCCAGGCGGCGCCCCACGCAGGCATGGCTGAAGGGGGTTCCTTCATATGAGTCGCGCAAGTCAGCATGGGCGTCGAGTTGGAGAAAAGAGAGCTGGGGGTATTTTTTCTCCAACGTTCTCGCCGCTCCCAGGGTGATGGTGTGCTCTCCCCCCAGGAGGACGGGGAATTTATTCGCCTGAACCACGGTCCCGACTACACTTTCAATCTCCCGGATCATCTCTTGCGGTCCGGAGGCCACCGCTTCCAGGGGATCAAGGGTATGAAACCCCACCTGAAAAGTTTCCCCTTCCATTTCTTCGTCAAAAAGTTCCATGTGCGTGGAAGCCTCTAAGATGGCCGTGGGCCCGCGGCGTGAACCAGGAAGATAAGTGCTAGTCAGGTCGTAGGGGACGGGCAAAAAAACCAATCGGGAATTCTCCCAGAGAGACTGATCGCGAGGAAGCCCGCCGAAGTTAAAGGGAATGGTTGAAACTTTACCGGTCATCTCTTTGGGTTTTCCTCCTCTTCAGGAGAATTTTTCTTTTTCCGGGCGCAGGCCAAAGTTCTTCCATTCCGTGGAGAGGTTCAAACCCGTTGTTGGAGGTCTTAATTTTCGCGGGCTGAACCGGATGAAGGAGATGGGGATGCTGCCCCATTCTTTTCTGTCTCCCGGAGGGAATCTTTTTCGAATCTAATAAATACTTAAAAAAAAATTTTTCGTCAAGGAATTTCAATTGAAATAGGGAATGAATTTTCACCAAATTTTCTCCTCCTGCATCTAACTTGGAACTCCGGACTGGTCAGGGATCAGACATTTTCTTGGCCTTGACTTTGGAAATAGAACTTGCTAATTTTCCCTGGAGGTCAAATTTGTCCCCAAAAGAGGAAAGAGATGATATCCAGATACACCCGACAGAAAATGGCCGCAGTATGGGAGTCGGAGAATCGCTTTCGCAAGTGGCTGCAGATCGAGATCTATGCGTGCGAGGCGATGGCGCGCCTGGGGCTGGTTCCATCAGCCGCTCTGAAGGAAATCAAGAAGAAGGCCGGCTTTGAGGTGGCCCGGGTCGAGGAAGTCGAAAAAGTGGTCAAGCACGATGTCATTGCCTTTTTGACCACGGTGAGTGAACGGGTGGGCCCTGCCGCCCGCTATCTCCACTGGGGTTTAACCTCTTCGGATATTCTGGACACCTCTCTGGGCATGCAGCTGGTCGAAGCTGCCGGGATCCTGGAAGGTGACCTGGAGGCTTTCCTCAGGGTCTTGAAGCGCCGAGCTTTTGAACACCGGAAGACTCCGATAATCGGCCGGACCCATGGGATGCACGCCGAGCCCACCACTTTTGGCCTTAAGCTGGCCCTGTGGTACGCGGAGATGGACCGGAACCTGGAACGATTGGGTCGGGCCAAAGAAAGAGTTGGCTTTGGAAAAATCTCCGGCGCGGTGGGGACCTTTGTCCATCTCTCGCCCGCAGTGGAAGCGTACGTATGCCGGAAATGTGGCCTCCAGCCGGCGCCCATCAGCAACCAGGTCATCCAGCGCGACCGCCATGCCGAATTTTTCACCACCCTGGCTTTGATTGCCACTTCCGTCGAGAAGATCGCCGTCGAAATTCGTCACCTCCAAAGGACCGAGGTGTCCGAAGCGGAGGAACCTTTCACCGAAGGGCAGAAGGGATCTTCGGCCATGCCCCACAAGAGGAATCCCATCGGGTCGGAGAACCTTTGCGGCCTTGCCCGGCTGATGAGAGGGAATGCTTTGGCTTCCCTGGAGGACGTGGCCCTCTGGCACGAAAGGGATATCAGCCATTCCTCGGTGGAGCGCGTGATCGCCCCTGACAGTACCATTCTTCTCGATTATATGCTCGACCGGATCACGAGACTGATAGACCAACTGGTGGTCTACCCCCAGAACATGAAAACCAACCTGGAAAAAACCCGGGGAATGATCTTCTCCGAAGGGGTCCTGCTGAAACTGATTCAAAAAGGCTCGAGCCGCGAAGAAGCCTATGCCCTGGTGCAGAAAGCCGCCTTTCGATCGCTCAAGGGGAAGAAAGATTTCCAGACAATCCTTCTGAAAGACCCGACGATCCTCAGATATTTGAAGCCCGGGGAGATTCAAGAATGCTTTGATCTTTCCCGTGCGTTGAAGCATGTAGATACGATCTTTAAGCGGGTGTTCAAAAAAAGCAGGCGCGAGGAATGAGGTTCGAGCAACGAAACAAAAAACATATAACCTACCGACAATGGCCTGTTATCTTTATGCTCGATCCTCGGGCCTTGATGCTCGGGCCACGATCCTCGTACCTTTTGGGGGAGGAACTATGGACTTGCGGGAAAAGCTCTTCAACCTTCTGAAGGAGAAGGCTTATCGAAAAGGAAAATTCATACTGACCTCGGGCAAGGAGAGCGACTTTTACATCGACTGCCGGCCGGTCACTTTGCACCCCGAAGGGGCTTACCTGGTGGGGAAACTGCTCTTTGAACGGTTGCGGAGTTCCCCGGGAAAAATTCAAGGAGTGGGGGGGATGACCCTGGGAGCAGACCCGATCGCTACGGCTGTGTCGCTGATCAGTTATATGGAGGGGAACCCGATCCATGCGTTTCTCATTCGCAAGGAAGCCAAGAAACACGGCCGGGGGCTCTGGATTGAGGGGATTCAAAACCTCCCCGAGGGAACGGAAGTAGCCATCGTAGAAGATGTAGTCACCACAGGGGGGAGTACCATCAAGGCAATCGAAAGGGCCAAGGAGGAAGGGCTAAAAGTAGCCAGGGTTCTGGCCATCGTGGACCGTGACGAAGGAGGGAGAGAAAATCTGAAAAATTATGGGTATGAACTGGAGTCCCTCTTTAACCGGCATGATTTTTTAAAAAGTTGAGTTTTTCTTCCCGCAGACACCTCTCTCTTGACTGCCTAACATCTGTTTTTTTATTCCTCAATCCGCATTCCTCAATCCGCGATTTATTTTGAAGGGCGGCATCTCTTGCTTGACTCTTGGGGGAAATTGGGATATTTTAAAGAAAATTTTGGCTATGAACCCCAAAATTTGATTAAATTTTTTTGAGGCCCGGCTTCTTTCTGATTCGAGGGTCGGAGGGGAGTTTCGGGGGCCGAAAATTAATGGGATCGAGTGTGCCGTGGAGGAATCAAAGGAGCTTTTTTTACAGCGGAAGAAGAAATTTGAAGAATTAAAAACAGAAGGGTTTTCACCTTACCCGAATACTTTTCGAGCCAGCCATTCCATCGGAGAGATCCTTACCCAGTACGGAAGCCGGAGTGAAGAGGGTTTAAAGGCCCTGGAAGAGAGGTTTGCCCTGACCGGCCGCCTGATGCGCCTGAGCAATTTCGGGAAGGCGGCCTTCGGTCATCTCCAGGACCGCGCCGGAAGAATCCAGGGGTATTTTCGCCGTGATTACATGGACCCGAGGAGTTTCCAAGTATTTTCCCGCCTGGATATTGGCGACATCATCGGGGTACGGGGAAAACTTTTCCGCACCCGGACTGGCGAACTTACCCTGATGGTGGAGGAACTGGAGCTGCTGGCTAAATCCTTGCGGCCTCTCCCCGAAAAGTGGCATGGTTTGACCGACCAGGAGACCCGGTACCGCCAGCGTTATCTGGACCTCTTAATCAACCCCCATTCCCGGGAAATCTTCATCACCCGAAGCCGGGCCGTTGATTTCCTCAGAAGATTCTTGACCCAGCGGGGTTTCCTGGAAGTGGAGACCCCCATGATGCAGCCCATCCCGGGCGGAGCTACGGCCCGACCCTTCAAGACCCATCATAATACCCTGGACCTGGACCTATACCTGCGGGTGGCTCCGGAACTGTACCTCAAGCGCCTCCTGGTGGGAGGTTTTGAACGGGTATTCGAGATTAACCGCAACTTCCGGAATGAAGGAATCTCCACCCAGCACAACCCGGAATTTACCATGCTGGAATTCTACCAAGCCTATGCTACTTATAATGACCTGATGGAACTAACCGAAACCATGATCTCCACCCTGGTTCAGGAGCTCAAAGGACAGATGTCCCTGGACTATCAGGGGACCCGGATTGATTTCGCCCCTCCCTGGAAACGGATTACCCTGCGGGAGGGATTGCGGGCCTACGGGGAATTGAAGGAAGGAGATTTAGAAGACCCCGGAAAAGTCTATGCCTGCGGGAAAAGGCTGGGGATGGACCTGAAAGGCGACGAAACCCTGGGCCGGGTTATGGTTGACCTCTTTGAAAAAGTCACCGAGCCCAACTTAATCCAACCCACCTTCGTCACCCAATATCCCATCGAAGACTCCCCCCTGGCCCGAAAGAATGACCAGAACCCGACCGTGGTGGACCGGTTCGAACTCTACATCTTCGGCCGGGAGATTGCGAATGCTTTCTCCGAGCTCAATGACCCGCAGGACCAGAGGGCCCGGTTTCTGGAACAAGCCAAGGCCAAGGCGGGGGACGAGGAAAGCACCGGATTGGTGGATGAGGATTACGTCCGGGCTCTGGAGTACGGAATGCCGCCGGCTGCTGGAGAGGGGATCGGAGTGGATCGCTTAGTCATGCTCTTGACCGACTCTCCTTCGATCCGGGACGTCATTCTCTTTCCCCAGATGCGCCCCGAGAAGGAAAAAGCTCATAGCTGATAGCTCATAGCGGGTGGCTGAATGCCGGCCGCTGACGGAAAAAGCTGATGGTTACATGCTAAATGGCTCATTGTTGACTGCTGCCTATGCGTTATGAACTCTTCATCAGTCTTCGATACCTGAAGGCCAAGCGGAAGCAGATCTTCATCTCGGTGATCACCTTCCTTTCCATGGCCGGGGTCGGTCTGGGAGTGATGGCCCTGGTGGTGGTTTTATCGGTCATGGGAGGGTTCGAGGACGATTTAAAGAATAAAATTCTGGGCACCAATGCCCATTTAGTCATCCAACAGCACGGAGGTTCCATACGGGATTACCCGGAGGTCATTCAAAAGGTCAAAGGGGTCAGCGGGGTTGTAGCCGCCACCCCCTTTATCTTCACCCAGGCGATGATCACCTCGGAGAACAACGTATATGGAATCGTCCTTCGGGGAATCGACCCCGACACGGCGGGAGGAGTCATCAACGTTGAGACCACGGTTAAAAAAGGTTCCCTGGCCAGCCTGAAGGAAAGAGAGGCCCCATCCAGCCAGCCGGGGATTCTTCTGGGAAAAGAGCTGGCCCAGAACCTGGGAATTATTCTGAACGACACGGTCGTCGTCGTTTCCCCAAGCGGCGCCCTGGCAGCGGTGGGTATGGGGGGGTTGGGCCCGCCGATGAAAAAGTTCCGGGTCACCGGCATCTTCGATACGGGGATGTACGAATATGATACTTCTCTGGCCTACATCTCCTTAAAAGACGCCCAAAAATTCCTGGGGATGGATGACACGGTCTCCGGTGTGGAAGTGAAAGTTCAAGACATCTATAACGTAAAAGAAGTGGCCCGCAGAATCCAGAAAGAATTGGGGTTCCCTTTCTGGACCAGGGACTGGATGCAGATGAACCGGAGCCTTTTCGCGGCCTTGAAACTGGAGCGAACGGTTATGTTCATCATCCTCGTCCTCATCGTCCTGGTGGCCGCCTTCGGAATCGTGAGCACCCTGATCATGGTCGTGATGGAGAAGAACAAGGATATCGCCATCCTCAAGTCCATGGGAGCAACGGCCCAATCCATCATGAGGATCTTCATCCTGGAAGGCCTCATCATCGGGGTTGTAGGAACGGTCCTGGGACTCATCGGGGGATACGCCATCTGCCGAATCCTGGCCGAATACCAGTTTATCTCTCTCCCCAGAGACGTGTATTATATCTCCCACCTCCCGGTAAAGATGAGTGGGGTTGATTTTTTCCTGATCGCTCTCGCGGCGATGGGAATCAGCTTTTTAGCTACCCTTTACCCTTCCTGGCAGGCCTCCAGGCTCGACCCGGCAGAGGCCCTGCGCTATGAGTAAGCAAAGGAAGGACAGGACGGATAATCCCAGGGGTCCGGCGGGTTTTTCCCATCCAAGAAGAGTTGCGGGGCCGGATTTTTGAGCGAAAGACTTTCCGGGGGAAGCCCTCAAGGGCTCCCCTCAGGCATCACTTGAGGATAAATTTCAAATGCTGGGAGTACTCCGGAACAGCCCCGCAAAGGAGAAGATGATCTGATTCCATCTGGCGAGGCGGGGACGGCCCCCCTTTATCAAACGCAACATCTGAAAAAGTCTTTTATCTTTGGGGGCAGCGGCAAAGTTATCGAAGTCCTGAAAGGGATCGACCTAACCATCCTTCCGGGGGAGATGCTGGCCATCGAAGGGGTGTCCGGGGCTGGTAAGAGTACCCTCCTCCACATTCTGGGGGCTCTAGACCGGCCTTCGGAGGGGAAAGTGTTTTTTCAGGGGCAGGATCTTTTCGGCCGCACCAACGGAGAGTTAGCCGAGATGCGCAACCGGCACATCGGCTTTGTCTTCCAGTTCCATCACCTCCTGCCCGAATTCAGCGCCCTGGAAAATACCATGATGCCCGGGCTCATCCGGCGGATGAACCAGGGCCAAGCGGAGAAAGAAGCGGAAAAGATATTGACTCAACTGGGGCTTGGGGAGCGGCTGCAGCATAAACCGGGGGAACTTTCCGGCGGAGAGCAGCAAAGAGTGGCACTGGCCAGGGCGTTGATGCTAAGCCCGCGGGTTATTCTAGCCGATGAACCCACGGGGAATCTGGACACCCAGACCGGGGAAGAGGTCCATAACCTGCTGGTGAAAATCAACCGGGAACAGAAGATTACCATTGTCATCGTTACCCACAATCCCCTCCTGGCCGGAAAATTGACCCGAAGAATTCGCCTGGTAGACGGCAGATTGCAGGAAAAGAGCTGATCCCTCCGCTAGGACTGAGTTCCACGGGAAGGGGAGAAAAGGTGGATCTCCCACCCATCCAGGTAAGAGAATTGGAAATCGTGGCCCGCGGGCCAAGGGGAAAAACCATTGTCCATGAGCAAGCGATTTCTTTCCAGCCTTTTTTTCTGTATCTTGCTGTTTTCGGCAGGGAAGGCCCAGGCGCAGGAGATCGTAAAAGTCGGAGTTCTTCCCTTCCGGATATACTCTGCAGATCTGGAGAGGCAGCGGACCTGGCCGAGCCAGGCGGCGAAACTTCTCTCCGCAGAACTGGGAAAGGATGAACGGATCCTCCTGATTGAAGAAGAATCGATCCAGACGGCCATGGAACGGGTAGGGAAAGTCGAAAAGGACGAGCAACTGGCCCGGGAGGTCGGGCGAGGGGTGGGTGCCGACTACATGATTGTAGGGTCCATTACCCAGATCAACGGGTCCATCAGCCTGGATATCCGCATCCTGGACGTTTACGTGGAGGGAGTATTGGCCTCGGTCTTTGCAGTGGGTAAATCTCCGGGGGATCTGGAATCCATCGTTCGACAGGCCGGGCGGGAAACGAACATAAAACTCTTAAAGAAGGAGTTAATCGCCAAGGTCCTGGTGGAGGGAAACCGGACCATCGAGGAGAGCGCCATCCGGGCTCAAATCAAAACCAAAGAGGGAGATCTCTATTCGCCCTCAGCCATCCGGGAGGACCTGAAGTCTATCTATCAGATGGGTTTCTTCCAGGATGTACGGGTAGAGATGCGGGATTGGGATCGGAAAAAGGCCGTGGCTTTTGTATTAGAGGAGAAGCCCATCGTCAAGGAAGTCAAATTTTCCGGGAATAAAGAGATTAAGACCAGCGAACTCCTGGAGGCCATCGAACTAAAGCCCCGGACGGCCCTGAATTTAAACGCCATCCAGGAGAGTGTGGGCAAGATCCTCAAGAAGTACCGGGAAGAGGCTTACTTTGCCGCTGAAGTGCAGTATGATCTGGAAACTCCCAGAAAAGGGGATGTCATTGTCCATTTCAAGATCAAGGAGAATAAGAAGATCCGGATCAAAAAGATCGGCTTTTCGGGCAACCTTTACTTCAGCGATGAAACTTTAAAAAAAGTTCTGCCCGAAACCAAGGAGAAAAATATCCTTTCCTGGGCCACCAAGGCCGGGACTTACAAAGAGGATACCCTGGAGAGAGACTTAGACAATGTCATCGCCTTCTATCTTACGAAGGGGTTCCTCGAGGTTAAAATTGGCAAGCCCCGGCTCACCACCGATCGGGAAGGGATTACCATTAACATCCCGGTAGAAGAGGGACGCCAATTTAAAGTAGGTCGAGTCGACGTTCAGGGAGATCTGATTGCCCCCAAGGAAGAGTTGTTTAAGCTGGTCCGGGTTTATGTGGGGGAGATCTTTAACCGGGAAAACGTGCGGCAGACGATCTCCAACCTGACCGACCGCTATGCGGACCAGGGGTATGCCCTTGTGGATGTAACCCCTCAAACCATCCCTCACCCCGATACGTCGCTGGTGGATCTGATCCTGGACATCCGCCAGGGCAGCAAAGTCTATTTCGAACGGATTAACATCCTGGGAAATATCAAGACCCGGGATCGGGTGATCCGC
>Ga0187854_10002482_pt1 | contig 15763 bp, 15 predicted proteins | sample June2016WEW_6_15_FD_132445 | JGI IMG/M metagenome (GOLD analysis project Ga0187854, IMG submission 132445) | Peatland microbial communities from SPRUCE experiment site at the Marcell Experimental Forest, Minnesota, USA - June2016WEW_6_150 | ecosystem: Environmental > Terrestrial > Soil >...
CTCATCGAGGGGGCGCTGAGCCCCAATGATAGTGCAGGTCTGAGGGGGGAGGCTCGGTGAGCTTTGCTCATCGAGGGGGCGCTGAGCCCCAATGATAGTGCAGTTCTGAGGGGGGAGGCTCGGTGAGCTTTGCTCATCGAGGGGGCGCTGAGCCCCAATGGTAGTGCAGCCCTTCGCGGTGATCTCCGCAACCCTGAGATGCAGCCTCTGCCGCGCCATCTGGGACGCCACGAACCGCCGCCATATCAGCTCATAAAGGGCGAACAAGTCCTTATCGAGATGGGCTTTCAGTTTCTCGGGTGTAAGTTTCACGTTCGTCGGCCTGATCCCCTCATGGGCGTCCTGGGCCGTCTTGCTGTTGCTGAAAATATTCGGCTTTCCCGGGACATAGGCCGCCCCGAATGCTGCGTCGATGAGCTTTCTCGCCTCACCCATCGCCTCATTCGAGATGCGCACCGAATCGGTTCTCATGTAGGTAATGAGACCTGTCGTGGTATTCTTGCCGATCTCCACACCCTCAAAGAGTTTTTGGGCCACGAGCATGGTCTTTTTTGGAGAGAACTTGAGCCTGCTCGACGCATCCTGCTGGAGGGTGCTCGTTTTGAAGGGCGGATAGGGGCTCGCAAACCGCTCCTTCTCCTCGACCCCGGCGACGATGAACGGCGTGCCTTTCAGGGAAGACCTGATCTTTTCCGCCTCCTCTTTTGTTCGTATGCGCGCCTTTGCACCGTCAACCTTTTCGAGCTTGGCTTTTATCTTCTCCCCGCTTGAAAGTGTCAGCTCGGCCTCGATATTCCAGTACTCTTCCTTGACAAAAGCCTCTATCTCATCTTCCCTCTCACAGACGAGCTTAAGGGCGACCGACTGCACCCTCCCGGCCGAAAGCCCATACTTTACCCTTTCCCACAATAGCGGGCTTATCTCGTAGCCGACAAGCCGGTCGAGTATGCGCCTCGCCTTCTGCGCGTCATACTTCGACTCGTCAAGGTTCTGCGGCGACGCCATCGCCTCCAGCACCGCCTTCTTGGTAATCTCGTTGAACAACACCCTTTTTACGGGGGTGTTGCGGCCGATCACCTCCGCCACGTGGAACGCGATGGCCTCACCCTCCCTGTCAGGGTCCGAGCCTATATAAATGTTGTCCGCCTCCTTGCTCGCCTTCTTGATCTCGGCCACGATCCGCGCCTTGCTTTTCATGACCGCAAATTGCGGCGTGAAGCCGTGATTCACGTCCACACCCATCGTGCTCTTGGGCAGGTCCTTGATGTGGCCGTAGGTGGCCCTGATTATATAATCTTTCCCCAGGAATTTGGAGAGAGTCTTCATTTTCGTCGGTGACTCAACGACAAGCAGCGATTTCGTCATTACACCTTCCTCACGTAGAATCCTCCGGGTACAGGTCTCACTATATCCTTCATTTCGAGCCTGGTAAGGACCGCCATTACCTTCCGCGCCTCAAACCCGCTCTTCTCGATCAGCTCGTCCACGTGCAGCCTCTCGGAACCCAATAGTGTGTAAATATAATCCTCATCGCCATCCATATCAATAGCCGATTTCGTCCGGAGCTCTATACGGGGGAAACAACAGGTCAGGATATCGTTGACATCCTCCACCAGAAGCGCCCCCTGTTTGATGAGGCTGTTCCCGCCTTTATATGCCTCATCGAAGACCCTGCCGGGTATGGCCATTACCTCCCGCCCATAATCGAGCGCCAGCCGGGCCGTGATGAGAGAGCCGCTTTTTTGAGATGCCTCCACCACGAGCACGCCCTTGGAGAGGCCGGCTATGATCCTGTTCCGCGCGGGAAAATGGCCCAACCACGGTGTTTCTCCAACTCTGTATTCGGTGAGCAGGGCGCCTTCTTGCGCGATGCCCTTAAAGAGCGACCAGTTCTCCGCGGGATAACACCTGTCGATGCCGCATCCCAGCACAGCCACCGTCCCGCCCTTCCCGTGGAGCGCCCCTTTGTGGGCTGCCGCGTCTATCCCCCTCGCGAGACCGCTGACGATAGTGATCCCTGCCGAGGACAATGCATCGGCGATACGCTCGGCGAGAAGCATCCCCTCGAAGCTTGCCTTCCTCGCCCCCACCACGGCGAAGGCCTCATGCGGAAGCGGGAGAGGCCCCTTCTTGTACAACACAAGAGGCGCGTCGGGTATCTCTCTGAGGAACGGCGGGTACGCGCTGTCCCTTATGGTGAGGACGGCAGCGCCCATGTGGGAAAGCCGCGCCAGGTCCTCGTCAATCGTCTCGAATGCGCGAAAGTCGCGTATCGCCTTGTCATCGGCGGCATTTTCAGCCTTTTCCCTCCCCTCGAAGAGGGCGGCGATGCTTTCGTGGTCCTCGACCAGCCTTTTCTTGCGCACGTGACCGATCTTGTCGACTCGTGAAAGCGCCAGAAGGGCCGTCAGTTCTTCCATGGCGAGTGAACGGGAGAGCAGCCCGGGGCTTAGAGCCGCGTGGGTCTCTACTCTTTCCCGCTATCCCCTTTTTCGTCGTGTGTGAAACGCCTTATATAGAATTGACCCATCCGGTAGAACTCCCTTCCCATCAGGGTCCTGGAGAGGTCATCGCTCCACCATTTGTCCGCCTTGAAATACGACACGCTCACCGGTTTGACCAGAACGAGCATAGAATCGTCCGCCTTTGCCGGGCCGTAGAGCAGTTGGTATCTCTTCGAGGCATAGCCGGGCACGACGAGGACGATCTTTTTGATCCCCTGTTTCAAAAGCTCCGCTCGGGCAGCCTGCGCCTTTGCCGCGTCATCCCCTTCGACGGTCAGCGCGTGCACCGCACCCTCTTTTATGCCCCTCTCCCTGGCCATCCTCCCCACAATATCCTTCATGCTGAAACCGAACAGACGGTCGTCTTCCACCCATATGGCCTTGCCATTGCCCGCCCAGTATTCCCTGAAGGCATCGATGTACAGTTCCCCGTTCTTGTCTTCCTGGATGCGCGGGACAAAAATGGCGTCACAAGGGACTACCTTGTCCTCGTGACGAAAACGGCCCGCCATGATCTTCAGTGAAAACGGATGGACCAGGACACCGGCGAGAATCATGCAGGCAATGAGCAGAAAGACCACGCACCCGCAACCCGCCTTTCCCTTTCCGGCTTTACCCATCACTCCTCCTGTATCACCATTGTTCCCGCGATGACATCGTGAAGCGCCCGGCCTCCGGACAGCAATGCCATACAGAAGCCCAGGAACAAGGGAAGGGCCGATAACCAATATGCCAGAGCCCTTACCAGAGACCTCGTCACACCGAGAGGCGCGTTATCTCTCCTCCCCACGACCCTGAGCCTGAAAATACACTTTCCAAAAGTGTTCTCACCAGCCGCGGTGAGATACGTAAAATAGAACAGAAAAAGAAAAATTTCAAAGAAAAAGAAGATGGGGACGAAGGCCCGCAGGGTCGAAAGCAGTTCGTAGAAAGAGGCCCGGCCCACGCCAATGCCCATCACGGCGCCACTCAACCCCGACGCGAAGAGGAGCACGGAGACAGACAGGACAAAGGAGAGGTCCACGAGGAAAGCCAGAAATCTTGCGAACAGGGACGCCCTTTTCATCGCATATTGAATTCGTAAAAGATTACCGACAGGATGACGAGCGGCGTCGTCTCGGTCCTCAGTATGTTTTCACCGAGCGTACAGGGGACAAAGCCGTTATCCGTAAACCATTTGACCTCCTCCTCTTCTATCCCGCCCTCCGGTCCGACAGCGACGCAGACCGCTCCGTTCTTCTGTGCAACCAGCACATCCTTCATGGTCGTGCTCTTCTCGCGCTCATACATAAGCCACCGGTTCTCGAGGCGATCGATATAGGGAAGCACACCGCGAAGCGGGGTCGGTGGAGCCATCTCGGGGACCGAGAACCTGCCTGACTGCCGGGATGCCTCGATCATGATCCGTTTCCATCGCTCGCACTTCTCCGCTTCCCCGTCCTGGAACCTGACGATGGTCCTCCTGAAAATGGTGGGCAGGATCCGATCGACGCCCAGCTCAGTGGCCTTCTCCACCAGCCAATCCATCCTCGGGCCCTTTATCGGGCTGACCAGGAGGGTAACTTTCGTCTTCTTTTCCTCGGGATGGGGTACCGCATCCATGATGTGCAGGTACAATTCCTTGCCTTTGATCGCATAGATCATACAACGATACAAGTACCCTTTGCCGTCCATCACGTCAACCCGGTCGTTCACCACTTTTCTCAGCACCTGAAGAATATATTTGCAGCTCGGTCCCGTGACGAGGACCATCCCATTCTTCATTTTCAGCTTGTCGACAAAAATCCTTCTCACTTCCATGGGTCACCTTTCCGGGATTTTATAAAAACGTGATTCATAAAGCCTGTGGAATTGAGTCCATTTCTCATCTTCCATGCCGGCATCCATATGCTCCTTTACACCCATGACTTTTGCGTCCAGGTTGTCGATATAGTGTACCACCAGTGCTTCCGTGCACATGGGCTTCTTCGGCGAGCCCCATTCCGCCGCGCCGTGGTGGCTCAGAATGATGTGTTTCAGTACATCGGCCAGATAGGCGGGAAAGCCCTCTATTGGCGATACGAGCCTGTCCAGTATCATGATCCCCAGCGTGATATGTCCGAGAAGCCTCCCCTGATCCGAATAACCGAACCCGCCTGCCTTGAAGGTGATCTCGTCGATCTTGCCGATATCATGGAGGAGGCTGCCCGCCGTGACGATGTCCTGGTCCCCTCCAGTAAAGGCAACCGCATGCCTTCCCATCTCGGCTACCGCAACGGAATGCTCGAGGAGACCGCCGATAGAAACGTGGTGGACCCCTACGGACGCGGGTAAGAGAAAGAAGCGGTCGAGCACCTCCTCCCTCTTTTTCAGTTCGTCAAAAAGACGCGTGAGATGGACGTCGGCTATCCCGCCTGTTATCCTGAAAAAGGCCTCTTTCAACCGCTCGGTCCCCGAGCCCGTCTCCGGATAGAACTCACTGACTTCTTTGGCCGACAGCGCGCGCGCCTCTTTCCGAATATCGGTCACGTTCAACTGCAGTTGTTCCTGATAGCTCCTCGCCTTGGCTTCGACATACACGACGTCGTTCCGGTCGAAGCCGGCCGACAGCTCATCGACCCTGTCCCAGATCCTCGCCTCTATCGACCCGGTCTTGTCCTTCAGCCTGACACTCGCGTACCGCGTATTGTTCCTGCTGGAATATATCCCTTTCTTCACCACGAGAAAGAAATCCTTCACGTCGGCATCCTTCGTTATGTCGCTGACAAAGAGCCGCTTCACGCCTGACACCTCCAACATGACGATCCTCCTTATCCGGCCTTTCCTCGCCTTCCTTCCGACTGATGACCCGTCACTGATGACTTGTTGCCTATGCTTCCCGATCCCCCCGGACTTTTCTCGCTTTCTCCAGGAATTCCCTGAGCTTCGTCTCGTATCCCCTGCCTTTCGGCTCGTAGTACCTTCTGCCTTTCAAGCCTTCAGGGAGATATGCCTGGCCGACAAGGGCGTCGTCATAATCGTGGGGGTAAAGATAGTTATCGCCGTAGCCGAGCGCTTTCATAAGTCCGGTAGGGGCATTGCGGATATGCAGGGGGACCGGATATTCCGGGAGGTTTCGCACGTCGGCGACCGCATCGTTGTAGGCGGTATAGACGGCGTTGCTCTTTTCGGCGGCCGAAAGATAGACGCAGACCTGGGCCAGAGCCAGATAGCCTTCCGGAGCGCCGAGAAAGTGGAATGCCTGCATGCCCGCGATGGCTATCGACAGGGCCCCGGGATCCGCGTTCCCCACGTCCTCGGACGCAAAGCGGGCCATACGCCTCGCAATATAAAGCGGGTCTTCACCTGCCTCTATCATTCTCGCAAGCCAGTAGAGGGCCGCATCGGGATCGGAGCCCCTCATGCTCTTATGGAACGCGCTTATGAGGTCGTAATGCATCTCCCCTTTCTTGTCATAGACGAGCACCCTCTTCTGATAGGCCTCCTGCACCGTCTCGTGATCGATTACCGGCTTCAGTCCGTTTCGCCTGGCCGCCATTGCGTGGGAGATCTCCAGCAGGTTGAGCGCCTTGCGCGCGTCGCCGGTGACGAGGGAAGCGATCTCTCGAAGGGCATCCCCCTGAACCCGCGTTGCGGGCGCATTAAGCTCGCTATCCTGCTGCAGCGCCCGCTCCAGTATAAGGAGGACCTCCTCCTCGGTGAGGGGAGAGAGGGTGAGGACTTTCATTCTGGAAAGGAGGGGCGCGATGATCTCGAAGGAAGGGTTCTCGGTTGTCGCCCCGATCAGAATGATATCTCCCCCTTCCACGTGAGGAAGGAACGTATCCTGCTGGAGCTTGTTAAACCGGTGGAATTCGTCGATGAAAAGGATCGTCTTCCGGAGTTTCGATTTCTGGATGATCTCTTTCACTTCCTTTATACCGATATTGACCGCACTCAGGGAGACGAAAGGGAGGTCGAGGTACTTTCCCATGAGCCATCCCAGGCTCGTCTTCCCCACGCCCGATGGGCCCCAGAGGATCATGGAAGGTATCTCTTTCTTATCGAGAAGGATCTTCAGGAACTTGCCTTCACCCAGAAGGTGCTCCTGGCCCACAAACTCTTCGAGCCTCCGAGGGCGCATCCTGTCGGCAAGGGGCTTCCTTGCCTTTTTGCCCAGGGTATCGCTCTTGAAGAGTTCCATGGTGGTATAACTATAGCAGCTTGTGCCGCCGTGTCAACAAGTGGCAGTGAAAGGGGACGGATGGCGGCCGGGTTAATTTCGCGCCATGCACCTGTATCTCGGGGTCGCGCGATCCTCACATACAGCACAGTATGCTCCGGTCGGCGGCCCCTCGATTTCGGCGCCTTGCATCGAAATTTCCTCCGGCCGGGAAACGACCTTGCTCAGTTCGCAAGTCGTGAATTCGCTCGGCGTTTTATGGATTCGACATCCCCGCTGAAATGCTGTAATGCCGGTCTCGGCGAGAGCCCGTTACACTTTACGTCACACAAATAAATGTGTATTCTGTGAGATGACAGGAGGTGTACAATGGCGACAAATCTGGCTATCGATGATGCGTTGATTTCCGAGGCCCAGAAGGCGGGGAAGTTCAAAACAAAAAAGGAAACCGTCACTACGGCGCTCAAGGAGTTTATTCAGCGGCGCAAGCAGGAAGAGATCGTGGACCTCTTCAATACCCTGGAGTATGATCCCGGCTATGACTACAAAGAGCTGAGAAAGCGATCATGAAGGTGCTTGTCGATACTCCCGTCTGGTCCCTGGCATTACGAAAACAATCGAAGACCGAGGCCGACGAGCGAGCGGTAAAGGAACTTACCGAACTGGTGCGTGAGTCGCGGGTGGTCATGATAGGGCCGATTCGTCAGGAGATTCTGTCAGGGATTTCGGATGAGGGGAAATTTGAAACACTGCGGCAGAAACTGCGGGCTTTCGATGACGAGGTGCTGACGACCGAGCACTTTGAGCTGGCCGCTTCACTCTCCAATCGGTGCAGGAGACAAGGGATACAGGGATCACATACGGATTTCCTGTTGTGCGCGGTAAGTGTGAAAGGCAATCACCCCATATTCACGTTGGACAAAGATTTTGACCGTTATCGGGGATACGTCGGCATAGAGCTATATCAGGAAAGAAATGGAGCTGAATAGCGGCCGGCCGGCGGGGCGGCCGGGTTAATTTCGCGCCATGTACCTGTATCTCGGGGTCGCGCGATCCTCACATACAGCGCAGTATGCTGCGGTCCGGACGCCGCCCCGGCTTCGCGTTATCCATCAAAAATCCCCTCGGCCGGAAAAGGTCCTTACTCAGTGTGGCTGTGAAACGCATCCGGCCTGGTAGGCGGAAAATTGGATACTAATTCTCTTGATTATCCGCTCAATAATTTCATTAAATAGTGTATGAGCAACTCTCAAAGGCATACCATCTCAAAAGTCTTCGAGCGGTGTGTCATTGCGATTCGGAAAGGCGTTCTGATCGAACGTGTCAGCAGCACCGACAAGGAATTCCATTTCCAAAACTGGTTCGAGAAACGCCTCCGGGAAAGGGCATTCAATTACGAGATCGGCGGAAGAAATACCTATCCGGACTTTCGGATGGTTGCAACGACCGAGGGGTATGAATTGAAAGGGCTCGCCTATCCCGGCCGGGATGCGAGTTTTGATAGCAACAGCCAGGTGCCGACCGGCTTTCATAACGGAAGAACAATCTATTACGTATTCGGAAGATATCCCAAAAATCCTGACGGCAACAGCTATCCCGTCCTCGATCTCGTCATTTGCCACGGCGACTTTCTGAACGCGGATCACGAATATGTCCACAAAAATAAGAGCGTCAGGGGGTTCGGGAGCTACGGCGACATACTGATACGTGATAGAAAAATGTATGTTGTCCCTACGCCTTTCAGAATTGCCGAAGGCCTGGCGCATCAATTGACGCTCATTCTCCCTGCTGAAACGGAGGCCAAGGCTGGTTTTATTGAAGTCGGCAACCTCTTAAGAAAGGAAGCGGCAGACCTGATTGTCGGATATTCCTTCGATCTGAAGAATAATGAGCTGAATCCTGACAAGCTACCTAACCCGAATGCAGGGCGAGAACATCTTTTTCGTGCCTGGAGGTTGCCGGGCAGCCCGGTTTCGCCTGTGGCCATGCGCCGAATACAAGAAATCGTCATAGATGATAAAGACAGCGAAGATGGAGAAACATCTGAGTAACAACCGCTTAATCGAAACGGATGAATTCCCCTTCGAATTCATTTCCCTGCTTGCCGAAAGGGAGAGCTGGCGCAAAGAGGTTCATCGGCCTATCTACCATATCCATAAGTGGTGGGCAAATAGGCTCGGCTCGGTCTTTCGCGGTATTCTGCTTGGCTGCGTGCTGCGCCCGGACGAGGACCTGAAGCGACTGTTTTATAAGAAACATGCTTTTTCGGGTGTTTCTGTCTTTGACCCTTTTATGGGGTCCGGCACCACTATCGGCGAAGCACACAAGCTCGGTTTTACTGCCTTTGGCAGGGATATAAATCCCGTTGCCGTTGAATCGGTGAAGGCGGCTTTCGGACCATTGAATCAGAAGTCGCTCCACAATGCCCTGACCGGGCTTTCCGAAGGAGTCGGCCGGGAAATCAGGCGGCTCTATCGTTCCAAGGACTCAAGGGGCAATGATTCTGACGTGCTTTATTTGTTTTGGGTGATGCAGGTTGATTGTCCAAACTGCCATGACAAAACCGATCTGTTTCCGTCCTGGATCATTGCACGGAATGCCTACCCTCAACGGAACCCCGAAGTGCAAATCCTTTGTCCTTGTTGTGGGGATATCTTTGAGGGCATTTCCAGTCAAGAGAAGGCCAAATGCAACGCTTGCGGTCATAATTTCTCGCCGGAGGCGGGTAGCGTCAAAGGCCCCAAGGCCACGTGCCGGCACTGCGGAAACACCTTTTCTGTAGTGAAAGCGATTTCCAAAAGAGGAAAGGCGCCTGCGTTTCGCCTCTATGGAAAACTCATGCTCACGGGGGAAGGGACCAAAGAATACTTAAAGGCTACAACAGAAGACATCGACGAATATAGAAAGTGCTCTCAATTATTGAAGAGTGAAATTCAAGAGAAAACAATCTCGCTCCCTGCACTCAAATTGGAGGACGGGTATAATACCCGGCAGGCCATAAATTACGGTTTTTGCGAGTGGAAGGCGTTTTTCAATGATCGGCAGTTGCTTGCCCTTGGTCGGCTCCAGTCAGCAATAAGGAAAATCGAGGATGAATCAACACGGAATGTGCTTCTCGTCCTGTTCTCCGGCCTGCTGGAATTCAATAACATGTTTGCATCATATAAGGGGGAAGGGACAGGAGCGGTTCGCCACATGTTTTCTCATCATATCCTCAAACCCGAACGTCTGCCCATAGAAGCCAATGTCTGGGGCACGTCGAAGAGCTCCGGCTCTTTTTCAACGTTGGTCCGCCAGCGGCTCATCAAGGCAATCGAGTACCGTTTGAACCCCACTGAGGTTAATGCGTCGAAGACCGGAAAAGGCGTCATTTCTGCCTTGCCATTCAGCGGCAAGCTCGAATCGGAATGGTCCTCGAATGGATCTACGGTGAATCGCGGCATCTATATCTCGCAGGGAGACTCCTCTGTTTCCGGATTATCCTATTGCAGCGTCGATCTGGTGGTTACCGATCCACCTTTCTTTGACAACGTGCATTATTCTGAACTGGCTGACTTCTTCTTTGCCTGGCAGCAAACAGGAATCAACGGCGCTTCGCCCGGAACAACCCGCAATCCCGCCGAAGTGCAGGATGCCGATCCCGAAAATTTCTCACACAAGCTGGAAACGGTGTTCCGCGAATGCAACAGGATTCTGAAAGATGATGGCTTACTGGTGTTTTCTTACCATCATTCGCGGGATGACGGGTGGAAGGCCCTATCCAACGCCGTTCTTACCGCCGGCTTCATTGTCGTAAACTCTCACCCGGTTAAATCTGAAATGTCGGTTGCTACGCCCAAGGCACAGGCAAAAGAACCGATCCAACTTGATATCATTATCGTCTGTAAGAAAGCCGACAAGCTCAATGACCGCCATTCCGTTTCCCGGGAAAGAGCTATGGGGATCGCGCTCGACAAAATTCACAAGCTCCAGGCCTCCGGCTTCTCGCTCTCCCTCAATGACAAAAAAATAGTGATATTCGGCCAACTGCTCACCACACTCACGTCGCCAGAGGATATTGATTTAATCGTTGCATTGGTGAGGCGAGAGTTGGAGCAGACACCGGCGAAAAAATCGGCTCTCCCCTCGGCACGAGTGTAAGGGGGGTAGGGAAAGCGGCGAATGCTGAAATGGCACAACATTTTCCTTGTAATTTCACCCATATTGTAACTACTATAAGACTCAGAAGGACAGACGAAGGAATTTGCGACGAACGAAGAAGGCAGTGTGAAAAAAGTGGCCTTTCCCCTTTTCGCTTTTCGAGGAGACAGAGTAAATCACGTTGGTCAACTACGTCCCCGAGGTGCGTGCAGATTCATTTATTCTGCTGGCATTGTCGCAGTATCGTGAGCATCTCACCAGGATCTGAGAGTATATCTACGTTGTAGATACGATGGTACTTGAGGGGTTTCGTACAAAGCAAGCTTTTGAGGGGACCGTCTGTGGTCAAGAAATAGTCGTAATAGGCCAAGGCCGAGGCGGCATGCTCAAAATCATAAAAATCGTCCTCATGGTATTTGCGGCTTCTGGTACATCTCACCGCAGCATATAGTCCTGCCTCTATCTGAATCGATGTTAGATGCTTTCTATCGAGCCTTCCGTGTTTGCTAGTATTGCAAATTAGATTTCGCAGATCCTTTCCACTGGTCTCGAGCTCGTCAGGCTTTGGCAAGTCGGTGTTGCCGTTTTTGTTGTAAAGGCGCAGAAAAACCTGGCTGAGGAGGCCTATTTCATGAAGCCCACTTACGAGACCTTCGAATTCGATGCGATAAGCACTTTTGAAGTCCTTGATTTCGTCAGCATGTTTGAACTTACCTTCTGTAGTTGCCGCTGCTGTTGCTCTGTAGTCCGGTAGTGGCATTTGCGCAGCATTAGGTCCAAGCGTCCTTAACATGTCAACCAGTCGAAGAGAACTATAATAGTCATACCATTGCTTTTGAAGGATAAGCTTCTGATTCTCCGGCGGAACAGGCAGAGAAGGGATAAACTCCCCATCAATACAAGGTATTTTTGTCCACACCAATTGTTTTATTGGCGGTAAATGTCCCTGTCCGAGCAGAGATTCTAGAAAGTGCCCTATTTCAGCATACAGTCGTACAAAACGCGATTGAAGCGCAAACCCGAGACTGAGTTCATCGATTAGCGAAGCGGTTGCGTATCGTCTATCGTCGCTCTGTTGCTTGAAGAGCTCGGTAAAGACCGCAGGGCCAAGAGGACAGACAATCATACCGCGCTGTACCAAATCGAGAAATAGTGTGTAGACACAGTAATAGGGATGACCCGCAGCTTCTTGCTTGGCTTGGCGCAGATGAATCCAGACGCTTTTATCGAGATAAAAGAGCTTCTTCTGTAACAGCTTTTGCCCGTACTGCATCTTTTGTTTCTCGATATATTCCTCTATATTTTCTTCACAGGTCGTTTTCAATTTGCTCCCTAAAGTCCTTGCTAATGACGAGCCCGGATTTAGCTACGCCCGTTCCCGATGGACAATGGCCACACACGCAATCTCGGTCAACTTAGGGGACGTTGGTACAAAGTGAACTTTAGATGTAAGAGTCAAGATCGGTTGCCTCCATATTAGCCATCAGGTTGACCAGAGAGGCACTCACTCCCAGGAAGCGGGCCACAGAGGCGCCGGTATAAAGGAGCCTCTTGACGGCAATCCGACAGGGGAGGGTAAAGGGTCCTCGCTAATAGGAAATTTTGTCACCTTCTCTTTCACCGAAGCCTCACAAACCGGTATTCTTCAGCCTTCGCTATATTCCTTAATGACGGCCTGAAGGTCCGCCTGTCTGTAATCCTCATTGTCAACCATGCCTTCGCTTACCGCTCTATCCCAATATGTTCGAGCCTCTTCATAATAAGGGACGTGCAAGCGACGGATGATTTCAGCAAGTTCGTCTTGATCCACCACCCCTTTTCTCTTGAAAAGATTGAGTAACATAGATAACCCGTCATTTCCGGTGAAATATATTAAGTGATTGTCACTAATCTCGGCGCGCTCAGGGTAATAGCAACGGCGCCCAGAGTGTACGATCCTAAAGCCGTGTGCCGGTTTCTCAAGATCGTCGTACCATTCAAGCCATCCATCGTCAATCTTTTCAATAAGTAGACCGCATTGATCGCATATGAACTGCTCTAACGGTTTTAGGCTCATCTTTCCACCAGGGCTCACTTTTGGCAATGCTACGCCAAGCTCTTTTCACCGACCTCATCACGTATCAAGCATAGTCTATTCGCCGCCCAAAATCCATCTGAGGGGTTGAAAGCTTACCATTCGCAAAAGGCGAGCATGGGGCAAAGGGGGCAGCGATTGACAAGGGACAGAAATCATAGAAAAGACCCACAATATCGCTATCTTGTGTGCCGGCCCTTTCCGATTCGCCCTTATCAGGGGCTGACCCCTTCTGCTCCGTTCGTCCGTGACGAATCGTTCCCGGTTGACGGTTTATCCAAGAGCACTGTGCTGTATCCATTCCTTGCATTGGACGGGAGTATGGGGGACGCCCTTCGGATTTTCACATTTTCTGTCATTGCAGAGAATACCCCCTGTCTTTTGCCACCCTTTCTCCTCGCCGAAGGAATGCATGTGGGGTCTTGCAATCACACTTTCCCCTTTCTTTTCTCAATAGAATGGTAACAGTCCCGGTTCACAACTGAAGGGCGGCGTGACGGCCTGGCGATCGGCCTCGGCTTCCCCTCCATAGATATGCTCCATGGTTATGGTCTCACCCGGGGGGATCAGGATAAAATCCCGGTCCCAGGGGCCGGTCAGGAGCTTTTTGATATAGCGGAGCGTTCCCCGGATCACCTGAGGCGTGAGCCCGAGCTCGCAGCCGATATCCCGGGCCCTTTCAACGATGGGGTCGAGTTCGTAGGCCCCGGTGTCGATGATGCCCAGCCTTTGATAGTGCCGGAGCATCGATTTATAGATCCTGGCGGCTTTTTCTTTTCCAAAGCGCTTTGCCGACGCCTGGTATTCGACCCATATATTCCTCTCGTAGTCGAGCCATCCCTTCGTGAGAAAGTAGGTCCCCGACTCGCGGGATATCTCGCACCGTTTCTCGCACGAGCCCAGCATCAGGGTGATACAATCGTCCACGCGGGGGAACACGAGCCGGAACTCCGGCGCCCTGAGCCCGAGCAGGGCATTGCCGCAATAGCCGAACGCCAGGAGAGCCTGCCCGATATTGCCTACGTGGTCAATCTCGTCCTGTAGACGTTTCTTGAGCGCATCAGGGCTGATGTGCAGGCCCGATTCTATCCAGAGTATGGGGTGCCGGCATCCGGTTTCCCGCACCGCCATGTTCAATTCGTCCGCAATGGTGCGGCACGCGATAATCACGCTATCCATTCTTTCTTTCCTTTTTCTGCTTTATCGACTCCCCGGGTCCGGGGACACACGATGCCTTGGCAGAGATCAAGGCCGACCCAAGGATTTGACATGGGGGACGCGCCCTTCACATTTTCACATTTTCTGTCATTGCAGAGAATACCCCCTGTCTTTTGCCACCGTTTCTCCTCGCCGAAGGAATGCATGTGGGGTCTTGCAATCACACTTTCCCCCTTCTTTCTTCAACAGAATGGTAACAGTTTAGTCCCTTTTCTGTACGGGCGGTAGGGCTTGTTTCCTTCCGTACATTCTCACCGGCCTGCCGCCCTTTCCGCCGCCGTCTCCCTATCCTCCATTATCGGATCTTCTTTGTTCACATCCGGTCCAGAGCTTCAATGTAACGAGACGTAACCGTTTTGAAATCAACCACCGTCTCGGCAAGAAGAATCTCTAGGGACGTTCGTTCCTGGCGTGCATTACTGTTCTCCGGCCCCTCCTTCCATCCTCGTTACCGCCCGGCTCACCGACGAAGTGTTGACCCCGACCTGCCGTGCAATGTCAGCGGCGGAAGCTCCAAGTTCTCGAACACACCTTGCCGCGATGATTGCCCGATCCTGACTGACCCCCCAAAGGGAACGGCCGATTTTACGTGGCCCTGGAACCGTCTTTCAGCCAGCGAAGAGCATCCTCTCGGGAAGTAAACACTCCGATTTCGAAAGGGAGGTCCGCTGCATCACTTCGATACATGTTTGCAGCCACCCTTTGGAGTTCACGGGAAACGAGAAGGGCAGTCTTGTTTCCGACCATATCCGGGGGGCAAAGGCTCTTTACCGCCCGTACAATTTCCGCATACTCCTCAAGACTCACAATGGCTTCGTTAGAAAAATACCAAAGATCGCACCGTTCTTTCCGGGGATCTTTGCCGGCAATTTCCTGGATTGCCTGGAGGATTTCCCGCCGTGACGTAGGATTCGACACATGAACCTCAAAGATCGAGTCAACTTCTTCTATTCGGTATGGCATTAGACATCCCTTGAAGTCCTTAGTAATGATTCGGGCGGTAGGAACATTATTTCCTTCTGTACCTTCTCACTCACCTGATCAGCGCGTCAGCCTTTCCGACTGCCATGTCCCTATCCTCCATTATCAGAGAAATACCGCAAAATTACAACAACTATATTCAGGCTTTCCGGGGGGCAAAGGGGTCAGCCGTTGACAAGGGACAGGGCCTCCTCAATCCCTCTCATCTCCTTTCTCAGAATCCCATCCTTCTCCATCCTTGGAGGACGGCGGGGATGTTGTTTCATTCTGGAGTGGGTCATGGGTCAGCCCTTGACTGAGGACAGGAATCTTAGAAACGACCTACAATATCGCTATCTTGTGCGGGGGCCTGGTCGACTGGAGACCTCCAGGCAGCCCCCGTTTTCTCTCAGCTTGCAGCCGCCTCACTTTCGTCGATAGAGGAGAAGTTTGTAATTCTTACCGTACCGTCGGGGAAATGGGCAACGATGTCGAGAGTCCCACCCATTGCCTCAATTGTCGCTCGTAGCGTCGAAATGTAGATATCGGTGCGCTTCTCTATCTTTGCTACATTTGGTTGTTTGATGTGTAGCGCTTTAGCAAGCGTTTCCTGGGACATTCCGCGCGCGCGTCGCAATTCGTGCAGTGGCATCTTCGCAACCATTTCCCGATAGCGCACGTCCGAGCGGGCAACTGCCTCAGCCGACATTTTGGCTTCCAGTTCAG
>Ga0187854_10002487_pt1 | contig 15753 bp, 17 predicted proteins | sample June2016WEW_6_15_FD_132445 | JGI IMG/M metagenome (GOLD analysis project Ga0187854, IMG submission 132445) | Peatland microbial communities from SPRUCE experiment site at the Marcell Experimental Forest, Minnesota, USA - June2016WEW_6_150 | ecosystem: Environmental > Terrestrial > Soil >...
GTCGCGACCGAGGATGGAAGTTTGGGGATAAAGGGACTGGCCACGGACCTGCTGGAGCGAGAACTCCTCGTGGGCCAATACGATTCAACCGTCTTGTACGCCTGTGGCCCAATGCGCATGCTGGCCCGGGTAGCCCAGATGGCTTATCAGTTCACCGTCCCCTGCCAGGTTTTGTTGGAGTCCCGGATGGCCTGTGGGGTCGGTGCCTGCCTGGGATGTACGGTGAAAGTTCGGGAAGAAGATTCACGAAAGGCAGAACGAAGGGATGGGTCAGCTTCGACCCTGGAAGAACCCGCCCCGGAGATTGAGGGGGAGTGCGGATTGGAGGCCCCAAAAGAAGGCCTGATGCCTGTGATTTCCGAGGCACCTCCTTTCCGGTATGCCCGAGCTTGTAAAGAAGGGCCGGTTTTCGATACCCGGAAGATTTTCTTGGACTGAGGGAAAAATTCGGAGAGAATGGCTATCAAAAAAGATGGGCCGAACCTTTCGGTTGAGCTGGGCCCGTTAAAATTGAAGAATCCGGTGATTGCCGCCTCGGGGACTTTTGGCTATGGGGAGGAGTATGCCGGGATCATCCCCCTGAAAAGCCTGGGCGCCCTGATTACCAAGGGGCTTTCCCTGGAACCCCGCAAGGGGAATCCACCGCCCCGCTTGGCGGAGACCGCTTCGGGGATGCTCAACGCCATCGGGCTGGAGAACGTGGGACTGGAGGTGTTTCTCCGGGAAAAGATGCCCTTTTTGCGCAGAGCCAAGTGTTCCGTCCTGGTTAACATTTTTGGCTGCGTAGAGGAAGAATATGCGGAAATGGCCAGGAGGCTCTCGGATGAAGAGGGGATTGCCGGGTTGGAGGCCAATATCTCCTGCCCCAATGTAAAAGCCGGAGGGGCGATCTTTGCTACGGAGGCGAAATTGGTTTATCAGGTGATCTCCAAGGTCCGTCAGGCGACCTCCTCTTTTTTGATGGTGAAACTCTCCCCCAATGTCGGGGATATCGCCAAGATTGCTCTGGCTGCCGAAGAGGCGGGGGCGGATGCCATCTCTCTGATCAACACCTTGACCGGGATGGCCATCGACATAAAGACCCGGACCCCCATCCTGGCCAATGTTACGGGGGGCCTTTCGGGCCCGGCCATCAAACCCATCGGCTTGCGTATGGTCTGGCAGGCGTCCCAGGCGGTTCGAATACCCGTGGTAGGCATCGGAGGAATCGCCACCCCGGAGGATGCCTTGGAATACCTGATTGCCGGAGCGGCTGCCATCCAGGTCGGGTCGGCCCATTTTATGGATCCCCGGGCCAGCCTGAAAATTATCGATGGGATTCAGGGCTACCTGAGAGCTAACGGCTTTTCGAGCGTTTCCTCCCTGATCGGAAGTTTGAAGACGGGGCAGGATTCGGCAGAACGCCGATAAAGCTATAAAGAGAAGGAGCAAATATGGAGTTGAAAACGGTAAAATTGGAAATCCCCGAAGGAGTCAATATGATCCTGGGCCAAACCCATTTCATCAAGACCGTGGAGGACCTGTATGAAATCATGGTCAATGCCCTGCCCAAATCCCGTTTTGGGATTGCCTTTGGTGAAGCTTCCGGTGCCTGTCTGATCCGGGTGGAAGGGAATGACGAAGAAATGAAAAACGCAGCCACCCGCAATGCCCAGGCCCTTGCCGCCGGCCATACTTTCGTTATCGTACTCCGCGATGCTTACCCCATCAATGTTCTAAATGCCATCAAGAGCTGCCCCGAAGTCTGTTCCATCTTCTGCGCCACCGCCAACCCCGTGGAAGTGATTATGGCCGAATCCTCGCAGGGACGGGGAGTCCTGGGGGTGATCGATGGGTTCTCTCCCAAAGGAGTTGAGGGCCCGGCAGATGTCCAATGGAGAAAAGACTTACTCCGGAAGATCGGATATAAATTGTCCTGATCCGGTTACTCGTTGCTGGTTTCTCGTTGCTCGTTAAAAAAAGCTTTCAGGAACGAAAACGAGGGACGAGCAGCCAGTAACGAGCAACGAATCTTTCTTCCTCATTCCGCATTTGGCATTTGAGTTGATTTCACCCCTGGCAAATGTTATGGTACCTTTTTGCCACTGCAGGATTTTTTCCCTGCCTTGTCCCTTGACCTGGAGAAGGCATAGAAATGAGCAGTCATGGAAGTCGGAAAGGTCGTTGCTTTCTTTGAACAGAAACAGATCCTCTGCGCGGTCTGCCTGGAAGTCAAGGGAAATAAAGTCCATCTTCTGAGTGAAGAGAATCGAGAAATTACTCTAGGCGCCAATCGGATCGTTCACACCTCCTCCTATTCCTTACATCCCAATCTTCCTCGGGAAACCTTGGTAGAAAATCTGAAAAAGACCGTGGAACGGCAAAAGAATCTGATGCCTTCCATTTCCCTCCAGGAACTCTGGGAGCTGATCTGGGAGGAGAGGAGGGAGTTCGGTTTGCGGGAGCTCACCGAACTCATCTTCAGTTCTGAGATCACTTTCGATCAGGAGATGGCCCTTTTTCGAACCCTCTTTGAGGATCGTCTTTACTTCAAGCAAAAAGGAGAGCTGTACGAACCGCGCGAAAAAGAGAAGGTCGAAGAGATCGCCCTCCAGCTCGAGCGGGAAGAGGAACAGGCCAGAGAGCTCCAGGAGGGCGGCCAATGGCTATCCAGGGTCTGGGCCGGGGAGGCGCCGCCGCCGCCGGCCAAAAAAGAAGAGATTATCAACCTGATGAAAGAGTTGGCCCTCTACGGCTCTGAGGCGCCCAATCAGGCCAAAGGGAAGGCCTTATTAGAGGAGTCGAAGATTCCTTCCCCGGAAGCTCCCTTTCAATTACTGGTACGAATGGGCGTCTGGAGCGAGGATGAAAATTTATTTCTTCACCGCCACCAGATTTCCCAGACCTTTCCCCCAGAGGTCTTTACCGAAGTGGAACAGATCCTCTCTCACGCATCCACGAGCATTCCTTCCCATCCTCAAGACGTCGATCTAACTTTTTTACACCCGCTGACCATTGATAGTGAATTTACGAGGGATATTGACGACGCATTGAGTTTGGAACGCGCAGGGCAGGGGGTTCAGGTTGGGATCCACATCACGGACGTACCGACTTTTTTGAACGGGTATAAAGAGATTTTCCGGGAGGCCGAGTCCCGAGGCACTTCGATCTACCTGCCCGATCAGCGGATCCCCATGATTCCCCCCTCCCTCTCCGAAGGGACCTGCAGCCTGGTCATGGGAGAAAAGCGCCGCGCCCTGAGCTTTTTGGTGCAGATGGACGGGGAAGGGAGGGTACAGGAATACCGCATCGTCCCCAGTATCATCCAGGTGGAGCGCCGCCTCTCTTACGAGCAGGTGGACCATCTCCTGGAAGAAATGGAGGAAGAATTAACCGTCCTCAGCCGGATTGCCCAGAAACTCGAACAACGGCGGGTGGAGTCGGGGGCCTTCTTCATTCCCCGGCCTGAACGGGTGATCCGGGTAAACCGGGACAAAGAGATCCTCCTCTACAAAAGAGACCGGGAAAGTCTTTCCCAGAAGATGGTCTCGGAGTTTATGATCCTGGCCAATTCTCTATCCGCTCGCTTTCTCAAAGAAAGAGAAATCCCGGCCATCTACCGAGGACAGATGGAGCCGAGGGAGAAGATCCCCCCCATGGATAAATTTGACGCCCTTCAGGCCTACCGGTTACGACGGGTTATGAACCGGGTCGAAATCAGCACTCGCCCTCAGCGCCATGCCGGCCTGGGGGCCGAGGCTTATCTTACCCTAACTTCTCCCATTCGCCGTTTCTATGACTTGCTGGCCGAGCACCAGATCCTGGGTGCCCTGCGGGGAACTCCGGTATGGACCCGGGAACAACTGGAGGCGATCATTGCCCGGGTTGGTCCTACCCTTTCCAAGGTGGGCTTAGTGGAAGAACTCACGGAGAGGTACTGGATTATGCGTTACCTGGAGAAGAAGGTTGGCTCTACGACGACCGCAGTCATCCTGGACCGGTTCCCCAATCGCTACCTGATCCACCTGGAAGAATATCTCCTGGAGGTGGATATGCCCGCCACGTCCGGAAAGGATTTCGTGCCGGGTGATCAGGTACTGGTTCGAGTGGAGAGAGCCAATGCCCGCTCGGGAGTCCTCAAGATCATGCCTGTCTAACTAACTCGTTGCTCGTTACTGGTTGCCTGGTTAAAAAGTTTTCAGGAACGAGTAACGAGTAACCCGCAACGAGCAACCAGTAGCGAGGAACGATTTCACTCCCCGACTGCCGTTTCGATGAGGTCTTGTTTTTGCCGAAAGAGCTTTTCCCCCAGGCTCACGTGGTAGATGTGCGGGTTTTGGAGGCGTTTATGCTCCGGCCGCAGATGGCATTGAAGGCCTTCTCGCGCTCTTCCTTGAATTTCTTCCAGGGGCGGTCTTCGGTAGACCAGCTTCCCATCCTGGAAGATGGGAACCAGGATCTCTTCTCTTTTGAAATGGGCGGGATACGCTTTGTGAACGTGGGATAGCATGGGGTGAAAGGCCTGAAGCGGCCGGCCCTGGGGGAGAATTTCCTCCTCGAAGAACATGACATCCCCGCGCATGAAATTCTTCTCATCGTAAAACCGCACCACTTTCTTCACCCCCGGGTTGGTGGTTTTCTCCGGGTCATCGGAGACCTTGAGCTTGGGTTGCATCAGGCCATTCTCGAAGATCGCGGATAGCTTGTACACCCCGCCCAGAGCAGCCCAAGAATAGGAAGTGACCAGGCGGGTGCCCACTCCCCAGATATCGATTTCCGCACCCTGCTTCTTGATGGAATCGATCAACCATTCGTCCAGGTCGCTGGAACCGAGAATCCGCGTACGGTCAAACCCGGCCTCGTCGAGCAATCTGCGGGCTTCCCGGCTCAGAAACGTCAGGTCCCCACTGTCCAGGCGAATCCCTGCGAGGTCTCCCTCCTTTTTTTCCCGCAACTCTTTTCCCACTTTGATCGCGTTGGGTACGCCGCTCCGCAGAGTATCGTAGGTATCGACCAGGAGAAGGGTATTCTTGGGATAGATTTTGCAATAGGCCTGAAAAGATTCCAACTCGGTGGGAAAGGACTCCACCCAGCTATGGGCCAAAGTGCCCCGCACCGGAATTCCGAAGGCCTTTCCGGCCATCAGATTGGAAGTAGCCCTGGCCCCGCCGATGAAGGCCGCCCGGGAAGCGCTCAACCCTCCATCGGGCCCGTGTGCCCGGCGGACTCCAAACTCAATGACCGGATCGTCGCCGGCTACAATACAGACCCGGGCAGCCTTGGTGGCAATGAGGGTTTGAAAATTGAGAATATTCAAAAGGGCGGTCTCGATGAATTGTGCTTCGGCAAGGGGGGCCGTCACCCGAATCATCGGTTCGTGGGGGAAAACCAGGGTGCCTTCGGGAACGGCATAAAGGTCACCGGTGAAACGGAGTTCCTCGAAAAATTTCAGAACGTCCGGGGAAAAAAGGTTCAGGCTTTTCAGGTAATCGATATCTTCCGGTTCGAAATGGATGTTCTGAATGTAATCGATCAGTTGTTCCAGGCCCGCAGCCACGCAGAAGCCGCCATCTTCCGGGATCTTGCGGAAGAAGTAATCGAAGTTCGCTTTTTGCTGGCTCTTACCCAGAGAATAATACCCGCCTACCATGGTCAGCTGGTAGAGGTCGGTCAGCAAAGTCATGTTTACCGGCATTTCGGCACCTTTCGCGCGTGGACCCGGATCGGTCCCCGTTAAATATAATTTTCCATGAGGGAATAAATTTCCTTTTCGATCTCCTGGGAGTCGCCGGCTTTTTCCTCCGGGAGCGATCCGCGGACTTCCTCAATCGTATGGTCGATCCGCAAACGCAGGTTCAGGTCTTCCAGGTCATCGAGATTGCGCAGATATCCCAGCCTCCGGCCTACCCGGAAGCGGAGTCGTTGTTCCGCAGGCCAGGCCAGATAGCGGTCGATGACCTGCAGCATTTTTTCCTTGTCCTGGGGGAGCTTTCCCTGTACTTCCTCCAGAAGATTCAAAATGTGGTCACTGACCACCGTGCTTCGGATTCCATCCAATGTCTCCAAGAAGAGTCGGATTTCGGAGACGATCTGGTCGTCGGAAGGGCGGACGAATTCTCCCTTCTCCACTTTTTGGTACAAAGGCATATTCTGCCGCACGTAAAGGGTCCGGAAGCGGATGAAATCGGGGTTGATCTGGTTTAAAACCTTCGCCGTCTCTACGGCATGCTCCCGCCACCAGCGCTCGCCCCCCAGCCCGGGCATAACGTATTCGGAAAGGGAGATTCCGGCCTCCACGACGTTCTTTCCGCCCGTCACCTGTTCTTTTGCGGTAACCCCTTTCTTCATGTACTGGAGGAGGGGATCATAGCCGGTCTCCATCCCGATATGGATGCGGGAAAGGCCCGCCTTTCGAATCTCTTTCAGCTCTTCCACGGTTTTTCTGGCCATCGTTCTGGCGCGGGCATAACTGGTGATCCGCTGGATGGAGGGGAATTTTTCCCTCAGGTAGTTGAGGATCTCCACCAGGTCGCCGGTCTTCACCATGAGCGAATTGCCATCCTGGAGAAAGACCTGGTCACCCCCGTAATACAGCCAACCCGCAACGCTCTGGTAGGCATGGCTTTGATACCCCGGTTGGTTAATGAACTGCCGAAGAACCGCCTGGTTAAGGTCCCCTGCCTGACCCATCCGCCAGGAAAGCTCGCGAATCTCATCGGCGATGGCTTTCATCGAATCGATGTCTTTTTTGACCTCTTCCACGGACCGGATGGAAAAAACTTCCCCCTTGTACGTGTGACAGAATTCGCACTTATTCCAGGGGCAGTTTCGGGTTACCCGGATTAAAAGGCTTTTGGCTTCGCTGGGGGGGCGAATCGGCCCCAATTCAAAAACATCCTGCATGATCTTTTCCTCTCTAGCCTAAAATTTAACATGAATTCCCGTTCCAGGCAATGGGACATCCGATTGCGGAATCCGGATTGCGGATTCGAGAATTCGGATTCCCGGGTTCCTGGATGAGCGCGTAAGAATTTATCTGGGGTGTAATCATGCAAAGAAGAGAAGAGCCCGGATGATTTCCACGATGAAGAGAAGTACCTGGAACTCCTTCTGAAGGCGGCCGAGGATGTGTTAGCGAAGCCAATATATTCTCCAGAAACTTGACATTCTTGAAGAAAAAGTGATAATCTCCGGTTACCCACCATGAAAATATATCCGTGGGTAGGGACTTATTGGGATTCAAAATGTGGCCTTAAAGGGGAAGAAATGTCTTTTGTCTGTAGAAAAGAATCCAATCTTCCCACTGAACCCGCTAAGAGACTAGCCCCTTACACACGAAGATTACCATATCGTCGCCAGAATCCTATTCAGTTGTCAAAGAGCCATCATTCTGGAGAAATGGAAGCATAGAATAGAACCAAGCCCTCCGATTGAATCCCCATAGCTACCGGAGAGCGACTTAGTTCAACCGATTGTATCCCGAATTCCGCTTTGCTCCACTCCGGATACAATCTTAACCGTTAGAGGCAAAAAAGGAAAAGGCGAGTTGAATATGGATGCACTGGTCGGCTTTTTAAGCGGAATAGGCGTTTCTCTCGTTGGGGCACTCGGAGGCAGTCTGCTCACTCGCTCCCGAGAACGACAGAAAGCTTTAGGCGAGAGACGGTTCGCTATTTACATGAAACTAATGGATCTATATGGGCTATATTTCTGGTTCACGACAGCCGAGGTACACAAAAAGGACGTTTCGGCAGACATCCGCGTGAAGTGCCGGTCTCTATCATGGCAGATCGCTGATATGCTTCGCGAAGCCGATGATGTCGCGTGCATAGATCAAATTCTCGAAGTATTGTTCAGCCCAGGATTTCCCACCGCCGTAAAACGATACGAGGCAATGGGAGAAGTCCTGGATAAAATGGGTACGCAAGTAAACCCAATTTATTTGAAAAAGATTCGGGAAATTAGCAAACGTAATCTGACAGGTCTCGCTTCTGGAGAGATTTCTAATGCACCAGGAGCTACGTGGCCATGAAAAATAGAATAGCCTCTAACCATGGTTTCCACCTGATCGCCCCAAAGGCCGGCTCCAGGTGAAGCCCGTGTTAGGTTGCCGGTTGAGCAGTGCAACATCTGGATGAAGAAATACATGCAAGAGTTACTGACTGTGGGTGCGAATATTTCAATGCGCGATCAACTGCGCGAAGCGCGCGAATATGCAATCAATGATGCGGAAGGCTATGATCAGCTATTGTTTGCATTCGAAAGGCTCGGCTGCGCGTTAAAAAAAGAAATAGGCACGCTAAAAGATTATGAAGGCGTAATACTTGCCCTTGCCGGAGAATCCAATTTAGCCAAACGCATACCAAAACAGTGGAGAGAATGCCACACACCAGCTTCACATCTCTACGATGCTGTTCGAGTGGCGCGAAACGACGCTCTACACCAAGGAGCCTTTGCTCGCCATTTAACAGCACACGCTATTCAGCTTGAGATTATCCTGGAGGATGCCTTAATGAATAGAGCAACAACGGTTGGGGATTTCATGGTGCGAAACCCTGTCTGTGCACAGATGTGGCAACCAATAAGCTTCATTCGCCAACAGATGCTTGCCAACTCGTTCTCTTACTTGCCCGTCCTAAAACAAGATGACAGGTGGTATTTCGTATCTGACCTAAGAATAGCCCAGTATTTACGTGCTAAAGCATCTGAACGGAATGAACGCCTTGCTCAATCTCTCTCAGATGCTGCTACTCACAATAATGCGTTGCTCAATGAGGCAAAGTGTTACCCGGCAGAAACAGCGATAGATGAAATTCTGCCTGATTTTAGTGCTGTCCCTATTCTTGTTTGCCGGCGCGATGAACCAAAAGATTTGCTAGGTATTTTAACAGTGTTTGATCTATTGTAATCCAAGAGGCAACCTAACCAATAAGGATTGAGACCACTTGAAAAGTCGTTTCAATCCGTTCTTCAAGAAGCCCGAAGCGGCAGCAGCCACGCATATCAATATGTGCTGTCGCAATTAGGGAGAAAGGAAAAGGGGGCGATTCGGGGTTACCGGAAATTCATGGAGGAGAGGATAAACTTAGGAAGGCGGCCAGAATTAGTGGGGGGAGGATTAATCCGGAGTCTAGGGGGTTGGTCGAGGGTGTTATCGCTGCGGGCTAAGGGGGAGAAGGAGGAGTATGATTCGCGGATATTGGGGAGTGGAGATTTTGTTCGGGCGATTATGCAAGAGGCGGATAAAAAATTATCGCGCCAGATGAAATATAGGAGAGGAAAGGCATCGGTTGAGGGGATAATAAGAAAGATGTGTAAGGAAGCCGGGGTAAAAGAGGAGGAGCTTAGGGGGAGGGGTCAGAGAAGAAGGGTATCGGAAGCGAGGGGGGAGATAGCTCTGTATTTGTCCAGGGAGATGGGGCTATCCATGGCCGAGATTGCGAGAAATTTAGGGGTAGGCACATCGGCCATTGCCATGGCGATAAGGAAGGGAGAGAGGGGAAAGAGAGTTTGAAATATTTGAACAACGTCCCCCAAAACATTGAAATAGAAAACCTCTCATTTGAAATTGGGGTTGGTCACCTTATCGTACTGAAGCTGCTGGAGTGTTGCCGAAGACCACTATGGACCGCGCGACGAATGAAGGGTCAAGATACATCTTCAAGTCGCTCGGTTTTGTCCGTGATAATAGTAGCATAAATCCTTGCATTCTGAGGAAAGACGCGTGATACACAGAAATTGCTCTAACCATCGGCTGCAGTGGATCGCCGAAAAAGCCGGCTCCCACTGAGCCGTATGTTAGACATTGCATGAAACTACCATCGCGCACCCACAGTTACAGCACGCTTGGTGCAATCGCAGCCGTTGCCTTCATCGTGGCATGTGTTGCGCATGAAGCCATCGGTCATGGCGGAATGTGTCTCGCCGTCGGAGGCCGTATCACTCTGCTGACCTCCGTTTACTTCCGCTGTACGAACGGAGGACCACTCACGGACGCCGCAGGCCCAGTCATGAACCTCATCGTTGGTGCGGCTTGCTGGTCACTCGCACGCAATCGGCCACTGGCATCCCGCTCACGGCAATTCTTCGTCTTGGCGATGGCCTTCAACCTTTTCTGGGGTGCCGCCTACCTCATCTTCTCTGCCGTCACCAACACAGGAGACTGGGCGTTCGTGCTACGAGACCTTTCACTCGAGCCCCGTTGGTTATGGCGCCTGCTGATGGGTGTGCTCGGCGTTGGCATGTACGTTCTCTCTGCCCGAGCCGTTGGCACACACGTGCCACCTGGTACGCCGTTGCTCTGGCCCTATCTGGTTGCGGGATTGGTGTCCTGCGTTGCAGCGCTATTGTTTACCGGCGCAGTGCTGCCAGCCCTACGAGAGGCGGCGCGCGAGAGTCTTGGAGCGGCCGTTGGTTTGCTGTTCGTCGCGTATCGCAGCTCAAAGCAAGCCTACCCCTCGTCCTCGCCAAGCCTCGTCCTCGTTGCCCACAGCAACGGCTGGCTACTCTTCTCAGCCCTGGTCACGATACTCTTTTTTCTTGTGCTCGGTAGGGGTTGCGGAGTAGCGGGCAATGTCTAGCCCTTCGTTGCGGCGGACCGCCTTCGGCGGCCGCTGAACTCAACCGGTTATCCGGGAAAACGTTGTTCTAAGCTTCTTTATCATATAGAATATCTCTTTTTTATGTTGGGGTGTACATATGAATCTTGTACTGTTGATAGCTTTCTCTACAATTTGGGTTGCCTCTGAGGCTTTTCTTGTCTCGAAAGATAAGAAAAGCGGAAAAGGGACTATTAGTGCAGACCATAAAAGTCGAAACTTCAATATTCTAGCAACAGTAATTTCATTATCAGTTCCATATGTTTTCATTTTCTTAAATCGGGCAAATAGTAATCTTCTGGTAATATCGCTTGGATCATTTTTGGCAATATTGGGATACATGTTTAGGCATTGGGCAATCCTGACTCTAGGGAAGCATTTTAGGACAACAATAGAAATTGATAAAAATCAAGAAATTGTAAAAACAGGACCATATAAGTATTTGAGGCATCCATCATATAGCGGAATGATATTGTTCTTTATTGGATTTGGACTAATTCCAGGCAATTGGTTGTGTTCAATATTCACACCATTAATGATAGTAATTGTATTGATTTTGTGCTCTCCCATGACAGATCAGAACGTCAAGAAGACCGCTGTCGTAAAGGTTGTCATAGAGTCGATGACCGGAAAAGAAAACGTGCTCTCTCCGTCGCACACGGTTCTTCCCGATCGCTCTCCTGAAAAGGGGTGAATTCAAAGCGGCCCTTCCCTGACAAAAAATCTATAGGAGTATATTATGGCAAAAACCATTACGACAAAATACGATGTTTCCGAGCATCTACGCACCCCTCAAGACATGGCTGCTTATCTAGAGGCATGCATTGAAGAGGCCAATGGTGATGCAGCCTTCATTGCTAAAGCACTGGGAGATATCGCAAGGGCAAAAGGTATGTCTCAAGTGGCGCGAGAAGCCGGTTTGTCTCGGGAAAGTCTGTATAAGGCTCTCTCCGGGGAAAGAAGTCCTGGCTTCGATACCATTCTTAAAGTGATAAGTGCATTGGGCTTGAAACTACATGCCGAAGCAAGACGCACTACAAAATCAACCGCCCAACGACGGCTTGCAACGGCTCGCTGAAAGCTCCCGCTGAAGCCCATGTTAGCCATCAATAATAGTAACGAAGATTTGTTTGAGGATTCGCCTTGGACACCGTTTGGCGTTATCTGACGTTTGCAAAATTTATCTCCCTTCTGGAACTCCGTGCACTGTGGATGAGTCGTTTGGGCAGCTTGATTGATCAATTTGAAGCTACTCTTCCCGATAAGACCCGAGAAAACATGATTGCTAGTGACTTGAAGTGGAAAACGACTTTCGAGGGGCGGCCCGAGTTGCAGGAACAATTAGCAGGCATGACTGATAGAAACGTCCGAGATGGTAGGCATGTACTGGTGGTAAACTGCTGGTTTCTGGGAGAAATTGGGTCTCAACAAATGTGGAAAGAGTACGTAGGATCAACCGAAGGAGTCGCAATTCGCTCCACCTTGAGGAGGCTGAATGAGAGCATCTTGACAAAGCAAGAATTTACGGCCATCGGAAAAGTTAATTACGTCGATTTTGCCGAGTACGATATGGGGGTCTACAATGGCAGCCGGGCAGGCGAACGAGGCCTCATAAAGGCGAAAAGGTATTCTTTTGAAAGTGAAGTAAGGATTGTGACCCATAATCTCGTCTGCCCTGGGTGCCTAAATCCCGATGGAAGTCCTCCTACAACAACCCAATTAGATGGTCCTGGCATGTATGATCCCAATCGGCCGGGCCTATATTTACAGGTAAACCTTAGAATGCTCATTGAGACAGTAATTACGGCACCGGGCGCAGCGCCATGGTTCAACGATCTGGTTGGCAAGTTATGCAAGCGTTGTCAACTCGACGCAACTGTCGAGAGGTCAAAACTGAATCACGGCTAACCAGCGGTTCCACCGGATCGCCCCAAATCGGGCTCCCGGTGATCCGCGACGTTATGCCGAAAGTGAAGAAAGAAGAAATGCCATCAGGTGACGCTCAAAGACAGTGGTTTCCAGAAATGATAGAGATGCTCCGGCAACAGTGGCATCCGGGGCTCTCACTGGCTGGACTTGCCCTACTCGCGGCGCGCTTGGACACCATGCTTCAGCAAATAAGAAAAGACCGCAATATCATTCCTCCAATGTTCACCTGTCCAAAATGCGGTGAACGCGAGCGTTCGAGTTTTGGGAGGATCTCTGTAAACGCTACCATTTTGGCGGCAGGTCGTTTCCGTGTGGCGCCGGAGGCTGATATTAAGGAACTGTCAAAGCGCTGGAAGAAGTATCGTAAGGAACATGATCTTGACCAATATGGAATAAAGGCAGCCATAACAACGGCCTGATCGCGGACCTGGTACAGCGCTGGCGCGCTGTACCAATCCGGTTAGGCCGTCCGTTCGACCAAACAATCCTCACAAATACTTATAGACAAAATATAGCAAATACGCTATAATCCATTTATGAATTGGACCATTACTTACTACAGCGATTCAGTGCAAGAAGAAATTCTTACAATGCCTGCCGGTTTCCTTGGACGTTATCTTCGGTATTCTGACAGAATGGAGATATACGGTCCAGACCTGGGTATGCCGCACACCCGGGCAATGGGTGAAGGATTGTTTGAGTTGCGACTGAAGGCCGCAGAGGGGGTCGCCCGCGTATTCTTTTGCATGATGACTGGGAGAAAGATTGTGATCCTGCATCAGTTCATCAAGAAATCCGACAAGACCCCACGCAAGGAACTTGCCATAGCCCGACGGCGAATGAAGGAGGTCAAAGATGCTAACCCACAAAGAACTTAAATCTCGCGCTCTTGAACGCGCTGACGTAAAAGCCGAATATGACCGGCTTGACGAAGAGTTTACTTTCCTGGACGAGTTTCTGAAAGCACGAGCGGCCGCTGGCATTACCCAGACAGAAATTGCCAAGCGTATCGGCACAACTCAATCAGCCATTGCACGCTTGGAGTCCGGCGGGGGGAAGCATTCTCCCTCGTTAGCCACGTTGGAAAAGTACGCTCATGCACTTGGCTGTCGTTTGGAGCTGCGACTTGTCAATGAAGTGGAGACTCGAATTGCGGGAGGTCGAACCAGTCGCTCAAACGGACGCGCGAAAAAGATGCGCGCCGGTTAGCTCTGACGTTAGCCAATGAAGGAGGGAAAATGAAAACGATATTCTTTATGTTCTCAGCAGCGCTGTTGCTTTTTCTGAGCATTGACGCAAATGCCGCGGACGCCCCAAGACTCGTCATGGAAGAATTTGTGGTGCCGGCGGTGGATCCGGGCATTAGCCTCTACGTGCGCAACAAGCATCCGCAGGGGGTAAAGAAATTCCCGGGCGAGAAGATCCTGCTTTACGTGCACGGTGCGACCTACCCCTCCGAGACTGCGTTCGACCTGAAGCTGAACGGCCTGTCCTGGATGGACTACATCGCGCAACACGGCTACGACGTGTACCTGGTGGACCTGCGCGGCTACGGCAAGTCCACGCGCCCGCCCGAGATGGACAAGCCGGCCGCGGACAACGAGCCGATCGTGCGCACCCAAACCGCGGTCAAGGACGTCGGCGCGGCGGTGGACTTCATCCTCAAGCGCCGCGGCGTCTCGAAAATCAACCTGCTCGGCTGGTCCTGGGGCACCACCATCATGGGCTGGTACACCGCGCAGAACAATGCCAAGGTCAACCGGCTGGTGCTCTACGCGCCAGCATGGATCCGCAACACCGCCGCGCTCACGGATTCGGGCGGCAAGCTCGGTGCCTACCGCACCGTCTCGCGCGACGCTGCGAAGGGCCGCTGGCTCACGGGCGTGCCCGAGGACAAGAAGACGGACCTGATCCCACCGGGCTGGTTCGAGGCATGGGCGGACGCCACCTTCGCGACCGACCCGGTGGGCGCCAAACAGACCCCCCCGGTGCTGCGCGCGCCCAACGGAGTGGTGCAGGACGGACGCGAATTCTGGGGTGCGGGCAAGGCGCAGTACGACCCTGCCGAAATCCGCGTCCCCACATTCCTCGCGCACGCCGAGTGGGACGCCGACCTGCCGAGTTATATGCTGTACGCCTACTTCGCCAGGCTGACCAATGCGCCCTACAAGCGCTATGTCGAAATAGGCGAAGGCACGCATACAGTCATCATGGAAAAGAACCGCATGCAGCTGTTCCAGGCGGTTCAGCAGTTCCTCGATGAACGGCTCAAGCCGAACCAGTAAGTTTTCACCGGACAGACTTGGTCTGAAAGTGGCCGAACGGTTTTCCGCGGGGGATAAAACAAGAGAGGGAGGTTGTAATCGTGAGGAATCCCGGTAATGCATCCGTCAAGCGGATAGCGCTGTCCGAAAGGGTAAGGGATGAAACTGGGTTCGGGCATGGCAGGAAAACCTTCCGGTCAATGGTTAACAGCATGAACGTTCGCCCCGTCGACTTACTCTGCCGAACCGCCGTATACGTGACCCGCATGGATGGTGGGGTGGGAGGGGGGAGCCGTGAGACTTCTCCCTATCCCGATTAGTACCTGAAATAGGAACCAATTCCGCCGAGACATGATATAATAGTCTTATGATTGCCGATAGGGATAGAAAGATAATCGAAGAGACGGCCGCCAAGTACCATGTGAAGCGTGTGATACTATTTGGGTCCAGTGTATCTCCTGACAAGGAAAGCCGCGACATCGACATTGGGGTGGAGGGCCTTGAAGAAAAGTATTTCTTTGCTTTTTACGGCGAGCTTATGTGTGCCTTGTCGAAGCCGGTCGATGTCGTTGATTTGTCCACAAAGAGCCGTTTCGTCGAACTCATCCAGCGGGAGGGCATCCCTCTCTATGCCTGACTACCGTCTTCGTATTGAAGCCGAGTATGAGGCCATCAAAAACACTCTCTCTTCCCTGCCGGATCGTCCGCTGTTAATGCTCACTGCACTTGAGATTGCTGGCGTAGGAGCACTGCTGCATAATTTCTACAATGGCATCGAAAACCTCCTCAAGCAAGTCTTCCAGTCAAAAGCACTTCCCATCCCCCAAGGGGAATCCTGGCATAGAGATCTTGTGCTTGTGGGTGTCCTTTCGGTAAGCCTGCATGAAATAAGGTGGTGATCGGGGGTATCATCGGTTATCAATCCGAGAGGAGGAAAACCGATGAGAGGAGCCGTCAGCCCCGTCAACCGACCCGCCGTACGA
>Ga0187854_10002500_pt1 | contig 15711 bp, 23 predicted proteins | sample June2016WEW_6_15_FD_132445 | JGI IMG/M metagenome (GOLD analysis project Ga0187854, IMG submission 132445) | Peatland microbial communities from SPRUCE experiment site at the Marcell Experimental Forest, Minnesota, USA - June2016WEW_6_150 | ecosystem: Environmental > Terrestrial > Soil >...
GAAGACCCGGCCCAAGCATCCGGCTCTTCCCGGTGCCCGAGACCTGCGCCACGACCTCGGCTAGTTCCTTCTCGGGGATCGCAGGCTGCGGTGGGGGCCAAGGGATCCCCGGCGTTCAAGGGGTCTTGAGCACGTGCCTCAGGGAATAACGGGGCATCCGGCTCATCGCCCAGATGGCCGGCTCCGTTCCGCGCCCGTCGGTCACCTCACCGCTTCATTCGGATTCAATGCTGAATGCATTGCCCCGATGATGAGCACCATGGGCCGAGAACCTTCTGGAAAGGAAAGAGCAGGGCGGGCTCGAATCCAGCTCGGGCGGCGGACTTGCCCCCCCTGCCGCCGGATTGCAGCCTGCCAAGAGGAAACCTGCGCGGTGCCTTCCGCTTTTCACCCAGTCAGGCTAGGCGTTCTCAAGGTATCGTTCGATTTCCCAGTCGGTGACATGAATGCGGTAGTCGTCCCACTCCTCGTGCTTGGCCCGATCAAAGGCCTCATACACGGCACGGCCCAGAGCCCCCTTGACGACCTCGTCCTTGCTCAGCTCAGCCAGAGCTTCCAAGAGTGAGCCGGGGAGCATGGGAATGCCGCGGCGCTTCACCTCTTCTTCCGAAAGATGGTACACGTCGACGTTGTTGACGTGGGCGGGAGGTACCAGCTTGCGGTCGACCCCGTCCATTCCCGCCGCCAGCATCGCGGCGAATGCCAAATAGGGGTTGCAGGAGGGATCCGGAAAGCGCAGTTCGATCCGCGCGCCGCTCTTTTTCCCCGCGGAATAGCGCGGGATGCGGATCAGCGCCGAGCGATTGATCTGTGCCCAGCACACGTAGACGGGGGCCTCATAACCCGGGACGATGCGCTTGTAGGAGTTCACGGTCGGGGCCACCACGGCCGCCAGCGCACGGGCGTGATCGATCAATCCAGCCAGGAACGACTTGGCCAGGGCGGAAAGGTGAAACTCATCCTTGGCGTCATAAAAGAGATTGGAGGCTCTGGCTCCGCGGGCGGTCTTCTGAAACAGGCTCATGTGCGTGTGCATGCCTGATCCGTTGATCCCAAAAATAGGCTTGGGCATGAAAGTAGCCGTCAAGTTGTTCAGGTTAGCAACCGCCTTGACAGCATACTTGAGGGTGACTGCATTGTCGGCCGTGGTTAGCGCGTCTGCATAATGGAAGTCGATCTCGTGCTGTCCCAGGGCCACCTCGTGGTGGCCCATCTCGACCTCCAGGCCCATTTGCTCGAGGGCAAAAATGATCTGGTTGCGCACGCGCTGGGCCTCATCGCGCGCCGAGAAGTCGAAGTAGGACCCGGTGTCATGAGGAACCGGGCGGATGTCGCCATCGCGGCGGAAGAGAAAGAACTCGAGTTCGGGGCCGGTGTTGAATTGCCAACCTCGATCGGCTGCCTTGCCCAGCATCCGCTTGAGCGCCCCGCGCGGATCCCCGGCGAAGGGCTCGGCTTCGGAGGTGTAGACGTCGCAAAACATGCGTGCCCGCTTGCGCTCCGGCTCGCTCCAGGGAAGCACCTGATAGGTGGAGATGTCGGGACGAAGAAGCATGTCTGATTCCTGGATTCGGGCGAACCCCTCGATCGAGGAGCCGTCAAACCAAACCCCATTCTCCAAGGCGTCTTCCAGGCGGTGGGCAGGGAGATCTACGCTTTTGACAGTCCCCACCACATCCATGAACTGCAGACATACGAATCGAACCCCATCCCGTCCAATGCGCTTAATCAAGTCCTCGGCCATGGCTCATTCTCCCGGATGTCAATCATAGCCCAGGTTGCCGTTTTCTGGGGCTCGACTTCTGGGCGCGGGTCGAGCGGAGGTCGTGTTATCCGAGCGGACCCGGGGGCAGGGAGAGGGTCCAGTCGCGGTAGGCACGGATGGGCCGGGAGTGCCGGTGCGCCCACCCCTTGCGGACCGGAATACAAGTAGCCAGCGCTTGGCTGATTTGAGCATTCTCGCGTCGTCTGGCAAAGAACCCCTTCGCCAAATGGGTTGGCAGCCCAGATCAGGCAACAGACAGGGAGCCATCGCGGTCAAGATCCCCCTTCGATACCCAACGTCTACCGCCCGAAGGACCAACCCTCACCTAGAGTTCAGGAATCGAGCTGCGGTCACGCCCAAGGACGGGCGATCATGGTACCCAGGCGGCAATCTGCTGCGGGCCGAACGGCAGAACGCGGCTCGGGGTTGCTGATTGTGCGCAGACAATGAAGGCACTCCGGTCTCGCCAGGTCGCTGCCCCTCCCGCGGGCAGGGATTGCCGCAGTTTCGCGTGGGTTCGCGGCGAAGAACCGTGCCCCTTGGGGGGCGGGTTCTTTGAATCGATCGGCACGCGAAGATCTGGCAATGCCGGAAACGTGGAGAAGTGGGTCGGAACGAGAAACGTCGGCGAGCAGATGAGAGGTGGCAGCCCGCCCCGACTCTGCCAGCGGTCGTCAATTCATGAAGATGAGATATCATTTGGCAGACGGTGGCATTTCCACCTGAGACTTGCGAGTTTGGCAGTGCAGGCTTCGAATCGCTGCGGGAAGCCTCTGGCGGATCGAATGAGTTTCATTCTTGGATGAGGAGGAATCAGATGACATCAAAAAGTCCCCAGCCGGCCGCAGTGGAAACGCTCGAGGACCCTCCTGTTGCCCGAGCTCTGTTCAATTCCGTCCGCTGGTCTTGGATTTGGCTGCTTGTCAGGGTCTATGCCGGCTATCAGTGGATTCTGGCTGGGTGGGAGAAACTCCACAGCGATACCTGGGTCGGAGCGAAGGCTGGAACCGCGCTAGGTGGGTTTGTCAAAGGCGCGCTGGGGCAGGCAACTGGGGCCCATCCCAACGTTCAGGGCTGGTATGCCGCCTTCCTTCAGAATGCGGTTATGCCGCATTTGGGGGGCTGGAGCTACGCCGTGAGTTGGGGCGAATTCCTGGTCGGCATTGCCCTGGTCCTCGGGATCTTCACCGGTCTCGCGGCCTTCTTCGGCTGCTTCATGAACATGAACTACCTCCTCTCGGGGGCGGTGAGCACCAACCCAGTCCTATTGATCTTGGAGATCCTAATCATCCTGGCCTGGAAAACGGCGGGCTGGTGGGGGCTGGACCGATGGTTCCTTTCCTGGTTGGGTACTCCCTGGGGCCCAGGCAAAGTATTCCGTCCAGGGAAAACCTAGCTACGACGATCGCGCCCCGGACGGGATCTCACGCCCAAACGGCGGAAGGATTGAGGTCCGAATCGGCATGCCCGTCCGAAATCCCGTTCTGATGAGTCGCTCTTCCGAGATGCGGGCCTGATGGTAGTAGATCGAACCCGAGATGAAAGGGGTCGATTGCCCAGGCGAGGGGGTATTCCGAAGCAGGGGCAGGAGTTGATTCAATCAGCGCCCCATTGGCTTGAAAGGCTGAGCATCCGAATTGTCCGACCGACCTGTGGCCCAGCTGGCGGTGGGCCTGTCCCTTTCTCCATCCCCTATTGTGCCTGCGGCAGGGGGCGATGGAGGATAATCTCCGGAAATCCCGGGTGGATCGATCCACGGTGAGGTTCGGGGCGGAAATGGAATGGTCGACAAGACAAGCCGCGTGACTAGTGTGTCCAGTACCGGATAGGTGTTGACACTTCTCGTTCATGTTCATGATGCGGGCGCATAGTTGGATCTCCCTCGGGCTAGAACCTGGGCTGGGGTTCGGCCCCTGGTTCGGTAGCCCTGATGTGGGCGGTGGTGGTTGTAGCCAGCCCGGGTGGGCTGTCCAGGGAAATCCAAGTATCGGTCAAGAGAGGATTGCATCGACGTGATGTCGGTGAAAAACCTGCGTCTGAATTCCACCCGCCAGTGCTCATTGAGGATGGTCCCTTGCAGGCGCTCCACAAAGCCGTTGGTCCAGGCATGTCGAGGTTTCGTCCGCGTGTGATGGATACCAAGTTGGGCACAAGTCTGGTCAAAGGCACCACGAAACTCACTTCCCTGGTCCGTGAGGACCCGTTGGATCGGCCAGCCCAACCTGCGGAAGGCTGGGACGACCCGTTTCTCCAGGAACCGTGCGGCGGCCTTGGCGGAGAAGTCCAGGCTAACTTCCGCCACGGCGTACGAACTGGCTGCATCGCAAGCCGTCAGTTGCCAGACCTTCCCAACGCCCTTGAGCTTGCCGATGTAAAACGTGTCGAGACACACCAGTTCGCCTGGTTTTTTGGCCTCCACATGCCGTCCAGACCTTCGTTGCGCGGCGAGCAACTGGCGCCGAGTGCGTTCGGTCAGCAAGCCCGCCGCTTGGGCGCTGTGGGCTTCCAGTACGGTTAGGCGCTCCCACTTGGTCTGGAGCCCTGTCCTGCGCAGCAGCCGGTAGACAGTAGACGGGGCAACATGCAAGCCCCCGTGCTCGGATCGTCTCAGCTGCAGGGCGAGCCGAGCTGGACCCCAAGTAGGCCAAGCCAGAGCCAAGGCCAGGATCTCCCGCTCGGTTTGAACACTGAGCTCGGGTGGCCGCCCTCGGCTGGCTCCTTCCCGGCCAGGATGCAGCCCGTCCGGACCATAAGCCAGGAAGCGCTTGCGCCAACGGTAGAACAGGGTACGGGAGATCCCGAATTCTCGACATGCCTGAGCTACATTCTGCAGGACCTGTGCGCGTCCCATGACGCGCTTGCGCAATTCGTACCCGTCCTGGCGTCCGGGCCAGGATACACTGTCTTCGAGGGTCATGTCCGCTCCTCCTCGTCTGTTGTGAGCAACGAGAAGGATACGTCACATGGCCCTCTCTTACTGTCAACACTAATACGAAACAGTACAGACTAGTGGGAGGGTGAGTGGCCTCCTGATCGCGTCCCCCTGCGGGGATGAGAGGGCGGCCGGGATCTTGCAGGCGAGGAGCTCGGGAAAGTCGCAGGGCTGGCCTCAGATTGAGGGATTCATGGACGGATCTTCATCCCGGTGCAAGGTAGGGGGCGCGGACGGCGTCCCCGCAAGATGGTGTATGGAAACTGGCGTCCCGGAAACAGCGATAGAGGATCCCTCGGGGCTGGGCAGGTCTCGCAGCCGTCCGCGATTCCCAGGAACAAGCGTCTCCGTTCTCTAATCTCTCACTAAGCATATTCATGAGAATTCCTATCTAAAATAGTGGCCTCAGTCCCTGTGCTCAGGCAAGGCGTTAGGCAGGGGCCGTGGCACCAAATGCTCGCTGCTATCGCCAGAAGAGGAGATGCGCCCTACGAAAGGTCGTCAGGTCATGGATCTTGGCTGGGCCCCGGCTGAGCGCCCAAGTCCTTGCTCGTAACTTGACATCCACCCAAGAACCGTAATCCAGGTGACGTCCCTTGTTGCGAGAGGGGGTGCCGGCGCGGGCGGGTTCTGACCTCAGTGTGTCGAGGATCATCCTGGCAGTTTGGCATCCTCTTCGGAACGGGGCGGACAGTTGCACGAGCACCAATGTTTTGGCACCGGTTGCTGGATAGACCTGGTTCTTCTGAGGAAGGCCGCCAATCTCAATCCAGCCGATCCGTTCTGGGCTTGGACCCGGTACTTCGCGGGGACGGACCCTCAACAAGACTCCACGGAGACAGGCAATGGCACCCATGACGAAGTCGAAACTCCCGATCACGTTCTTTGGCTCTTTGGCAGTTCTTACCCTCCTCAGTTGCAGTATCCTGAACACGGCGGTCAATTCAGCAGTCAACTCAGCCGTCAACAAGGCCACGGGGAACCAGGCTGTAACGGTCTCCCAACTTTGGTCCGACGTACCACCCTTTCCTGGCGCCGCGAAGGCCAACATTGACCTCCCGCCTGCACTGAACCTGATGATCCAGGGCTTCCTGAGCGGCGTTTATTCGCAGAGCGCACAGGGGGGAAGCAAGGTGAACAGCCTGAGCTTCATCGCGTTCACCACTTCCAAGATCCCCGATGATGTTGGCTCCTTTTACAGCACGGACCGCATGATCAATGCGGGTTGGAACTCGGACCAACAGCCGGGTTGCGGCACAGCCGACATCGGAACGCCTGCGGCCGCCGGAGGCTTCGCCGGGACGTACTGTCTCTTTGGAAAAACCCAGGGGCAGAACGTTACGGCCATCGGAATCATTGCCATCGTGGATAAGCAAAGTGGGAAGACTCAGATCTTCTACATCCGCGCGGAAGGGACGAACTCTCAAGGAACCCCGACCTCCTAGTTGCCGGTTGGACGGATCCTGGCGGTCGCCTGGCGAAGGTCGTCTTTGAATGGGCCCCGGGTGGGGCGGGGGACAAGCCCAGGGTGCAGGCGACCAGGGTTGAGGACACAATCCACCCGCAAGATCACGGGGGCCGAACTCATCGTTCGGCCCTTTCCCCACTATCTGCATGTGGCTGGGGGCCGGACCAGGGGATGCGGGCTGGTCCAAAATAGGAGCATCGGCTGGTTCTCCGTCCCGATAGGGTGGAGAACCAAGCGGCAGCGACCGGTCCGCGCGGCCGCCGCGGACAGAGGGGTACGTTCCAGAAGCCTTTGCAACCGAGCGAGAATCTCCAGGCCGGCCTCGGTGAAATGAGCCTGGACCGCCTGGAGAATGCCCTCGCCGGGCTCTAACCTTTGCTGCCCCCAGGTTGCGGCGACTGGGCTGCTGGTCGTGTCTGAGAGAGAAAGGCCGCTGCGACTCCCAGGATGACAAGGGCCAGCCCCCCCAGCAGGGTCAAAGGCTCGGGCAGGGCAATTCTCAAGACCCCATCGATGGAGAACAGACCAGGTCCGATCAGGGCCAGGGCGAGAGCTACGGCGAGATTCGTCAAGGGAAATTCCATCCCGCCTTTAGAAGCCCACATTCCCTTTGGCCAATGGACCTTGGCGATGGCCATGAGCATCGCAGCGGAAACCGCCAGCGAGCCGAGCGGACAGAGGAATCCGAGGACGAGCAAAATGCCTCCGCCAAACTCGCTGAGGGAGGCGAGCAGCGCCCAGAGCCGGACGGGACGCAGTCCCATCTTGCCAATCCAGCCGGTGGTCGCGGCGAATCCACCGCCTCCAAACCACCCAAACAGCTTCTGACTGCCATGGCCGGCCAGCAGCAGGCCGACGACAATTCTGAGAAGCAGGGAACCCGCACTGACCAACACGTCTATTCTCCTTTCCCGAGGGGGCGCCTCCGGGAGTCATCCGCAGTCATAGGCGATACATTGCTGAACTATTCGCACAAGAAGGCCTACCTTCCGGCTTGGCCCCTCTTCAGTTTCGCCAGGAGCCGCGCCAGCTGCGACTGCTCGTTGGGCGTGAGGCCCCGGGCCAACTCGGCTTGCGCCTGTGCCTCGGCCCTTGTCCCCAGCTTGTAGAGTCTGCGCCCGGCCTGAGTGATACTCGCCCGCAGGCTGCGACGGTCGTGGGGGTCGGGGGTGCGCTGGACCAGGCCGTCAGCCTCGAGGCGGTCGACCAGCTGGGTGATGTTGGAGCGGACACAGGCCAGTCGCTCCGCGAGCTGCCCTAGTGCCAGCGGCTCCTTGGCCTGGGCCAAATGGCGGAGAATGCTCAGCTTGGCGATGGAAAGACCGTGGAGCCCGAGGGCGGCATCCAGCCGAGCATCCACCAGGTGCCCCGCGCCCCCCACGGCACGGATTACGGACCGACCGACTTGAGTCCGTTCCGGAGTTTTGTTCATGGCTGTATTATATCGCTCTTTATCAGTTGGTCCAAGGGCGGGTCCGGGTGTGGCGCAGGAACGGGGAGGCTGGAGGGGTCGTTCAGGCCCTGGGGTGGCCAATCCTTGTGGGCTTGGAAACGGCATTGGGCCGATTGGGTTTCCTCGGCCCGGCTCCCGCGCGAGGGGCATCCCGCCGAAGGGAGTAACGTGGGTTTGGGGGAATATCTCTGGGCTGGACAATCTTGGAGGTGTGGCCATGGCAACGACAATTGAAAAGAGGTCTCTTGGGAAGACGGATATTCGCGTTTCGCCGGTGGGGTTGGGGGTGATGGAGTTTTCCGGAGGGGGAGGGTTAATGGGCTCCATGTTCCCGGCAATCCCGCAGGAGGACAAGAATGCCATCGTCAAGGCCGCTCTGGAGGGAGGCATCAACTTCTTTGACACCGCAGAAATGTATGGCGGGGGCATTTCCGAACGGTCGTTGGCCAGGGCGCTCAAGGCGGCAGGCAAATCGGACTCTGAAGTTGTGGTGGCGACCAAGTGGCTTGCCATCCTCAGGACCGCCGCCAACATACCGCGGACGATCGGCAACCGCATCCGTTTCTTGGAAGGATACAGCATCAGCCTGTACATGATCCACCAACCGTGGAGTTTCTCCTCCCCGGAATCTGAGATGGATGCCATGGCGGACCTGGTCGAGGCCGGCAAGATCCGCTCGGTTGGAGTAAGCAATTTCAGTGCCGAGCGAATGCGGCGGGCCTACAAAGAGCTGCAGAAGCGGGGACTGCCGCTGGCCGTGAACCAAGTCCGCTATAGCCTGCTGCGGCGCGAGATCGAGTCCAATGGAGTTCTGGAGACGGCCCAGGAGCTGGGGGTAACCATCGTGGCCTACACCCCCTTGGCCTCCGGCCTACTGACCGGAAAGTACCACAAGGACCCCGGCCTGGTCTCTCGTCCGTCGATCCGGGTCCGAGCAATGATCCGCAACAATCTCGAGCGGACTCGGCCTCTGGTTAACACCCTGGAGGAGATCGCAGCCCGGTATCGGGCCACACCCGCTCAAGTTGCCCTAAACTGGCTGATCCACTTTCACGGACAGGCCGTGGTCGCTATTCCGGGGGCCACGAAAGCCCGCCAGGCCGAAGAAAGTGCGGGAGCCATGAGATTCAGGCTGTCGGACGAGGAAATGGCCCGCCTGGACCAACTGTCCCGAGCCATTCGCCTAGTCTCCGGCGCGACAGGCCGGTAGGAAGAGAGCGCCGTTTCAGATCGTGGGCTCGAGGCCGCCTCCCGCGGGGCGCGGGTCACCAGGGGAAGGATGGAAGCTTGGCCACCAAGAATCAAAGCCAGCTGAGTGTCTTGCTGATCTTGCTCCTGGTCTAGGCCCTCCTGGCCTTTGTCGCCCACGCATTTGTCCCGCTGGAGCAACTGCTCCTCCGGAATCAGGCCTTGCCCTCCGCCATGGCAGCGATCCCGCTGGCTGATCGGGCTTGCAGAGGGAGGCGGAGTCCTGGCCCTTCAGGAGTCTTCGGGATTTCAGGTTTCGGCTTTGCTCACAGGCTGGGACTGCCCGCAATCCTTCGTGAAGGAGCCGATTGGCGGAATTGGCGGCTATGCCCCGCCCTGTTCGGGGTTGCTCTCGGCGGCTTGATCGTCTTGATGGACCGGGTCTGGTCGCCGCCGGATCCCCTTTGATAATCCCTCATCCCGTTCTCCCTTTTTCGCTGATTGCTTCGGTCAGCGCAAGGATTGGTGAGGAGATACTGTTTCGATCCTTTGTGCTCGGGCTTTGGGCTTTCTTGCTGAACCTGCCTGTGGGGCAGGGAAAGCCAGGCGGGTGGCCCTTTGGGGTGGGAATCTGATTGCGGCCCCGTTGTTTGGAGCCACGCACCTGCCGTCGGCCATGCTGTTCCCGGGCCTGGTGAGCCCGCTTCAGGTTCCGGGTCTTGCCATCCTGGGAATGCTCCTGCTGAACGGCGTCGCCGGTATCATCGCAGGCGAGCGCTACCTGCGCGACGGCCTGGTTGCCGCGGTTGGGGTGCATCTCTGGATGGGCCTTACGTGGCCCGTGATTTTGGCCTGGCTGGGGCCGGTCGCCGGAGGTCCCTGAAAGCCGAAAGAGGAGGCAGGGTTCCTGTGGTCTGGAAGGGATGCGCCGTCTTGGACCGCAAGGGTTAAGGAACCCGGGTCGGCCGTTGCTCGCCCCCTGGTCGCCGGCACACTCCTTTCCAGTTCTGGGATTCCCGTTGAGCCTCCGGCCTCTTGGATCAAAGCGGGTGCTCGTCCCAGGTAGGAATGGGCAGCGGCCCGCAGCCTTACCCCTGACGGCGGAGTCGTGATCGAGTGGCCCGGCTCATATCCGATGACTCTGGAGGGAGAATTTCCAATGGCCGTCCTTGATCGCATCGCTTTCTACCGGGGACGAAGAGATGAGGTGCCCAACCAGAAACTCGCGCGAGACTTGGCGGAGGCGGGAGACAAGAAGGGCATCCGGGAGATTGCCGGGAACCTCTGGAATGAGAACCCGAACATCCAGGGTGATTGCCTCAAGGTCCTCTACGAGATCGGCTATCTCAGGCCGGAGTTGATCGCGGACTATGTGGACGACTTTCTCAAGCTTCTTCGGAGCAAGAACAACCGGATGGTCTGGGGGGGCATGATCGCGCTGTCCACGATCAGCTTGATACGGGCTCGTGCCATCTGGGGCAGCATCGGCGAAGTGATCCGGGCCACGAAGGAAGGATCCCTGATCACCAAGGTTTCGGGAATCAAGACCTTGGCAGGCGTCGCCTCGACGGGGAAGAATTACCGCGTCAGGCTTTTACCGATCCTTCTCCAGCAGCTTCGCACGTGTCCGCCTCGGGATCTCCCTTTGCATGCCGAAAGCACACTCCCGGCGGTCCAAGAGGAGGGCCGGGCTCGAGTTCTCGCACTTCTGCAATCCAGGCTGAGGGAGCTAACCCCTTCCCAAGCGAGCAGACTCCGCAGGGTCATTCGCCAGGTTCGGGCCATCGGGTGACCCCGAGCCTGCGGATGAGCCCACGAGGGTTGAAGAATCGAAGGAGTTACGCAGCTCAATGAGTGCCTCCGAAGAGCTGGCATGGTCTGTCGATCCCCATTCCAGCGAGAAGTCCATCGAGGAGTTGCGCAGAGCCTTAGCGGCATTCAATCTTGCCACCGCCTCAATCGACCAGAGTCGGGAACTTGGGGCCTTCATCCACGCTGCGCAGGGACGGTTGGTGGGCGGAGTGCTTGGGCTGCTCTGGGGGCAGTGTCTGGAGACCCGCTACCTGTGGGTTGAGGGCAGGCTGCGCGGTCAGGGCTAGGGCACGAAGCTGGTGACGACCCTGGAGGAGGAGGCACGAGCCAAAGGCTGCCAGCTCGCCTTCGTGGACATATTCAACCTCCAGGCGCCAGCCTTCTATGCCAAGCTAGGGTATGAAATCTTCGGTTCCGTGGAGGGCTACCCTCACGGATATCAGAAGTTCTTTCATACTTGAGAAGATCCTGTAGGTGAGACGGTTGTGGCCGGCACAGGAGGCGAAGTGCGCTTCGGCAAGAGGGGATGCCTGGACGGGCTCTTTCCGCCCCCGCTTTGCGGGCGAAATTCCACTGGTTCTGGTTTGCGGTAGGCTGAAGAAATAGCTGCTCAGATCCAATTGGGCAGCAAGCGATTCCAGGCGAGGAGAAGAGAACTCTTCGGACTCAGGCGCCGAGTACGAAAGACGGAAAACGATCGGGGTCGCCTGAAAGCGTGGGAGAACCCTTGGGTCACAAGCGGACCTCTCAGCGCAACTCATCGCAAGCGAGGAGGAAGTCATGAGCCCCCATGATCAACTTGTGGAGTATGCCGGACTGCTGCGGATCCGCCAGAAGGCGTACCGAAGAGACGCGTGGATCATTGGAGGAATCCTATTCCTTTCCTTGGTCGGGGACTTTGTCTTCGCACAAACTAATTCTGTGTCATCCCGGGATGCAATTCTGGCATTGCCCCTGGTGATTGCGCTGGGCGCGGGGTACGCGACCGCCTCGGCCAGGCTGGAGATGACCAATGCCTTCCTCGATTTGGTCGCGACGCTGCAGAGGTCCTTTGAGGGCTAGGGGGGCGCCCTGTGGGATTCAGGTTCCTGCTGCCCTTGCCGGTAGAAGAGGTTGGGATCGCGCAAGACGGAACAAACAAAGGACTGGGACGGCCTCGCTTTCTGTGGCAGAGAAAGGGGCTGATAGCCAACTCAAGGCACAGGAAGCGGCGGCCGGACGCGCGCTGGCCCGCGCCCAAGCTAGTGACGACTTCGGGCTCCGGAAGGGACCTGGGGTCTCATACGAACGGGCGGCGAGTCGATGAACCCGGGGCGAGCCGTGCTCGGGATCGCTGACCAGCGGGATCTTCTCGCGGTCAGGCGGAGGGGCTTGTGGAAAGCTGCCTGCTGTTTGGAAAGCAGGGAAGGTCCGCCATCCCCACTCAAGTCCACGGAGGCTGCCCTCCCAGGCCCCGGCCACCACAGCCCTCAGGTGTAGTTCTAGGAGATCAATCGGCCCTGCGGCCCCGGGGACCTTTCGGCCTGCTCCCTGGTTGCGCGGAAGGCGGCCTCGATCCTCTCAACCCCCTCGCGGATGGTCTCCCCCAGGAACAGGCCGGGAACGCGGCTTCTCCATTCGGCTTGCAGGCTGAAAACCCGCCCGCCAAATCCCACGAACACCGACCCCGGAGAGGCGGCCCGCAGCAAATGGGATGGCCATTCCTGGAGGGGCAGAGCGGTTGACTCGGTCATCGCCACCAGGACCACGATCGTCGGGTGGAGGGAGCGCACCATCTGGGCCAGATCGCCAAGCGGGACCGACTGGCCGAGGTAAGCAACCGGCACGAGGTGACGGCGGAGCAAGGTGGCAAGCATGAGAAGGCTGCCGTCATGCCATTCGCCGGGCGCGCAGGCGAGCAGGGCGGGGGGCTGAGCGTAGGGAGGAGGCGCGTTGAGGATCCACGAGAGCAGGCGCTCGCGCAAGAAGTGAGAAGCCAGGTGTTCGGTGGCTACGTCAATTCGGCCTTCGGCCCAGCGGTTTCCAAGCTCGGCGAGAGCGGGGGAGATCAGCTCCAAGATGATCTCCTCGGGACTGAATGTCGACAAGGAATCGGCCAGCACCTGGGAGGCGGTGTCGAGGGCATGATCGCTGAGGGCCTCGACCAATTGGCCACGCTGGATCAAGAGGGCTGAGCCAGCGGCCGCCACTGGGGGTCGCGGGCTCCTCCAGGAGTCGGTCTTCTCTTCTTCGATCCTCTCCTGATGATGGAGGGCCTGGATTGCCTGAGCGGTTGCAACCCCGGCGTCAATCTGGTTCTTCACCCAGCGCAAGCGGAGAAGGTCCCGCTCGGAAAAGAGACGATGCCCTCCAGGTGTCCGGGAGGCGCGGGGAAACCCGTAGCGCAGCTCCCAGGCGCGCAAGGATGGAACGGAGATCCCGGACATCCGGGCGGCCACCCCGATGCTGTAGAGTGGCTCGCTACTGGCGCTGGATCGACCTGCTTCGCGATTCATCTTTGCACCTTGCCCTTGTCGCAAGGGTATCATCCTCTACAAGCTATGTCAAGGCTAGGTAATGAAAAACACCACATTATCTCATAAAAGAAGATCCATCCTACGTATGTTCCAGGCTCGATTGGCGCTGCTGGAGTCAGTCAATCCTCTGCTACTCCCACTCAGGCCAAATCACGACCGGGTGCCAGGCGGTGGTTCCGAAGGACCACATGAGTGCCTTCGGATCCGCGATTTTTTTTGGGGGGGGTGCGAAGTGAGGGCGAAAGGAGCTGGATTCCATGGCAAGACAAGATAACTCCTTGGCCCGCTAATACGCTTGCTCACCAGGGATTGGCAAAGGCTTGATACACTGGGCATGTTCGCCCAGATTCCTCTAACATACTATATACAGATTATGTATTGACTTAATATAGGTTCTCGGGTATAAGTACTCTAGGTAGCCGAGGGGAGGCCCAGGCTAGAATTCCGCTGGTCCAGCCGACCGGCGGCCTGTTGAGGAGATCTCATGAACGATCGCGAAATCATCGTGGAAGACTTGGTCAAGTCCTACCCGGGGAAGGTTACAGCCGTCCAAGGAATCGGTTTCCGCGTAGAGGCGGGGAAAATCTTTGGGTTTTTGGGACCAAACGGAGCCGGCAAGAGCACCACTATCAAGATCTTGACCACGCTCGCCCTGCCCACCTCCGGGCGGGCTACGGTGGGAGGCTTCGATGTGGTCAGCCAGGCCTCCGAGGTCCGTCGTGTGGCCGGGGTTGCATTGCAGGACGTCGGCATCGACCCCTTGATGAAGTCCACGGAACTTCTGGTCCTGCAAGGCCGCCTGTTCGGAGCCTCCCCCGCCGAGGCGAAGGCGAGAGCCAGGGAGTTGCTCGAGCTGGTGCAACTTTCCGACGCGATCGGCCGCCGGTCCGGAACATACAGCGGCGGTATGCGCCGCCGGCTTGACTTGGCGATGGCGCTGGTACACCAGCCCAAAGTCCTGTTCTTGGACGAGCCGACCACAGGTTTGGATCCGGGCAGCCGCAGGGACGTGTGGCGCGAGGTTCGTCGCCTCAACCGGGAGTTGGGGATCACGATATTCCTCACGACCCAATACCTGGAGGAGGCGGACGAACTGGCAGACACGGTGGCGATTATCGTGGGAGGAAAGATCGTCGCCGAGGGCTCCCCCGCCAAACTCAAGGCAGCCATGGGCGAAGAATCGATCAACCTGGTCTTTGAGGATGCGCAGCAGGCCGGCCAGGGTCGAGTGGCCTTGGCCGAGATGGGTGAGCGCATTCAGCTGGATCGAGACATGGTGCGGATTTACCTAAGCCAGGCTGCGGGTCGCATCCCCGCGGTCATCTCCCGACTCCAACAAGAGGGGCTGACTCCCGTTTCCCTGACCCTGACCCAACCAACCCTCGACGATGTGTTTCTACGCGTAACCGGTGAGCGTTTGGTGACCTCCGAGGTCTCCAAACCCAAATCCCCGCGATCATCCAGAATGGCGGAGGCAGGCTAGGACATGGACAAGACAAATCAGAGGTCGAAACCCGCACGATCCGCGAACACCACCTTGCGGTTACCGGAACAGGTCCTTCTTCTGGTCATACGATACCTGACGACGCTCCTGCGCACGCCGGAGGCGCTTCTCCCGCCGCTGGCCATCAGCATATTCTTCTTGGTGATCTATCAGTCGACCCTGGGCAAGGCGGCGGATTTCATCCCGGGCATCAACGGAAGCTACCTCGGGTTCATTCTGCCACTCTCGATCGTGAGCGGCTCACTATCGGGTGCCGGTATCGCAGCACAGAATCTGGTGCGCGACATCGAGCGGGGCTACTTTGACAAGCTCTTGCTCACGCCGATCAATCGGGCGGCGCTTCTGCTCGGCCCGATCCTGTCCGGAGCGGTCATTCTTGGGTTCCAGGCGGCCGTGGTGGTCGGGGTCGGGCTCATCCTGGGACTCAAGTCAGCCACCGGGGTCCCGGGCCTGCTGGTGGTGATCGCCTTGGGCGTGCTTCTGGGGATGGGCTTTGCGGGATTCACAGTCTCCGCTACGCTGGGGAGCGGCAGTGCCGCCGCCACGCAGGGCGCGAGTTTCCTCTTCTTCCCGCTGACTTTCCTGGCGCCAACCTTCGTCCCGCTCTCGCTGCTCTCGGGCTGGCTCGAGACCGCCGCCCGAGTCAATCCCATCACTTACGTCCTGGAGGCGATGCGCGCCCTGCTGATCACGGGGTGGGATCGGACGGCGATCGCGGAAAGCCTGGTTGCGTGTCTCCTCCTCGCGGCTGCAATGTACGTCCTGGCGGCTATCGCCTTGGCAGTGCGAACTCGCCGGACGTGATCTGCCAGTCTGAGGCGGGGTGCGGTGAAATTCAGAAGCGTGGCGTCAAGCCGCACATTCCGCCCACGGTAGCGGTTGAGCGCCTGCGCTGTCTGACTATCCCTCTATATAAAAGGCCCAATGTGGGAGGGATGACAATCCCTCCCCCTTCTTTGTACGCCCAGCATGAACACTGACTTGGAAGGTGAAAGTCCTTCCCGGAGGTGATGGCGCCAACCGTAGCCAAAGGCAAAGGCGTCGCCGTGAGGCGGGGTCCGGAGGAAGCCGGA
>Ga0187854_10002510_pt1 | contig 15677 bp, 13 predicted proteins | sample June2016WEW_6_15_FD_132445 | JGI IMG/M metagenome (GOLD analysis project Ga0187854, IMG submission 132445) | Peatland microbial communities from SPRUCE experiment site at the Marcell Experimental Forest, Minnesota, USA - June2016WEW_6_150 | ecosystem: Environmental > Terrestrial > Soil >...
CCGAACGCCCCTGATTTCCCAGAGCGGCTTGAGTCTTTGAAATATGCTTTCTCGGAGGGGTATCAGAATAGCGTATCGTCCGAGCCTATGCTCGACGATAATATCGGGGATGTGATTAACCAGGTGTCTCCTTTTGTTACGGATAAAATTTGGTTGGGAAAAGCGAATCTTCTTCCCAGCCGCTTAGCGCTTAACAGGGAGAATGACCCGGCAACGATCCAGAAGGCGAATGAATTGATAGGGTGGCAAAAGGATGAGAATATGAAGCAGCTTTATTCAAAGTATAAAGATAATCCGCAAATTGAATGGAAAGCCAGCATCAAGAAGGTGGTTGGATTGAATATTTGACTAAAATTGCCAATGAAAAGCAAACAGCTGTTCGTTTTTTGAAAACGACTGAAATAAAGGGGCTATCTCTTCCTCAGGGGTAGTCCCTTTTTTGTTTCTCGCCGATACTGCCAGATCTTGTCTCTTCTTCGATCTGAATATTTGTTAGAACAAATAATAAATATAAGTAGGAGGTTATATCTATGGTTCCAGAAAGAGTCGTCCCAGTCACCATTGCTCTTCCCAAGCCGTACCGGGATCTTTTGAGAAAGATCGCCCTGGAAGAGAGTTTGAAGAATCCAGACCAAATAGTTACTACTTCCCGGCTCGGGAGGGAAATTTTGTGCGCCTTTTTGCAGGAAAGGTTGGAGGAAAGCAGCAAAAAGGAGGCGTAGCGGAGGATTCATAACATGGACTTTTACGAGGAATTAAAAGCTAGGAATGACATTCATATTGTTGCGAGCATCCTGGGATACAACGGGAAAAGAACCGGAAATGCTTACCAGGGGGACTGCCCTAAACATGGGAGTACAGATCATAGGTGTCTAGTCCTCTGGAGTGGGTTTCAAGGTTTCAAGTGTTTCCATTGCGGGGAAACAGGAGACGTAATTAAATTGGTGGAGATCCTTAAGAAGGTCGATCATAGGGAAGCAGTTAAATATCTCGCTGATCGAGTAGGAATGCCTCTATGGGGAGGGAAAGAGCTAACTCCAGAGGAAATTGCACAGAAGGAAGCAGAGGTCCAGGAAAAAGTTCTGGTGGAGAACATGCTGACTGCAGCGGCCGAGTGGTATCATGCCCAGTTAAAAAACTTCCCAGACATCATGAATCACCTTACCAGTCATTATGGGTTCTCCCAGGAGATCATCGAAAGATTGAGAATCGGGTTTGCTCCTCCTGGAACAAGTCATCCTAACATCACATCGGACCTGGCTAATCACCTGAGCAAATTCCCAGAATTTCAGGGTAAGCTTGCTCTGTCTGGACTATTCAATTTCAAAACTCCAGTGGGCCCTTTCTGGGATTATTTTCAGGGGAGGATCATTTTCCCATATTGGAGGGGAGGAAAAGTGGTCTATATGGCGGGAAGAGCGACCCCTCACACCCCCCTTTACCAAGGGAAAGAACCAGCAAAATATACCAAACTCCGAACTCATAAACCAGAGGATGAAAAGGGAAAGTTCATTTCTCGGTTCATTCAGAATGATTCTTTCATGGGAGAAGACGAAGTTAGGAGTGGGAGAGAGATCGTCATCGCTGAAGGTGCACCGGATTGGGTCTCCGCCATTGACAAGGGATTTGCGGCGGTATCTCCGGTGACCACCAATTTCCGGGAGCAGGATAATGAAAAGCTAGTGCAATTAACTGCAGGTGCTGAATCAATTTACATCATCAACGACAATGAGGAGAACCAGGCTGGTTTCAAGGGTGCTCTGAATACTGGAAAGAAACTTACCAAAGCAGGAAAGAACGTTTTCATCGTGGAATTACCAAGACCCGCTGGAGCCACAAAGGTTGACCTAAATGAATACTTGGTTAAGCATACCGCCCAGGATCTTCGCCAGATCATGAATTCTTCCCCGTCATTATTGGAAATCCTGATCAACAAGCTACCGGGGGACTTCATCAAAGCCCAACCCATGATCAAAGAAGAAATTGCTCCTCTTCTGATTGAACTGGATGAAGCGAAGCTGGAACACTACCTGGGAGTCATTAAGAAAAAGACCAAAACAAACCAGAAAGCTCTCGATGCGGAACTCGAAGCCGCCAGGATCGCAAAGGCAGCGGCTGACTCCAAGGAAGAATACAAAATTGACCCGGAGGTGGAGAAAGAAGCTTTGGCTATCGCCATGGACCCCTTACTCTTAAAAAAGCGAATCGATGTTATCAACCAAGCGGGGGTAGTGGGGGAAAGAGGAACCGTGGCCATGTATCAGTGCGCATTGGACAGCCGGCTCTTACCAGAAGATAATCTAAGCCCCAACGTGCTCGCCATCAAGAACGCTGGCCATTTTGGGGCCGGAAAGTCTTTTACCCTTTCCACTTGTCTACAGATCTATCCCCAATCCGCTTACTTTCTGATGACCAACGGGAGCGCCAAGAGCATCTTTTTCCTCAAGGGTGGGTTGAAACACAAAGCTCTCATCATTACGGAAGGGTTCCAATTCCAGGCTAATAATGCTGTCGATTCCGAATTGGTCTATTCCATCCGCTCACTCCTTTCGGAAGGTAGGGTAAGCTACTGCGTGGTGGAAAAAGATGAAAAGACCGGTCAGCTGACCACCATAGAGAAGAAAGTGGAAGGACCTACCAGCTTTATCACCACCACGATCATGGAATCTCTTGAGGCTCAATTTGAGGACCGCCTCTTCACTATCCATCCTGACGAATCGGTTGACCAGACCAGGAGAATCATTATGATGATCATGGCCAAGAAATCGGGGAAATTTCAGGGATTGGACCAGAAGACAATCGATTCCTGGAAAAAGTTCCATGAATCCCTTAAACCTGTGGATGTTCTGATCTCCTTCGCTGAAGACATTGGACGGTTCATCACCAAGGATGGGGACCCTCTGATCGCCACCAGGCGGGCTTCCAACAGGGTTATGACGGTGATCCAGAGCATCGCCTGCGCCTACCAGCACCAGAGACAGAGAGACTCAAAAAATAGGCTGATTGCGGAGATAGCGGATTACTGGATGGCGTTCCAGGTGGTTCAAGACGCTTTCCGGGAAAATATGGGTGGACAGGATAAGAAGACAGAGAAGTATCTGGCCGTGATTAAGGAGAAGCAAAGAATCACCCCTGGAAATTTGGCTAAAATATTTAGGGTATCGGGATCTGCGATCTCTGGTTGGGCTTGGAAGAGTATCCAGGGGGGAATGATCGAATGGTGTGATGAAAATGGGTATCATTTCGTTGACGATAAAGCATTGAAGAAGGCGAAGCACCAAGGGACCGCCTATCTCAAGATTTCTGATACCTACCAGAATGAGACTGTGAAGGGATTACCTACGCCTTTTGATCTTACAGGAGATGCGAGATGGGATGTAGGTGGGGATTTACTCCAGATGTTTGACCTGGAACTAGAAAAGAGAACCGCTCCCAGTACGGTGTTTACCGGTGTTTACCCTGTGTTTACCCCCGCCCTAAACACGGTCAAGGAAGATGAAATATTTGAAATTATTCAAAATTCTGGTGATGAACCGGACGGTGTTATGGTGTTTGGTCAAATTCCGAGGGGTGAAGGAAATAATTTAAAATTGGAGGATGGTGGCTTAAAGGTACCCACGCCAGAATCCATAGAGGATGATTCCCAGAAGATTCAGGGTGGAAATGGCCAAGGGAAAAGTGGCTCTCACCCACTCGATGAATTTTTGAAGGGGTGTGAGGGCTCCCTATTCTAACTTTTTAACTTTTAAGGTTTTGGGCCTTTTTCTTTAAAAATAGACCAAATTCTTAAAAAGTTAAAAAGTTTCCCTGGTTGCTTGGTGTTGAATGCAATCACGCCGCTCCTGAGATTCAGAAGAACGCCACCAACTAAGCACGGTGCGGTTGTGTGTCTGCGTGCATGCCATCGTTATAAGCCATATACGTTCTTGGTAGACGAATAGACATTCCTGTGACACTGATATACTACACGGCGATTGTATTTTGATAATGCTTCAAGATCATTCTTTTTGTAACACACCTTAACCTCTCTCGGTGCACGTTTGTACAATTCTATTATTTTGCTTGGTGTTCCCTCCTTTGCAGCTTTCTGGACATCTGTAAAAACATATACTATGAAAGCATTTGAGTTGAGATTGAAATCAAAAGCGAGATGGGTATCCGTGGCTGAAGGTGTGGAGTACCCTCTATCAGATAAAAGACAACGCTTATCGGCGTGGTCATCGGTGTAATGGCATACAACGACCGTCATTAAGTAGGAACTGCATTCATATAATGCCTTGATGGTATATTCCAGCATGTTCGGATTGGTATCTATTGGCCGCATAAGAAGCATAAATAGTGCTCGTAACCAATTATTATATTCATCCTCAGAAATGCCCATCTGAGTGCACAAAAATTTCTGTTGTGGTTTTTTGCCATTTAATATCTTTGTATATAGTTCGCAAAAAACAGTATCCACCGGATGGTATTGATTGATTGTGGCTATGCTGTTGAGAACTTTTTTAATCGAGTATGGGTTTCTGATGAAATTAAGGAACTTTATAGCAAATATATCCAGTATCTCGGCCTTAACATCCACATCCAAGCTTCCCTGGGCGAGCTTTTTCAGCAAACTCCTTGTGTTTTCCTCGATCTCACATTCATACTGCCCAAAGAGCGTCTCAAAATTATGACGTATACTTTTGTCAACCACATCAAAGCTAAAGAGGTCGTTGAGCGACAAATTATTCTCAATGCGCTTTCCTTTTGCAGCATCCAATTGGATTAAAAATTTCTCTCTATCCCTGATGCTAAAAGAATAAATTCTTTGCAATTTCCTTGAGACATTCGGGTCTATAGCATTTAGCCTTTGCTCAATCTGAGGTAAAAAATGCTGGTTCTTCGATCTGCTTGTCAATTCCATTGCACCCTCAGGTATTTTTGGCTTATAACGATTAAGATTGTTTCCGAAGGGGAGTAAAGCAAAATTCCAGATACAATCGGTTGAACTAAGTCGCATTCCGGTAGCTGTTCACCATCTAATGCCGGCTGATTTTAAAAAATCCTGCGCCCTCTTATTTCCTAATCTGGCTGCGATTTTGGAATCTTCAACTGCCTTCTCTGCGTCCCCGAGATTGGCGTAAGCGACTCCACGATTAAAATATGCCTCCGCATATTTTGGGTTTAGGGCGATAGCCTTGTCGAGATCCCTGATTGCTTTTTGATGGTCCCCAAGCTTGCCATAGACAACTCCACGGTGAGAATAGGCCTCGGCAAACCTTGGGTCCAGTTCAATGGCTCGGTCCAAATCTATGACCGCTTGGCGATAGTCTCCAAGGAGACCGTAAGTGAATCCACGGCCGGAATAAGCATTTGCATCTGCGGGGTTCATCTCGACAACTATATCGAAATCTTTGATCGCTTCCCGATAGTCTCCAAGGAGACCGTAAGTGAATCCACGGTAAGAATAGGCTTGGACAAATTTAGGATTCAGTTGGATGGCTTTAGTGGCTGCCTGGATTGCTTCTCGCCACCTATTGGCGCTCCCCAATGATACTCCCTTCTCAAACCAGTCCGTGGCATTTAAGCTATTCACTGCCTCATTGTATTGACTAGGGTGCCTTTTATCTGCTTTCGCTATCTCCAGCTCCTTTTTTAGTCTTTCAAGTTCCCTTAAGGCCTCAGATGCTTTCTTCCTCGTCTCCTCCAGCTCTTTTACTTGTTGACGGTCTTGCCGCAGCTTGTTTATAGAAATTGTCACATCCTGCGGGTCCGCCTCCATCTTGGCCTTCAGGTAATATGTTCTACCATCCCACTTTTCATCTATGATTTCCGCTCTGACTATACCAGCAGTGAGAATAACAATTTGATCTTTTGTAAGCTGGAAATTTTTAACCTCAGTTTCGCTTTCAAGGTAAGTCCCCAATTTTTCCAGAAGTAGCCTCTTTACCTGCTCAAGAGCGATTACTCTACTTGAAAGCTTGCTATCTGCTTCGCTGGCCTGGTACGTGTATTCTTCTATAAAGAGCTTTGTTTCCGCAGAAGCCAAATTTGCCACTACAAAAAAGAATACCAAGGCGACCGAAGAGATAATCTCTTTCCGGCATCCAGTCAGGGTCTTCATTTCCTTGCCTCCGAGAAAAAACTTCAGCCCCGATATGAACCAGGTTAGGATATAGCATTGTGTCAATTATCGATTGAAATTTATACCTTTCGGAGAAACTTGTCAATCCTCACTTTCAGCAAGAAACTAACGGTCCACTCCCCCTCCATTCCTCCCATGTCCAATTAAATTTTTCCCACCCCCCCCTTTTCCACCAAACACCTAAACACCCACCATTTTCGAGCACCAAACCGGAATAATTCATAACCCTTACAAAATCCTACCGTGTTTACCACCCCCATAAACACCCCTAAACACCGGTAAACACCTTCCCAAAAGTTTCAATCAAATCGCTTTTAGAAAAAAATACTAGCTCTCCAGCTACCGGCTTAAAACAAAGAAAACGAACAGCTGTTCGTTCTGTGTTTAGGTGTTTATTCGGTGTTTACCACGCTACATAACACCCTATGGTGAAGGGATCTCAATAAAAATATTCTGAATTCGATAAAGAGCGGCGACGGTGTTAAGGTGTTTAGGGGATTTGAGGGTGACAAGAATAAAATTCCCAGGAATCAGCTAGCGCCTCCTACAGCTATCAACGAAGCTCCCTCGACTGCTGAAACTGCTGATTCAGCTCCTGCTAGCAGTTCTGATTCGATCTTTCCCGCTAATAGCTAACTGACAACTGTCAGGACATCGTTCACCAAAATAACTGTCACGACATCGTTCAATCGCGATCGTGAAAGTGAGCTTCTTTGCGAAGATGTCCTGACGATTTTAAATTATCGCAATCGGTATTCGTATTCTTGAACCTGGATTTTATCCAGGAAAAGTTTCAACCTTTGCTCTTTGACATCGATAGTAGCCACAACGTATTCGTATTGAGTTTCTGAAGGAGCAGTGAACATTTCACCGAAGATGTTCAACCGGCGGTCACTCCGAATGAATCGGACAAGATGATAGCATCCTTCTTCCGGTTTCTCCAAAGGATGCCGGGGGGCTTGTTTTCGGTCCGGGAAAACCAGTTTCCGTCTCCTCTGAGCCAATGCGGTAAGCGGCGTTTGTCCCTGGAGCTTGCTGTAACGATAGGTGCTGTTGTGCTTATCCTCGTGGGCCAGGGATTCTTGCCGAAGTTGACTCATAGAGGTCATCGTGACCTTGGCAAGAAACTTCTGGCGATAATGGTCATTGAACCTTTCGACCACCCCGTTGCGCCAAGGTTCGGCAGGGGGAATAAACCAAAGATTGACCCCATAGAGTACGCAGAGTCGGATAAGCGGCCCCATTCCTCGCGGGTGGGTTGGACTGCCCCAAAAGGCCATTTCGTTGTCCACCTGGAGATTATCAGGAATCCCCATGCGCTTCCAGACCGCGTAGACAGCATCCAAAACACTCTGCGCCGCCTGGGAGGGCATCGGCTCTATAGCGCAGCGGTTGATCGCCGTATCGATGGAATTGAGGCTGTAGAACCGGATCGGGCCGGTAAGATAACAGGGGCCGACCAGATCAGCCTGGTGGGTCTGATTAGGTAAGCGCGATGGAAGTGCGGGATAGGCCTTACCCTTTGGTTCGTAACGTCCGGTACGACGATGGGTCAAATCTCGGCGGCGTAAAATTCGGCCGATGGTGCTCAGCGAGGGAAGCGGTTGCACATTCATATCTTCCAATTCCCATCGGATGGCCTGATCTCCGCAGAAGAGTTCCTTGTTGTATAGACTTAGCCGTACCATCTCGACGATATCTTCGATCTCTGCAGGAGTGCGATGGGAACTGAGAAGAGGTTTCCGGGATCGACTTTCGCACCATGCAGGATCATCTGGAGAATACCGTGCGATCCATTTGTACAGCCACCGCCTGGATTTGCCCATAGAGGCACAGACGGCTTGCAGATCTTCTCCTTGCAAGAACCTTTGAACTGCAAGAGTACGTTCTTTTTGTACGTTTTTCTTCATGAGCACCTCCCGGTAAAGGAATGATGCTCATGGTAATGCATGCTGTGGCTATTCGATTGTCAAAGAACGTTTATGCACGATGTCCTGACAGTTAAATCTGTGCACGATGTCGTGACCGTTATCAGCTAACTGTTTCGAGCTGTTTCGACCTGAATTCAGCTCCTTACGATCGATTCCGATTCCACCCTACTAACCTACAGCTCCCAGTTCAGCTATTTGGACAGCTGTTTCAGATCGGATCTGCTGCGACCTTTGAAAAACGGTTCCGATCTGGGTCACAGGGTCAGGTCCAACCCTTCCAACCAAGAATTTAACTTTTAAGGTTTTAACCGATTTCTGTCATCCCCAAGCAAATTCCTAAAAGTTTAAAAGTTCATTTCCTAATTCCCTTCTCGTTATTATAGCGTCAAGGATTCGGACAATAAAATTTATCCTTCCCCCCCAAAATCGACTAAACACCTTAACACCCTCCAGAACACAATCCTTTTCGGAATAAGAATACCGCCTTCCATCCATCCCACCGTGTTAAGCACCAGGGTAAACACCCCTAAACACCGGTAAACACCTACCAGCAGGAAGGGAATCCCTGTAGTCATTAATCTTATTTTATAAAGCCGAGACCGATCAAACTTTTAAACTTTTAAGACTTTTTCCTATTTTCCTCCTTTTCCCGCCAAAATCTCTAAAAGTTTAAAAGTTCATCGCCTTCGTTTTCACCTCCCAAATCCATATCTGAGCTCCCAAACTATAAATTTCCAAAACGCTTTCCCATCCCGAACAAAATTTAAAACCAGACCAGAAGGAGAACCTCCACCATGACCGAACCAAATAATCAGTCCCCTACAGATACCCAGAATGAGAAAATCATAGAGTCGTTGAGATATGAAATTGCAGACCTCAAATCTGCATTGAGGAAAAAGGATGACCGGATCGCCACCCTGGATGCTATGCTGAACCAGGTAATGGAGGGTCACCACGCGGAGATCAGGGCTTATGAAGACCTAGAGGATAAATTGAAAGATGTCGTTGAAATGCTCAGAAAAAGGGTCCCGCATGGCGATATTCTGGATTTTTTGAAAGTAAAAGACCGGAATCCGTTATGGTAGGGAACCAAAGTTTTCCAGGTTGGATCTTCGACGCTTAAAACTGGGGAGCTCAATCTTGAAGGTCAAACTTCTTCTGCGAAAAGTAGTGGTCCGATTCTCCACTTCACCTACCTTTAATCTAAGAGTAAGGGTAGATTCAACAATTTCGGGACGAAATGTGGATAGCAAAAAAGGCAGAGCCATTTCTGACGAGCCGATCGCTTAACGTGTTGATGAAAAATGAAAAGGCCTTTAAACACAAAGGTTCCTGGCCTTTTCATTTCAGAAAAAATCTTTGAAAGCTGAGTGACAGGTGTTCTGGCCAATTAATCAACGGTTATTAACAGTTCCCGGCATTTTAACAAAGGTGAGTCCAGTTTCAACACGCTAAGCGATCGGCTCGCCATTTCTGACCCTGCCCTCAATCTAACCCCAATTTGCTCAGCCTATTTACATGGTACGATATAAACCGAATGACTCCCCTCTATAGGCGTACCATCCTTTGTCTTCCCTTTTAGGATGCCTTCAGTATCGCCACATTGGAATCCTGCGTCGTGCGTGTAGAAGTGGCATAACAGGTCCTGCAATTCGTCCTTATCCTTCCACCAGTGGACACCCCTATCATTGCCATCCTCGTGAATATTCTCTGCACCATGGCAAAAAGCCAGGCTTTGTTCATCACCCGTCCGTCCAAAAGTTAGAGAGACCGGGTCTATCTGACTGAGGGCATCAAAATCCTTCGTGGAGAGGATAGCGACTTCGATCTTGCCCTTGCTTTTAAGGTTGATTCTATCTGGCTCGATGTCGATGGAGACGAGTTCTTGTGAGGCCACCAGCTCACCGGCAGTGACCGGACTCCAGACGGCCCAACCATCCCAAGGGCTGACGCTGATGAAGTACTCTTGCACGTAATAGCTGCCGGGGAGGGTGGTAAGCTCATAATTATTGATGGGAGCTCTAGCAGGCAGCATCAAGGGGAGTTTCGAGGCAACGAATGACGCCAGAGAGCCCCCGTCCCATTGAAGCTGCAAAACGCTTTTGTAAATCCCGCCGGGTGGGGCTGATGGGGGGGTGATGTCGGAGTAAAAAATCAGTGAATGTCCTGAATCGTCGTATGTGTACGATGAGTTGGGCGAGGTCGAGGCGAATGTGAAGTTGGGGTACGGCGGCGACGATATTCTATAGTCGGGTACGGTAATGCTGTAATCAGATAGCGTGCCGTCGTTAGCAACAACAAAGTATCCGGTAGCAGTCAGGCCGTGGGGAAAGGTCACCCCAGTAAGGTTCCAGGTCACCGGGCTGGCCGCTGCTGGGAGCTCCATCGCAGTAAAAAGCAGGATGCCGATTAGCGAGGGTAGTATGGCCGAGACTTTGGTATTACAAAGACGATGAAATGGTTTCATTACACTCCTCCTTATAGATTTCTTTATGATCGTCCCCGACACCTTCCAGTAATACATTTCATAACGATTCTTGGGAACCGGACTGATCATTGAATCATAACAACGATCAATCCGGGTTTCCTGGTCCGTTTATGAAGTCAGCGAAGTGCCGAATGATTAAATTTTCAAATAGTTTGGGATAAAAACGAAAGCCTCCAAGGGACAAGCAAATCCCCGGGAGGCTTCATATCGGCACCTTCGGGAAAGACCTTTTCATATGGCACTCCAGTAAGGTTAGCGGTTTGGTTTTTGGGTTGAAAAGAGCCGGTTGGGATTAATTCAAGTCCTCATATCATCATATTATTACTCCGAAGCCAAAAAGATGTCAAGGGCGAAATTAAAGGGAATTTACCTTTGGAATAGCCTTGGTTTCCAAGCCCAAATTGAGAATTTGCGTTTGAAAGGGTGAATGCTCGGGGATGACCCTAAAAACAAGACTGCAGGAATCAATGCTTCCCAGTCCGTCTTTATACATGCTGTCAGGAAAAGTTTCTCCTATGGCCATTAACCTCTTGACTGAACATTTAAACTTTTAAGATTCCACGCGTTCTTTGTCCTTTACCACAGAAATTCCAACAAGTTTAAAAACCCCATTTCCCCTTCCTTTATCGGAATTTCTCGCGAAAATCCTCCCGTTTTCATTAGCCATAGACATTTTTCCTACCGATTTAACCCCGCTATTTCAAGATAGCCAAGTCTCTTCATATATATAACTATCCGAAAGGCTAGAGACTTAGGTTTGAATCTGGGTATCTGACGTTTTTCCTCTCCTGCCGTACATCAAGCTAACTCAATTTCCACTTCAGTTAATTCTCATCCAATCCACTCAACCACCAAAGGAGGACACATGGGGCCAGTTCCAGAAATCCGGAGGGAAAAAGTGTTTCTTCAACCAGGAATGTCCACCGAAGAGGTCAAGAAAACTTACGGTCTTTCTTCCGACCAGGCTTACAAAGCAAGGGTGAAGGGGTTCTTCGTCAAGAACTACTCGAAGAAGCAGATCGTCATCGACAGGGAGAATTTCAATTCCGCAGTTGTTTATCCGCTGGCCAAAAAGGTCTTTGGGAAGAACTTTTCCCGGAACCCGTTAGCCCAGTCCCTCTATGATGACATGATCCAGGAAGCGGCCACCAGACTTTTTGAATTATCAGGAAAGACCAAAGAGATGGCCAACGGGAAATACAGCGAGAATTACGCCAATTTCTGGGTCGCCCACAACGCCATGCTTGCGTTCCTGAAAACATGGGAACGTCAGAACAAATGGTGCACATCCTTTGAGGATGAAGCCAGTCCCATTCTGAGAGATAGGAAGAAGGTTTGGAGTGCAGAATGGGGATGGATGTATGTTTAAGATAGGGATGGAGAAGAGGTCCTGGTCAAGGTATCTCTTCTTGTCGATTTGTTAGAAAATTGGATAATCTCTTGAGCGCATTGTTTCCGCATCATCGTTTTCTGAATTAAGTTTTAAATAGTTTTATAAAATAGGGGCACGGAAAGAATCTTTCTGATAATCGTGCGGAATTGCTGAAATTTACTAGCCATTAGATTGAACCTTCTAGCTGGATGGAATGATCACTAATCCCCCAGCTTCACAGACGGCGGACTCTATCTCAGCTTTCATTTTTTTGAGAGTCGGAGCGCCAAAGTATCGTTCCGACACCACATTCCGCTCGTACAGCAAGGAAAGCACAGGCCGCATCTTAGATTGCGTATTTTTTAGACGATGCAGTCTTTTAAAAACCTCATACGCAACCATATCCGCTGATTGAAGGCATGGGATCTCTTCCATCTTTGCCGGCGTACAAGTAGCCAACCTAGAACGATACTGAAACTTCGGATTTTCCTTTAGCCAGTTAAAAATTTCGACTGCCTGCAGATAGCCGTTATCGGTATCGAGAAAAACCTTAAACTTATCCTCTGGCGGGAAATTCTCATGCATCTCTTTCGCAATTAACGCGATGCATGATTTAAAGCAAGTCAAGTATGGTGATCCTAGATTCCTGCGGCCTTTGTCGTTAAGGATACTCCGATACTCATTTGCCAGAATGCCGCAAGTTACAGCGTGCATTTTCTTGCCTTGGGCATTCACGATATTCAACAATCTTTTGCTGTAGCAAAGTTTTTCGGCGTCGTCCCATCCAGCATACTCATAGGTTTTAGCATTTAAATGTGCCGCATGGTATCTTGGTACTCCAAAAGCCTCATTCACGCCCACCCACTGACACTCGACAATATCCCAGACACTCTGGCTAGAGAAGAATCCTCCCACCACGTAAGTACGTGGTTCATGCTTAGTACCAGATGGCGGACGTACATCACTATTTGGACTGCCATCATAACTAAGGTCACAGTAAAATCTGAAAACCAAGATATGCCCCTTGGATCGTGCCGCTAAATTTGCGACGCCCCCAATCTCTTGAATGGGGATCATCGTTTACGCCCATCGCTTGACTGATCATCCCCCTTTGCGTTGGGCGAATCAAGCAAATTATTGCCGAAAATTAAGATTCCCAATCAGCATCCGGACCAGCATAAATTCCTAAAAAGTTTAAAAATTGACCCGACTGGTTAGGGATTGAATCTGGGAGTTGATAGAGGGGCGGATGGATATTATTTTTCCCGTTCTAAAATGGAGGCAATGTTCTCGGCGACCTGTGCGAGAAATCCTTTTAGCTCTAATCTTTCGTATCGTTGAAAATCAAAGATAACGTTTCCTTTCTCATCAATGATTCTCTCATTAAAAATGATTCTTTCTTTTTTTTGTCTATCAAAGCCAATTGTCTCGGAAATATAACTAATCTCGCCTATGATCTCGCTCTTTCCTTTATCCTTTAGGTCATCAATTATCATTTCTCTAAACATTTTTCGGCTCTCTCCGGGTTTAGGGCATATGAAAAGTTCAACAAAAAAAGAGTCAGATATCGGAATTCCCTCTTCACGCATGGGGTTTAATATAATGGCATCTATCATCCCCTTTGGGATGTAAATATTTACCTTGTCGTTTGAGTACACGAGAAGGGGAAGGGCTGAAATTTTTCCGCCCCTTCCCGCAAGAGGCAAGCCCTTTTCGGTGTTCAAATAGCATTCCTTCAGTATTACATCTGTAAACATCATTCCCCTGCATTTTCCAATTATGGTTACGCAATCTCCTTTAGATAATTGAGCAAGTATTGGCTCATCTTTTTTATTAAAAAAAAATTGAACCCCCGAAAAAAAACTATTTGCGGAACATTTAACGAATGGATTCCCTAAAAAATCCTTTGCGATTGAATCAATCGTTCCGGTAACGCAAAGAATCTTATCTTTATACCGAAGATCCGCAGCTATTTCGTTTTTCTGGTAATTGATCATGAGTCGGTCGGCGCTGATATGAATTGAATCTTCGGCGGCATAGGAGTTAGGTTCCAACAGATTTAAAAAGATAAACAAACATAAAAGAGATGATCTAAAAACTTTCATTGAATTCTCCCCCCAATCCAAGCCACTCGCCCAAGTTGGTTAACAAAAAGTAAGGTCCACAAAAAACCCCACCTCTTCCTCAGAAATGGGGTCTATCTAAACTTCCCTACCATACCTCCTCCTGGCTACCCCCTTTGGGTAACGGTTAAGGGTTGATGGATAAGGTCGGGAATGCCGGCTAGTCGATTCGGATGGGATTGTATAAAAAGCGGGAGGACAAGTCAAGATGCAAATGTTTCCTCAAATTTTTCCTCTTGAATCTCCTTTCCCTTTCCAACATACTTCCACTATCCAGCTTTATATCCCATCCCAACAGGAGGCCAAAAATGGCTAAAAAACCCATGACCAAATCCCAAATCGTGTCCCACTTTGCAGGGAAATTTGAGCTCACTAAAAAGACTGCCCCCGGGATTATTGACGAGGTTGCAGCTCTGGCAGTCTCCGAAACCAAGAAGACCGGCTCTTTTACCCTTCCTGGAATCGGGAAACTGGTCTTGGTGAAGAGAAAAGCTCGCATGGGTCGGAATCCAGCTACTGGTGAGCCACTCAAAATTGCTGCTAAGACCGTGGTGAAGATGAGGGTGGCAAAAGCGGCTAAAGAGGCGATTGTCCCGGAGAAGAGGTGAGAAGGGGGTAATTTTAAAAGGACCCGATGGAGAGACCCTACAGCTCGCAAGCGGCAGGTCTCCGTGAGAATCTGAGTGACCGGCTCAGCTTGCGATTACGCCCTTTTCGGAGTCCATCGGGTCCTTGCTTTCTTATCGGTTTATTTTAGGAAAGATTAATGGACAAATTTTCGCTTTTTTTTGTTAAAGGGAGGGGTTTTGTGTGCTACAGGGTCGTGGGAGGTTCAATGGACATTCGTGGATTTTTCAGAGAGCTGCCCAGCGATCGGATCTGGGATTGGATTTAGGATGGGGTGCTGTCCAGAATGGAGGGGGAGAGCTGGCTATTTCCAAGACAAAGAAGACCGACTCCTCCCCTTTACCCTCCCTGGCATTGGAAAACCCGTCCTATCGAAGTATAGAACGCGTAGAATGTGCAATCCGGGGACCTGGGCGGAGATCAAGATACCGGCTAAGATTGTGGGGAGAGATGTGGGAGTGAAAGCGGATAAGGATGCTATCGTCCCTCCTAGAAAGTGAAAGAATAGGGTATTGTCCTTATTCCTCCTGGCCGGCGCTGGAAGGTCTTTTTACTTGATTAAATTATTCGGGTTATAAGAAAATATAGTTAGAAATTTGAAATTTCAGCCGGAATAAGGGGAGATCAATATCCAATGGTTTGTGATTGGATTTTATGGGGATAATCTTTTATCATCCTTAGTCCATAACTATACTTTTTTTCATATAACTAACCGAAATTATTAACTTTTGGTAAGGGATGAAAATACTGTCTTCCTCACCTTAAAATACATTTCTCACCCGATTTTGATAATTTGACGGACAGCGGAAAATAATCAGAACCGTGGAGAAAGGGGAGGACGATCATGAAATGGATTACCCGTGCGGGGGTGAAGGTGGACCGGGTGGCCTGCCCTTGGCTAATCAAGAAGTTCGTGGACCAAGAGGCCGAGTTTTTCTTTGTTGCAACGGATCAGGTGATGGGAGAAGCCGCGCGTTTGAAGGCAACGCCTTTCGATGCACCGGGTGCCCAG
>Ga0187854_10002528_pt1 | contig 15576 bp, 13 predicted proteins | sample June2016WEW_6_15_FD_132445 | JGI IMG/M metagenome (GOLD analysis project Ga0187854, IMG submission 132445) | Peatland microbial communities from SPRUCE experiment site at the Marcell Experimental Forest, Minnesota, USA - June2016WEW_6_150 | ecosystem: Environmental > Terrestrial > Soil >...
TGCTAATTCACCAAAGTATAACCCAGGTTCATAAGGGGCAGGTCCTTTTCATTTTCGTTCAACTGTCAACTATTATGTCTAGTCCCCTTCTTATTTAAGATTTCAGCCGCCTGGATGCCCCCCTTTCGTTCGACATGATGAATTACGAAACATCCTCTGGGGAGAGAGGAAAAATCGTCCATTTTTAAGAAGTTCGGAGCTTGGGGTCCAACTCATCGCGGAGGGAATCCCCAAAAATGTTGAAAGCAAAAACGGCCGCGCTGATGGCCAAACCCGGAAAGATCGCCATCCACGGCGCACTTTCGGCAAAGGTCACCGCCGCCCCTTTCAGCATAAGGCCCCAGGCCGCCGTAGGTTCAGCCACTCCCACCCCCAGGAAACTGAGGGACGCCTCCGTAAGAATCGCTCCCCCCAGGTAGGCGGTGACCAGAATCAGGAAGGGAGCGGCCACGTTGGGCAGAATATGCCGGAACATGATGCGGATATGACCAAACCCGCAGGCCCGCGCCGCATCCACATAAGGCATATTCCGAATGGATAAGGCACACGACCGAATCACTTGAGCGCTGCGCGGGACCATGGGAATGGTGATCGCCACGATCACGTTGAGGATGCCGGTGCCCAGAACGGCCATCATGGCCAGGGCCATCACGATGAGGGGGAAGGAGAGGAGAATTTCCATAAATCGTTGAACGATTACATCTGTCTTCCCCCCAAAATAGGCGCAGATCACTCCGATGATCGCTCCGAGCATTGTTCCGCAGAAAGAAGAGGAAAAACCCACCAGCAGAGCGGTCCGGGATCCATAAATGATGCGCGATAACACATCCCGCCCGTGGGCATCTGTGCCCATGAAGTGGTTAATGCTCGGAGGGCTCAGCATGGCCTTGTAATCGTTTATCAGGGGATTATAGGGGGCGATCCAATCAGCCGTAAGAGCGGTGAAGACCATGATCAGGAAGATCAACCCACCGATGGCTCCCAGGGGACGCTGACGGCAGAAGCGGATGACCCTCCGGAGTTTCCCGGAGGAAAATGGGGTCTGCGTATGATTCGCCATGATCTCTGACATCTCCTTATTTATATCGAACCCGGGGGTCCAGCCAGGCGAAGAGGAGGTCGGTTACAAAGTTCATCAGAATGAAAAACATCGCGGTCAAAAGGACCAGACTCTGGGTCATGGTGTAATCGCGCTGTTCGATACTCTGGACCAGCAGGCGTCCGAGGCCGTTGAGGTTGAAGACCTGTTCGGTAACGACCATCCCCCCAATGAGAAAGGCCATCTCCAGGCCGATCACGCTAATGACCGGGAGCATGGCGTTCTTCAGGGCATGGCGGATGAGAATTAACCTCTCCCGTAACCCCTTGGCCCGGGCCGTGCGGATGTAATCCTCCCGCAATACCTCCAGGACGGAAGACCGGGTCATCCGCATGATCATGGCCGAGTAGCGGTAACCGATGGCCAGCGTGGGCCAAATCAATTGGGCCATGTTGGCGGCAGGGTTCTCCCAGAAAGGAGTGAATTCCATGGGAGGAAGCCATCCGAAGAGGATCAGTAAACCCAGGATGACGATGATGCCCAGCCAGAAGGAAGGGGTGGCCAGGCCCGCGATGGAAAAGACCCGAATCACATAATCTATCCAGGTGTCCTGATTGAGAGCGGCCACCGTGCCCAGGGGGATGGCTAAAAGAACGGCCAGGAAAGTAGCCATGATGGCCAGCTGAAGGCTCAACTGGAACCGGATCGAGATTTCATACAGGACCGGGCGACCCGTCCACATGGAAACTCCGAAGTCTCCCCGGACTATATCCCAGATCCAGGCCCCAAACTGATACCAGAGCGGTTTATCCAGCCCCAGAAGCTCCCGTTCTTTCTGCAGGGTCTCCGCCGAAAGGGCACTTCCTTCTCCGGCATGCTTCAGCTCCACCAGATCACCCGGCACGACCCGCATCAGGAGAAAGATGAGGGCCGCCACCCCCAGAAGAGTGGGAATCATAAGCAGGATGCGCTTTAAAAGGTATCGCCGCATAGATTCTTAAAAATAGCGGGGTGATAATTTGTGAACATGTCGGATCAGCGTATCCCTCCGGCGGCCGCCATAGCAGCTTCCTTTTCGGCCTCCCGCCGGGCTACGGCCTCAGCCCGTTCCAGGATTTTTTTGACTTGCTTCATGTTGGCCACGTCAACCATGCGACCATCAACGGCTACGGACCCCTGACCTTTACTGTAAGCCTCGTCCAATGCAGTTTTCACTCTACGCGCAAATTCCAGCTCCGCCGGAGTGGCTTTGAACCCTTCGTTAATGGAGTGGCACCAGGCGGGATGGATCGTCGAACTGCCCAGGTAGCCCATTTGAAACGACCTCCGGCAAACCTGGAGCATGACCTCCTCGGTCAAAGAAGTGTCCGTAAAATCCCCGCGATTCTGGGGCCAAAGGCCACTGGCCTGCACCCCTGCAGCCTTAGCCGCGAAAAGAAGTTTGCTCGACGGGTAAAGAAATTGGTCAAAGTTCAGATCCGGGGAACGGATAAAACCCATTTCCATAGTCAGGTCTACCCCGCCAACGCTGACCTGGACGATCCGTGGACTCGCCGCGGCGATACTTTCCATGTTCACGATCCCCCGGGCCGTCTCCATGATGAGGTCAAACTGGATTTTCCCCGCAGGGATTCCCCGCTCTTTTTCGAGCCGGGTAACCATCTGATCCAGGCGGAGGATTTCCTCCGCGGATTCGCATTTGGGGATCATCACGCTCGTTAGGCTGGGAAACAGAATGGCATCAAGGTCTTCTTCTTCGAACTCCCGGTTGATGCGCACCTGAACCTCCGCTCCCCCTTTGCTAACGATGGGAATAGCTTCCTTGACCATCTTGCGGGCAGATGATTTTTCTGCCGGGGGAATCGAATCCTCGAGGTCCAGGATGATACAGTCGGCCCCGCGGGTCCAGGCTTTGGCTAGGAATTTTTCCCGATTCACGGGGATGAATAGTTTCGACCGGCGCACCAGTTTCAACGGGTCTTTTCGGGCGGACGACATAAGGCTCCTTTCTGATCAAAGGCTTCCAACCGATTGGAGAAACCGCGAAAACTCATCCGAACCCATGTCCTTGCGCGGAGTGAACGACGAAACAATCTTTCCACCTATTCCCCCTCTTTCTCAATCTTTCTCCAGCCACACATCTACCAGATCCACATTGAGGAAGTGGTGGGGAAGAGCAACCCAGCCCTTCATCCTGGCCGAATGGAGGGCGATTCGCTGGGTCCACCCTACTGGCGGGTAGGCGTAGGCCATTTCATCCAAGACCCGGGTCTGGAACTGACGGGAAAGCTTCTTCCGTTCCACCGGGTCCATGGTGCTGCTTTGCTTAAGATATAGTTCATCCAGCGTCCGGTCGATGTACCTCCCAAAATTGGCCGGGCTGATATCGGAGGAGAGAAATCCGAGGAAGAGAAGGTCCGGGTCGGATATGTAATCGGAGATGTAGTGGATGGCAACTTTGTATTCTCCCGAACGGAGGGCTTTGTAGTAGGCCCCCACTTCTTGGACCTTCTGGGTGACATTGAGTCCAACCTGCCGCCACTGGTCGATGAGCCAGATGGACATGGGCTCGTACTCGTCCCGGTTCAGAAGCTCAAAGCTGAAGCCCTCGGGAACTCCCGCCTCCTTGAGCAGACGACGGGCTTCCTTCTTGGAGGCTTCGCCATTCTTGGAGAACCCGGCAAGTTGCATAAGCTCGGCTTCGCTCATCGCGAATTCCGAGGCAGGACTGAGGAGACCGGTTATACTCGTTCCCACCTCGGCAATGCGCTCGAGGGCTTTGAACCCCTCCCAGCGGTCCAGGGCGAGGGACATGGCGCGACGGACTCGCGGGTCATTGAAGGGCTTGGCTTCACAATTAAAGATCACGGTGTTCACCGAACCGCCGAGCAGCTCCTGAACCTTAATCTTATCTCCCATGGCTCGGACGAGGTCATCGCGAGTGTTGGGGGAAAAGTAACGAAACTCCCCCTGCACCCGGCCCCCCCGGATGGCTGAGGCCCGGGCCCCCACATCCCGGATGAAGACCGCCCGGTACCCATCCAGGTAGGGGCGCCCTTTTACAAAATAGCCTTCGTGGCGTTTTCCGACCCAGTGCGAGCCGGTCACATACTCTACGAATTTGAAAGCTCCCGTACCCATGACATTTTTCTCATACCACCGGGGGTCCTTGGCCAGGATGTCCGCCTTGTAAATCCAATTCCAGGGGGAAGCCAGGCTGATAATACAGGATGCCCAGGGCCTCTTCAGACGGAAGGTCAGGGTATGATCATCCGGGGTTTCGATCTTCTCCACCGCTTCGTAGAAGGCCTTGCGAGCACTGATGATTCCGGAGGGAGGAAAGATGATCTTATCGTAGCTCGCCTTGATATCTTTCGAGGTCAGGGTGCTTCCGTCGTGGAATTTCACTCCTTTATGGATTTTAAAGGTGTAGGTCTTATGGTCTGCGGAAACCGTCCAGCTCTCGGCCAAATCACCCACGACTTTGGGATAATTTTTCTGATCAAACTTGAGAAGCAGACTATAGTGGGGAGCAATAGGATGAATTACCGCATAAGTCGACTCCCGGTGGGCATCGTAGGAAGGCGGCGCCGCCCCCACGGCGTAGGTCAGGGTTCCACCATACTGAGGCTTTTCTTCCGCGGCCAGGACCTCCCCACCGAAAACCCAAAAAAGGACGAACGTGACGATCAACCCCATCGACATCTTGCCCCTGCACTCCTCTCTATCCTTTTTCATGATCTCATCTCCTCTCTCATGATTCTCGGCAGCCGGGACCAATGGCCATGAAGCTTCTCCGGAAGAGACTTACTCCCTTCTTGAATTCATGCCGGCCAGGTTGTTCATTCCTTTTCTAGCCAGACTTCGGAGAGGTCCATGTTGAGATAGTGGCTGGGCATGGGGTTCCAGCCTTTCATCGTGGAGGACTGGAGGATGATTCGCTTCGCCCAGCCCAGGGCTGGATACGCGTAGGCCATCTCGCCCATGACTCTCGCCTGGAACTGGCGGGTAAGCTTCTTGCGCTCTACTGGGTCCATTGCACTGCTCTGTTTCAGATATAGGTCGTCAAGGGTCGGGTCTTTGTACCTGCCAAAGTTGGATGGGTTTTTGTCCGAGGAGAGGAAGGGCAGGAACATGAGATCCGGGTCGTCCATGTAGTCGGAAATGAAATAGATGCTCACTTTATATTCGCCCGACCGGAGAGCCTTAAAGTAGGCCCCAGCCTCCAGGCCCTTCTGCGTGACGTTCAGGCCGATCTGCCTCCACTGGTCGATAAGCCAGACGGTCAACGTTTCGTATTCCTGCCGGCTCGCGACCTCGAAGCTGAACCCCTCGGGAACACCGGCTTCCTTCAGCAGGCGTCGCGCCTCTTTGCGGGAAGCCTCGATATTCTTCGAAAATCCGGGGATCTGCATAAGTTCTTCTTCACTCAATGCGAATTCCGCTCCGGGCCGCTGAAGCCCGCAGACGCTTCCTCCCACTTCCGAAATTCGTTCCAGAGCCTTCGACCCCTCCCACCGGTCAAGGGCCAGGGTCATGGCCCGGCGGACCCGGGGGTCATTGAAGGGTTTCTCTTCGCAGTTGAAGATCACCGTATTGGTCGAGCCTCCCAGCAGTTCGTGGACTTTCAGCTTGTCGCCCATGGCCCGGACGAGGTCATCGCGGGCGCTGGGGGGAAACCAACGGAACTCGGCCTGGATCCGGCCGCCCCGGAGGGCGGCGAGACGGACGCTCTGATCACGGATGAAGATGGCCCGGTATCCATCCAGGTAAGGCTTCCCCTTCCTAAAATAATTCTCATGGCGCTTGCCTACCCAGTGCGATCCGCTTACGTACTCTACGAACTTGAAGGGGCCCGTGCCCATGATGTTCTTCCCGTACCAGCGGGGATCCTTGGCCAGGATGTCCGCCTTGTAGATGTAATTCCACGGCGAGGCCAGGCTGGCCAGAAAGGAGGCCGAGGGCCTCCTCAGGCGGAAGACCACGGTAAGGTCATCCGGTGTCTCCACCGTCTCGATAACCTGATAAAAGCTCTTACGCGCACTGACGATTCCGGAAGGAGGAGAGATGATCTTGTCGTAGCTGGCCTTAATGTCCCTCGAAGTGAGGGTGCTTCCATCGTGAAATTTCACCCCCCGGTGGATCTTAAAGGTATAGGTCTTATGATCTGGCGAGGCGGTCCAGCTCTCCGCCAGATCGCCGATAATCTTCGGGTAGTTATTGGGGTCAAATTTCAGAAGAAGGCTGTAATGGGGGGAAACGGGATGGATCACTGCGAAGGTGGACTCCCGGTGGGCATCGAAGGAAGGCGGAGCATCGGCCACGGCGTAAGTCAGGGTTCCTCCATATTGAGGTTTTGACTCGGCCGCCCAGGTCCATCCCACGAACGCACATAAAAAAATACAAACCAGGGTCAACCCCATACCCATCTTACCCGTGCACTCCTCTCCGACTCCTTTCATGATAGCACCTCCCTTTTTAGGATTTTAGGCAACCGGGGACCCATGGCCAAGAAGCCTTTTGGGAAGATCCGTAATTGCAGGTAAAATGTAGGCACCCTTTGGCCTGATCCCGTCATTCCCAGCCTCAAATATCCCGCAAATTTATTCCTTGAGTCATGACCTCCGGCAGAGCCGGAGGCTCAAAAAACCGCGAGCCCCTCAAAGCCGATTATGAATGGGCTCCACCTAAAGGTGGCCTTCCCTCTGTTGCCCGGTCCGGGGTCAAGGGCGTTGTCCGCAGAAATCATAAGGCGCCTTCTAGGCCTTAGACGGGTCGGGCCAACCGGTCTTGGGTTCCCGTGACGGTTTCCGCTCTGCGTAGGGGCGACCGGCGGTCGCCCGATCGGCCCGCCTCATCCTGCGGAAGCCGATCGGAGCCTCCAGGAAAAGGGCTCACCCGGCCGATGCTTTCTGCGGACAACGCCCTTGACCCCGGACCACGACCCAAGCTCCCCGGAAATGTCAAACTCTGGGTGTCCCCCGGCAGGATCGGGGGTTTACCTTAAGGAATTATAACCTCTCAGTCTTGGGACTGGGAAATTTTCTGACAAGATTTTCCATATTACGGACGACTCGGTAAAGACAGAATTTTTCGGGCATCCTCCACCGTGGCCACTTCTCGGTTGAGATTCCGGATGATTGTGGCCGCATGTCTGACGAGCTCAGCATTGTTCTTGGCGAGCTGCCCTTTCCGCAAATACAGATTGTCTTCGAATCCCACGCGGATATGCCCGCCGAGCAGGACTCCCATGCCGACCATTGGGAATTGAGTTGCAGCTACCCCAAAAATCGACCAGGTCACGCCGGGCGGCAAAGATTCGGCCATATGGATCGCATTCTTGGGGGTTCCCGCCACTCCCATTCTCGTTCCCATGCAGAGTTGAAAGTGGGCGTTCTTTTCAACCAATCCCAGGTTGATCAAACGGTTGGCGATCTGTATATGGCCCACGTCAAAAACCTCAAGTTCGGGCTTGACCCCGGCGCCCTTGATCAACTCCGCCATTTTATCGATCACCACTTCCACATTGACGAAGACACCCCCGGTCTGATTTGCGCTGCCTACGTCCAGCGAGCACATATCGGGCTTCAGCTTGATCACATGCTCCACCCGCTTTTCGGGGCTCGCCAGGTAGGAGCCCTCGAGCCGCGGCTGGTTATCCGGCCCGATCAAAAGCTGCCCCCCTGCTCCGGTGGTCAGATTGATAATCATATTGCATTTGGCCCGGAGACGCTCAACCACTTCGGCATAGTGCTCGACGGCCAGGGACCGCTTCTGGGTCTTGGGGTCCCGGACATGGACATGGACAATGCTGGCCCCTTCGTTGAAACACTCATAAGCGGCGCTCGCGATTTCTTCGGGGGTAATGGGGACATTCGGGTTTTGCTCCTTCGTCGGACGCGACCCGGTAGTAGCGATGGTGAGGATGACCTTATCCATTTTATGCTCTCCTTTTTTTATGTAATAAGCGGATGCTATTATATCCTAAATTTTCCCAGCGCCTTCTCATCGATCTCGATCCCCAGTCCCGGCCTATCGGGTACGGTCAACTTCCCGTTCTTGAATTCCGGCGGGTTTCGTAATAGCTCCCCCTTCATCCGCAAATGATAAGATACCTCGGCCGGAAAAAGAATGTTGGGAAAAGCCACTGCCGCATGGAGGCTGGCTGCGGCGCCTATGCTTGAGTCTCCCTGGCTTCCGATCATGCAGGGAATCCCGGCTTGCTGGCAGAGGTAGATGATTTTCCGCGTTTTGAAGAAGCCAGTCCGGGCGACCTTCACCAGGACGATCCTAAGGGCACCCAGTTCCAATTCCTGGGCGACATCTGCGGGGGTGAAGCAGCTCTCATCACCCATGATCGGGATGGAGATCAAGCGGGATGCTTCCAGACGGTCCCTCCGATTCCGGACTGGAAATGGCTCTTCGATGAAGGCCAGTCCATGTTTTTCGAGGTCGCAGATGAAGGCCACCGTCTCTTTTAAAGATTTAAACCCCTGGTTGGCATCGATATAAAGAAGGGCATCGTTCCCCACGGATTTCCGGATGGATAGAAACCTCTCCCGATCTTCTTTGAAATCCACACCGGCTTTGATCTTAAAGGCCTCGATCCCCAGACCCAGAAATTTTTTACACTCTTTGGCCATTTTTTCTTTGGTATTGATCCCTACCATCCAGGACAGGGAAACCGTATCCCGGCTTTTCCCACCCAAAAGTTTATAGACCGGCAGGTTCAGCGATTTCCCGATGATGTCATGGAGAGCAATGTCCACCGCACCCTTGGCGCAGTTATTGTGGGGAATATGATCGAGAAGAGCGTGAATCTCCTCGAGGGAAAAAGGGTCTTTCCCCACGATGTAAGGGCCCAGGTACTGATCGACCAAGGCTACGATGGATTTTTGGGTCTCTCCGTAGATCTCCGGGCGGGCGCTTCGGCGATCCCCACGATCCCATCATCCGTGAAAATTCGGATCAGGACGTGGTCAGCCGCCCCCGAGGTGCGGTAGGCAAATTTCAGATGATAATCCGGGTCGAAGGGAATGTGGAAGGAAATCGCTTCTACTTTGGTAATTTTCATGAATCCTCTGGGGGATTAAAAGGCGTCGTGGATGAGGGTTTGCCCGTTTTTTCGGGCCCATTTCCCCTTAAGCATAACACCGTCCAGCTCAAACGGTTCCTGGATGATAATCAGGTCCGCGTGTCTTCCAGGCTCCAACCCTCCTTTGATCCGCCCCAGTCCCAGGGCCCTCGCGGGATTCTCCGTCACGAAGCGTACGACCTGGGACCGGGGTATCTCGCCGCTCTGCCACAACTCCTTGGTGACCTGGAAGATGGTTTGGATGGGGAGGTATTTGATGCGTTTATCCGGGAGCTTACGGGTTGCGTTGCTGTCGGAGCTCATGGTCACATGATCCAGGGGAATTCCCGCCCGGATCAGTCTCTTCAGGGATTCCGGGACGGTCAGGCTTCCGGGGCGTTCAGCCGGCGTGTAAGAAGCGGTCAAATCGATATACCCGCCGGCCTGAACATATCCCATGAATTCTTCGAGAGTATCCAGAGACCGGTTCACATGGGTAAAAACTACCTGGGAAAATGGAATCTTCAATTCCTGAAGGATCTCCATGAAAGGTTTTTTCCAAACTTTCCCCTGAACCCCCATGTGAATCTGCAAGAATCCCGCCTTACCGCCCAGGTGCGCGCCCCGCAAACATTCGGCCAGCAAGTTCCGGATATCCCGGATTTCAGGGGAATTGGCGAGCGTTTCGCCAAGCGCCAGCTTGACTCCAATGACCTTGTCGATCAAGATCAAGTCTTCCTCTACCGATCCCGTGATGGTCAGGGAGGGCAGGCTATAGGACCCGGTCAGCATGAAAGCCGTCATTCCCGACTCCTCGAGGCCTCTCGTCTTCAGCAGCAGGGTCTTCAGCGTCCGGGAGGTCCGGTCGAATCCCAGGCAGCCCACGGCTGTCGTAACCCCGGCTTCGATGATTTTTTCGATGGCGATTTCCTTGGTCCTGGAATTGAGGCCGGACGACCCCCCTCCGCCGATAAAATGCACATGGGGATCGATAATTCCCGGGAGGATTATCTTGCCGACGGCATCATAGATTTCGACCGGAAAAGGAAGGTTGGTGGAACCCTGATCTTCTACAGAAATGATGGTATCGTTGGCGATCAGGATATCCTTCTGCCCAAGATCATCGGGAGAATAGATTCTCCCACTTTTTATTATTTTGAACATGGGTCCTCCGGACTCAGTCTTTTCCATCGGAAACCTTCTTAGGATCTGCGGACCTTGACACCCGCACTGGATTCGTAGAACTGGATGACGGTGGAGGGGCTTTCCTCTCCGTGCTCCTGGAGCCGCATGAAGTTATAGAGCTGTTTGGCCATGTTTCCGAGTAAAAGGTTCACGTTCAATTCATCCGCAAAATCCGTGATAAGCTTGAGAGTCTTGCAGGCCAGGTTGAGGCTGCTTTCGCGCCCTTCAAAATTTCCTTTCAGGATATCCGGGGGAAGGCTATTGATGACATAGCTTCCCCCGGTGCTCAGAGAAATCGCCTTGCACATGATTTCCGGATCGATCCCCGCTTTGGCCCCCAAGACCAGCCCCTCGCACATGGCCAGGCGGTTCAGATTGTAAAGGAGGTTATTTACTAATTTCAAGGCTTGCCCGGCCCCGCTTGGACCTGCATAGAAAATATTCTTCCCCAGCTTCTCCAAAATCGGCTCTTTGACCCGAAGGAAGGCTTCCTTTCTTCCCCCCACCATAACCGTGAGACTGGCATTCTTGGCTCCGACCATATGCCCGCTAACCGGGGCATCCAGAAAATCACTCCCTTTTTTGGCCAGCTCTTCGGCGATGACCTGGGCGGTCTTGGGTAAAGTCGTGCTCATATCGATGACGATCGACCCCCGACCCAACCCCGGCAAGAGTCCCTTTGGCCCGATGACGGTCCCTTCCACGATTTCATTTTTGGGGAGGGAGGTGATGATGAATTCGACTTGAGGGGCCATCTCCGATGGGGGGCTCAAAATAGCTCCCTGGCCGACCAGATTTTCAACCGCCTTGGGGTTAATATCATATACATAGACTTTATGACCGGCCTTAATCAAATTCCAGGCGAAGGCATTGCCCATCCTTCCCGTCCCAATTACTCCAACTCTTTTTTGATCCATTTTTTCCTCTCTTTAGAAATCAAGCTCATCCCTTATTAGGACCGGAATCCGACCCGGATTGAGCCTGGCTTTTTCCACATAGGCTTTCAGGGCCTCCCGGAACTTCGGGTCCGCGCACCGTTCAATAATCCGCCGAGCCCGCTCGTAGGGTTCGAGAGCCCGCAAATCTGCGATTCCATGCTCCGTAATCAGAACATCGACCTCGTGCTCCGTATGGTCCACATGGGATACCCGTGGGACGATGCTGGAGATCTTCCCCTGTTGCGATGTGGAGGGAAGGGCGAATAGGGAGATGGAACTGTTGCGGGCAAAATCATAGGAACCCGCGATTCCCCCGATGAGCTGGGTTCCCCTTAAATGGCTCGAATTGATTTGCCCCTGAATGTCGGCTTCCAGGCCCGAATTGATCGCCAGGACGCCAAACCGGCTCAGCATTTCTGCCGAGTTGGTGAGCGTGACGGGCCGGAGGATGAAATATTTTTTGTAATACTCCAGACGGGATAAAAATCGATGGAGGGCCGAGGCGGAAAAACGCAGGCTGTTACAGGAAACTCCTTTCACTTTACCCGCGTCGATCAGATCCAGGAAGGGGTCCACGGCCACCGCCTGATAAAAGATGAGGGAGGAAAAGCTGCTGTGGGTCAGAGAAGAGAGGAACCCATTCAGGACGTCGCCAATCCCCACCTCTAAGGGAGGGAGTTCCCCTTGTCTTTCCCTCTCTTCTTCCAGGAATTCTTCAATATTCTTTGCTATCCGCAGGGTTTTCTCCCCGGGAGGAGACGAAGGAATGTCCCGGTCTTCCATATCGGAAAAGACGATATGTTTTACTCTTGCCGGATCCAATGGGATGTAGGGCGAACCGATTCTTTCCAGGGGATTGTTCAAGGGGGTGCAGCGGCCGGGCTCTGGATCGTAGATGTCGTGGATGCCCTCCAGGCTCAGAGGGCGACGCAGATTAATCTCGATGAGGACCGAGGAGGCTAAATCCAACCAATCCGGGGCATCATACACAGAGGTGGCCGGGATGACCTGTCCTTCCTCGTTGATCCCGGCAGCTTCAATCACTGCGACATCGATTTTTCCATAGTATCCCCGCCGGGCGTACTGGCTCACCTTCCCCGATTTGCCCTCCAGGAATCCCACTTCTCCCCGGTTGATGGCCTGCCGTAATAACTTTGACCCTACGGTGCCGATCCTCCTCCGGATGCCTCCAACTTCCACCAGGGCGTCTTCGATCTCCGGCCCTAAAGGGCCGGTACAAAGGAGATCAATCCGAAGAGGATCCCCATTTTTAATTCTCTTCGTCAGAGCTGCGAAAACCGCCCGGGGATAACCGGATAGGGCATTCCCGGAGGTAGCGACGACCATGCCATCTTTGAAAAATAACGCTGCCTCCTCCGCCGTCGTGACCCTAGCGCGAAGTTCGGCCTTCCGAATTCTTTGTTCCCGTTCGATCAAAACAATCTCCTCTGCTTTAATTTAAGAAGGTTAAAATTATTCTTCTTTGACCGGGCAATCTTCCTCTTCTTGATTCTGCTACCTGGAAACCCTTCAAATTCCCAGGAAGCCTTTGGGCAGCTCTACCTGCAACCAGGTATCAAAGATCAAATAGGCTATCACGGCCGAAAAGAAAGCCCCCGCAATGACGGTCCTCCATCTCTGCGGCTCGATTACCCGGAACATAAAGCCCATCGTCAGAAAAGTCGTCAGGAGGAAACCCAGGGGTTCCAGTAAGACCCCGTAAATGAAGATGCAGGCCAGGGTCAGAAAAACCTTAGGCCAACGGCTTCGGTCGGCCCAGAATGCCTTATCCCCGCTGCTTTCCCCCCGCAGGGTTCTCACCAGGACGGCGAGGGCCAATCCCCCCAAAATCAACCCGGTCCCGAAGGGCAGGAACCCGGGGCCCGGGTTGCGGAACTCCCCCAGGTTGATCCGCCAGGATTCCTCGCAGATGAGGAATCCGATGATCAACCAAAAAGCAGAGGCGACAAGATCGAATCTTTTCATTTTCCCCTTCCGTCTTTCCCCCTCCGCAGGGAGAGGATGGAGGACCCTATTTAACCTCGAGGCCAGCCTCCTTGGCGATTCGGGTGTAAAGCTGCTGATTTTCCCGGACGATCCGGTCCATCTCTTCCGGATTGGTCAGGAAAGGGATCATGCCGATCTTCTCAATGAGGGGCTGCATCTTATTGTCATCGAAGGCCTTCTTCTGGGCCGCATAGAGTTTATTGATGACCTCCTTCGGGGTGCCCTTGGGCGCCAGCATGCCAAACCAGATGATCATCTCCACGTTGTATCCCAGTTCTTTGAACGTTGGAACATCGGGCAGGAAGGGGTACCGGGTGACATCCGAGACCGCCAGTGCGCGCAAAGCCCCTGAGGTTAGATGTGGGAGCGTGGGCTGGACAGTCGTTTGACAAACATCCGTATGGCCCCCGAGGGTGGCCGTAATGGCCAGGGTGTCGCTGTTATAGGGAATATGGACCATGTGGATCCCTGCGGCCCGCATGAAAAGTTCCATGCAGAAGTGGTGAGCGGACATGAGCCCGATAGTGGAGAATTTGTACTTCCCGGGGTTTTTCTTGGCATCGGCCACGAATTCCGCCAGGGTCTTCCAGGGGGCATCGGCTTTGACGGAGAAGACGCTGATGGCCTTGGCAAAGGTGCCCACCGAGACGAAATCGCTTGGAGTATAGGGTACCTTGCGGGTGGCCGGGACCAGGTTCACATGGGAGGTGGAGCCGGCGAGCAGGGTATACCCGTCGGGCTTGGCTTTGGCCGCTGCGGCGCTCCCGATCGACCCCACGGCCCCTGGCTTGTGGGAGACGACAATCTTCTGTCCCAGGTAATCGGGCAAAATGTCCACGATGGCCCGATAGGCGAAGTCGATCCCCCCTCCGGGGGCGTAGGGGTTGATCAAGGTGATCATCTTATTCGGGTAATCCTTCTCGGCCGCTCCCACCTGCGCGGCGCTCAGCCCCAGGATTAGCAGGCCGCCCAAGATTATCCAACCCGAATTCCCGAACCTGTAGGTAATGGCCATGGAAAGTCTCCTTTCTCTTCCCCCGGATTTTTAAATGGGGTACATTTTTTTGCTTAAGAAATTATAAAAAATCTTTTTTTGTTTTAAATTCTTCACCGCAGAGCACGCAGAGATCGTCCCGCTCGGAGCGGGATCAAATCATTCATAGAACAAAGTTCAAAAAGGCCGGTTCTTTGTTGCGTCTTTACATTTTAATTCTTCTCTGCGTTCTCCGCGTTCTCTGCGGTTAATCTTTTATTTTTTTTACTTTCGGTTCCTTTTATTCTTCCAGCCCCTCCGCCGGCCGCCGCTTGAGCCAGGGCAAAAAGTTGGAGGCCATGAGCAGGACGGCCACGCCCATCAAAACCAGAGAAACGGGCCTCTGGAAGAAGATGAGGAAACTTCCGTCGGACATCAAAAGGGACTGGCGGAAGGCATCCTCGATCATGGGGCTCAGGACCAGGGCCAGCACCAGCGGAGCTCCGTCGTACCCGAATTTTTTCATCAGGTACCCGAGGAGGCCGAAGATGCCCATTACATATATGTCGGCCGTCATATTATTCAGGCTGAAGACTCCGATCAGACAGAAGAGGATGATCAGGGGGAAGAGGAGCGGATAGGGGAGCTTCAGGATTTTCACCCACAGCCCGATGAGCGGCAGGTTCAAGACCAGCAGCATGGCATTACCCAGATACATGCTGCTGATGATCCCCCAGAAGAGGTGCGGGTACTCCCTGACGAAGAAAGGCCCCGGTCTCACTCCCTGGACGAGCAGGGCACCCAGCAGCAGGGCCATGACGGCGTTGGAGGGAATGCCCATGGTGAGGAGAGGGACGAAGGCCCCGCCGGTGGCGGCATTGTTGGCGGCTTCCGGGCCGGCGACTCCCTCGATCATCCCGGTGCCGAATTTCTCCGGGGTCCGGGAGAATTTCTTTTCCATGGCGTAGGAAGCGAAGGAGGAGATGATCGCCCCCCCTCCGGGCAGAATCCCCAGCAAAAAACCCAGGACCGAGCCGCGCAGAATGGGCAGGATGGACCTGGACCAATCCCGCAGGCTGGGCAAGAGGTTGGAGATGTGCGCTTTAAAGATCTCCCGCCTCACCGACTGCTCGATGTTGAGCAAAACCTCGGCGATCCCGAAAAGGCCCATGACCACAGGCACCAGCCCCACGCCCTCCATGAGGACATCCAGATTATAGGTGAAGCGCAGCGTGCCCACCATTCGGTCCTGGCCGATGGTCCCGATGAAAAGCCCCAGGGCGGCCATCATCCAGGCTTTGGCCATGGACCCGCTGGAGAGATAAGAAAGAATCATCAACCCCAGGAGCATCAGGGAAAA
>Ga0187854_10002533_pt1 | contig 15550 bp, 14 predicted proteins | sample June2016WEW_6_15_FD_132445 | JGI IMG/M metagenome (GOLD analysis project Ga0187854, IMG submission 132445) | Peatland microbial communities from SPRUCE experiment site at the Marcell Experimental Forest, Minnesota, USA - June2016WEW_6_150 | ecosystem: Environmental > Terrestrial > Soil >...
CTTCGAACACAGGGCAATGGCGCCTGCCTGCATCTGCTAATGCCTGGTTTTTCAACAGGCCCTTCGTCGAGAGTTTCCACGGCCGATTCCGGGATGAGTACCTCAACCGCGAACAACTCTGGACGCTCACCGAAGCCCGGGTCGTGATCGAAGATTACCGCATCGAATACAATACCCGCCGGCCGCACAGCAAACTGCGCTACCAAAGCCCGGTCGGCTTCGCCGCCCAACTGACCCCATCCCTGGCTCCGGTTGTATCGGATAACCGGTGTTACTCACACTGGGATATCGAACGCCCTAAAAACGGAAGATATCCCAGTGTGAGTAACCCCGCCGGCGGAGCGCCAATCGGATTGGATCTGCCGTGGTTCATTGTCAATTTGCTGCCCGGCCGCGGTACGAATGGCTCCGGTCGTTTCCCGGAAGAAACTTAGCCCAAGTTATCGACCGCGGTCGGACAGCATTGGGTTCGGCCATGCACCCTCAGGTAACGGCGTCACCACGCCTCGCACGATACGATCTGCAGCCCGGCCCGCCAAACCAAAAACATCATGAACACGAGCGAATATGCGGCCCACGTGGCCTTGGATTGGGGAGACCGCAAACCTGCGTTCGCCCTGCAATCTGCGACTGACGTGCACACGGTTTTTTGAGCCAGGGTTGTGTTAGTCTGCGCTGGTGGGTAAACCTCAAAAACCCACCCAAAATGCCTAGGAGAAAACGCAGTGAAGAGCAGATTGTGTACGCGCTTCGGCAGGTTGAAGCCGGCACAAAGATCGGTGAAGTTTGCCGTCAGCTTGGGGTATCCGAGCAGACGTATTTTCGTTGGAAGAAGCAGTACGCCGGGCTCGGCTTGCCGGAGCTTCGGCGGCTAAAACAGCTGGAAGAAGAGAACGCCACGCTCAAGCGCCTGGTCGCGGACCTGAGCCTCGACAAGCACATGCTTCAGGAGGTTATCGCAAAAAACTCTGAAGGCGGCACGCCAGCGGCCGATCGTGCACTGGCTGATGGAGAGCTTTGCGGTCAGTGGACGACGGGCGTGCCGTCTGATGCATTTTTCCCGCGGAAGTTTTTGGTCCACGCAGGTGGTGCGCGATGAGCGCGCCCTCCTCATCCGGCTACGGGATCTGGCGTTTGCTCGCGTCCGCTTCGGCTATCGCCGGCTCACGGTATTGCTGCAGCGGGAAGGCTGGAAGGTGGGCCGGCGCCGGGTGCAGCGGCTCTACAGGGCCGAAGGGCTTATGGTACGCACCCAGCATCGAAGGAAGCGAGCGTCCCAGCTGCGCGTGCCGCTGGCCACCGCGACAGCCGCAAACCAGCGCGGGTCCATGGGCTTTGTCACCGAGCGACTGGAGAACGGACGTTATTTCCGCATTTTGACTCTGATCGATCAATTTAGCCGGGAATGCCTGCTGTTATGGGCGGATGTCTCACTGACCGGCCAAAAGGTCGTCTTCTGCCTGCAAAAGCTCACTGCCGGCAGGGGCCTGCCGCTGGCGATTACCGTCGACAACGGCGCGGAGTTTTGCAGCCGGGCTATGGATGCCTGGGCCTACCAGACCGGTGTGAAGCTCGATTTCATCCGTCCTGGCCGACCCGTCGAAAACGGCTTCGTCGAAAGCTTCAACGGAAGGCTCCGCGACGAATGCCTGAACGTGAACCTGTTCTTTGACCTCGCCGACGTGAGGGATAAACTTGAGTCCTGGCGCCAGGACTACAATACCATCCGTCCGCACGGCTCGCTGGGTGATCTGCCTCCGGCAGAATACGCCCAGCGAGCCATGCGGACCCAGTTCGAAACACCCTCCACCAGCGAAAAACTAACCCTCCGACTGGCTCGATAACCGTGTGCACTTCACCCCCCACGCTCTTCGCCGCGCTCAATGTCGCCAACGGTCAGGTCTTCGCCCGCTGCAAGCCGCGCCACCGGCATCAGGAGTTCCTCGCCTTTCTGCGCGAAGTGGAGGCCAACATGCCGGCGGCGCTCGCCGTCCATCTGATCCTCGACAATTACGCCAGTCACAAACATCCGAAGGTGCGGGCGTGGCTCGCCCGCCGGCCTCGCTTTCACCTGCACTTCACTCCGACCTGTTCCTCTTGGCTCAACCCGGTCGAACGCTGGTTCGCCCTCATCACCCAACAGGCCATCCGGCGCAACTCCTTCACCAGCGTGCGCGAGCTGCTCGCCCAAATCCGGCTCTACACTCAGAACTACAATCAACACGCCACCCCTTTCCGCTGGGTCGCTACGGCCGACGACATCCTCGATAAACTCCGCCGACTAACGAAAGTTATTTCTGCGACACCACACCAATAATTCACGAATGGCTGTCGTCGAGCAGTCCGTCAAAAATTTGATCAAGGCGGGCCTTTACTCTTGGGCGCGTACCCTTGGATATCCATTGGTGGCTAGTGCTGGTGGACATTCGTACCTAGGGCATTTTCGATTTTAATCGACGTACAGAATTGCAGCCGACCTCACTGAGGCCGATCGAAGTGAAGGCGTCGGTAGTCGACGACCCTGCCGACAAAGGATTGGCCTCATTGGGGACGCGGCGCCCTCGCGGCGTGTTCCCCCTCGGAAAACGGCGACGGGGGCGTCGCCGCTCCAGTTTTCCATCCCGTTGGCCGCTTCCACCCGAAAGTCCCAAGAGCTACCCGCCGATGCTAGGCGACATACGTCAATTTAAACCGAAAATGCTCTAAGTAGGCTTATTTTTGTCGAGATCGATATGTCCGGCGAGATCTCCCGAAAGCTGAGAAAAGTGCTGGTCCAGCAAGAGGAACAAAGCATTTCGGTTAAAAACATCATCACTCATGCTATTCCTGTCTCGGTACTGGTTGAGTATCCTTTTTCTTGAATGCTATGATTTTCCTCTTTCTTGGCAATGCTCCTTCCCGCTACTTGTGGTGCAAATGCGGAGTATCCTATGGGCTTCAAGACAGGAAATCCGTCGGTGTGCAACTGACGCACCAATTTATGAATCTGCGCAAGGAAAACGACCCGCGGGAATCTCCACCCTATTCCCGGCTTCACCGATCACGAGCAGTCGGTGTCTGGAAGCACCCGTTCCATTGAGTACCGTTTGATTGATAATTCCTCCACCCTCTCATGCTTAGCATCGAACCCTGTCTCCGTCCGCCGCTAGACCCGGATTTCCTGCCCGCATCGCTGTGGAATCGCGCGTACCGTGCACTGGTCGCAAGAGATCGTCATTCGAGACGCCTTGTGTTGGCGCTTGAGCACACTGATGGCGCGACTTCGCTCCATGAGAGCAGCGTGCTTGCCGCAGACCACCCGTCTGCCGCCTTGAATCTGTGTTATGCCGAGCGCCTGTTGAAATTCCTGCTCTGGCAAAAAGGCGGTTACCGTGTCTTGGTGGCTGGGGCTGATAAACTCGCGATCCAGCTCGCGCGGATTTACAGCCCAACCGGTGAGCGCGCCTTCGACTACAAATTCATGGGCAGGACGGTTTACGATCACCCTTTCACGATCGAGAGGGCTGACCTCCGCGCCCTGCAGGAGGTGCCTGAGCACAGCCTGTCGGTTGGCCGTCATCTCGATGGATGTCGCATTGGATTCGACATCGGCGGCAGCGACCGGAAGGCGGCCGCCGTCATCGACGGGAAGGTGACCTATTCCGACGAGGTGCCTTGGGACCCTTATTTTCAAAAAGATCCTGCCTATCACCTCGAAGGTATTCACGACTCGCTGCGGCGGGCGGCGGCGCATCTTCCACGCGTGGATGCGATCGGGGGGAGCGCCGCCGGCATCTACGTGAACAACGAGGTGCGCGTCGCATCGCTCTTTCGAGGCGTGCCGGCGGACCTGTTCGAGAAACATATACGCCGGATGTTCTTCACGTTGAAAGAGCGATGGGGCGACGTACCGTTCGAGGTGGCAAACGACGGTGAAGTAACCGCGCTAGCCGGCTCGATGGCTCTGGGGGACAATGCGGTGCTCGGAATATCGATGGGTACGAGTCAGGCGGGGGGTTACGTGACACCAGCCGGCGACATTACGCCGTGGCTCAACGAGCTGGCATTTGCCCCCATCGATTACCGGTCTGATGCTCCCCGTGATGAGTGGTCCGGGGATAGCGGCTGCGGCGTGCAATATTTCTCCCAGCAGAGCGTCGCTCGCCTGGCCGCCCGCGCGGGCTTCGCATTTCCTGAGTCAACACCGGCGGCGGAACGGCTGGTCGAGGTCCAGCGAGCGATGAACGCCGGCGACGGCCGCGCGGCCCGGATTTATGATTCCATCGGGATCTATCTCGGTTATGCGATCGCGCACTACGCCGATTTCTACACGATCCGCCACGTGCTGGTGCTTGGCCGCGTGATATCTGGAGCTGGCGGCCAACACATCCTCGATCGCGCCACGGAAGTTCTTCGGACGGATTTTCCCGAACTGGCCACGAAGATCAAACTGCACATGCCCGACGAGAAAGAAAAACGCCAGGGGCAAGCCATCGCCGCCGCCAGTCTGCCGCAGTTGGTACAATCCTGACGTCCACCCTTCCTGCCTATGAAATTTTCCCATCCTCACGCCGACGTTTTCGTTCCTGCCGTCAGCTTGACACCGCACGATGCCCTTGCCCGTGTGACGCACCTCTGCGTCGCGGCGCACCAAGACGACATCGAGATCATGGCCTACGCCGGGATCGCCGACTGTCTCGGTCGATCGGACCGCGCCTTTGGCGGGGTCGTGATGACCAACGGGGCGGGCTCACCCCGTATCGGCGCCTATGCCGCTTACACCGACGACCAAATGCAGGCCGTGCGTCGCGAGGAACAGCGAAGGGCTGCCCAGATCGGTCGCTACGCGATTCAGGTACAACTCGCCCACTCGAGTGCCGACGTGAAGAAACGGAACCACGCCGGCGTGGCGGCCGATCTCGCGCAGATCTTCACCGGCTGCCGACCGGAAGTCGTCTATCTGCACAACCCTGCCGACAAACACGACACCCATGTCGCGGTCTTGCTGCGCTGCCTAGAAGCGATCCGGACGTTGCCGGCCGATCAGCGGCCCAAGCGCGTGCTTGGCTGCGAAGTGTGGCGCGATCTCGACTGGCTGGCCGACTCGGCCAAGGTTACCCTCGATGCTGGTCGCCATCCGGAGCTCGCGGCGAAGCTGCTGCAGGTATTCGATTCGCAGATCAGCGGGGGGAAGCGCTATGATCTTGCCACGCTCGGCCGGCGGGCCGCGCACGCTACCTACCAAGCCTCTCATGACACGGACCGTCTGGCCGGCATCACCTGGGCGATGGACCTTACACCCTTAATCCGAGACCCGGCTCTCTCGCTCGACGACTACATCAGCAACCTGATCATGCAGTTTCGTGGCGAGGTGGTAGCGCGACTGCGGGCATTTGCCTAAAGCGAGCCCCTTGGTTTGATGTCGGGCTTGGCCGAAAATCAGCGGACGTAGCACCCCGCCACGGCGGGCCGAGGGCCGCATCGCGCTCGAACTGAATGACGACCGTTCGCTTGCTCAACGGGCATGCTGGGGTGCCCGGTCGCCGCGACGATAAGCCAAGGGCGATACGCCGTACGCGGCATGAAATGCCCGGCTGAAACTATAGATCGACGAAAACCCACAGGCTTCCGCGACCTCGGAGACCCGCCTCTGACTCAACCGCAACAATCCGCACGCCCGTTCGAGTCGCAGGCGCCGCAGGTGACGGCCAATGCTCACCCCGCATGAGGCGCGGAACCGCGCGCGCAGGTGGCTGACGCTGATGCCTAGGGCGCGGGCAATCTCTTTAACGCTCAATGGTTCATCCTTCCGCAGCACAAGTTGGTTGACTAGGGGAATAAGTCCGGGTGCGCCGGGCGGCAGATGGCGGCGGCGGCGGGCCGGCTCGGCCTGCCGTGCCCGCGCCAGCAACAACGAGAGCAGGAGCGTGGTCAGATCCGCCTCGCCGGGCGAGAGGTAGGCTGTGACCAGTTCCTCGGCCAGTTGCCGCAAGGCAGGCGTGATCACGAACGGACGCAACCGGAGCGGCAGCAGCTCACTCGCGTCTGGCAACTCAAACGTAACAAACAGCCAGTTAAGCGCCTGCCGCTCCGGATCCATATAATCGTGAAACTGAAAGGGGAACACCAAGAGCCCTTCGCCCGCATGGAGGCGGATCGCCCGGTCGTCCACGCACACGGTGACGCCGGTGGCCAGCGCCATGATGAGCACAAACCGATGATGGAGCGCACGCCCGCGTTGTGGGCGGTTGAGATCCGCCGCCCAAACACGGCGAAAGCAAATGATGTTGTCGGGCAAAGGCAGCGGCGTGGCCCGGCGACCGTGCAGAGGATGCAGCGGCGAGGGCAGCAGGGCGACGACTCGCTCCAGCGAAGGTCGGCAAACGGAGGGGGCGCTTGTCATTTCTGTTAAAAACATCGGCGTTTCTGCCATTTTTTAACGATGCCAGCAAGTCTATCATCCTGACCTGGCGCAGTGACCATGCAACGTTCCCGCCATGCTCGAGCAAAATACCCTGGCGCCTAACCGATTCGAACATGCCCCGCTGGCAGTCTTCGCGACCAGCCTAGAGGCTTCGTGCGCCGTCGCCTGTGAGGTGGCGGAATTGATCCGCGCCCGCCAGCGCGAGGGTCGCACGGCGGTGCTGGGACTCGCCACGGGTTCCACGCCGATGAGTTTCTACGCCGAGCTCGTCCGGTTGCACCGCGAAGAGAAGCTGAGTTTCGCCAATGTCATCACCTTCAATCTCGACGAATACCGCGGCCTCGCTCCCGATCATCCCCAAAGTTACCATTACTTCATGCGGGTCCATTTGTTCGATCACGTCGACATTCCGGCCGCCCAGATTCACCTGCCGGACGGTTCCGTGCCGAACGCGGCGGTCGACACTCACTGCCGCGAATACGAGGAAAAGATCCGCGCCGCAGGCGGTATCGACTTTCAGATCCTTGGCATCGGCCGCACCGGGCACATTGGTTTCAACGAGCCAGGCAGCGCCCGGCGCTCGCGTACGCGGCTGGTGACCCTAGATCCGCTCACCCGGCGCGACGCCGCCGGGGACTTCGGCGGTGAGGAACATACGCCCCGCTATGCGATCACGGTGGGAGTCCGCACCATCCTCGAAGCGCGACGCATCGTGCTCATGGCCTGGGGCCAGCATAAGGCCGGCATCGTGCGCACCGCCATCGAAAGCGAGATCACTCCGCAGGTGACCGCCTCGTTTCTTCAGGAACACGATCAGGTGCATTTCGTTCTCGATCAGGCCGCCGCTGGTGCGCTCACGCGCTATCGGACCCCCTGGATGGTCGGTGCGCTCGAAGATCAGGGCCTCACTTGGGACGAACGCATGACCCGCCGCGCCATCTCGTGGCTGTCGCAAAAGCGCAAGAAGCCGATCCTCAAGCTGACGGACAACGACTACAACGAATCCGGTCTCCAAGATCTGCTGCAGGTCTACGGTTCTGCTTACGAAGCCAATCTGGCCGGTTTTTATCAGATGCAGCACACGATCACCGGCTGGCCCGGGGGGCGCGATCCCGCGCGCACCAAGCCCGGCGACGCGCCGGTGCACCCCTTGCGCTCGCCATCGGCGAATGTGTTCCCCAAACGTGTGCTGGTGCTCTCGCCTCACCCGGACGACGACGTGATCTCGATGGGCGGCACGCTCTGCCGCTTGGTTGAGCAAGGGCACGAGGTTCACATCGCCTATCAAGTCTCGGGGGCCAACGCCGTCTCGGATGAATCGTTATGGCGCGCACTGCTCTTCGTCCGCGACATAGGATTGGCCGATGCCGAATCGGCCAGACACCTCGAGGCGCACTGTTCCACTTACGAGGCGGGAGGCGCCCTGCCGGCCTCGGCGGAGTTGACGCGCTGGAAGGCCCTAGTCCGTCGCCACGAGGCGATCGCGGCCGCTCATGTCTGCGGTGTCCCCATCAGCCACCTTCATTTCCTTGATTTGCCGTTCTACTACGGCGCCTCGGTGCGGCGCCGGCAACTGGGGGAGAATGATGTGGAGATTATGCGCCAATTGCTTGGCGACCTGCAGCCGCATTTGGTCTTTGCCGCCGGCGACCTCGACGATCCCCATGGCACCCACCGGCTCTGCCTGCACGCGCTGCGCGATGCGTTGGCGCGCAGCACGGGCGAGCCGTGGTTCCGCGAGACGGAACTTTGGTTCTACCGCGGGGCCTGGTCCGAATGGGAGCTGGACGAGATCGACCTCGCCGTGCCGCTCAGTCCCCAGGAAGTATTGCGCCGTCGTCGCGCAATCTTCCGGCACGAGACGCAGAAGGACCAGGCTCTCTTTTTGGGCGACGATCGCCGCGAGTTTTGGCAGCGGACCGAAGATCGGAGCCGGCGTCTCGCCGACGCCTACAACGCGCTGGGCCTCGCCGAATATGAGGCGATCGAGGCATTCAAACGCTATAGCCCTGAAGAGTTTTCGCATGATGCCCCACTCTAAGCTCTGGCTGCCAATCCAGTCGCGTCGGTGGCGGCCCCCGAGGATTCTTTGGATAGGGCCGACCGCCCTAACGCCTACTGGCCGATTAAGGGACTCGGATATGCAGAACTCCCTGACGTTTGTCCGCGCCGATTTTCATCTCACCGACGGTCGATTACCGCTAGCGAAAACATTCACGGCATTCCCCTTGATGCGGTTTTTTGGCGGCGGCTCGCTTGATCAGAAAACCAACAACTGGACAAAAAGATGGACAATGCTGCTGCAATTAGTGGAAAGACGGCGGGAGCCCCCATGGTGAGCTACAGTCGTTTCCTGCTGCTGGTCGCCGGACTGGGCGGTCTGCTCTACGGCGTCGATGTCGGCATCATCGCCGGCGCGCTGCCTTACCTCGATGCCACGTCCGGCCTGAACGCTGGGCAGCTGTCCTTCATCGTCGCCGCGGTGCTGCTCGGCAGTGTCATTTCCACCCTGTTCGCCGGTATGTTGGCGGATTGGCTGGGCCGCAAACCCCTCATGGCACTGAGCGGGGTGCTCTTTGTCATCAGCATTCCCATGATCGCGCTCGCGCATGGCTACAGCCCGCTCGTCTTCGGCCGGCTGTTGCAGGGTATCAGCGCGGGATTGATTGGCGTGGTGGTGCCGTTGTATCTCGCCGAATGTCTGGGGGCGTCTAACCGCGGCAAAGGCACCGGTATTTTTCAGTGGTTGCTGACGCTGGGCATAGTGGCCGCTGCGGTGATCGGCATCTATTTCAGCATCCGGGTCGAGGCGGTCGCTAAGCTCGGCGACCCTGCGCAGCTGCTCGCGTTCAAGGACCGGGCCTGGCGAAGCATTTTCTGGGTCTCGCTCCCGCCCGGCCTGATGTTTGTCGCCGGCAGCCTGCTGGTTGCGGAGTCGCCGCGCTGGCTGTTCCGCCGAGGCCTGAAGGAAGCCGCCCGCGCCGCGCTGCTCCGCTCGCGTTCGGAGGCACAGACGGCGATCGAACTCCAGGAAATGGAGGCAACGGCCACCGCTGAGCAGGCGCACACCTCGACCTCCCTAGCGCAGGCCCGGGAGTCGCTGCTGCACCGCAAATACGTGATCCCTTTCCTGCTCGCCTGCATCATCCTGGCCTGTAACCAGACCACGGGCGTCAATTCCATCATCGGTTATAACACCACGATCCTGCTGCAGGGCGGCCTCTCCGACGTGCAGGCCCACTGGGGCTACCTCATCCTGACCTTGGTGAATTTCCTGATGACGATCGGCGGTGTCATGCTGGTGGACCGCAAGGGCCGCAAGTTCCTGCTGTCGCTTGGCAGCGCCGGCATCATCGCCGCGCTGCTGCTGGTGGGCGGCATGTTTCGTCAGACGGAGGCGCTCCGCGTCGACTGCCGCGGCGCCGTGCAGGCCATGGTCGACGCCAGCCAGTCGGTCACGCTGGCGTTCAACCGCAAAACGGCCGACTGGCTGCTCGTCGCAGCGGGCGATAGCAGGCGGCGACAGGCTGACGGACCGTCGACTCTCGTCGTCATCTATTCCTACGGGGGATTTCGCGTCGCCACCAAGGCCCTGCGCTCGGACGACACGGCGAACGCGCCCCTCGTGCTCAACCGCGAAAGCTGCGTGCCGCCCAACCGGGTAGTGGCATTCTTCACCAATCCGTTTGCCAATCTCTATCTCGCCCGCACGGCGCCGCTCAAAATCGAGAACGCCCTGCTCACACCGGTGCCCACGACAGGTCACGGCTGGCTGATCGCATGCGGCATTTTCGTCTTCATGGCTTTTTTTGCGGTCGGGCCCGGTGTGTGCGTATGGCTTGCGTTGTCCGAACTCATGCCCACGCGCATCCGGTCCAACGGCATGAGCATCGCCTTGCTGGTCAACCAAGCCGTCTCGACGTCCATTGCGGCGTATTTTCTGCCGACCGTTGGCAAATACGGCTACTCGACGATGTTCTTTATCTTCGCCGGCTGCACGGTCGTCTATTTTGTCACCGCCGCTTTCTTCCTGCCGGAAACCAAGGGCAAGACGCTGGAGGAGATCGAGGAATATTTCGAAAGGGGTCCGGCGAAGGCCTGAGTCAAAGTCCAACCGACCCCTTGGAGAAACCTTTTCACGATGCGGTTCACCGAAGCCCAGCGCCATGATGACATTGGAGCCCGCGCCGCGTTGTGCTAGGCGCACTTTACCCAACCGCTGTACCGGGTGCGTCGCGTTGGGGGCGTTCGCAAACGCTGCCGCGTACGCCGCTCAACTGGAATCCAATTGGTCACCAGTAGGACAGCCGAACGGTGACGACCAGTATTTAGAAATGGTCACCGGCGGCGTTCCTTGCCCGGACCTCGGCTGGACGCTATGGCTGGACAAACTGCAGAGGCAATTAACGCTGCAACAACACCCACCGCTCGACAACGGACCCCGAGGCGACGCTGACACTCACCGTCGTGCCATCATCGGAAATTGGCCATGCATTTACAGATCCGTGCTCCTGCTGTTCTGTCGATACTTACACCACTCGCAGTTTGGACTAGGCGGTGGCGGCTCTGGACTCTCTAGAATCGTCAATACGTGTACCAGAAATTCCATGAAATTCGCGTCATCGCGCGGGACCGGGACCCAGGAGATGGCGCCCGCAAAGCCCACGCGCCCGGTCCTCCCCTGGGTGTACTGTGAGGGCTCAAAAACGAGCAGCCTGAGTTGAGTCACAGGGCTCGCGGCGAACCCGTGTCCCGCAGGGTGCTCGAGCGCATGGGCGTATGCGTGCAGCTGACGGGAATATAGCGGGATGTGTTCGGACTTCCGTTGTGAGGTTTTGAAATCGATCACGCCGAACGTCCCGTCATCAAATTTGACAACCGTATCGAACTTCCCCTTGACGAAGCAGGTGGAAGAGAATCCCGGCACTCTGATTGGTTGAGATTCAACCCACCTCTCCCCGTAGGCAACGACGCCTGGAGGCATTCCCTTCGCGATGTCCTCGGTCCGCTTCTGTGAGTAAAACGTCTTCATCTCCGAGTCTATCAGCGTGAAAATCTTCGGCATGACCTGGCGCGGCCGCTGGAAGCCCCGCGCGACACGCAGGTAAAAACACCGCTTGCATTCCTCCCAAAGGAACGCGAAGTCGGAGGGGCTGAGCTTCCAGTTGTGGACGGGCGGCATGGTTTCTTCGTTCGGGGGAACGATCACGCTAAGTAGCCTGCGCTGGGATAATGACAGGCTCCGGTGCGGTGTCGGGCGAAGGATCGCCAGCCTCTTGGCTGGCCCGGTGACGTGCGCACGGTTTTTTGAGCCAGGGTTGTGTTAGTTCGGGCTGGTGGGTACCCCTAAAAAAACCACCCCCAATGCCTCGAAAAAAATGCAGTCAAGAACAGATCATCTACGCCCTTCGGCAGGTCGAAGGCGGCACGAAGATCGGCGAAGTTTGCCGTCAGCTCGGAGTATCCGAGCAGAGCTATTTTCGCTGGAAGAAGCAGTACGCCGGGCTCGGCTTGTCGGAACTGCGGCGTCTCAAGCAGCTCGAAGAAGAGAACGCGACGCTTAAGCGGCTGGTCGCAGACCTGAGCCTGGACAAGCACATGCTCTAGGAGGTGATCGCAAAAAAAGTCTGAAGGCGGCCGGCAAGCGGCCGATCGCGCATTGGCTGGCGGAGACGTTCGCCGTCAGTAACCGACGGGCCTGCCGTCTTCTCCAGTTCTCCCGCGGAAGCTTTTGGTACACGCGCGTGGTGCGCGATGAGCGGGCGCTCATCATCCGGTTGCGGGATCTGGCGTTTTCCCGGGTAAGGTTCGGCTATCGCCGGCTGACCGTATTGCTTCAGCGCGAAGGCTGGAAGGTCGGCAAACGGCGCGTGCAGCGGCTTTATCGGGCGGAGGGCCTGATGGTGCGCACCCAGCACCGCAAGAAACGTGCATCGCAGCTGCGGGTGCCGCTCGCCACCGCCACAGCCGTAAACCAGCGCTGGTCGATGGACTTTGTCACCGAGCGGCTGGAGAACGGCCGTTATTTTCGGGTGCTTACCATCGTAGACCAGTTCACCCGGGAGTGTCCTTTGCTGTGGGCGGATGTCTCACTCACAGGTCAAAAGGTCGTCTTCTGCCTCCAACGACTCGCTGCGACCCGCGGCCTGCCGCTGGCGATCACCGTCGACAACGGCGCGGAGTTTTGCAGCCGCGCCATGGACGCCTGGGCCTACCAGACCGGCGTAAAGTTGGATTTTATTAGGCCCGGGCGGCCGGTCGAAAATGGCTTTGTCGAGAGCTTCAACGGTCGCTTGCGCGATGAATGCCTAAACGTAAACCTGTTCTTCAGCCTTCTGGACGTTAGGGATAAACTTGAGTCTTGGCGCCACGACTACAATACCATCCGTCCGCATGGCTCGCTGGGCGATCTGCCTCCGGCAGAATACGCCCAGCGAGCCATGTGGACCCAGTCCAAAACACCCTCCACCAGCGAAAAACTAACACTCCCACTGGCTCGATAGACGGATGCACTTCACTGGAGCCCAGACTAACATCTCAGGTGGCTCAAAAAAGCGAGGTCACGTCACCCCGAACTGATGGAGGCGCAGAAGGCGCGAGCCACGACGCTGCGGAGTTTTTATGGCGGCCACAATGTGCGGCGGCCCGAGGCAGTCGAGCAACGCATCCGCCATATCCAGATCGCGCGTCCTCTCACCACGGATCGTGCGGTCATCGCTCCTGCCATCTTGCACGTGCAGATGATCGTGGCGTGCCTTCGGACGCAACAAACGCACATCGCGCGGCTCGAAGCTCGGATCGCAGAAGCCTTCCCCCGTCATCCCGAAGCGGCCTTCTTCCGGCAACTGCCGGGCGCGGGCGCGGCGCTCGCCCCGAGATTATTGGTCGCCTTCGGCGATGATCGGGGTCGTTACCCGAACGCAGCCATACGCCGGCGTAACGCCGATCAAGGAAAAGAGCGGCCAACAAACCTGGACGTACTGGCGATGGAATGCGCCCACGTTCTTGCGACAGAGCTTCGTCGAATGGGCAGGACAGACGGTCGTCTACTGTGATTGGGCCAAGGCTTACTACCGCGGACAAAAACTCGCGGGGAAAAACCACCAAGCCATCCTCCGAGCTCTTGCCTTCAAGTGGATCCGCATCCTCTGGCGCTGTTGGCAGGACCGAACGCTCTATTGCGAGCGTCACGACATCGAGTCGTTGCAGCGACGTCACTCGCCGCTCCTTGCCCATTTAGCTCCAGCATAAAAAGGCTTGCATGGAGCACCTCAGGTTTTGGCCTACGGCCTCCCTCCGCCAGGGATGGACAACCCACCACCGACAACCCAACCTCATCACTTCCAGACCAACTGCTATGAAGCCGAGCAGGTCAAGCGGGGAGGTATGGATTGAGGATTACTGGAGGTGGGCGCGATGTCTGGGAAGCGGCTCATCGAAGCCGCGCGCTCCGCGGCCTTCAGCTTCAGGCTTCGCCCGCGGCTTGGTTGAACCACGCCCCAGATCTCAACGCAGCCCATATCCCTTCAAACAGATCCTATCTTCCCGCTTGACCCTCACGGCTTCATAGCAGCAGGTGAATCCGATCAGCTCATCGGTGTGACATGGAACACTTAACACGCCACCGCCGCATCGCGACTCGCAATGACAGACTCGTCTGCACATTCTTCTCCGTCGAACGGCTCCATAAGCAGCATCAACTTTTCACCCTTCCAGCCTGTGCGCCCTATCTTCGGTAGCCGAGTCGTGAACCACCTCCTAAACCCCGATGAGGGAGACCTGCCTGTCCGGTTTGATAGGGGTCGGGTGCTCACCTGAAAACTGTCAACTCCGGTTGGTTTAATCCGCAGGCGGGAAATCTCTGCCTACTCTACCCAATATGATAACCGAAAAGCCGATCAGGTTGCGCGGCATCGTGCCGCCGATGGTTACGCCCTTGAAGAATCTCGATACGTTGGATGCCGAGGGTCTAGAGCGGTTAATCGAACACCTTATTACCGGTGGCGTTCAAGGCATTTTCATCCTCGGGACCACCGGCGAGGGGCCGTGTCTCAGCTACCAGCTGCGGCGCGAACTAGTCGCTCGAACCTGTCGACAAGTCGGGTCCCGCTTGCCTGTGTTGGTGGGCGTAACGGATACGTCTATCGTGGAAACGCTCGGCCTAATTCGCTACGCGGCCGATGCCGGCGCGAGTGCGGTGGTTCTTGCAGCCCCCTATTATTTTCCCCTCAGCCAGGCCGAACTGGTCGAGTACGTTAGCCGTTTAGTCGTAGAAATTCCATTACCGCTGCTGCTGTACAACATGCCGACGATGACCAAAATGAGCTTTGAGCCAGAAACGGTTCGCCAACTGCTCGACATCCCCTGCATTGTGGGGCTCAAGGACAGCTCCCGCCAGATGGACTACTTCCTCGCGGTCCGTCAGATTACCCATCAACGTCCGGATTGGTCACTCTTGGTAGGCTACGAGCATATGCTAGTCGACACGATCCGTGCTGGAGGCGACGGCGGTGTGTGCGCTGGTGCCAACTTGTTTCCCCGTTTGCTTGTCGAACTCTACCAAGCGGCTGTCGGGGGTTGTGCGCAGCGCGTCGAGGAAATCCAGCAGACTTTGATTCGCCTGAGAAGGATATACACGGTCGGTCACGGCGTTACCGCTTCTGTCCAAGGCATCAAGTGCGGCCTCGCCTTTCGGGGGATATGCGAGGACAACATGGCCGAGCCGTTCTCACGGTTATCGGCCGAAGAACGCGGCCAAGTGGAGACGATACTTAGGTTGGAGAATCATGATGCCACATGGTGAAGCCTCTCCCGTGGTGGCGTGACAACTGAAACACACACCAAAGGGACCATAAGTGCTGTTGTGGGTATCCGGCGGCACACCGCACGGGGAATCTCTCCTTGGCTGAGACTGCCGGTGTTGGCCCGCGTGATCGAGCGAATCTGGGTCGCCTCTGGCCGGTAGCTAAGGCGTGTCTTCAAACCGCCCGTAACTGAGTTTTGAGGTGGCGCGTCGTTGGAGTTCCATGATGACCACCGAACGCTGGGAGTTGCCGGAGCCGCTGGGGGAGCGGCTCAAAAAATTAATCTGAACCGCCGCCGATTCCGCCTTTGGGCAGAATGGCACAGGCGCGGGGGACGCCCACC
>Ga0187854_10002544_pt1 | contig 15508 bp, 14 predicted proteins | sample June2016WEW_6_15_FD_132445 | JGI IMG/M metagenome (GOLD analysis project Ga0187854, IMG submission 132445) | Peatland microbial communities from SPRUCE experiment site at the Marcell Experimental Forest, Minnesota, USA - June2016WEW_6_150 | ecosystem: Environmental > Terrestrial > Soil >...
AGCGTCTTGAAGACCTTGATCAGCCGGTAGCGCTTGTCGGTCGCCTCCACGATGGTCCAGGGCGCGTACGCCGTGTTGGTGCGCTCGAACATTTCCTCGGCGGCCCGGGCGTAATCGTCGTACAGCTTGTGGTTCTCCCAGTCCTCCTTCGTCACGCGCCACTTGTCGTACTTGCTCTTCTCGATCTCCTTGAAGCGCTTCTTCTGCTCCTTTTCGCTGATGTGCAGCCAGAACTTGACGATCACCATGCCGTCGTCGGTGAGCATCCGCTCGAACTGGGCGATCTCGTTGTAGGCGGAGCGCCACTGCTCGGGCTTGATGAGCCTGTCCACCCGCTCGACCAGGACGCGGCCGTACCACGAGCGGTCGAACACGGCCATCTCCCCGCGCCCCGGGATCTTGGTCCAGAAGCGCCACAGGAACGGCCGCAGCCGCTCCTCCTCCAGCGGCGCCGAGATGGAGTGCACCTTCACGCCGCGCGGGTCGAGCCGCTCGACCAGCTTGCCGACCGTGTCGCCCTTGCCGGCCGCGTCCCAGCCCTCGAACACGACCGCCACCGGGATCTTCGCGTCGTACGTCTGGCGCTGGAGATCGCGCAGCTTGTCCCGCAGCTCGGGGAACGACTTGCTGTAGGCTTCCTTGGAGATACTCTTGTCGAGATCCAGCGTCTCGAGCATGGACGGCACCTCGGGTACGGAGCAGGGTACACGGTCTCGTAACGACCGGTCACTACAATGCACGCCGCCGGAGCGGCGTCAAGCCGACACTCCATGGACAATCTCTGTCACACCCTGGTCGGCGCGGCGCTCGCCGAGGCCGGCCTCAGGAAGAAGACGCCGCTCGCCACGGCCACGCTGCTGATCGGGGCCAACATCCCCGACGTGGACGGGATCCTCTACTGGCTGAACCGGCCGATCGAGGCCCTCGGGTTCCGGCGCGGCTGGACCCACGGCGTGCTGGCGATGGCGGTCTGGCCCTTCGTGCTCGCCGCGCTGATGCTCGCGTGGGACCGCTGGGTCCGGCGGCGCCGGCATCCCGAGAAGCCGCCGGCGGATGCACGCGCCCTGGTGTGGCTGGGCCTCCTGGCGGTGCTGACGCACCCGCTCCTCGACCTCTGCAACACCTACGGCGTGCGGCTGCTGATGCCGTTCAGCGGCCATTGGTTCCACGGCGACACGCTCTTCATCATCGATCCCTGGATGTGGCTCGCCCTCGGCCTCGGGTGGCTGGTCGCGGTGGAGCTGCGGCGGCGGGGCACCGCCCGGCCGGAATGGCCCGCCCGGTGGGCGCTCGGCCTGGCCACGACGTACGTGCTGGTGATGGCGGCATCGAACCTGGTGGCACGCGGCATCGTACGCCGCGCCGCCGAAGCTGAGGGCGGCGCGCCGGTCGGCGCGTTCATGGTCTCGCCGCAGCCCCTCGACCCGTTCAAGCGCTCGGTGGTGATTTCCCGCGGCGCTGCCTACGAGTTGGGATCGTTCGACTGGCTGCGCCGCCCGGAGTACCGGCGCGAGGGACCGCTGGTCCAGCGGATCACCGGCGTGGACGCGCCGCAGGCCCGCACGGCTGCCGCCGCGGACTGGCGTGGGCGCATCTTCCTCGATTGGGCCCGGTTCCCCGTCTACGAGGTGCTGCGCGAGCCGGCGGGCTACGAAGTGCTGCTGGCGGACGCGCGATACACGCTGTCGGGCCGCGCCCGCTTCGGCGCCGTGGCCATCCACGTCCCGGGAGCGATATCTTCTCCCCCCGGCGACTCGACCCAGGAGCAACCGTGATCGACAGGCTCTCCCGCAGGGATTTCGTCTTGAGCGGCGCGGCGGCCGTGCCGCTCGTCCGCACGGCCGTCAGGCACGCCGGCGCCTTCGGCGCCCCGGCGGTGATTCTGCGGCCGCCGTCCCGCCCCTGCCTCGTGGGCTCGGCGAACAGCCTCCGCGGCATGGCGAACGCGATGCAGCTTCTTACTCAGGGCACCGACACCCTCGACGCCGTCATCGCAGTGGTCAAGATCCCGGAGCTGGATCCGAACGACCAGTCGGTGGGTTACGGCGGGCTGCCCAACGCCGAAGGCGTGGTGCAGCTCGACGCGTCGTGCATGCACGGCCCCACCCGGCGGGCCGGCGCGGTGGGGGCACTCGAAGGCATCAAGACGCCGAGCGAAGTCGCGAAGTGCGTCCTGAAGTACACCAACCACATCCTGCTGGTGGGGAAGGGCGCGCAGGATTTCGCCGTGCAGTTCGGCTTCAAGATCGAGGACCTGCTCACCGACGCCTCCCGGCAGGCCTGGCTGCGCTGGCGGGCCAACCTGAATCCGGACGACAATTACCTGGACGTCCCGGAGGGCGAGACCTTCCCCGTGCCGCCCCACGGCACCTGCAACTGCTCCGCGGTCAACGCCAACGGCGACATCTCGTCGGTCACGACCACCAGCGGGCTGGCGTGGAAGATCCCGGGCCGGGTCGGGGACTCGCCCATCATCGGCGCGGGCGAATACACGGACAACGACGTCGGCGCCGCGGGCTCCACCGGCCGCGGGGAGTCGAACATGATGGCGTGCGGCGGGTTCTTCACGGTCGAGAACATGCGCCGCGGGATGTCGCCCACGGACGCGTGTCTCGAGACGCTGCGCCGCGTGGTGGCGCTGAGCGAGCCGCGGCTGCTCGACGCGAGCGGGCGGCCGAAGTACGATCTGAGCTACTACGCCCTGAACAAGCGCGGCGAATTCGGCGCGGCGAACTTCTACCCCGGGATGCGGTTCGCCGTCCACGACGGGCGGGAGGCCCGTCTGGCCGACAGCGCCTTCCTGTACTCAGAGAGACCGCACAACTGAGAATCCGGCCGCTCTCGGCCCGGGCGGCGCTCGTCGCGTTGGCCCTGCTCACACCACGCCTCGTCCGCGCGCAGGGGCCCGGCGAGCCATGGACGTTCTATCTCATACCCTATCCGCTGTACAACTCGCTCGAAGGCCTGAGCCTCAACCTCGCCGGCGGGTGGTTCCAGCCGGCGCCGGCCGGCCCCATCCCCGTCGGCCTCGCGATCGAGCCGAATGCGAGCCTGGCGACGAGCGGAAGCCGGACCTTCTCACTCACCTGGGAGAACTCCGGCCGGATTCCGGGCTGGCGACTGCTGGCCATCGCGGGCTACGAGGACCTCGAGCGCGCGCCGTACTTCGGCCTGGGCAACGGCAGCGTCGTGAACGACTCGCTCGAGTCCGCCTACGGCGAGCGGCACTACTACCGGTATGAACTGGAGCGCACCAGCGGGATCGTGGCCATTCAACGGCGGATCGCCGGACCGCTCCGCGCCGACGCCGGCGTCCAGTGGCGGCACTATCATCTCGAACCGCTGGGCGGGGCGCCCACCGCGCTCGGGGCCGACCTCGCGCGCGGGGTCACGACGGATACCGGCTCGTACACGAGCATGGAGCTCCACGGCGCGCTCATCTTCGACACCCGCGACGAGGAGGCGTCGCCGTCCCGCGGCCTCTTCGTCGCCGTGATGGTGGCGCGCGCCCTCAAGGGGCCGGGCGACTTCGACTACATCCGCTGGGGCGCCGACGCGCGGCAGTTCATCCCGCTGGCCTCCGACTCGACCGTGGTCCTCGCGTTCCGCCAGTCAGTAGAGATCGCCCACGGTACGCTGCCGTTCTGCATCGCGTTCGAGCGCATGACCATCTGGAAGCCGGACGACGGATTCGGCGGCGAAACCACCCTGCGCCAGAACCTGCCGGGGCGCTGGCTCGGCCCCAACAACGCCCTGGGCAGCGTGGACCTGCGCTACAGGTACTGGGACGCGGCGGTCGGCCTGACGCCGATCCGGCTCTGGCTGGTGGCGCACGCCGACGCCGGCCGGGTGTGGGAGCAGGACGAGCGGTTCCGGTGGTCCGGCCTGCATTCCGGCTACGGCGGCGGCGCCATCGCGCAGGTGGGACGCGAGTCGTTCTTCGGTGTCGAGATCGGCTACAGCCCCGACGCGCATTTCCAGTTCAGCACCACGGTGACGCTGGGATACTGACGAAGTATCATTTCCCCAATGCCTCACATCGCCGCCCTCATGGCGGGGCTATCCGCGACCCTGCGCGACCACTCGTTCCTCGCCCTCGTGTCGCTCTTCGGAGCCGGGCTCGCCACCAGCCTGACGCCCTGCATCTATCCGATGATCCCCATCACCGCCGGGGTCATCGGCGGGAGTGCGACGGCGCGGCCCTCGCGCGGCCGCACGGCGCTTCTCACGCTGACGTACGTCTGTGGCCTCGCGCTCCTCTACGCGACGCTGGGCCTGCTGGCGGGGCTCTCGGGCACGCTCTTCGGCACCGTGTCGTCGAGCCCGTGGGCGCGGTTCGCCATCGGCAACCTGCTCCTGCTCCTGGCGCTGGCGATGCTCGACGTGATCCCGGTGGCGGCACCCGAGCGGCTCGCCGCGTGGGCCGGCCGGCTGGGAGGAGGCTCGTACCCGGCGGTCTTCCTGATGGGCGCGACCTCCGGCGTCGTGGCCGCGCCGTGCGGCGCCCCCGCCTTCGCCGCCGTGCTGACCTGGGTCGCGGCGACGCGGAGCGGCGTCCTCGGCTTCCTCTACCTGTTCGTCTTCGCGCTCGGAATGACCGCAATCCTGGTGCTGGTGGGCCTGTTCTCCGGAGCGCTCACGGCCCTGCCGAGGTCCGGCCGGTGGATGGAATGGATCAAGAAGGGCGCCGGCGTGGTACTCCTCGGCATGGCGGAGTACTACTTCATTCAGATGGGGCAGGTGCTGTGAGCATGAGAGCGAACGTCTTGGCGGGGCTCGGCGCGGCGGCGGCGCTGGCGCTGGCCGCGCCGGCAGGCCTGAGGGCGCAGGACGACGACGTCGGCCTGCCGGTCGGAACGGCGGCGCCGGCGGCCGCGGTGCAGGGCCTCGACGGCCAGCCCGTGGACCTCGCGCAGCTCGTCGGGAAGAAGCCCGTGCTGCTGGAATTCTGGGCGACCTGGTGCCCGCTGTGTCAGGCGCTCCTGCCCAGGATCGAGGCGGCGCACACGAAGTTCGGCGACCGGGTGGACATCGTCGTGATCGCCGTGGCCGTCAACGAAACGCGCGCTTCGGTGCAGCGGCACCTGGCGCAGCACCCGCTTCCGTTCCGGTTCCTGTGGGATGCGACCGGCGCCGCGGTACGTGCCTACCAGGCCCCGACGACGTCCTACGTCGTCGCGCTGGATGCGCGCGGGCGCGTGGTCTACACGGGCACGGGGGAGAACCAGGACATCGACGCGGCGCTCCGGCGCGCCGCCGGCAGCTGATCCGAGGGCTTCCGGTCCGCGCCACAAAGAGGGATCCAACTTTCCCGAAACCTGGGCGCGGAGCACGAACTGGCCCTCCTCCTTGCACGTCGTGAACGACGAATCGGGCGCGATGTGATACGCGACGATCAGGTCGGCTTCCCGCCCCTGGACCGCATCGGCGCCGACCTCTTCTTCTGCCTGGTCTCGGCCCGCTGCGAGCGACTGGCCGGCCATCTTCGCGGGGGACGAGATCCTGCCGACCGCGATCCTCGACCGGCTCCTCCACCGCGTCCGTGTCCTGAGCATTGACGGCCGGAGCTACCAGATCCGGGAGCTCGGCGCCCTGCTGGGTCAGCATGGCCTCCGATCGAACACCTGATCGCGACCGCGCCCACCGACGCTCACGGCAAGCCGCGGGGCCCGGCGCAGATCCGGGGATCCGGGTGAAGTGCGCGTTCGCGCAGCTTCCGACCTGAACCTCGATCGCGCCGGGCACGGGCGGTATCGGATCTCAATGCGTTGAGTTGCTCTGATGCCGTGCACGCTGCCGCTTCAAATCGTCGCATCTCCCGTCCCTTCGGTCGCCAGCGATCCTAGTTGTCCGGCGGCAGCCTCTTCGCCAGATCGGGGGACACCCTCGCCGCAAGCGTCGCGCTGTCGCCGGGCTGGAGCCGCACCAGGATCGTATTCGCAAGGAGGCAGCAGAACGCGCGGGCAGGGACGGGAAGCCCACCTGCTGCGACGTAGTACGGCCCGAAGCGGTAGACCCAGTGCGTGCCCCACTTCCGCCGAGGTGGTAGGCGCGTCGCCGCGTGAAGGACTCGCCTGCACTCGCGCGGATCGGTCACGACCCGGTGGACATCACTTGGGCTCAACCGCGTAATGCCGGTGTGGGGCGGCCACTGTCCATTCGGATCCGTAAAAGCTGCAAAATCGCGTTCGAGTTCACGTGCAGCGAAGCTGGTGTCGCCGCAGGCCTGGTCGTGGCCCTGCGCGCGCGCTTGAGCTGCAACGATAAGCAGCCCGCCGACCGTTAGGCTGGACCTGGGCCACAATCTGCCGGCTGTCACGGGAGAAGTTCTCGATCTCCCTCTCGCCAGGGCGCGAGCGGTCGCAGGCCGCCGAGTTTAGACTCGATCACGCCCGCCCAGGGGCGCGACGCAGACCCGGCAGATCCGGCTGAGGCGCGAGCCCCGCGACCTCCGACCTGAGAGTCGAATCGCGCCAACTCCGACTCCGCCCGGTCCTAGCCGGCAATGCGGGTCGGCAGCGCCATCTGAAGAGGAGTGGTCGATACACGCTCAGGGGCCCGGTTTGCGACTCCTCCGCTGGAGCCGTCTCACATCGCTCTTCAGGTCTGAGTGGTGATCAGGGTACCCAAAGTTGACGAAGACCCAGGAAGCACGGACCCTCGCAACCTCTGCGACCACTACCGGACGCTTGGTCCTGCTGCCACCACAGACGCCGTAGACCTCGACGAAGAAATGGTGCGACCGACGGGACACCGCTTCTGCGATATAGTGTTCACACGGGTCCTGGGAGTTCGTGATTGGCTCGAAGTCGAGGCCCCAGCCTGTGGCGACGAACTGAGAGTGGGTCCACCTCAGCATCTCCACGAGCTCGGGCGCAACAACAGTGGTGTCCTCCCTCACGGTCAGGAACGCCCCCGAGCCGGCCGCCAGCGCGGTCAGGTATCTATCGTAGAAGCGCTGCACGAATTCCCGGGCCGAGTCTGCGGCGCCCTGCGCGCGACTGAGCGTGGGTGCCGCGACGCTTAGCGCGAAGCTCAGAATAGCAGCTGTCACTGATCTCATTGCTGATCTACCCCCGTTCTCCAGCGAGCATTCGACTTGGTGGCGCGACCGTGGCCCCGCTAGTTGCTCGGAAAACGATATATGGAGAAGTGATGATGCCGCGGATAAGGAGTCGGCAAAGTCGGCAAGATGTTTACCTGTACGGCTGAGGACAGCCAATGGCTCCCGTCATAGATTGCCATGTGGCCATCTGCATGATCTTTTCCGTCCCTATCGACCACCTCGATGTCGCCACGTTGGGGCACGTAGTTCGCTGTGGCCTCGGTGGCCACCAGTTGTGCGCCTCTGCTCTCAAGGTACGGCCCATACAAATACGCCCGGAATATAGGACGGGCAAGTGTGTCCATCCCCCCGGCGCCCAACGCATGGTTGCATTGCCTCGCGCAGTTGCCATCAGCTACAGGTTCGTTCAAGGAATCCTGTAGCCACTTCAGAACGACGTTCATGTCCGGACATGGAACTGGATTGCCCTTGCTGTCCTTACACAAGCCAGATGGGCCCGGCGTAAAGGTCAGGCCCGCGTAGGCCACGTAGTCCAGGGGCGCCGGTGTGAGCACGATCCGCACGATCCCGGCGGCGGTGATGGTCTGCGTGTCCGGAATGTCGATTCCCGGGACTCCGCTCCCGGTGAAGCTCACGCTTCCCGCGATGCTGCCGTCGGCCCGGTAGGCGGTCATCGCGTTGCCGGCATAGGTCGGATCCTCGATCGTGATCGTCACGCTCGTGACCGGTTGCGAGAACGTGATCGTGATCGGGGCGCTCACTCCGGTTCCGGGGTCGCTTTGGAAATCCCCGAAGGGATCGCCTGGCGCGTACGGCACGATGGACACGCTGATACCCGGGCAACTGCTGGGTCCGGGCGCCGTCGCCGTACAGGTGGTGGCGGACGCGGACGCCGCCAGCCCCGCGGTCGCGGCTGCGCCTGGCGCCGCAGCAGCTATCCACGGCGTCCACGCCGACAGCAACGGTGCGCTCCCATAGTTGACTGAGACCGTGAATGCGCCCTAGCGCGGCGAGGCCGATAGGCGCCGCGTGAGGCCGACGTGAATCCGAACCGAATCGGCGGCCAGTGCGTGGTAGATCGTGGCGCCGACGGAGTTGCTTCGCAGGGGGGTGCGCACCGTGTCGGGTCCGGACACAGCCACGAGCTGCTCGTCCGGCGGCAGGCTCGCTGCCAGATCGGGGGACACGGTTGCCGCAAGCGTCACGCTGTCCCCAGGCTGGAGCCGCACCAGCACCTCGCCCAATGGCACCAGCAGCGCGGCGGAGTCTGGTGCATAGAGCCCGGACTGGAACGGCAGGATCGTATTCGCAAGGAGGCAGCTGCCTGCGGCGCACGTCGCGCCGGAAGCGACATCGGACAGGACCAGTGCGCGCCCGGCCCCGCCGGCCGCGGTCGGGACACGGCGGTCGCCGCACCCGGCGGCCAACATCACGGCAGCCGCCGCAGCGGCCGCCAGGACCATGCGCCGTCCGCGCAGCGCGCGCTGCCGACTCGGGAGGAGTCTCATCAGTCGTGTAGCCACGCGATCACCACTTGGGTTGGATGCCAAGGTGGACTCCGTTTCGAGGTCTCGCGGTCGCCCGCAAGTACCGTGACCCCGTCACCGGCTCGTCACCAGATCGTCACCACGCCACGCAAGGCACGCGGCAGCGCACGCGTGGAGGCCGTCGGCTGGCCACAAGAGCCCATGCGCAACTCCGAATGAGGCGGCGCAGGCACGCCGCCGGCCAAGTGAACTACCATGCTCCGCGAGGGGGGACACGCGAGAGACTTCTGATACTCACCCGTATCGCGCGGGGGCGATCAGCGCAAGCGGCCGCAGGGCTCAATCAAGGGGGAACAGTCGGATTACGGACGCGCCGCCACGAAACACGAGGGCCCGGCAGACGCCGGGCCCTCTTCGTTCGATCCGGATGGCGCTAGTGCGACTGCGCCGTATCCGGCGGGCTGGCAATTCGGTTGAGCGCCTCGCCGAGCTGCGTGTAGGCCGTGGGATCGATCTCCCGGAACGGCACCGCCCTCCAAGCGATCTTGCCGTCGGGGCCAATGACGAACAGCGTCCGGTTGTCCAGGTTGTAGCGTTGGAGGTAGGCGCCGTACTGCTTCCCCACCACCGAGCCGGTGTCCGACGCCAGCAGGAACGGGAACTCGTCGTCGTGCGCCCACGAGGCCAGCGCCGGCGCCGAGTCGGCGCTGATGGCGATCAGCACGATGTTCCGGCCACCGTGGAAGAGCGTCGCGTACTGATCACGGTACGCGTGCATTTGGACCGTTCAGCCACGTGTCCTGGCTTTGAAGAAGAACGCCAGGACCACCGTCTTCCCCCTGAAGTCGCTGAGCCGCACGGGGTCCTTGAGGATCCCGAAGCGGGTCGCGCCCGTCAGCGCGAAGTCGGGAGCCACCACCCCGGTGTCGAGCACCGTCAGGGCGGGGGCCGCCGGCGCGGGCGGGTTCTGCGCGCGGGCCGCCGGCGCCGCAGCCACGAGGGCTGCGCCCGCCACGGCGAACACGGAACGACGCATCCGAAGCACCTCCGGACGAGGGTGGAACCGTCTGATGTCTGGAGCCGTTCGAAGTATACCCGAGCCCGGCGGGAAGGTGTCAACCCGGCGACGATGCTCCGGCCATTACCGTCAGGATCTCCCGCAGGGTGGACTCCCCCTTGTCCTGCGCGTACCAGCGCCGCACGTCCGGGAAGTAGGCGCTCGACTTCCGGCCCTGGGCGCGCTCTCCCGTCACGAACGCCTGGAGCTCCGCCGGCCTCGAGCCCCAGTGCCCGATCTCGTCCATGGCCTCGGTGAGGACGACGACGACCGGGATGGCCCTCGCCCCGTTGGTGAGGTAGGCCTCCATCACCTCCGGGTGCTCGTCGCGCCGCAGGATCCTGAGCTCGATGCCGACCGCTTCGGCGAATCTCGCCACGATCGGGATCGTGCTCGACGCGTCCCCGCACCAGTCCTCCGCGATGACGACGAGGCGGAACTTGCCGGCCAGCTTCGCCGCCGCCGCCTGCGCCCAGTCGGGGATGCGCGCCGTGCGGTAGACGCCGGTCCACAGGTCGCAGTGCTCGGTGGATTCCTGCACGAAACGCTCGAACGACAGGGCGCTGTCCCAGAGGGAGGCGAAGGGCCAGGGCATGGGCTGTAACCTAACGTGAGAAGTGAAAGGCGTGAGAGGGAACACTGACCCTCTCACGCCTTCGCCTCTCACGTCCTTGCTTCTCACTCCTCACTTCGCCTTCTCACTTCTCACACCTCACGTCTCACCTGAGCACGCGAATGTTCTTCGCCTCGCAGATCTTGTGCAGCTGCTCGGGCCACACCGTCACGCTCACCTCGCCCAGATGCGCCTTCCGCAGCAGGTACATCACCGTGCGCGACTGGCCGATGCCGCCGCCGATGCTCAGCGGGATCTGATCGTTCAGGATCGCCTGGTGGTAGGGCAGCTTCAGGAAATCGAGCTGGCCCGAGATCTCGAGCTGCTGCCGCAGCGTCTCCTTGGTCACCCGGATCCCCATCGAGGTCAGCTCGTGGCGCCGCCGCGTCACCGGGTTCCAGACGAGGATGTCGCCGTTCAGGCCGTGCATCGGGCGCCCGTCCTCCGAGGTCGTCGGCGTCACCCAGTCGTCGTAGTCCGCCGCGCGCATCTCGTGCGGGTACCCGTCCTTCAGCACCCAGCCGATCCCGATGATGAACACCGCCGGGTACTTCTGGAGCACCTGCGTCTCGCGCTGCTTGCGCGGCAGGTCCGGGTACATGTCGAGGAGGTCTTCGGCGTGGATGAAGGTCAGCTCCTCGGGCAGCGCCGGGTACCGCGGGTCCTTCAGCTTCGGGAACATCTCCATCACGTGGCGCTCGGCGCCCGTGATCACCGTCCAGATCCGGCGGACGACGTCCTTGAGGAACTGGAGGTTCCGCTGGTCCGCCGTGATGACCCGCTCCCAATCCCACTGATCCACGTAGGCCGAGTGGTCGTGGTCGAGGAAGTAGTCCTTGCGCACCGCGCGCATGTCGGTCACCAGCCCCTCGCCCACTTTCATCCCGAACTGCTTCAGCGCCATCCGCTTCCACTTCGTCGCCGCCTGCACGACCTGCGTCTCGATCGGATGATCGAGACCGAGGCCGCACGGGAAGTCGATGGGTGTGCGCGATCCGTCGCGGTCGAGATAATCGTTGACGCCGCTCTCCCGGCTCACGATGAGCGGCACTTCCACCCGGATCAGGTTGAGCTCGCGGCACAACCCGTCTTCGATGTACCGCTTCGCCGCCGTGATGGCGACCTGCGTCTCCTTCGGGTTCAGCAGCGACCGGTAGTCCTTGGGCAGGATCTTCTCGACTTCCTCGTAGGTGCTGATGCCCGGCCCTGCCAGGTCGGCCTTCTTGTCCGCCATACGTCGTTCCCCCGTCCAGGTGCGGCGTTCGCGTGGAGCTGCGCCTTCCGGGGAATCCGCGTGCAAACCCCGTTCCCCCGACGGACACCGGCGATGGGGACTGCCCGGGTCGGCTTTTGGAGAGCGAGGCAATAGCGGGAGGCTACCGCAGGAACCTGGTCAGGCGCTCCAGGAGTTTCGGCCACCGGGCGGAGGCTGACCGGTCGGTCACGCCGTACTCGGCGAGGGCGCAGTGCGCACCGCGCGGCGTGCGCCGGAGGATGATGGTCAGCTCGCCAGGCCCGGCTGCTCCCGGGAGGGTGAACCGGAGAAAACGGCCCTCAAGCTTCTCGGTCAGCGCGCAGCCATCCAGCGCTCCGTCGGCCCACCGGTCGCGCACCTCGGGGTCGGCGAGGGCCCGGAAGACCGCATCAGTGCTCGCCGGGATCTCGGCGGACGCGAAGTACCGCTCCCTGCCGACCAGCACGGCCGACGCGGCGCGCGGGTCCTTGCCGCTCTCCACCAGCAGCCCCAGCGCGGCCAGCGCCTGCAGCCATCCGGCGAAGTGCCCGGCGATGGCGTCCTGCCAACCCGGCTCCTCGTGCCACCCCTCGTGCTTGAGGTCGATCCGCGTGCCGCCGGAGACCTCCGTCAGCGAGATGGCGACGCTGGTCGTCGCCGTTCCCCCGCTCGAGAACGGCCAGCGCACCAGCAGGCGGGACGGCGCACTCTCCTCGCGCTGGTCGGGCCAGGCCTGGACCGGCAGAGCGTCGAGCACGATGTCGGGGCGGGCGAGGAGCTGCTCCCAGACTGCGTTGGGAGGCGCCGAGACGAAGCTCTGGATGTGGATCGTTTCCACTGGCACCTAAGATAGCCGCGCCGCGACGGCACCGGAAACAGGGCGAGACGCCCGCGGGCCTAAGGGATGCGGGGGCCCCGGCGAACCGTGGCCGTGAGGAGCAGGGCTCCGTCCGGGTCCACGCGCAGGTCGGTCGGAGCCGCCTCGAGCGGGATGCGGAGCATCTGCTGGGGAGACGCGACGACCTCCACGACCCGGCGCGCCAGCACGCGAGACCCGTCCATGAACTCGAAGGCCAGACCCGGCAGGCGGTAGACACCCCACGCCGAGGATTGCACCTGCGCGACGTTCACCACGGCTTCCCGCGCGGTGGAGTCGTAGCTCCACACGACCTGCAGCCGCGGGTAACCCGGCTGGCGGAGCCACTGATCGAAGAACCAGTCGAGTCTCTTGCCGGACGCTCGTTCCATGACACGCCGGAAGTCGTCGCTCAGGACCGACGAGTCCCGATAGGTGCGGTAGTAGTCGCGGATCCCGGCGAAGAACGCGGGCCGCCCTATGTAGCCGCGCAACATGTGCAGCACCCATGCGCCCTTCTGGTAGCTGTTCGCGTTGAGCAGCTGCACGAAGTCCGTGACCGTCGTGTCGAGAATGGGGCGGTCCACCACCCGGGAACCGAAATAGCCTCGGGCCGCGTTGCGCATGCCGCGGTCGAGCACCGAGTCGCCGTCCAACGCCGCGCCCGCGACCAGGTCGAAGTAGGTCGCGAAACCCTCCGAGAGCCACAGATGGTGGAAATCCCGTTCCGTCACGGCGTCGCCGAACCACTGGTGCGCGGTCTCGTGCCGCGCAGTCCCTTCGTCCATCCAGTGCGCGACGTACGCCTGCTCCGCGTAGAAGATCGCCGACGCGTTCTCCATCCCTCCGTAGCGCGTCGACGACTCGACGTGTGCAAGCTTCTCGTACGGAAAGGGCCCGATGAAGCGCTGCAGCGCCTCCACGACCTCGGTGATGCGCCGGAACGGAACCGAGTCGGCGAACGCCGAATCCTCGGGGTAGGCCCACACCTCCATCGGGATCGTGTCGCGGCCGGAGACCAGGGGTCGATGCCGGCTCACGGTCATCCGGCTCGCTCCGATCACCATCGTGTAGGTGGGAATGGGATGCCATTCGCCGTACACCCACAACGTCCGGCCCGCTCCTGTGGGGGACCGCTCCTCCAAGGCCCCGTTGGCGACGACCTGCAAACCTGCCGGTGCCAGCACGATCCAGGACACCGAGGCCTTATGCGCAGGGTCGTCCGCCGTAGGAATCCAATCGCGGGCGCGCTCGGGCCAGTTGTCCCCGAACGCCGACCACCGCCCTCGTGCGTTAGCTCCGATGATCAGCCCATCGTGAGGGGTGCCGTGCCAGACCACCCGGATGTTCCAGGGTACACGGATAGGAGACACACTGTCCGGCGGCGCAACCGGCAGGGCGATGCGCAGCGCCTTCCCGTCATAGTCGAAGGGCAAGGGACGCAGGCTCAGACCCTCGCTCACCGAGTCCACCGCCATGCCGACCAGGTCGAGCCGAAGCGTATCGGCGTCACGCCCGGTGATGGCGGTGGAGATCGTCGCCGTCCCATGGATCTCGCTGCCGCTGTCGGGAAGGATGATGAAGAAGGTGTAGTGTCGAACGCGGAGACCGGATGTGTCCGGCTGCTGCGCCGCCGCGGCCGCCGCGGCCGCCGCGCCGAACGCCGCAGCGGCGAGCAGCGCAGCGGCACGGCCGAGGTTCATCGGAGACCCGGGCTAGCGCCCGACGTAATGCACGCGGAAGACGTACCCGCCCGTATCGTCGCTCACCAGCAGGCTCCCGTCGCGCAGCACGAGCAGGTCCACCGGCCGCGCCCACGGCGCAGCGCCCGGGTCCGGGAGAAAGCCGGTGATGAAGTCGCTGATGGAGACGGGGCGGCCGTCCTCCACGTGCACGTAGACGACCTTGTAGCCGGTCGGAATGCTGCGGTTCCACGAGCCGTGGTAGGCGACGAACGCGCCGCCGCGGTACGCCGCGGGGAACTGCGCGCCGGTGTAGAACGCCATGCCGAGGGGGGCGGAGTGCGCCTGGAACGCGATCGCCGGCCCCTCGACGTGGCTGCAGTCCGCGGTCGCGTACTCGGGGTTGTTCTTCCCGGGCAGGTAGCATTGCGGCCAGCCGTAATTCAGGCCTTGGCGGATGATGTTGATCCGGTCCGGCGGCAGATCGTCGCCCAGGTTGTCGCGGTCGTTGTTCGTCCCCCACAGCGCGCCCGTCGCCGGGTCGAAGGCGATGCCCACCGAGTTGCGCAGGCCGTGCGCAAAGATCTCTTCGCCGCTGCCGTCGAGGTTGTAGCGCAGCACGGCGGCGCGACGCGGGTCCGACTCGTCGCAGATGTTGCACGAGGAGCCGATCGAGACGTACAGCTTCCCGTCCGCAGGCCCCAAGACGATGGTGCGCGTGAAGTGCCCGCCGCGTCCGGGCAGGTTCGGCACCACGACTTCCGGCGCCGCAGCGCCGGGGCGGAACCGCACGACCTTGTCGTTCTCCGCGACATACAGCGTGTCGCCGCGGAAGGCGAGGCCATGCGGCAGGTTGAGGCCCTCGGCGACCGTGATCACCGTGTCGGCGCGGCCGTCCCCGTTGACGTCGGGGAGCTTCACCACCTTCCCGGCGCGCGTGATCGACAGGTACGGCGTCCCGTCGGGCCCGAGCGCCATGAACCGCGCGCCCCGAAGCCCTTCAGCGTACACGTCCACGGCGAAGCCCGCCGGCACCTGCAGCGTCTGCCCCGCCACCCGCACCGCCGTGAGACCGCCGGGCTCCTGCGCCGCCGCCGCGCGCGCCAGCGACACGACGGCCCCCAGGGCGACCGCAAGCCTACGATCCATACACCCCCCGTTCCGCCGACTCGGGCTCCGGCACGCTCGTCTCCCGGCTCGCCAGCGCCTCCGCTTCGGCCGCGGCGATTTCCGCCTCGACGCGCGCCTCCGCTGCCTCGAGCGCCGATGCCGCGAGGCCCAGCCGCTTCAGATGTTCCTCGTACAGGCCGATCGGGTCCCTCCTACCCCACTCGGCGAACATCGTCGCGGGGAGGATGGCGCGCGCCTCGCGCTCATCGTGCGTCGCGTGCCCGCCCATCCGGAAGGTGTTGCCCACGAGCATCACCGGGCCGTCGCCCGCGCGGCACCGCTCCGCCGCCAGCCGCGTCGCGGCGTAGGCGTCGAGCACGTTGTTGCCGTCGAACACCGCGCC
>Ga0187854_10002545_pt1 | contig 15501 bp, 10 predicted proteins | sample June2016WEW_6_15_FD_132445 | JGI IMG/M metagenome (GOLD analysis project Ga0187854, IMG submission 132445) | Peatland microbial communities from SPRUCE experiment site at the Marcell Experimental Forest, Minnesota, USA - June2016WEW_6_150 | ecosystem: Environmental > Terrestrial > Soil >...
ACACGCGATGGTGGTGGCCCGGCAGTGCCGTCACCACGGATGGGATTACGTGGGAGTTGGAGCAGATGAGCGCCCAAGGAATGGGCGGAGTCGAGATCATGGTTCCCTGGGTAATGTATGCCCGGGGGAACATCGAGTTTCTTTCCGATGAGTGGTTGCAGGTCGTAAAGCATGCCATCCGAGAGGCGGGACGGCTCGATATGGAAGCGGCCATCACTTTCTCGCCGGGATGGTGCTTTGGGGGCTTCTGGGTCCCGCCCACCGAACGCAGCAAGATGTTGACGCGGGCCTGGGTGGACGTGGCCGGGCCAGGGACTTTCAGCCAACCGCTCCCGGCTTATGTGCGGGCGGCGCCTCCGGCTAATATGGGGAACTTGCGCGAGCCCATCCCCTCGGATGCGTATGACGAGGACTTTTTAGTGGCGGTTGTGGCGGGCGAGGTTACGGCGTCGGGAGTCAATGGAAACACCCTGATCGACCTTACCAACCATGTCGACCAAAATCGTTTGGACTGGCAAATACCTGCCGGCCAATGGCGCGTGATGATCTTCCGCCAGAAGTACACGGGGCAGCAAAACTCCACCACCGAGAATTTTATCCGGCGTCAATGGGTGGTCGATCACTTCAACCCGCAGGCGGTGAGGAACTATTGTGATTACCTGGGAGGTGTGCTTTATCAAGCTTTTGGGGAAGAGTTTGGCAAGACCGTGGACAGCATGTTCTGCGACAGCTTCGAAATCAGTGTTCCTCCCGACACCATTCACTGGAGCAACGCGCTGCTGGAACAATTCCAGACCTACAAGGGCTACGACCTGAGGCGCTATTTGCCCGCCATCTGGTGGGACATCGGCGAGCTGACCCCGAAGGTCCGCTACGACGTGAATGATTTCCTCTGCTGGGTGGGCCTGGAAGCGACGTTTATGCCTTTCATCAACTGGTGCAGCGAGCACAACGTGCAGGCACGCATTCAGCCCTATTTCCGATTTACCAACGAGTTCATTCAGGGGGCCGGAATAACCCCGCGGCCCGAGATGGAAGTCACCACCAACTGTTTTGAAGTCGTCATGAACCCCCGGAAAGCGGTGGCCGCGGGAGCGCACCTGTACGGTCAGAAGATTGTTTCCGCCGAAGCGTTCACCTATCTTCACACCGAGCGGTATCGCGAAACGCTCGAACAAGTAAAGGGCGCAACGGATTCGTTTCTGCGCGACGGGGTGACGCAATTCTACAACCACGGCTATATCTATTCTCCGGAAATGCACGTGGCGCCCTCGCGGGATATGCCTTGGGCCAATCGCATCAGTCACTGGAACCCCTGGTGGAAGTACTATCATCATTTGACGGAGTACACCAGCCGCTGCTGTCTTCTCCTGCGGCAGGGGGAGTTTGCTGGAGACGTTCTGGTCTACTCGCCCCAAGCCACGGTGTGGACCGAGAAATGCCTTTTCGGCACCTACCCGCAATTCATGCCATACGGCAACCTGGGAAAAACCCTGGTCGCCAACGGGTATGATTTCGACCCGGTCAACGACGATGTTCTGCAAAATCGCGCGCGGGTGGAAGGTGGGCACATCAAGGTCCGCGACCTGGCCTATCGTTTCCTGATCTTGCCCAAGACCACGGCGGTGCCGGTGGCCACCCTGGAGTTCATCCGGAAGTTTGCACTGGGCGGAGGAGTGGTGATTGCTCTGGATGAACTGCCCGCGACGTCGGTAGGGCTCAAGGATGCCGCGCCGCACGACGCGCGCGTCAAGCAGATGGTCAGTGAGTTGTTCGGGCCCGACGGCCAAGGGAAGATTCTTCCCGGCGGGGGCCGCACTTACTTCGTTGCCGATTACAAGATTCCGCGCTACGACACGAACCTTAGGCCTTTCTACATGATTCCCGAGCAATTTCAGCCCACCCCAGCGCTCACGGCGCCACAGCGGGCCATGCTTGCGGCGTTGCGCGAACATCTCGCCCCGGACTTTGCGCTGGCGAGAAACCAGCAAAGCGATGGTCTGACGTTTCTGCATCGCCGGCTCGGCGCAGACGACATCTATTTCGTCACCAACCTGCAACTGGAAGCGAGCCAGACGCCGGTGACGTTCCGGGTTACAGGAAAGATTCCCGAAGAATGGGACCCGAAAACCGGCAAGATCGCTCCCGTACTTGTTTACCGGACGCTGGCAGGGGGAGTGGAGATTCCGCTCCGCCTGCCGGCTCTTGCCTCGACGTGCGTTCTCTTCCGTGCCGGGGACGCGCAGCCGCATTTGACTGCCGCGAACCTGGAGGAGGTGCGGGAATTGACCGAGCACGCGGTGACGGGCATCGTGAGCCAGAATGGCGAGGCGTCCGCGACCGCGGTCAAAGACGGGCAGAGCAAGACGGCGCGGTTGACCGTCACGGGATTGCCGGAGCCGCTGACTGTGAGCGGCACCTGGCGGATGATCCTCGAGGGGTATCGCTTTCCCAAGCTCCAGAAAGAGGTCTCGCAGTTGCAGTCATGGACGGAAGACCCAAGCACCCAGCACTTCTCGGGCACAGGACACTACGAGCTTGACTTCGAGATCCCGAGCGAGTACGTGAGCGCCGACTTGGAAGCCGTGCTCGACCTGGGAAAAGTCGGCGACGTGGCTGAGGTTACCTTGAACGGGCACGCAGTGGGCGTGGCCTGGATGCAGCCTTACAAATTGCAGGTTACGGAAGCAATCCGTAGCGGCACGAATCATTTGGAATTGCTCGTCACCAATGTGTTGATCAATTACGTCTCGGGGATGAAGACACTGCCGGATGTGCCCGAGGAGCTCGTCCCACATTACGGACCAACCGCGAATATTTACACCCGAGGGGCATTGTACTGGGAGCAATTCGAAAAGGAATTCCACCCTCTGCCGCCGTCCGGACTGATAGGGCCGGTCAGGATCATCCCCCACCGCAGGGTGACGCTGGAACTATAACTGCAAGAACGGACTGATACCAATTCTTCGTCATGCGGAGAGCTTTGAGCTGCGGGGAGGCGCGCAAATCACCCGCCAGATCGTGGCCCTCGCCGGAGCGATTGAGACGGTCGTGCCGACCCTACCTCCCTCGGCCCTTATACATCCCTGTGAATTAGCCGCTCTTTGCGGTCATTCGAGTTTTTGGCAGGGACAGGCTCTTCCTCTTGGCGCAGGCGAGTTTTTGGTATCGACACCTTCGCAACTCCCTCCGCAACTCCTTGACAGCTATCCTTACATTGCATACAGTGGCGGCTGAACGACGATTTCAACATCGCAGTTCTTACAATCCTACGAAGAGAGGAAGAGCGGAAGAAATGATGACAAAATCTCAGGTCGTCGCGCATTTGGCCGAGAAGGTGAGGATCCCAAAGAAGACTGCCGCCGCGGTTCTCGCAGAACTCGTCACCATGGCCGCGAAGGAAGCCAAGAGCGGCGGGCAGTTCGTGGTTCCAGGGCTGGGCAAGGCGGTGAAGGCAAACCGCAAGGCTCGCATGGGACGCAATCCTCAGACCGGCGAGGCCATCAAGATTCCAGCCAAGACGGTGGTGAAATTCCGCCTGGCGAAGGCGTTCAAAGACGCGGTGGTGCCTCCCAAAAAGAAGTAGCCTCCATGGAGGCCGGCTCTCCTCAAGGGACGGAAGTCATTGAGGCCCGGTCTTCCGCCGGCAAAACGTATGTCAATATGGCAAACGCCATTCGCGCAATCGCCCCCAAGGTGAAGGTACTGGTACTTCAGAGGGTTACTATTCGTCCCGCACAGGAGTACGAAGGAAGCATGCTTACGGGAGGAGGTATGACTCCGCCTGGCATGCATACGATAGTCGAATGACTGCACCGCTCTTGCGGTGCGCACCTTGGCAACGCCCCGCGGACGCTGCCACGGCATTAACGACGGACACCTGAGACGGGGAGCCGGAAGCGGTTCCCCGCTCTCGTTTTTGGCCCAGGAATCCCAGAAGCAAAGGACTGTATCGGGCTAAGCGAGATCCTACCGTATATTAAGGTCCCTCTCGTAGCGAATGCGCATCCATTACAGGACCCTGGGATCGGCTTTCTCCGCGCTTTGGATCATTGGCGTCAGCAATAAACTCGATGTCTGGCTAGTCGAGAATTCAGGCGGCACTTTCGATATGCGCGAACGCATTGCCTGGGAAGGCATGAAGGAAGCGCATCAGCCGTGGTCACATATTCATTTCAAGGACTGGAGGTCCAATGGCTAATTTGATTGTCACACCGCCGCGTGAGATCGGCCGCAATCCAATTCAAACCCTGACGCGATGGCGGGAAGAAGCCCCAAGTCTCCCGAACGTGGAAACGGTTAACAAGCGGATCGCAATGGTTTCATTGGCGAAGCTGTGGGCAGGAAAATTTGGAGCGGAGAAGGATGTGGTCGTTCGGGCGGTCGCGGCCGCGCGGCTGACGCTGGAAAGGCGCCTGGGGGAGTTGCTGAAGCCGACAGTACGACATCGGGGTGGAAAACCCTCTAAGGATTCACTCATCCCGGATGAGTCATTGCCAAAAGAGGTGACATGGAACGCTTCGAGTGCTGCCCAAATCCTCGCCGCCGCGCCGAAGGATTGGTTTGACAGAGTTGTGGAAGAGGTAGCCAAGGGCGAGCGGCGCCCCAGCCTGAAGGAGATTTATCTGGAAGCGAAGCGGCTAGTGGCCGGCGCAGCGGCTGGCAGCAGCGTGCCGCGTGAAGCCGAGGGAATCATCATCGGTGATTTCCGCGAGGTTGGTCAGAGCATCCCTGACGAGTCTGTGGCGCTCGTGTTCACCGACCCGCCCTATGACGCAGCCAGCCTTGGTCTCTATGGCGAAGCCGCGAAGCTGGCGGCGCGCGTCTTGCTGCCGGGGGGCAGCATGCTTGCTTACGCGCCGAACTACGCACTGCCCACCGTCTACGAATCATGCCAGGAGTATCTTCGCTATTGGTGGACAATTGCCGTGCTGCATAGCGGCAGCCATGCGCTGATGCGCGAGTTCGGAGTGAGGGTGACCTTCAAGCCGCTGATCTGGTTCACGAAGGGTGGACGGTTTAACAAGCAGCAGATCCTCAGCGACGTCATCATGGGTGACATGGAGAAGACGGAGCACGAGTGGCAGCAGGGAATTTCCGAGGCTGAGACGATCGTCAAGGCCCTGACTTCCCCCGATGACCTTATACTCGATCCTATGTGCGGATCGGCGACCACGCTCATCGCTGCGTATCGCTGCGGTCGGCCCTGGTTGGGGATCGAAGTGAAGACAGAGACGGCGACTTTGGCGCGCGCTAGAGTGGCTGGAAGCCGCTAGCCACTCGCCAAGAGGTGTGGGAGGCAGGGCAATCATGACGGAGACAGTGACAGCACGGCATCAATTGCAGGCCAGATCTGGGGCGCATGGAAAGGATTGAAGGTAATTCCCCACGAATGGATAGCTCGCCTAGACGTTCTCGTGCCGTTACTTCACCTGGGAGGCGGCGAGTTGGGCTAACAACCAGATTACGCGCCTGAGTGGTATCTTCTATGATCTCTGCTATATGCTTTATTGCGAGGGGCTGGGGAGAATACCGGGAGAGCGTTGAAGGATTGGGAGCCAGATTATGACCTATCAACAACAGATTTCCATCACCACGAAGGGTCACGGTGACATGCACGACCTTACTGAGCAAGTTGCCAGGGTCGTAAGTTCCTCGGCGATCCAAACCGGCACCGTCAACGTATTCAATGTCGGGAGTACAGGCGCCCTCGGCACGATTGAATTCGAGCCGGGGCTGCAACATGACCTGCCCGCCATTCTGGACAGACTCATTCCGCCCAGCCGCGACTACGGCCACGAACAAGCATGGCATGATGGCAACGGCCACTCGCATTTGCAGGCCACCCTTCTCGGACCATCACTGACGGTACCAATCGCTGATGGCAAACTCATGCTGGGTACCTGGCAACAAATCTTTCATCTCGAATGCGACGTTCGCGGGCGGCAGCGTACGGTCGTAGTGACAGTTGTCGGCGATTGAAAACGGTTCACCCAAAACAAGAACCCAGCCGATCAGCCCAAAGCCCATTTCCACCCGAACCTGGCCTACCGCCTCAACCAAGTCGAGGCGGAAACGCTCGCTGGCAAAGAGCTTCTGGCGACGATAAGCGCTGGCGGTGATAAACTGCAACTGCCCGGGTCCATAATAGCGTCGGGGCCTCTTCCGCAGAATTTGTGGGTCGGTTTTCGGGGAGCATCGAGGTATAAGCCTGACTTCCTGGAGACTTGACCGTCACATGAGGCCCCGTTTGACCCTTTTTCCCGATCTCAAATCGCCGAGTCGTCCTCGTGGCCGCCGATGCGTCCAGTTTAGGTTCCTTCCCAAGGCGCGTTCCCAAGCTTGACATGCCGCGCTCTCCACCTTCAGAATGCTCCCCAGCCGGTGAACCGGAGGCGGGCTCTGGTGGCGAGTAACCCGCTGAGGAATAGCCGGTCGGAGACTCATCGCAACGATGAGGGGGCGACGACACCGTTGCCCCTCTCCCCTCATTGCTGCGATAGATCTCCCCTGCCTGAGAAAGTGCGTCTTCGAACCTGCGGACAGTTTCACTTGTTTTCGCCCCAAATTCCGCGCTAGCTCCGGGGTTCTGCTGCTCCTGTATGCGCTGCTGGATGAGGTCGCGGTAGTGCACAAGTTTGCGGATTGACGGGGCGACTGGCTGCAGGGTTAGGTTGTTTAGGTAAGGAGTTGAGATAGTGGTAGGCCGAGCTTGCGGCTGACTAGGTTCACTTGAAAAAGCCTTTGGGTAGACGCCGAGCGCGCCCTGGGAAGCCGCTATCGATCTGTTACTCGGGGCATTCCCAATTGCAGTGCGCCCCTCCGTTGTATAAACTAGCCTCAAACCAGTAACGTGAGGCAAGGGAATGGTCATAGCCTGCCACGTGTTAACTTACTTCTTGGGGGAGTCATGAATGCTGCCGCCCACGGGTTGGAGAGTTGGTTCGCCCAGCGTCCTGCTTGGTTGCAAGACGCGGCACGCCGGATTATTGCCACTGGTGAATTGAACGACACCGACATTCAAGAACTTGTCATGCTTAGCAAGGCGGAGGCCGGTGCCGCAAAGACTCCGCTCAAGCCCAAGGGTATTCCCAAAGGGAGCCTTCAGGCCAGTGCAAAGCAAGACGTTGTTCGTCTGAATTCAATTTCCGAAATCAAGGGGATAAACGCGCTCTCACCGCGTAAGCCCCTAGAATTCGGGGATGTCCCGCTCACAATTGTCTACGGCCCTAACGGCTCCGGCAAATCTGGGTACGTCCGTGTGCTTAAGCACGCCTGTGATGCCAAAAACCTTGGGCCGCTACACAGCGACGTGTTCAGTGCCCCCGCTCAGCAAAGCTGCAAATTCGACCTTACCGTCAACGGCCAGAATGTCCAGGTCGTGTGGTCTCCGTCTGTCGGCGTTCACCCTACCATGGAGGCCATCGAAATTTACGACAACCAATGTGCCCGTGTGTACGTAAGCGACGAAAACGAGGTAACCTACGAGCCTTGGGTCCTCTCGCTCTTCACTCGCTTGACTGAAACATGTACCCGAGTGGACCAAGCCTTGCTCGCCGAGGTCAATACGAAGGTTTCTAAGAAACCCGCCCTACCACCGGAGTTCACGGGCACACGAGAGGCCAGCTGGTATGAAAGCCTGACTCACGCTACGACACCAGCTGATATCGCCAAGAATTGTGAATGGAACCAACAGTTGACGGGTGAGCGCAATGCTCTAAAGCAACGGTTGGCCGAGACGAATCCCGCAGACAAGGCAAAAGGCCTCCGGAAGCAAGCTAGCAATGCGACGACACTGCATACCGACGTTCAGGGGATGGGCGCCACCTTTTCTGACGAACGGTGCGCCGAATACTTCGGCGCCGTACGTGACGCTGAGATCAAACGGCGGGCCGCCGACATAGATGCCAAGAAGGTTTTTGAAGGGGCACCGCTAGGCGGTGTTGGGTCCGAAAGCTGGAAGCTTATGTGGGAGCAAGCACGAAAGTATTCGGAAACCGTGGCCTATCCGGGCCTGGCTTTTCCGAATATAAGCGCCGGTGCCCGATGTGTTCTTTGCCAGCAGCTCCTAGACGAGGGGTCAAAAGCACGATTCCAGTCTTTCGAGTCATTTGTGAAGGGTGAGCTTGAAAAACAGGCCACAATAGCGGAAAAGCTCGCTCGTGATCTGCAAGACAGGTTTCCCGTAGTTCCAGAAGATGCCACGCTCCGCTTGAGAATGGACGCGGCGGCCCTTAGCGACGACTCGACGCGCCAAGAACTCTCCTCGTATTGCTCTTCCTTGCAACAGAGGCGTGTGGGCATTTTGGCCAGCAAGAGTCCAGAGGGCCTCCCACCGATGCCGCGTGAAGAGCTGATTAGCTTCCTCAAAGATCAGGCGCTCTCGTTAGAGCGCCAGGCGACGGACTTCGAAATGGACGCGAAGCGGATCAACCGTGGCGACCTGGAGAGACGAGCCAAAGAACTCGATGCACGAGCTTGGCTTTCACAACAGCGGCCAAGCATCGAAGCTGAGGTTACCAGATTGAAGGAAATTGAACTACTTCGAGAGGCGCGCAAACTGGCCGCTACAACAGCACTGTCAACAATGAAAGCCAAATTGGCAGAGGAACTTATTACTTCTGCATATATTCAGCGGTTCCGGGACGAACTCAAAGAGCTAGGAGCCAGTTACATCAAGGTCCATATCGTGAAGACTCGTGCCCAAAAGGGGCGAGTGTTGCACCAAGTCAAGCTCCAGAGTTGCACCAAATCAGTTCCCACACCCGAGGTCTTGAGTGAGGGCGAATTCCGCATCGTTTCCCTGGCGACTTTTTTGGCAGACGTCGAAGGACGCGAAGACGAAACACCGTTCATCTTCGACGATCCGATTTCGTCTTTGGACCAAGGCTTTGAGGAAGCTACTGTTGATCGGCTTATCCGGCTCAGCAAGACAAGGCAGGTAATCGTTTTCACACACCGCGTTTCAATGGTAGGCCTACTACAAGCTGCGGCAGAAAAGCTTGGTGTCGAAACGAACACGATATCCCTCCGTAAAGATCAGGGATGGATTGGCCATCCCACCGACCTTTCGATTACGGACAAGCGCCCTGACAAGGCCATAAATACCCTGCTGAATGAAAGGGTAAAGAAGGCGAAGGCGGTGTTCGAGCAGCCCGGGGGTAAGGATTACGAAGAGCTGGCCAAGGGGATTTGTAGCGACATTCGGATCATCCTCGAGCGCCTGATCGAGAAGCACTTACTAGCCGAAGTTGTTCAAAGATTCAAGAGAGATGTGCAAACAAAGGGCAAAATAAACAAGCTGGCAAAAATCAGGGTTCAAGATTGCAAGCTCTTTGACGACATGATGACTCAGTATTCAAAGTATGAGCATTCGCAGCCAATGGATACGCCAGCCCTGCTTCCGGGGCCCGAGCAACTGCGATTAGACCTCGAGAAGCTAAAGAACTGGTTGGAAGAGTTCGAGAAGCGGCCAACCCCCTGAGTTTAAACTGCCGAAAATGAGGCGTGTTGGACTGGTGCAGGCGACGAACTGCTCGATGTCAGTTGAGAAAAGGACACTTCCATGGTGAGAATTCTTCATACTGCGGACGTTCACATAGGCAAGGTCTTCGATCAGTTCGGGACCTTTGGGCGGCAACTTCGGACCCAAATCAGGGAGACGTTTCGCAAGGTTCTGGACCTTGCTGCAAGCCAGCGGGTGGATGCCGTAATCTTGGCTGGCGATATCTTCGACTCCGACAAGATTGCCATATCAGACATCCGGTTCTTCATGGATGCGGTCAATTCAATTCGGCCCATCCCTGTATTCTTTCTCCCCGGCACATGGACGCATGACAGCGTTTACCAGAAGGCGATCTTCCGGTCCCGCCAATTCCTCGACGGTCGGCCTGAGAATCTCCAGGTCTTCACAAAAGAGAGCGCGGAGACATTTAGAGTGGCCTCCGGGGAGTTAGCGATCCACGGACGCGCTGTTTTGCCGGACACAGACAACCCGCTCGACGGGATTCGCCCTGATCCTCAAGCCTCATTCAATGTCGGACTCTTGCACACGGCCATTGCGCTGCCACAAATTGCCGAGGAGCCGGGCAGCTGCGCTCTCAAACGCGACCACCTGGACCGCTGCGGTCTTGACTATCTGGCGCTGGGCGACTGGCACAGTTTCCGTCGATACTTTGAGGATGCGAAGACAGTTGTTCAATACTCCGGTTCTCCTGAAACGCTCAACTTTGGAGAAGATTCCGGGTATGTGGCGCTGGTCACGTTCGGCAATGGCCCACCGGAGGTCGAGAAGCGACGGGTGGGCCACTACGACTGGAGAGAAGTCAATCTTTCATGGCAGGACGTTGGCTCCGTTGAGACGCTCAGAAAGCAGCTCGCAAGCCTGGCAACTCCACAGACGATCCTGAGAGTCACGATGGCAGGGTCTGTTTCGGACAAGCAGCTCATTGACTCGGACCGTCTCCGGGAGGAGATTTCTCCTCACTTTGCTTACCTGGATTTCGATACGTCCCAAGTCAAGGAAGAACTTCCGCTGGAGAAGCTAGAGCATGATTATCGCGAAAACACAGTGCAGCGAGCTTTCGTTACGTTGGTGCGGGATGCCCTTGAGAACACACAAGATGACACCAAGAAGCAACAACTGCGCGAAGTCTTGCGCCGAGGGCACGCGCTTTTTCAAGGATATGAGGAGGTTCTCCTATGAAGATCCTCTCGGTAACCACTCGGAATTTCAGGAATTTGCCAGATCAAACGTGGGCGCTTGACGAAAAGTTCCAAGCCATCACCGGCCTGAATGAAGCCGGAAAATCAAGCTTGCTAGAAGCCATTGTGGTAGGTCTGTATGTTGATGCTACATCCACCGACTCCCGCTACGAGCAGATGCGACGTTGGAAATCCCCGGCACATATCCAGGTTACGTTGGACTTCATTCTGGGAAACTGCCATGGCACGATCGATAGGGATTTTGAGAATAGGAAGAACACTCTAACCGTTGATCAGAAGCCAATTCGAGCTAAGGACAAGGTCCGCTCGTGGTTTGAACAACACCTACCCCTTCCTTCCGAACAGGCATTTCTACAGACTGCTTGTATAAAGCAAAATGAGATTAATTGCGACATAGACGCATCCGACCTGCGAACTCAAATCGAGCAGCATTCATTGAGCGCCACAGGTAAGGATATTGAGGATCTCACCCGTGCTCTTGATACGAGCGTTAGAGAACTCCAGAAGGGGATGAGTCATCCCGCCAGGAATCCTGGGCCGATCAAGCAATTATCTGATGAGCTTGCTAGGCTCCAACGGGAGCTGGCTGATCTGCAAGGAAAGGAAACAGAAGCAAATCAGGCCTTAGTCGAATATGAGCAAGTCGCCGCCCAAGTGGAGAAGCTCGAAGCAGACCTGAGCCGGGATGAGGAACACTTGCGCCTGGACAAGGAATTCTTGGAGGCTGAACGAGTCTACAGGCAAGGGTCTGGCGAGATTCCTGGCCTCAAGGCGAAAATCGATCGCCTGAACGTACTTCCCCAACTCCTGGGAGCTGCACAGACAAAACACGAGGAATTGCTAGCTTCTTTGGAGGAGCATAAGGCCAGGCGAGAAAAAGCCCAGTCCTGGTTGCGGACGAGGAGCGAACTGACGGAGTGTGAGAGGTCCCTGGCGGAACTTACAGGCGATATCGGCCAGCTAAAGACGTGCGATACGCAAATGCAAGCGTTAGAGAACCCACTGCAATCCACCCACATCGTCCCTGAGGATTTCTCGCGCTTCAGGACTCTTCAAAGACAACTGACGGAATGTAAGAGTGAACTTGATCGTGAAAAGGCGGAGGTTAATGAACTAGGCGCTGAACTTGAGGGAGCGAAAGCAAAATTGGCTTCATATGCCGGGCCAGGAGTTGAGCTCAATGGGGCTATGGAAAGGCTCCGATCCGAAAAAGTCACTGCGCAACAAGTTACCGATGCCTATCGGAACCGTGAATCGCTGACCCAAGAAAAGACAAAGCTCGCTGCCAAACTTGATCAAATCAATACCCTCGAATTGGAAAACACCGCGGTTGCGCAGGAGTTGGCGCCTTACAAAACTTTGGAGGGGATCGATGCCCGGTCGTTTCGGGCGGCTCTTTCCTCTGCCGAGGCCCTCGATGGTGCCCTCAAAGATGAAGGCATCGGATTCGAAATCGATCCCGCGCGACCAATCCAGGTCACAATTCAGGTGGATGGAGGAATAAGTGAAAGCATCACTCTTGAGCAAGCCCGTAAGTTTACTGCGCGCCGGGAGATTCTCGCCCAGGTTCCCGGATTAGGAACACTGCGCCTCACGAATGAGAGCCAGACTTCACGCAAGCTGGCCCAGCGGCGTGAAGAGATCACATCGACGCTGGCCAAGGCTTCGGTGGAGAAGCCTGAGGACCTCCTCTGCCGGTTTGAGTACCGCGACGAGCTGATGGACCACCTCACGGCGAGTACCGCCAAACTCCAGACCGCGTTGGAATCCAGGCCGCTGGGAGTATGGCAAGAGCGCATGATGGGTCTGGACGAGCAGTTGGTTAAATTGTCCGACCGAATCTCGAAACACGGCGCGACCAGGGAGCTTTCAGCGATCGAGGAAGATTTGCAGAACAGCCAAAGGAAACTAAACCAGCTTGCGGCCGACACAGTTAAGGCGCAGACTCAAATCCAACAATTCACCCGACAACTGAACACCCTTGGGGAAAGAATCATCGGGCGGGAGAATAGACTGGCCACACTCCAGAGTGAAACTGTGCGTCTTCTGAAGCAGGCTGGGCAGGAGAATGAAACCGGTCTCAATGCTCTTGAGCAGGCTTACCTGGATTATCAAGCCAGGTTGTCAGCAATCGAAATGAGGAAAGCGCAGATCCTAAAAGGCCGACTCGAGACCCACATCTACTCCCTTCGTGCCGCCGAAGAAACGAGAGCCCTGAAGCTGAGACAGGAACTTGAGCGGCTCGCTCCTGATGCCTTGCCTGAAGAAAAGCTCAAGGAACTTGGCGCCCAAATCGAGGGATTGGAGAGAGATGTCAGGGCGGTCGGCGATGAGGTCGCGGGCCTGCGGCACGAAAACGAGCTGCTGAAGGCCGACCAACTCGAGAAGAAGTTTGCCGAAACCATGACTCAGGTAACTATTGCAGACGCAAAGCGAAAGGAGAACGAGGCATATGCCTTCGCCATACCCGGAGAAAGGATCGATTTCAGCCGCCGGATCGAAAGGTTTCGGACCGATCTCAGCAGCTTGCTAAGGAAACGCGCAGAGTTAAAGGTGAAGTCAGACGCGGTTGGTGTGGGTCAGAGTCGCATAGCCGAATTGAGAGAGACTATCGCCGACCAAGAACACCAGTTGCAACGCCTTAAGCAGCGGTTTGAAACCGATACCTCCGTACTCGAATACTTGCGGAAGGCCCGAGACAAGGCCTTTGCCGATTTGTTAGCGGCTATTCCTTCTGGTGTCGGCGAACTGTTTGGTCGGATTACAGCCGGTAAATACGCGCGTGTCGAGGGTGCTGGATTCACTCTCCAGCCATGGTCGGCAGCCAAGGAGGGAACGCTTGAGCTAGACGAGATGTCCGGCGGAACGTCCGACCAGTTCTACCTCTCTCTCAGACTTGAAGCGTTGCGCGCCATCTTCCCGGACGAACTTCCGCCATTTATCCTTGACGATGCCCTCGTTTCGGCCGATCCCCAACGAAGGGCGGCAATCCTGTCGATCCTTGAAGAACACTCCGTCAAAGGTCAGGTTATATTCCTGACCTGCCAGGAGTGGCCCGAGCTGACGAAATACCCGAGCTTGCATTTGGGATAGGGGTTTTTCCTCTTCCAATGCTCCCATGGGAATGTGCCTTGTTCCGAAAGATCTGGCCCGACGGGGACAGTCGGATCATGGACAAGCATTTCATTTGGTATATGAGCACGCAGGGGGCTTAGTGGATGTTCTCTGCAACCGACATTGCAAATTTCCTCGCATGCCAGCATCTCACGGCCCTTGATCTTGCAGAAGTGGCCGGAGAGATTGCTAGGCCTGTTTTCGATGATCCCAGCAGTGAGCTGCTTGCGAAGCTCGGGTGGCAGCACGAGCTGGCCTACCTCGGCCACTTGGCCGACGATGAGGGTCTCGAAATCATCGACATAACGAGCGACTTAACGTGGGGTGACTCCGTCGCCAAAACGCTCGATGCGCTACGTCGGGGAGTCGGCGCCGTCCATCAAGCCACCTTCCAAGAGGGCGAGTGGAGTGGCCGCGCGGATTTCCTCATCCGGGTCGAGAAGCCCAGCGCACTTGGTCCCTGGTCTTATGAGGTAGTTGAAACAAAGCTCGCACGCTCGGCCAAGGCGCGGGCCTTGATCCAACTCTGCTTTTACTCGGACCTTCTTTCGAGGATTCAGGGGCTGGTGCCGGAGTGGATGCATGTGGTACTGGGGGGCGGCGCTAAGCCTGAAAGATTTGCACTTCGACACTACATCGCTTATTTCCGCAAGGTCAGGCGCGATTTCGAAGCAGCGTGGAAGGGCGCGGCGGGCACGTACCCTGAGCCCGTTGAGCTTTGCGATGTCTGCTCGTGGTTTCCTGTGTGTGACGCCCGCCGTCGCGATGACGACCACTTATCTCTGGTTGCAGGAATAACACGAAACCAACGAAAGGCACTCGTTGAACGAGATGTGACAACAGTCGGACAGCTCGCGACACTGCCTTTGCCGGTTCGCCCAAAGATTGAGCGCATCGGAGACGCGGCCCTACTGCGCATCCGCGAGCAAGCACGCCTGCAAGTGGAGGGGCGGAAGAAAGGGCGATTAGTGTACGAGCTGCTCGAGCCCATTGAGGTGGGGAAAGGGCTTGCAGGGCTGCCGCTGCCGTCCCAAGGAGATATATTCCTCGATTTCGAAGGGGACCCGTTCGCGTTCGAGGACGGGCTGGAGTACCTCATCGGAGCAGCAACGATTCCACAGGAACGGGACGCGCAGCCTGTCTATGAGGCCATCTGGTCGTCCGAACGCAGCGGCGAGAAGAAGGCATTTGAGAAATTCATTTCGGGCGTGATGGAACGGAGGCGCCGCTATCCGGATCTGCATATCTACCATTACGCTCCCTATGAGCCGAGTGCGATCAAACGCTTGGCCGGTCGGCACGCTACGTGTGTGGAAGAGGTTGACCAGCTCTTAAGGGCGGGCGCCTTCGTCGACCTTTACCACACTGTCCGGCAAGGTTTGCGAGCCTCGGTCGAAAGCTATTCAATCAAGCAATTGGAACCACTCTACGGCTTCACACGGGTCATACCTTTACGAGATGCTATTTTCGCGCAACAAGCATTCGAAGCCGTGCTGGCTCTGGGATCCGGTGGGGAAGACATCACCGAACTTCTTCAGACCATTGAAGGCTATAATCGCGACGACTGCTTATCGGCATTCCAGCTTCGGGAATGGCTGGAGGAGCGGCGGCGCGATCTGGAAGCCAAGACCGGCACGCCCCTGGCGCGACCTGAGGTCAGAC